>Ga0315541_1001404_pt1 | contig 22510 bp, 20 predicted proteins | sample SalMarSW160190MG_FD_203095 | JGI IMG/M metagenome (GOLD analysis project Ga0315541, IMG submission 203095) | Salt marsh sediment microbial communities from the Plum Island Ecosystem LTER, Massachusetts, United States - Salt Marsh Sediment SW1601-190 ...
GTCTTCGCTCTCGCATAGTCACCACCGACAGTATCTATAATAATTACCTTGGCCTTGATCACCAGGAAAGGATAAGAAATTTCATAAAGGATATGTACCAGAACCATAATCTCTTATGGGTTCTGCTTGGAGGAGACACAGATATCGTACCCTCCAGGATTGCCTATGCTATGAATTCAGAAGCAGGATTTGCTTTGGACGAGGATGACTTACATGCAGACCTGTACTACTCTGACCTTGATGGGAATTGGAATGAAAATGGACATGTACCATGGGGAGAGATATCTGATTCTGTCGACCTCTATCCAGACGTATTTGTTGGACGAGCGCCGGTTGATACTGAAGAAGAGGTGAATACTTTCGCAGTCAAAGTAATACGTTACGAAAAAAATCCACCCACAGATTATCTAAATAAAGCACTATTTCTTGGAGAAATACTATGGGATGATCCATATACAGACGCTGGAGTTGGAAAGGACAAAATTGACAGTTTATATATTCCCAATTGGATAAACCTCACCAAACTCTACGAATCGCTTAATAACGAGCGTTCTGAGGAAGTGGCAAATTCAATTAATGATGGACAAAACCTTATCAATCATGATGGACACGCATGGTATAACTGTATGGGAATGGGCGAGGATTATTTCTACCGTTCTGACATGGACGCCCTTGGAAATGGGGACAGTCTTTCCATCCTCTATTCCATCGGGTGCTGGGCAGGAGCCTTTGACTATGACGCAATATCTGAACACTTCATTAACAATCCAAATGGTGGAGGTGTAGCTTTCATCGGTAACTCCCGATATGGATGGGGGTCTCCTGGGTATCCTGGATTCGGATATTCAGACCGTTTCGATGCCTCTTTCTTTTCAAATCTATTCGATAAAAAATACACAAATATAGGTCTTGCTCTTGCCATGACAAAGGCCGATTACATTCCAAGGAGTCGTGAAGAGAACGTATACCGAGTGCATCAATACCAACTCAATCTCCTGGGTGATCCAGAAATGCCCGTATGGTTGAACAAACCTTCAAAAATGTTTATAGTAGCACCTGAGGCAATACAGGATAGCATTCCATTCCAAGTAAGGGTTACCGACACCTTGAATGTCCCTTTAGGAGATGTCCGAATCTGCATTACAAATTTTGATGGAGATTCCAATGGAGTTTCTATCTTAAAACGTTCCTACACAGATGAACTCGGGGACGTCTTATTTTCCATTAATTGTCAATATCCCTGTTCCTTACTCATTACTGCAACACTGGATGGATATATACCTGCCCAGAGAACTATAACCCTCACTGCAGATGGATCTTATCTTTCTTGCATCCAGAAAGATATAAATGAAATATCAGGTAACAATGACGGAATCATAAACCCTGGAGAAGAGATTGATATTGCGTTAGATATGAAAAATACTGGCAATGAAATCATTGATAGTTTAGACTTACTACTAAATTCAAAAAATTCATCCATTAAGATTACTGACAGTTTGTTCACCTATCCACATTCTCTTAAACCCGATAGTACTTTCCAGTGCACTTTTTCTTTCAATGTAGATTCCAACCTCACTGCTCAATCTCCTGTCAATTTCGAATTAATTGGAACCTCAGGGTCTCATTCCTGGATGAATATTTTCTCAGAGATGATAGGCATTCCCAATTTACATATCGTGCTCAGGGGAATATCACTTTATGGAGATGACAGCATACCAAATGGTAGCGATTATTTAGTATATCATTACAGATTAAAAAATGACGGATATGAAAATGGATTTGGTATACGGGTTATATTCTCCTCACATAATCCATATATTACCCTCATAGACTCATTCTCCTATATTGATACTCTTCTCTCTGGAAATGAAATAGCGGAATCGCTTTCTGTATATATCTCCCCTGATATAGTTGAACCTTATTTAGCCTTCATTCATTCAGATATAACCACACAGGATAATTTTACTTTCAATGATTCCTTTTTGCTAAAAATAGGAGAAACAGGATTTTTTGATAATCTTGAATCAGGGACATCGAAGTGGGAACACTATGGAACAAATGATTGTTGGCATTTGAGTGATTACAGAAGTCATTCTGGGGATTCTGCTTTTTACTGTGGGATTGAATCTAGCCATCAATATATTAATTCAATGGAAGCAGTCCTTAGAACTAAAGCCCTAACAATCTTTCCTCCCTGCACTCTCTCCTTCTATCACTACTATGAATACCCAAACTATGGTAACGATGGTCTCTTTGTGATAATAGAACATGATTTTACTATGGACACGCTTGATTATATTGGGAGTGGTGGAGCACTGGACTCAACTTACAACATTGGTAATTCCTGGCTTGTTGATAAATACGATTTATCCTATATCAACACATGTGATCCGATTCGACTCTATTTCGTATTTACATCCGATAATGATGACCATGCTGAAGGAATGTACATTGATGATATTCGAGTAACGGGTAGTTCTCCTCCCTCAAGTGGTATTCCTACAGAAGAAAGGTGCGCATTACAACTCTCCTCCAGTATAATCTATTGCCCTGGATGGGCCTTTATCACCCTGGATGAACCCACTAACATCTCCTTAAAACTATATGACAGAACTGGAAGATTAATAAAGAAATTAATTGATAATGAATTATACCAGAGAGGAACTCATCCTGTAAAAATACTGAGGAATCTACCTTCAGGAATATATTTCCTTAATCTTTCAGGGAATAACTTACGAGAAACTCGGAAAATAGTAATATTTCGTTAGTTTACCAAGAAAAATTCTACGGGAAGAGACGAACAAAGTGAGCCGAGAAAGCCCATTCACTGCTCAAGTATAAAATCCAGTGCTTTCCCAATCTCCTTCTCAGGATCGCCAGGGAAGGCATGTCCCACATTTGGAAAGACCTTAAGGTGAACCTTAATCCCATAATCCTCCAATAATTCCTTTGCTCGTTGGTTCCCTTTGAGTCTTTCTTCTCTTTCCTTACCACCAATCATTATATAAAATCTCAATTTCTCACCTTTTAGTTTATCAAAGTGTTCTTTTAATCCTTCCTCATCAAAACCTCCAGCAATTGGGATTGCTCCCTTAAATAGTGCTGGATTCCTGATTGCAATGGAAAAGGTCCGGCTTCCACCCTGTGAATAACCGGCAAGGATAACATTTGAGATGTCAACAGAATATTTTCTAATTATATTCAGAGTCTCTCTTATTATCTTTTTTTCCACCTTCAAGACATCCCCCCATCCAAAACTACTTAAGCCAAAAACCTCTGTTCCGTAAGGAACTATATAAATAAATCCGTTTTCAGTGAAGAACTCGGCAAGGTCACCGATAAAACTACGAGGCGAAGCCCCGTAGCCATGAAGCATTGTGAGAACCGGATAGCTTTTAGTTGAATCGTAATCCGGGGGAATAAAAATATATGATGGCCACTCTTTACTCCTTGCCCCTTTTAGAAGAGACTCCGCCTTTATTTCAAGTTCCTTAAACTTTTCTGTTTCTCTTATATTATCAAAGTCACGATCTCCTGAAAAACTATATGTCCCGAGTTCAATGGTTTTTTCAATCCAAGTTATTGCAGAATCTTTCATATCCAAAAGAGAATAACAACATGCAATATTATATGCTACTGGAGCATCGGTGGTGTCAAGGGCTAACGCCTTTTTAAAGTCTATTATAGCCTCTCCGTAATTACCCTCAGTATAGGCAGTCATACCATTTCTAACATATTCGCGCCTGAGTTCCATAACATCGGGCTCTCCTGCCATAGAGAAAAGTAAAAAAGCAAGTACAATCATTTATTCCCTCCTTTTATACTCTCTAAGATGAAATTTATTCTGCTCACCAACTCACTAACTGTCCAACTATTTTATGCAAATCGTATTTTAAGGACATCTCCGTCCTTTACAATATAATCCTTACCAACAAGATGAACGAGACCTTTATCCTTTGCTTCCTTCTCACCCCCAACATCTATAAGTTTATCCACTGATACTACTTCGGCTTTAATAAAACCTTTCTCCATATCAGAGTGTATCTTCCCTGCTGCCGCTAATGCACTTTCTCCCTCTTCTAATCTCCATCCCCTGACTTCCTTTTCCCCTATAGTGAAGAAAGTAATCAATCCAATTTCAGAATAGAGAGCCTTGACCACTCGATCTATGGCACTTTCTTCCATTCCATATAAATCCATATACTCCTTTCTCTCATCCGCATCCAACTCCTGTAGGTCAGCTTCCAGCTTGCCTTTGAAAACCAGGGATGGGATTCCAATATCATCTATAGAAAAGACGAAGTCTTTTTCTTCCTGTTTTTCTGATATATTAATAACAGCAAACATTGGTGCGAAAGTAAATAGACTATAACTCTTAAGAACCTTTTCTTCCATAAGTGGAGAATCTATAAGCCGAATTCCCTCCTTAAGGAAATTTAACCCCTTCTCCAAGAGTTTCTCTTCCCTCTCATGTTCCTTTTTATGTTCTTTTTTTATTGCCTTCAATCGTTTCTCGATCACATCCTGATCAGATATAATCATATCTGCTTCAATATTAGCACAGACTCGGACAGGCTCTTCTCCAAAGAATGCACCGATTACAAGTAAATATGCGTCAGAAGTCCTAATCAATTCATTCTTTGGATCAAACATCCCGGCGTCCAATATATCCAACCTCGATGATATCTTTTTCTTCTCGGGGTAAAGTGAATGCAGTCTATCCAGTCGAGGATCCGAAACCTCAACCACACCGACACCAACAGCTTCTCTATGCCCTTCCTCTATTCCCGTAAGGCTCTTAAATATAACACTCTTTCCACTACCGCGATTACCTATTATTCCAACCTTCATACTTATCCTCTCTCCTATCCTGGAAAAGATCGTTAAATTCCGTTACCTTCTTATCCCGAGCTTCTTCCGGGTCAATGCTAATCGAAAAAAGGCCTTCCTCTTTCCTGCCTACCTTCAAGACTACCTCGCCCTTTGGATTAATAACTTCACTTCCCCCGGTGAACTCATTCCTCATACCCTCTCTCTCTTCAACACCTGTCCTATTGGCAAGGACAATAAACACTTTATTCTCGATTGCCCTTGTTCTTGCGGCCTCTTGATAATAGGGGAGTATGAGATTTGTTGAATGAAGTATGAGGAGCGCCCCTTTTAGTGCAAGGGTTCTCATAGCCTCCGGGAAAATCCAGTCAAAACAAACAAGAAGCCCTACTCTTAAGCCATCAACCTCAAATATTGGAAAACCCTTATCGCCCTCTTTGAACACCTCTTTCTCCTTATAAAAAAGGTGAACCTTTCTGTATACACCTATGACACCTTCTCCAGAGAGAAGGACACTGGAATTATAAATATTTTTCCATTCCCTCTCAAGGAAACCCACAGCCATTGTTGTGTTAAACTCCCCGGCTATATCAATGAGATTTTTTATAAGTACTCCTCCAATCTCCTCACTATAGGGATATGCCTCTTCATAGCTTTTAAAGGTGTATCCGGTTAAAGCAAGTTCTGGAAGAACCACAATATGGGGTGGCTTTGACATTCTAATAATTTCCTTAATCCGCGCTAAATTTGAATCCGGATCTGCAAAGACTGGAGAAAACTGCAAAAACCCCACATCCATCAGATAACCTCCTTTGCAGTTTTGAAGAATTCTCGTAATTCCTCTCCTTTTATTATATAAGGGGGTAAGAGGCGAACTGTATTCTCTTGAATAATATTTACAAGATAACCCTTATCCCTCATTATATGAGCAAATTCCTCACCATTTTCAACATCAAAAGCTAAGAATAAACCTCTTCCCCTTATTCTTAAATCACTCCTAAATTCAGAGATTACTTCCTTTTCGATATCCCTGATATGTTTCATAAGGTAATTCTGGAGTTTTTGAAGCACTACCCGGGCTAATTGTAATGCCTTGAGATTCCCACCCATTGTAGTCCCATGGTCACCAATACATACCATAGAAGCTATCTTTTCTTTCATACAAACCGCACCAAGAGGAAGACCTCCACCAAGTCCTTTTGCAAGGGTTACTATGTCAGGATGAAAATCTTCATGGAAAGAAACAAGGAATTCCCCCGTTCTCCCCAACCCAGATTGAATTTCATCCGCTATAACAACCGCCCTCTGTAATTGAAGTTTTTTCAAAACTTCGAAGCATTCCTTATTCATCACCCTAACCCCTCCTGCACCCTGAATCGGTTCAAATATAACGATAGATGCATCTTCTCCTTTTTGCCAGAGATCTTCTGGATCATTCCAGCGAACAAACTCAACTGGAGCATCTATTCGCGGAAAATCCTGATGTATAAATAAATGAGAAAGGGAAAATGCCCCTAAACTTCTTCCGTGAAATGAGCCTTCAAAAGCAATTATCTTTCCTGAATTTGCCTTCCATGCAAATTTTAAAGCAGCTTCATTGGATTCAGTACCCGAATTAGTAAAAAAAACCTTCCCTGTCCCACATAACTCATTTAGAATCGTGGCAATATCATTCTTAAGAGAATGCACATATAGATTTGAAAGATGCGGAGTTATATCGGTCTCCCCAAGAATAGCATCACAGTCTGGATTGTGATAGCCTAAAATATTAACCCCAATCCCACCTATGAGGTCAAGATATTTCTTATTGGAACTGCTAAATAGATAAACCCCTTCACCTCTCTCAATCTGAATCGGAATGTTTCGATAGATATTAAGATAACCCATTCCCCTGACAGAATTGGGGATTTTCACCTTCTAGGATTCGCCCTAACTTTTTCTATTGCTTCTATCACGATAGAGGTAATCTTTGAACGGAATCCAGAATTAACCATCTTGGTTTCTATGACCGCATGGCCGAGGTTACTTGTACCATACAATGGTTCAGCTTTATTTAGAGAAAGTGCAACAACTTCCTTCTTAAATGGCTCAATGTCTCTATACTGGGGATAATTCTTTATCAAACCATCCAGGGTACCCTCTATCATCCTTTCCATATAATTCTGCATAGTCATAGAGAATTATATATAATATAAAATATTTTTCAAGAGCTTTTTCAATCCCTAACAAATCCCGTGAATAACGGTTGACAATTCTCTATGCCTTGTTAATATTATAACAGTTGGGCGATTAGCTCAGGGGATAGAGCGTTTGCTTGACATGCAAAAGGTCAGTGGTTCAAATCCACTATCGCCCATTAGTATGTAAAATAAATGGAATTATAATAAATTTGATAAATGAAAATAAAAATAAAACTTTTTATAAATGAGAAATCTTATATTGTAGAGGCAGAAGAAGTAATTACTCTAAAAGAAATACTTAAGAATCAAGATTTGTCACTTCTTGAAAAATACGCAGGAGCTTGGAGTAATAATAATTTTATAGATTTTCATACCCCTATAAAAGAAGGAGCTGAATATTGTCTCCTCTCTTTTGGTGACCCCCGAATATTCCCAGCCATGTGGCATACTACATCTCATATAATGGCACAATCAATAAAACGCCTCTACAATGTGAATCTTGCAATAGGACCCGCAATTGAAGAAGGATTTTATTATGATATGGAGAAGGATGTGCCATTCACTGACGAGGACATAGATGCGATTTCAAAAGAGATGAAGAAGGTAATAGAAAGCGACTTTCCTATTGAGCACTCTATAATTTCAAAGGAAGAGGCGCGAGAACTTTTCAAAGACAACAAGTTCAAGTTAGAATTGATTCACGAGATTGAGGGGAATTCTGTTTCAATTTATAAGCAACACGAATTCGTTGACCTCTGCAGGGGTCCTCATTTACTTTCTACCGGAAAGATAAAAAACTTCAGATTGTTATCCGTTTCTGGTTCATATTGGCGTGGAGATGAAACCAGGGAATCGCTTCAGCGCATATATGGTATATCATATCCAAATAAAAAGGCTCTTGATGATTTCCTTTACCGATATGAGGAAGCAAAGAAAAGGGATCATAGAAAACTTGGTAAGAAGTTAAAACTTTTCAACATTTACGAGGAGTCAGGTCCAGGACTTGTACTCTGGCACCCAAAAGGAGCAATAATAAGGGAAATAATAGAAGAGTATTGGAAGAAAGAACATATTAAGCGTGGTTATCAGATAGTTAGAACACCACATATCGCAAGGGCTGAACTCTGGAAAAAAACTGGACATTTTGACTATTACTTTGAGAATATGTTCACCTTTGAAATCGATAACGCGGAATATGTAGTTAAGCCAATGAATTGTCCCTATCATATCCTCATTTATAACAGTGAAATCAGGAGTTACCGTGACCTTCCAATCCGCTTTGCAGAGCTTGGAGCTGTATATCGAAATGAACGATCTGGTGTCTTACATGGGATGCTACGAGTCCGTGGCTTTACTATAGACGACGGTCATATATTCTGCAGGGAGGATCAGGTGAAATCCGAGATAGGGAATGCAGTGGACTTCGCATTTGACATAATAAAAACCTTTGGTTATGAGGACTTCGTAGTGCAACTCTCGGTTAGAGACCCCAAGCATAAAGAGGACTATGCAGGAAGCGATGAAGAATGGGAAAGGGCAGAATCCGCGTTAACATCTGCTCTAGATGAGCGAGAAATAGAATATGTAAGTATGGCGGGAGAAGCTGTCTTCTACGGGCCAAAGATCGATATATCGATGAAGGATGTCTTGGGCAGGAAATGGCAGGGTCCGACCATTCAGTTCGACTTCAACCTCCCTGGAAGACTTGGAATGACTTATATTGGTGAAGACGGAAAAGAGCAAACTGTATATATGATTCACCGTGCTCTCCTCGGATCGCTTGAACGGTTCGTTGGAGGTCTTATCGAACATTACAACGGAAATTTCCCCACCTGGCTTGCACCAACTCAGATCAAAATACTAACTGTAACCGATAAAGGTAACGAATTTGCTCTAAAAATACATGAAAAATTAATTGAAGAGAATTTACGGGTTGAGCTTGATCTTAGAAACGAACAATTATCAAAGAAAATCAGAGATGCAGAAACAGAGAAAATCCCCTATATGTTTATCATAGGAAGTAGAGAAGTAAAATTAGGAACTGTCTCAGTTAGGCATCACAGGGGGGGAAATATTGGTAGTTTTGGATTAGATGAAATTATCTCTCAAATAAAAGAGGAAATAAAACAAAGGAGGTAACTTATACCAAAAAAAGTAGAACGTAGAGTAAATGAACAAATAAAAGCTGAGAAAGTACTACTGATCGACAACACAGGTGATAATAAGGGGATAACTACGAAAGAAAAAGCACTAACGGAAGCAAGAGAAAAGGGCTTGGATCTAGTTATGATGACAGCAGATGCGGATCTGCCTGTCTGTAAGTTGATGGATTATGGAAAATATTTGTATCGTGAGAAAAAGAAGAATAAGAAAGAACGAAAGAAGCAAAAACAAACACTAAAAGAAATGAAATTCTATCCAAAGATAGATGATCATGATTATAAAACAAAACTCAGGCATATAAGAAGGTTCTTGAAAGAAAACAATCCTGTCCGTATTCAAATATGGATGCGTGGTAGGGAAAAGTTGCATCCAGAATTAGCTGAAGAATTAGTCCAACGAATCATTGGGGATACTCTGGATATAGCAAAGATACAAGGAGAACCAGAACCTTCAACACACCGATATCAGTTTCAACTAATGCCTGTAGGAGGTATTGATGCCCAAACTTAAAACTAAAGGAGCGATTAAAAAGCGTTTTAGGCGTACGAAAACTGGAAAGATAAAGTTTAAAAGAGCAAGGGATAATCATCTTCAGATAAAACACTCTAATAAGAACAAGAACCGAAGAAAGAAAGACAAAATGGTATCAAAATCAGACAGAAAAAGGGTAAAAAGACTCATGCACTAAGGAGGAGATGTGGCAAGACATAAGAATGCAGTCCAGCAGAGAAAAAGACATAAAAAGATATTAAAGAGAGCCAAGGGGTTTTTTGGAAAGAGGAAAAACTGTTACCGTATAGCAAAAGAAGCTGTAATGAAGGCACTTGCTTATGCATACCGTGATAGACGAAGAAGAAAGAGGGACTTCAGACGACTCTGGATTACAAGGATTTCCGCAGCTTCAAAGCAAAACGGACTTTCTTATAGCAAGTTTATGTATGGCCTAAAGAAGGCCAAGATTACACTAAATAGAAAGATACTCGCTGATATCGCTGTAAGGGAGCCAACAACATTCTCCCAAATTATAGTGATAGCCAAAGAGAGTTTGAATGAAACTTGATTTACTAAAAGAGAATGTAGAGAAAGAGATTAAAGAGGCTACTACTGCCGAAGAATTAGAAAAAATCCGCATAAAATACCTGGGGCGAAAGGGTGAATTAACTAAAATTCTACATTCTATTGGAGATTTACCCAAGGGTGAAAGGCCTGCAATCGGCAAAGCAGCTAATCGGTTAAATGCTAAACTCAGCGGTCTAATCTTTGGCAAGAAAAGAAGCTTTGAAGAATCCAAGACTTTACAATGGAAGGACCTGAGTCTTCCCGGGAGAAAACCCTATATCGGAACTCTTCACCCACTTTCTATCCTCTACCAGGAAACCATCGATATATTCATCGAAATGGGTTTCTCGATAGTGCTGGGACCGCAGATTGAAACAGAGTATTATAACTTTACTGCTTTAAATACCCCTGCTGATCATCCTGCAAGAGACCTTCAAGATACCTTCTACCTTAAGGATGGAAGATTACTCAGGACTCAGACCTCTCCTGTTCAGATAAGAACACTTGAAAAACATACACCTCCAATTCGAGTCATATCACCAGGAAGATGTTACCGTGTGGACACCTTTGACCCTTTACACTCACCCGCTTTCATGCAAATAGAAGGTCTATGGGTTGACAGAAATGTTTCTATGGCTGATCTCTTTGGAACACTTAAGATATTCGCCAGAAAGATCTTTGGAGAAGACAGAAAAATAGAGTTCCTCCCATCCTATTTCCCATTCACAGAACCATCCGCTGACTTATGGATCCAATGCTCGTTATGTGGGGGAAAAGGATGTTCTGTATGTAAGAACAAAGGTAGAATAGAGACACTTGGTTGTGGCATGGTCCACCCAAATATCCTCAAGAATATGGGTTATCCCGAATTTACTGGATTTGCATTTGGAATAGGGTTAGAAAGGATAGCTATGATAAAATATAATATAAACGACATGAGATTGTTCTATCAGAACGATCTTCAATTTTTAAGTCAGTTCAATGAAAGTAAATTATAATTGGCTATCCGAATGGGTAGACATTGATTTAGAACCGCATGATCTTGCAGATATACTTGATCATCTTGGAATAGAGGTCGAAGAGCTTGATCTAACTGGAAGTGATGCAATCTTCACACTTGAAATTACCCCGAATAGACCAGACTTACTCAGTATCCAGGGTTTATCAAGAGAGATTGCAGCAAAGACGGATAAAAGATTAAAAAAAGTAATCGATTACCCACTCACAGTAGAAAAGAAGCAAAACAAAGAATTTGAGCTAACCGTTAAGATTGAATCCAAAGAAGACTGCGCAAGATACGTAGCTTCTATAATTGACGAAATTGAAATTTGCCCCTCCCCACCAATAATCTCGGGGAGACTTGAAAAGTGTGGCATTCGTTCTCGAAACAACGTGATAGATATAACCAATTATGTTCAGATAGAAATTGGGCACCCACTGCATGCCTTTGACTATGACAGAATAGGTAATGAGATTATAGTCCGCCGCGCAAAAAATGGTGAAACTATAATAACCTTAGAGGGGGAGGAAAAGGCATTAACTAACTCAGATCTCGTTATAGCAGATAATAGAAAACCCATTGCAATTGCCGGAATAATGGGTGGTGAAGCATCCGGAATTTGTGAATCAACACGAACTATAGTCCTCGAATCAGCATTCTTCAACCCAACACTAATCAGAAAGACCTCAAAGAGATTAAAATTATCTACTGAATCTTCATATCGCTTTGAAAGAAAAGCTGATATAGGTATACTCAAAAATGATTCGGCATATGCAATATATCTTTTAAAGAAATATGCGAACGGGAGATTGGTAAGTCCAATCATTGACACCAATCCAGATCCTGAACTCCACAGAGAAGTTTTGTTCTCTTATGAAAAAGCGAACAAGTTATTAGGAAAGAATGTAAAAAAAGAAGAAGTTGACCAGATATTTAGTAAATTAGCCTTACAGAAAAGAGGAAATGATAATCATCCAAAAATACTAATCCCTTCTTTTAGACGGGATATTGAGATTGAAGAAGATTTAACAGAAGAGATTGGAAGATTCATCGGTTATGATAATATTCAAACAAAATTTGGCTACAAGAATGAAAGCCCTATCTTTTTAGAAGGAAAGGAATTATTAGCAATTAAAAAAATTATGCCGTCTCTTGGTTTCTCTGAAGCAATAAATATACCCTTCATTGAACCCTCATGGGCGGAAATCCAGGGTAAAAATCCAGTAGAACTCAAGAATCCGTTATGGAGTGATAAAAGTATTTTACGAACAACGCTCCTGCCCGGTTTACTCCTTAGCTTAAAAAGGAATTTAAACAGAGGAAAAGAAAGGGTGGATATCTTTGAAATAGGAAGGGTATTTACGTTGGATAGTGAAGAAGAAGAGATGATCGCTGCGGTAGTGGCAGGCGAAATACCAGCAAGCTGGTATAAAGAACGGCACCCTGTTGATTTCTATGATTTAAAGGGTGTTGTGGAAACTCTCCTTGAAAAACTTAATATCCAGCAATATAAATTTTCGGAATGTAAAGATAACTTATATAAAAAGGAAAGAACCCTATCACTAGTAATTAATAACGAACCAATAGGTTGTTTTGGCCTCCTTTCGCAGGACATATGTAAGGTAGATACTTTCGGGTTTGAATTCAACCTCTATAAATTGTTATCGGGTTTAGAAGAAAAGATAAGATACAGTGGAATTTATAGGTATCCACCAATAAAAAGGGACCTTTCTATTGTAATAGACGAAAGAAAACCTTATGTAAATCTTGAAAACATCATAAAAGAAGCAATCAATAATGACGTCCAGATAGAACTGATAGATGTATATAGAGATGCCACTATAGGTAAAGATAAGAAATCCATCACAGTTAGATTAGAATTGTATCACCCAGAGAAGACTCTGACTGATGAAGAAGTGGAAAATGATATTAAAAATGTAATAAAAAAACTCTCAGAGTTAGGAGCTCACCTTAGAAAATGAAAGAAATGGAAATTGATTATATACGGAAGATTATAAAAAAAAGCATCCAGAGGATAAAGGAACAGCAGAGTGAAAACAATAGGCTCCGTTTGGAGCTAGAAAAAGAAAAGAGGAAAACAAAAAAAGCAATAGAAGAAATAAACAAATTGGAAAACGAAATAAAAGAGAGGATTTGAGTGGGAAAAGAAGTGGAAGTAAAAATCTTAGGTAATAAATATTCCTTTCTTACAGATAGGGACACTAATGAGGCAATAAGAATTGCTATGCTTGTGGACGAAGAGGCAATGAGAATAAAAGAGGACGAGCCGTACTCTTCGGATAGCACTATTGCAATACTTACTGCCTTAAACATAGCAGATAAACTCTTCACTATTGTTTCTGATTTAGAAGAACTAGAACGCTATGTAGAATAAGGATCTTTAGGATTTTTCCCACTGCCTCTCATAACTTAGAAAGAGAGGGAAAACATGAGCGCGATAGTAACAATACTGATTTCTGTTATAGTAGCAATAATCTTCTTCGTAATTGGCTACTTCACTCAAAAGATAACAAGGAATAGAAAAATATTAACAGCTGAGCGAAAGGCCGAGAAGATATTACAAAGTTCTCGGGGAAAAAGTAAGGAGATAGAGCAGCAAACCAGAGAAAAAATAGAGCAACTAAAAAAAGTACAGAAAAGGCAACTAATCGAGGAAACAAAGGCTCAGAAAAGGCATCTCGAACTATGGGAAAAGGAACTTGAAAAAAAGGATGAAGAGCAAAAGAAAACCAAGGATTTCCTTTCCCAGCGAGAGAAAAACTTAATGGTTCGCGAGAAAGAAGTCCAGCAGCAAAAGGAAGAGGTGGGTATCAAAAGAAGACGACTAACTCAACTAATTGAGGAAAATAATAAAAAATTGGAAGATATATCTCGCCTGACCAGAGATGAAGCAAGAAAAATGATTCTCGAGAAAGCAAAGGAAGAAGCCGAGAATAAGGCAATCCAGATTGAAAACGAGATAATTAGCGAATCCAATAGAAAAGCAAACCGTAAAGCAAAAGAGATAATAACCGGGGCCATTCAGAGGTGCGCTTCGGATCTTGTATCTGATGCTACTGTCTCAGCGGTCTCGCTACCTTCTGAAAGTATGAAGGGCCGTATAATAGGGCGAGAAGGTAGAAATATTAGAGCATTTGAAAATGTGACAGGGATTGATGTGATTATTGACGATACTCCGGAGACTATAACGCTATCTGCATTTGATCCGATAAAAAGGGAGATTGCCAGAATCTCTATGGAAAAGTTGATCAAGGACGGCCGAATTCATCCTGCCCGTATTGAAGAAATAGTGGAAAAAACAGAAAAAGAATTTGAAGAAAGAATTGTTGAGATAGGCGAAAATACAATGTTTGAACTTGGAATATCCAAGATGCACGATGACCTTATCAAAATGGTTGCAAGACTAAACTTCAGGATGAGTTACGGGCAAAACGTACTTCAGCACTCAAAGGAAGTAGCATATCTTATGGGTTTAATGGCAGGAGAACTCCAGTTAGATATTGACATTGCCAAGAGAGCCGGGATCCTTCATGATATAGGTAAGGGTATAAGCCAGGAATATTCAGGCAGTCATGCAGAGATCGGTGCTACAGCTGCCAGAAAATATGGAGAAGATCCCATAATTGTCAACGCAATAGCTGCACACCATGAAGAGGTTGAACCCGCATCCCCCTACGCTGTCCTCCTTCAAGCCGCCGATGCAATATCAGGAGCAAGACCCGGTGCACGGCGGGAAACCCTGGCGGCCTATATAAGGAGGGTTGAAGACCTAGAAAACATTGCCGCTTCCTTTGAAGGGGTAAAAAAGGCATACTCCATGCAAGCCGGTCGCGAAGTCAGAATTATTGTAGAACCTGAGATTATATCAGATAACGGAACAAGAAAACTATCCGCCAAGATTGCCCAAAGTATCGAGAAAAATCTAAAATATCCAGGAGAGATAAAGGTAACCGTAATACGGGAAACACGATCAGTAGCCAACGCTAAATGAGTATTGAACAGACGGATTAGGAAATTTCACGAACTTAGAGAAAGAAGATTACGTTGAAAGTTCTATTTATCGGAGATGTTATAGGTAAACCTGGTATGAGACTGCTTTCTAAGTTGATTCCCAAATTCAAAAAAGATACTGAGTACGATCTAATCTGCATCAATGGAGAAAATTCAGCTGGGGGATTCGGTATAACAAAGAACGGCGCATTAAAATTAAAAAAGTACGGCTGCGATGTGATTACTACTGGTAATCACATAATAGACAGAGAAGATGAGCTCGCGGAGGTATTTTGCCTACCGAATGTGATCCGACCATTAAATTACGAATCATCATTCCCCGGTAAGGGCTGGACAGTTTTTGAGAAAAATGGTACAAAATGTGTAATTGTTAACCTTCAGGGAACGGTCTTTATGCCCGAGAAGCCAAAAGCAATTTCTCCATTCATCGTAATAAAGAAACACCTTAATAAAATTCGTGAAATTGCACCCATAATCATTGTAGATTTGCATGCGGAAGCCACGGCTGAGAAAATTGCTATGAGACATTTTTTAAATGGAAAGGTTTCAGCTCTCATAGGCACCCACACTCATGTCCAAACGGCGGACGAGATCATCACAGAAAAAGGAACTGCCTATATTACTGACATAGGTATGACAGGACCCTTCGATTCCGTAATAGGAATGCAAAAGGACCCGATTATAAGAAAATTCCTTGGAAATAAGGATGAACAATTCAAGCTTGCAAAGGGGGATGTAAGAATGAATGCGGTTGCAATTGAAATTGACAATGAAAATGGTAAGGCCTACTCAATAAGGAGAATTCAAATTGCAGAAGATACTTAATGGAAAAGTTGTTGCAAATAAAATAATCAATAAGATAAAAGGACTCACTCCTAAACGCAGCCTAGGAATAATAAAGGTGGGCTCTAATCCAAGAAGTTCTTCTTACCTTAGGGGAGTCAGAAAGACAGCCGAAAAAGCAGAAGTGACATTGAAATTAACTGAGTTACAGGAAGATGCCTCAGAGGAAGAAGTCATAGAATCAGTGAGAAAAATGAGCGAATCCAGAGAGGTAAACGGAATCCTTTTAATGGAACCGTTCCCGAAAGAAATTTCCGTAGAGAAATTAATAGAAATCGTTGGTCCTGGGTTGGATGTAGAGGGAATCCATCCTTACAATATAGGAAAGTTGCTGTTAAGTGAATCTGAAATAATGCCCTCTACCCCAGGAGCAGTGCTTGAATTGATGGACTTCTATGGAATAAAGCCAAAGGGGATGCACACAGTAATTCTTGGCAGAAGTCAGGTGGTTGGCAAACCCCTTGCCAATCTACTTCTTAGAAAGGGACGATTGGGCAATGCTACTGTAACTGTATGTCACTCAAAGACAAAAAATCTCAAGAGTTTGACAAAAACCGCAGATATACTTATAGTAGCAATAGGGAAGGCAGAGTTTGTGGATGTCAAATTTGTCCGTGAGGGAGCAATCGTAATTGATGTAGGCATAAATATGAAAAACAACCGCCTAGTAGGTGATGTTGACTTTGAATCTGTCAAAGAGAAAGCCCTTGCAATAACACCTGTGCCTGGTGGGATTGGTAGTATCACTACTGCAGTTCTTCTCTCCAATTTATACAAACTATGATAATCTATTCAGTATCAGAGATAACACAAAAGCTAAAGAAACAGATCAGTTCCATTGGATGGGTTTGGGTGAAGGGAGAGGTAAGTAATCTCACATATCACTCTTCAGGGCATATATATTTTTCCTTAAAAGACGAAGAATCAGTCCTCAAAGCGGTAATCTTCCAATGGGCAGCAGAGTATCTTGAATATAAACTGATTGAAGGTCGTGTATTTCAAATATACGGTAAGATTGACATATGGCAAAGAGGTAGTCAATACCAGATTATAGCAGAACAAGTAATACCAGGTGAAATCGGAACATTTTATCTTCGGTTTCAAGAGATAAAAGAGAGATTAGAAAAAGAAGGACTTTTTGATAAAAAATACAAAAGGGAACTTCCAAAATTCCCTGAAAAGATAGGAATTATAACTTCTACAGAGGGAGCCGCAATTCATGATGTCTTAAAAATAATTAAGAAGCGCTCCCCCTATACCACCGTAATAGTTAGACCTACCCTTGTGCAGGGTGATGGAGCAGCTTTCGATATAGTATCTGCGACAAGAGAACTCAATGAATATAAAGATGTGGATTTGATAATTCTGACAAGAGGCGGCGGCTCCATTGAGGATCTCTGGGTATTTAATGAAGTAGAAGTCGCCTATGCGATTTTTGACTCAACGATACCAATAATCTCCGCGGTAGGTCATGAGAATGACTTTTCTATATCAGATTTTGTTGCAGACAAAAGAGCTGCAACTCCAACAGAAGCTGCAGAAATTGCAGTTCCATCAAGGGACCAGTTAATGGATAACATCAACCATATTTCCTTGGGTCTCAAGAGACTGATCTCAAATAAGATGAATATGTATATCACAAAGTTAGAATCCCTTTCGAAAAGCTATGCTATCAGGAGGCCTCTTTCATTAGTTGAAATGAAACAGCAAAACCTTGATTATCTTCAGGATTTACTTATTCAATATGGAAAGACAACCGTGCAATCTTTAAACGATAAATTGAAAAGCCTCACTCCGAGACTGCCAGAACTATCAACTTTAATGATAGAGATTTATAACTTAGAGGGCGGACTTAAAAATTCAATCAGTCAATTGATAAAGGATAAAAAACAGGAAATTAGAAGCCTGGGAAGCATTCTACAGGCTACATCTTCGGAAAGAATCCTCGGAAGGGGTTACTCAATTGTTAAAAAAGGTGAAAAAATAATAAGAGATTCAAGTATACTTAAAAGAGGAGACTCACTCCACATTCAATTCTATACGGGAACTAGTTCTGCAAAAGTAGAGGAAACAAAGCCGTGATACTCTGTTGTCACAGAGGAATTGGTTAAATAGTTAAGTAGTCAAATAGTTAAATAAAACAACTGACAGTTATTTAAAACAATTCAACTATTCAACAATTTAACTACTAAACTTTATGCATTCTCTCATTCACATCTTTTAATTAAATTAAGTGTCGTATCTTTATCCATTTCACGTATTAGTTTCCCCTCAAGAGGGAATATAAATATCTCAGCAGTTACCGAAACTGTTCCCTTGAATAGATGGCCACCGATTAGATTGTAATCTACTCCACCAAGGGCAACATGAGGATGGAATATTAAACTTTTGTCTTTAACGGAAATGTTTCCGCTTAAATTTACCAGCTCATATGAATTATCAAGTTTTTTCTTCTTATATTCCTTTTTAAGAATGTCAAAATACCCAAGTGTTACTTTGAAAATCGCACCTATACCATTTACAAAAGCCGCCTTAATCCCATTTTCATTACAGAAATCGATAACTGATTCTACTACCTCTTCTCCTCTATCGAGTATAAGGATATGAACATCGTCTTTCTTAAAAGTAATCACCAAACCTCCTTTTTGATAACCCTATCTGAACCATCCCAGTTGTCAAGGGGCAAACACAGTGAATGTGTAAATGAGTAGATGAGTGGAATGGTATATGGGTGGATGAGATAAACGACCGGGGACGGAAGACGGAGGCATAGTTAATTTGTTAATTGGTAAATTGTTGATTAGTTATGCCTTCAAATCTTCCCTAATTAACTATTTGACTATTTAACTAATTAACTTTGCGTTAGAAAAAAATAAGATTATTTACAAGATTTACAGTTTGGGGTTGACATAAAAAAAGTTCTTTGTAAATTAAAATAATGGAGGAAGGGATGAACAAAAATAATAAAATAAATGAAAACAAGGCCAAAACTCCTGAAGAAGATGTAGAAAAAGAGAAGCCCATCACAGAGAGAGAAAAACTTGAAGATCCCTTAGGGAAACTTAAAGAAGAACGCGATGAGTTAATGGATAAATACCTTCGTGCTTTGGCAAGTTATGAAAACTTAAGAAAAAGGACTCAGCAGGAAAAAGAGAATATATATAAATTTGGCATAGAGGGGGTCATTCGTGAAATTCTTCCAGTTGTAGATGACTTTGGCAGAGCATTCAACTCGCTAAAAAAAGAAAATGATGAGAATAAACAGGACGGGTTCATAAAAGGTACCCGTATCATCTATTCAAAACTGCTGAATATTCTAAAAAACTACTACGTTGAACCTTTTGATTCCAAGGGAGAAAAATTTGATCCTTCAAGACACGAAGCGGTTCATGTAGTAGAGAGTGATGAGGAGGAAGGGATAATAATAGAAGAGGTAGAAAAAGGATATTTGATAAAAGATAAAGTTCTTCGCCCAGCAAGGGTCATCGTTACAAAGGAAAAAGAAGAAATTAAAGAATATAAAGAGAAAAAGAAGAAATAAATCAAGAAAATTAATGACAATTACAATAGGAGGTAGGGAAGAATGAAAGAACCAGTAATAGGGATTGACCTTGGAACAACTAATTCGGTTGTCGCTACAGTAGAACAATCCGAACCTGACGTAATTACAAATACCGAAGGAGAGAGAACCACTCCATCCGTAGTTGCATTTAAGGGTAAAGAAAAATTAGTAGGGCTGCAGGCAAAAAGGCAACAATTGACCAATCCACAGAAAACAGTCTATTCCGTAAAACGTTTTATGGGAAGAAGATTCAATGAAGTAGCAAATGAAATAGAAGAGGTTCCATTCGAGGTTATTGCAGGGCCTCACAAGGATGCGAGACTAAAAATTGGCGATCAAGTGTATTCTCCCCCTGAAATTTCTGCCTTGATTTTACAGTATCTTAAAAAAGTTGCGGAAGCTCATTTAGGAAAGAAGGTAAAGAAGGCTGTAATCACAGTTCCTGCTTATTTCAATGATTCCCAGCGAAAAGCAACAAAGGATGCGGGTGAGATTGCTGGACTTGAAGTCTTAAGAATAATTAACGAACCAACAGCTGCATCACTAGCATATGGTCTTGGTAAAGACAAAAATGAAAAAGTAGCAGTATTTGACCTTGGTGGAGGAACCTTTGATATATCTATTCTCGAAATTAGTGAAGGTGTATTTGAGGTCCTATCCACAAATGGTAACACACATCTGGGTGGTGACGATTTTGACCACCTGATAATGAAGTGGTTAATTGGTGAATTCAAAAAGGAAACAGGCATTGACCTCTCTGGGGACAGAAACGCTGTTCAGAGGGTAAGGGATGCAGCCGAAAAGGCAAAATGTGAACTTTCTTCAATGAAAGAGACGACTATCAATCTTCCATATATAACAGCTGATGAATCCGGGGCAAAGCATCTGGAAAAGAATTTCACCAGAGCTAAACTTGAATCCCTGACAAAAGAATTACTGGACAAGATTGATGAACCAGTAAAACGGGCATTCGAAGATGCTAAATTAACTCCAATTGATATTGATGAGGTAATCCTTGTTGGTGGTATGACAAGAATGCCAGCGGTGCAGGAGAAAGTTAAGGGCCTATTCAAGAAGGAACCACACAAGGGCATTAATCCAGATGAAGTGGTGGCAATCGGAGCAGCTATCCAGGGAGCAGTCTTAGTAGGTGATGTTAAAGATGTTCTGTTACTTGATGTAACACCCCTTTCCCTCGGAATCGAAACCCTTGGTGGCAGGATGACTACAATTATAGATAGAAATACTACAATACCCACCCAGAAGGGTAAGATATTTACAACTGCAGATGATAATCAACCAGCCGTTTCCATCCACGTACTCCAGGGCGAAAGACCAATGGCTCTTGATAACAGGACCCTTGGAAATTTTGAGTTAGCAGGAATTCCACCTGCTCCTCGAGGCGTTCCACAGATAGAAGTAAGATTTGATATAGATGCTGATGGTATACTCCATGTCTCTGCTAAGGATCTTGGTACAAATAAAGAACAATCAATAAGGATTGAATCCTCCAGCGGACTCACAGAACAGGAGATAGAGAAAATGAAAAAAGACGCCGAAATTCATATAGAGGAGGATAAAAAGAAAGAAGAACTCATCGACACAAAAAACCAGGCAGATACACTTATATATTCGACGGAAAAAGTATTAGAAGAGCAAGGAGATAGTGTCTCTAAGGATGAAAAGGAAAATATTGAGAAAGCAATAAATGAACTTAAAGAAGCAATGAAAGGTGACGACATAATGACAATCAGGCACAAAATTGAGATTTTACAAAAGGCCTCTCACGCGGTAACAGAAAAATTGTACAAAAAAGCAGCAGAGCAGGCACAAACTCAAGCTACAGAAAAAGAAAGCTCAACAGAAAAAGAAAAAAAGGAAACCGCAAAAGAAGAGGAGGAAGAGGTAGAGGCAGATTACGAAGTAATTGACGAAGAAGAAAAGGAGAAGGAAGACGAAGAAAGTTAGTTCTAACAAATGATGGCAACAGACAGGGATTACTATGAAATTCTGGGAGTCTCCCGAGAGGCAACCCAAGAAGAAATTAAAAAATCATATAGACGATTAGCCAGGAAACATCATCCTGACGTTAGCAAGGAAAACAAAAAGGAAGCAGAGAAAAAATTCAAAGAAGTATCCGAAGCATATGAAGTCTTAATGGACCCCGAAAAAAGGGCACGATATGATCGATTCGGAAAAGAGGGAGTTCAATTTGAAGGTGAACATTTTACATGGGGAGATTTTACTCATCAAGCAGATATTGAAGATATATTCAGAGACTTCTTTGGAGATTTTGGAGAAAGTGATTTCCTCAGCAGAATATTTGGAGGAGTAAGTAGAAGAGAAGCACGAACTTATAGCCACAGAGGGGAGAATCTCCGTGTAAGACTTAATCTCACTCTCAAGGAAGCAGCAGAAGGAGTCACTAAAAAGATAAAAGTCCGCTTATTGGAAAAGTGTGATCATTGCCAAGGGAAAGGCGGGAAAACTACTACCTGCCCCAGTTGTAATGGAAGAGGTGAGGTTAAGAGTGTCAGATCAAGCCTCTTTGGTCAATTTGTTTCTGTTTCAACCTGTCCCACATGTAGAGGAACAGGAAAAATTGTAAAAGAAGCCTGTCCCTTCTGCCATGGTGAAGGGCGAATTAGAACAGAGAAACAAATGTCGGTCCAGATTCCTGCAGGAGTAGATACAGGTAATTATATAACTATACGAGGAGAAGGAAATGTAGGGAGAAGGGGTGGAGTAAAAGGAGACATTATCGTTGAGATAAGGATCAAGGAAGACAGTCGTTTCAGACGAGAAGGAAACAACCTCATAATCAGGGCTCCGATAAGTTAT
>Ga0315541_1001407_pt1 | contig 22483 bp, 20 predicted proteins | sample SalMarSW160190MG_FD_203095 | JGI IMG/M metagenome (GOLD analysis project Ga0315541, IMG submission 203095) | Salt marsh sediment microbial communities from the Plum Island Ecosystem LTER, Massachusetts, United States - Salt Marsh Sediment SW1601-190 ...
GCCCCGTTTGACATCCTGGGTGATACCCTGCGAGGTACCCGGGGTATATTTGCCGACATGTACCGGCAGCCGGATAAACTCCTGGAAGCCATGGAGATGTTGACGCCGATAAATATCGACTGCGGTTTGCAGATGGCCAATGCCTCCGGCAGACCGATTGTATTCTTTGCCCTCCACAAGGGCGACGACACATTCATGTCGGATAAGCAGTACGAGAAATTCTACTGGCCGACGCTCAGGAAGGTTATTATGGGATTGATTGAAGAGGGCTGCGTGCCGCTGTTGTTCGCCGAGGGAAGATATAATAATCGATTGGAAATCGTAAAGGACCTGCCCAAAGGCAAGGTGATGTGGCATTTCGACCAGATAGATATGAGCAGAGCCAAGGAAATCCTCGGCGATATCGCATGTATCGCCGGAAATGTGCCTTCCTCGCTGCTGTATACGGGCACACCCCAGGCGGTTAAAGAATATTGCCGTAAACTCATCGGGGTCTGTGGTAAAGGCGGCGGTTTTATATTGACCGGAGGGGCCAGTATCGATAAGGGGAACCCTGATAACCTGCGTGCCATGATGGAAGCCGCCAAGGAATACGGCGTTTATAAATAGAATGAAGCAGTTATCGGAAAGTTAAAAAACGGAATATCACAGAACGCTATAATGTTCAGTGTTTCTATTTATGCAGGTTACTTACGTAATACCGCTTTAACGAAATAATAAAGGCTTAACATGCAGGATTATTTAATCGCCCTTTTTACAAGTCATTCTTTTTCGTCAACATTGCTATGAGAAACCAGTGTAACAGCGTTTTTAACTAGCTCCATCTCCCTCTGTAATGCCTTGAAAGTCATATACCGGCCGCACCACTCGTACTCCCCGCGGCAGTATTCTTCCTTAAGCCTTTCTGTAAGCCCCGGGCCTTCCTGAAAATCACCGTTAAAGTACGGGCAGGTGGCTAATAATTCACAATCCGGCATCTATATCACCTTCTACTGAATTTTTGAATTTGTATTGAGCGATTACCCTGCCTGTATCCGTGTCTATGAGTCGCCGAATATCGTCTTTTGCACAGATAGAATAGGAAACGAAATTAGCCACAAACTTCCATTCCTTCAAATTCGTTATATTCCGGGTTTCCAGAGCTGATGCTCGCTTCTTGGCCAAAGAAACTGTACGTCTCATTTATTCTTGTCTCTTACCCTTTCCCTTTCTCTCTTTGTTCTTCTAATATCAATGACATATTTGACGATGCCGAATATTAAGATGATTAAAAGCCCTGCTGTTTCCAGGCTTCTAATGACAATATTAGGTTCACCGATTAAATACTGACCGTAACGCCATATGTTCGAGAAATGCCACAGCAGGGCACCACTCAAGCCAATTATCATGGCATTACTGACTACATCCTTCAGGCTCATCTTAGCTTCTTAAAAATAATCCTTGAGTGGCAATGTGAGCCCCGGCCATATCAGACCGGGGTCCAGTCTGCTCTGCTACCTAATATGCTCTTCTCCTGACCAGGAAAAAGATGAGCAACGCGATTATCACTATCCCACCGGCAATCAAACCTCCGATTAGACCCCAATTAGTTGTCGGCGGGGGTGGTGTTACCGGTGCCGTTATTTCGGGCGCGGGCGGTGTTGGTGGTGGCGGTGTTGGTTCTGGTGCTGGAGCCGGTGTTGGTTCCGGTGCTGGTGGTGGTGCTACCACGCTAAAACTACCGCTCAACCCATCCACGGTCACGCTGTAACTGCCAGCCTCTTCTTTTGCCACGCTGAAACTAACAGTCTGGCTGCTGGCGGCAGTAACAGTTACGCTCTTTTCTACCTCCTTAACGCCGTTTATCTTGAGGATGACTGTGTAGCTGCCTTCCACGCCACCGGTGTTAGCTACTGACATGCTGATGTTTACCTCTTCGCCGGGGGCTATCTCGGCTGGCTCAATGACCAGCGAGCTGAGGCTAAAGGCTGCCGGTTTGGGCGTGCCAATGATGGCAAAGGTGGTGAAATGGGATACGGAAGCCCTCAGGATGTTGGTGCCCGGGACAACAGAGGTGGGAATCTCTACCCATTCACCGATTCCCTCATCATAGTAGGCTAGAACCATGTCGTCTATGGTCAAGCCGGCGGGAATATCACCCGGCTCAACGGTAAACTCTAATATTATGGGCGGGGTAAAGGTAGCTCCATCGGGTCCAAACTCATAAGCCAGCCCGATAATGTGCGCACCCTCGGGCGGGTCAGGCGGACTTGGATTAACGGCTGCCTCCAGGCTCCCCAGCGGATTACCCTCTGCATCCAGGGCTACGGTGCCCTCTTCTATGGTGATGGTCAGTTTGCCATCCGCAGTGGTGGCGGTGAATGTCTCCTGTACTACGCCTTCACTGTCAATTTCCAGGGTCGCTGTCGTGCCGAAAACGTCCACCTGAATCGGGGCCTGTGCTGCGGGACCTCCCCCTCCCCCACCTGATGGTGCCAGTGGTGCCGGGGCAGCTATAGTAACTGTCAGGTTCATCTCACTTGGCCCGCCACCGGCTATAAAAGTAGCTGTCCCACCGGCAGCCGTGCCATTGGCGTTGGTTACATGGAAGGTTATGGTAGCCCCGTCCGGAATGTCATAGCCCTGAACCAGGAGGTATGAGCTACTAACCCCATAACTACCTCCCGACGTGGTGACCGGATTTTGGGTTGATATGATTTCTCCAATATTTACTCTAGCCGATACCTGGGTGCCGCCAGGCGCCGGAGCGCCGTTTACGGTTACACTGCCGTAGAAGGCGTGGGGGAGCTTGGGTATCCCGTTAGCCAGCGCAGGAGTAGCACCAAGCAGCAAAAGAGCAGCTACGGCTATAAAAAATATAGCTATTTTCCGCATAACTTATCTCCTTTGTGGAGGGGGGTGGTTTTACTAGCCACCCCCCCTTAAACAAGCTAGTCTGGAATCACGCCAAAGCTCTTGGCAGCGTTCATGTACACCCAGTAGCCGTCAAACGGGCTCAGCTCCTGTTCATTATCAGCAAGACTCCACCAGTCTAAGGTAGCAGCCAGAGGCACTGAGATGGTGTCAGCAAGGTACTGATTGTAGCTTGCCTGGCCTACCAGGTTGGTTATGCCTGCTCCTTCCTGCTCCCCAATCTGGACGTAGCGCAGCTGACTCAGTAGTGTGTAGGCATCCGTTTCGCCGGCGCAGCTTATGGTGTTCCACCCGGCGCCGAGGCTCTTGGTCACTACGCCGGGCGCAGCCATTGAATAGTTAATGCCGACTCCGCCGCCGCCGCTGGTCTTCAGATAGAAGGCGTCCACCGACGTTAGTAGCGTAGCCTCGGTTACCTGCGTGTAGGCACTGCCGGCGGTGTACTTGTAGGCCACTGTTGCTGTCCAGTCTGTGCCATCGGTTACCTCTTTATCAACCGAGGCCAGTGTCCAGCCATCCTGCAGGGCCAGGGTTTTGTCGAAGGTTGGCGGCTGAGGTGTAGTTTCGGTAACGGCTTCAAGCAGCCAGGGATTGTAGGTTACAAGGCCGCTTACCGCATCTCCAATACCAAAGGGACTATCGGTATGAGTTGGCCCGCTGGCATTGCCCCACCAGTTGTTGGTGGCATTGAGGGCTGCACCTGACTTCAAGCCATAGCCAGTATTACCAGTTATGTTGTTGTAGTGAGCAACATTACCCGTGGAGTCCGCATCAAAGTAAACACCTGCGGCGTCTGCCACGAAATCAACACCGTGCCAGTTAATGGCGGCAACACTTGTATTGCTCTGGATTGTATTTCCGGTCAGCGTGTTGTTATCGGAATATTCCATAGCGATACCATGACCGCAGTTAGTTATGGTGTTGTCCTCAATGGTGTTGCCGATAATCTGGAGATACTCTTGAGGCGTGCCAACAAGATAGTCTGAGGGGTTATCGCCCACACTAGCCCAGTCAGTCGCTATATCCCTGGAAAGTGACCCAAGAATACCAGCTATAGTAGTCCCGCTTATGTTATTACCGGAAATGGTGTTGGTTTTAGCACCTTCCATAAGAGCAATGCCAACCTCTCCGCCGCTGATTATGTTGCCGCTTATGTTGTCGCTGGCAGGTCTGGGGTCGAAATCAGCCTCAGCTTCCATCTTGTCCGAGGTATAAAGGTAGATTGCCGCCCGTTCCGGGTCAGTAATGGTGTTGCCGGTTACCTGATTATGGTACCCTGTTTTAAGTGTGATACCCCATTTGTAAGCGGCAGTGTCAGCACCTTTACCGATAGTATTACCTGAAATGGTGTTTTCGTCAGGAGACGCAGTCTCAGAATCGTCCCAACTCCATACGAGTATGGGGGTATCGGTGTTGTAGACCTCGTTGCCGCTTATGGTGTTATGCGACCCTTTTATCTTGATACCAAAGGTGTCGTGACTAGCCGGCCCATTGATAACATTGTTGGACACTGTATTGGAGTCGCTATATGCACCACCGACCCCACCGAAGAGGCTAATAGCAACCTCGTGGTTACCGGTCAGGATGTTATTGGTGATGGTGCAGGAGTCCACCCCCTGGGTAATTACGGCAGCGTTATTGGCAAGGGTGTCGTTAGTAGCCGCAAGACCGGTGATGGTAAATCCGTCCAGGGTAACATTATCAGACGTTATCTCAACCACGTAATCGCTGGCATCGGCGGCATTGATTGTGGTATCTGCCGTGGCGCCGGCTGATTGAATGGTTAAATCTCCTGTACCGACAACCAGATTTTCGTTATACGTCCCCGCCGCCACGCTGATGGTATCGCCAGTCGCAGCAGCATCAATGGCTGACTGGATGGTGTTGAAGCCTGCAGGAGTTGTTGTGTTGATTACCCTGGGATCCATAGCGTAGGTGTCCTCGCCGATGGTAATGTCGTCAACATAGACGGTTGACTCTACTGCCTCTGGGTCTTGCGGATACCTCAGCTCTACACGGACATCCTGAACGGTAGCTATTCCGTCAAAGGCGTCGTGTATCTCATCCCAGGTGTAGTAATCGAAAGTGCCGATGTAACCACCACCACCATCCCATACGAACATCGACCAATAGGAATGGTCGTCGCCGGAGCCGCCGACGTTAATAGTTGCATCACTGTGAGTTCCGTATTTCTCCCATCCAGCAGTGCCGTCAGACATAAGTGTATCAGAAAGGTCCTCGCACTGACCCGGCTGGGAGGCTAGCAAGACTGCGGCGCCGGAGAGATCCATACTTGAATCGCCAGGATTATTCCCGTTATCTGCTGACAAGTCAACGGAAGTTGCTGTCTCGTCTATCTCCAGCTTGATGTCGAGCAGGGGCAGAGCTTGAGCTGTTGCTCCTCCCTCTACCCAGGCCGAGAAATCGGCAAGGTCTTCAAAAGCCATGTCCAGGGGCATAACCACCTTGCCGTAGTCGGCTGTACCGGGAGAATACAGCTCAACCGAGTAGCTTCCAGTGCGGGCATAAGTAGTTGACCACTCCGCTATGCCAGCACCATGCTGCGCAAATGTAACCGCGGCGTAATCAGGGCCAGGGTCAGCCGCCGCCGGCACTGCTGTCACCAGGCTGAAGCTCAGCACCAGCACCAGGGCAAATAGAATTCTAATAACTTTCCTTCTCATTTTATATACCTCCTTTCGTTTTTGAGACGCAATTTCAATTAAATTTCCCCGGATAAACGCCACCTCCTTTCAACTGTTTAACCCTCAGAATCAAGTCCTCCATCATGGTAATCAGGTCTTCATCCACTTCCGGATACTTTTCCAGAATATAATCACGTAAATCAGGCAGCCCTGTGTCCCCGTCAAGGTACTGCAAAAAAAGCATCAGGGCAGCCGTGACCGCAGATTCAAGCGCCTGGATATACGGCTCCTCCTCCCTCCACCTTCCCCCTCTCTCCGTTACGGCTTCTATGAACCTGCTATACAGGCTCTCCGGTAACTCTACGGTCAGAGTTCTCGTTGCCATTCTGCCACCCCCCCAATGCTGATTCGGTGGAAAGGCGGGACCCTGCCTCAATCCCGCCTTTTACACAACCCCTACAGGAGGAACCCCGGGCAAGGGGCAAATGGTAAAACCCCCCAGAGGCATCAGAGTTGTAACCGCCCTACCTTTCTCCACCGGTATCACCAACTATTTCCCCTTTGCTATATTGTTTTAAATAAAGGATAAATGTTATAATTTTTATAGAAGCGACCTAGCAGCATCAGGCTTTTTAAACGTCGCGCGTTTAAAGTTGCTGGTGCACAATATCAACTCAGCGGGCTGGGTGTGCCCTCCGCTGCTAGGTGCCCGTTTTATGAATATCTGCTTGATTAACTGATGCATACAAACAATAAATACCATCTTTCGCGAGGTTGTCCTCGACAGCTGGCGTTTACCGCTGACTTATCGCGCACAGGATACGCAGAACCCCTCTGTGAAGTAGTGTTTTCACCACCTTCCAAAAATTATAAGCCATTAGACATATATGTATACCTGCTTAGCTATTTGTATAGCACATAAAATAATAAATGTCAAGCCTTTTAGATAAATACTAACCATTAGTTATACAAATTAAGTTAAATTCCTTAGCGTCAAACGGCTTAAGGCAGTTACGGTGAGGTAAAAATTGTCAAACAAAGAATTAGGTGAGTTTTTAACTCAGCAATGTAAAGAGAGAGGGCTGTCTTCTCGCAGCCTGTCTATGAATGCCGGGCTCAGTCCTGGCACGGTTCACAATATCATCAGGGGAAAATACCGGCCCAACCTTTCTTCGCTGAATGCACTGGCAGACTATCTCGGCATCAAAAGGGAATACCTCTGGCAGATGGCCGGCTTGCTTGAAGATATGGATTACAGCACCGAAACCACTTTCAGCGACCCTCAGGTGAGATTTCACTTTGCCCAGGTGGATAAGCTGCCTAAAGAGAAAAGGAATGTGATACTGAGTGTTATTGAAGCTCTGATAGTCAACCTTAAGACTGAAGATAGTGCGGAACAAAACAAAGCTATGGGGGTAACTGAAGCTGCCAAAGGCCGCCGAAAATATAAGTCCCGGTCGTCGGAGGATTAAATCACAGACCAAGATGGCTGGCGCTGGCTGTTACCGACTATAGCTTACGAATCAACGCTTAATAGAATAAACACCGAGTAATGCTTTAGCCGTCTTCAGGATGCTATTCCGCAGTTCCACTGGCTCCAGAACCTCTACGTCCTCACCCCAACCCAGTATCCAGGCGCGAAGGTCTATGGTATTGGTGACCTTGAGAATCATAGTCAGCGCCCCATCGTCCTGAGGCTCCAGCACTTGCGAGGGATGCCACACCGTCTCTGCTATTATTCTAGCAATTTGGGGAGAAAACCTCAGCTTGATAGTCTCAACCTCTCCGTCAACAACGATACCCCACGAAGAGTTCAGGTAATCGATAGCATCAAAATCAGATGGTATGGTATAAGTGTCACCAAGTATATGGATATCTTCGATACGCTCGACCTTGAACGTGCGGACAGCGCCAACCCGGTGGCTGTAAGCAAGCACATAGCTGGAATGTCCCGGTGCCGCCGGCTCAATAAAATAAGGCTCGATGACGCGTTCCGTCGGTTCTTCCTCAGCTAATGCTCTATACCGTATCAAAACTTGATGTTGAGATACCCAGGCTTCAGCGAGCTTTTTTAATATACTTATCTGTTTTTCATTTTTCGGCTGTTTCTCCAGCCAGTCGATAGTTTTTTGAATCTGCTCGCGCAATGGTGACGGGACTACGGAGTTTAGCTTCATAAAGGTGGAGGCCATATGCGGGTTGTACCTGCGGGAATAATTTTGCATCAGCCGGGCGGAGAGGAAAATGTTCAATGCTTCCGGCAGGGTAAAGGGGATGGGGGGCAGAGCATAACCTTCGGCAATACCTCGTTTGGGACCCTCCTCCCAGATGGGAACACCAAGCTCGTCTTCAAGGGCTTTCAGGTCGCGGTATGCTGTTCTCCCGCTTACAGCGCATCGCCGAGCTATTTCCTCTATCTTCAGACCGCCGGGGTTCTGCCAGAGCAGGATTTGCAGCTTAAGCAGTCTCGCGGTGCGGTCTCGTCTTCTATCCCTCCCACTTTTACCACTTTTAACATTTTCAATTGCGCTCATCCTGACTGCATTATAGCACTGCTGCCAGTATTTATGAATAGCTATTTGTTCAAGAATGACACTGGCTTTTGACACTCTGCTGTCAAAACCTAGTGCTAGTATTTCCATGCAGTACAGAGTAAAAGGGGGAGATAACAATGAGTATGGCAAGGTACCTATTTACCGTCGCTGCCTATAAAGATACGAGAGGCTATGGAACGGCTGATACAGGTGTGCGAACCATGCTGAATCGCCAACCGATGCCGAAAAATGAAGCAGCAATCAAAAGCTTCCTTAGAACGAGCAGAATAACAAGCAAGGCGGTGATATCTCCGGCTTATTACGGGGACCTTTTAACTTGGGCACTTAAGCGTTATATGGAAAGGGAACGTTGGCAAACCGCAGGAATTCTTGGAAATCATTACTCTGAGCCGGTATATATAGAGATCAGCACAGACTACCATGAGACTGAGAGGGCCTTGGTAGACGGACAGTTATTAATTGAGAATGGTGCTCACCGCCTGACAGCCACGATAGACGTAAGAAGACATTCATGGTGCCGGGTGATGATTGCGGGTAGTGCCAGCAGCGATCTTGAGGTTAAAAAGTTTGTTGATGGAATCAAGGCCGTAGTCGAGAAGGAAAATTATTACAGGAACAAAAAGATTGAATTCGATGGGCGTATCCGGTTCTTCGATGTCTTTGATGAAACGTGGGAAAATATTTGCGTTAAGCCGGAAGTTAAGGCACAGATTAAAGCCAGCACAATAGGTTCGCTCCGCCAGTGGCAGGGTTGGACCAGTCACGGCCTGCCTCTAAAACGGTGTGTTCTTATTGAGGGAGAAACAGGTAAAGAAGCAATATGCAGAGCCGTTATGACTGAGGCTTCTGATGTGACATGCATCACCACCGATGCGAGCAAGCTGGATTATGGCCGTGTTACCGAGCTCTATCATTTGGCACAAGACCTTAGCCCTTGCATCGTTTTTATTATGAACATAGACCGCTTCAGCCAAAAAAGAATGAAGCCCGACTGCAAACAGGGCTTATCTCTGATATCTCTACTTACTATCCTCGGCAGTGTTGAAGAATACGAAAAAATCGCGACCGTAGCGACCACTGGCTATGCAAACTCTTTTGGCACGGTGGTGTTATGTTAGAAGGATTTTGGCGGAACCGAGAAGTTAAAGAAGGGCTCCGTACTGCTTATACGCCCAATATTGCACGAAATGACTTATTGTGGGATGTGGCGAGGTTGAACAAAACCGAGAATTGTTGTCTTGAGTATCTCTTATTTCGCTCTCAGCGTGTTACCAACGCTGGCTGTAGACTTGCAGCCCATGATGTGATAGCCGCCCAGTTTCTGAAGTCGCCTTCGGGGGCTCTTTTGTAAATGAGCCAAATGAGTTTCATCACCAGCGAGCTGATGAAATCAAGCTTGCTGTAGTCCAACTTTCCCCTGAATACACCCACGCCCACCGGCTTGACCTCAGGCACCTTTTTCAGGATAGGGTCCAGAAAGGCCGACAAAAGGTGCGTTTTTTCGAAGAAGGTCAACTTGCCCTTGGCCCGCGGCAATCTTCCCAGCGAGGGGTCCACATAGATTGACATGTTACCCCACTTTTCCTCAGGGGTCTTCGTTAGCTCTAGACAAGTAAGAAAGAAAGCTACAGGTATTCGGCTCAAGGCTTCTTGGTGTCTCTCCAAAAATCTGGTCACTTCTGAGTGCCATTTTCCATAGAGGATGGGACTGCCCACGATTACGGCGTCATACGAGCTAACCTCAGTCACGTCTCTTACCGGGCACACGTCTACCATTGCGCCACCCTCTTTCACAGCTTTTCCAACGGCCCCGGCTACCTCACTGGTGGATCCACTCTTGGTACCATACGCAACTAAAATCTTCTTGTTCATTTCACTTCACCTCCTCAGCCGTCTCCATTTTACGCCAACTTTTCTGCAAGAACAATGGAGAAGGAAGCGATAACAAAAGTCAGTTTTGTTCAACGGCAATTCGGCACGTCACACGGAGCGCTATCTTGTGCGGTCAGCCTGTAGCTATGATGCAAATGTAGCAGAACTTTTGAGAGAGGATTGGGGTGCTGATGGGAAGAGCTACCAAGCGATATAAAACCGGAGGAGTCGCCCAGAACGGCAGTGTTAGCCTCCTATCCATTGCCTCAAGGAGGACCCAATTTCGTGGTAAAGCAAGAGGAGGTCATCCACCTTAACCTCAATCCCAATAGTGTTAAGGAAAGTAGTATCCAATTCAATCCTCAAATCATCTACCTTGCCAGAAGCACCATACTGCTCCGGTATCCTTGATAGCTGTTTGTCTTTAAACTTATCAAAAACGGCAGCCAGCTTGGTTATCTGTTTTTTGGTCAACTTGTCTATATTGAGCACTGGCAGCAGTCTCCATTGCGACTGCTTCAGACCTACAAAGGCTCCCTGAGTTTCCTCTCGACTGGCAAGAACAGTGAGTATGCCCCAAGTGGTGCTGAACCACAAACAGAGGGTTTTGATCCTTTCCTGGTTCTCGTTCTTAAGCCTCACGGCATAGAAGATATTTGAAATAACTCGCTCATCCGAGAGCAAGGAAATAACATGAGCAGTGTCAACCCTTATTCTGTCAGGCACAAGCAGGTATCCGGCCACTTCCTGAAATACCTTCTTGCCCCTTTCTATAATGGGAACTGCGTAAGCGTTGGGGGAAGTCTTCATTGTCATCCTTTGTGCTTCCTCACCCCCATGAAGGACTCTAATAGCACCCGGTATGTTCTCATCCACAACCTTGAATGTGTCCATGAACCTATGTCTATCCACGCCTATTGAGGCGATAAGGTTGTTCAGCCTAGCTAAAGGTATCTTGACATTCTGGCTCCCGATTTTCAATTTACCATCCAGTAAAGAGGCGACTTCTTCCATTATTTCTACGTCAGGTAGGAATGTAAAGCGTCCCCAGTTGTCCAAGTTGTCCAGTAGCTCGCTTCTCTCGATCTTGGTTAGAAATGCCTTCGATTCTCCCGCTTGTACCAGCCTCTCATTACTTCCCTCAATGCTATTCGAAAGGGCGATGGCTTCTATACTGGTTCTGGGCTTTTTCAGTAAGGTTACGAAGGTAGTCTCCTCATTATCGGTGTGTTCCTGCACCTTCTGAGCCACGAAAAGGCACTCGCTTAAACTTGTTGATTCTGAGAAATTGTTAGCTCCTGGCTCATAGCTAACAACGACATACTTGAGGTGGTACTTAGCGGCCAGCAAAGCCCGTATCAGAAACCAGGATATGCCGCTCAATAAGCTTTTGGGAAGAACGAAGCAGAGCTTGCCGTCCTTCTTCAGACGCATATCAGCCAGGTAAAGAAATAGCAGGCCTTCTCCAGCCTGCCATATCTGCCTGTAGGGCTGAAATTCTTCATCAGTGAGTATCGATTCAAGGTTCGTACCTTTAAGCAGCTTCCGAGCAGTTTCCTCAAGATTCCCCCTCACTTCATCCCTTAACTTCGCGTAATCCTCCAAGACTGCTTGCCGAGCTTGTTCCTCACCCATGAAGCCGAACAAGCCACCGCCGGTTCTGCCGCCTCGCCCAGTTGTTCTCGCGAATGGGGGATTCATGGCAACCAGGTCAAAAGGCTCAAGCTGAAGAAGTTTTGACATCAATTCCTTTTCCTTCTTCTTGAGTCCTGTCTTGGTTACCTGGCCGAATATCTGGTTAAAATTGCCCTTGATTCTGGCAAGCTCTAGCGAACCCAGGGATACCATTTTGTCTTCCTCCCTATATCCAAGAGGGAAGGTGTAGACAGAGTGGAAATCCTGTATGGCCGTTTCAGGGCTATGCAAGGACAGATTCAAGGCTGTTATCTGTGTGGCGTATTCCAGGACGTCAAAAGCATAGCATGAGTTAATAAAGTCGGTGTGAAAGTCGGCCTCGATTTGCTTCGGGTCGTGGTCAGCTCCTGACTTCAGAAGCGCGAGACGGTGTTGAGCACTGGCCGCGCTATACGCTGCAACCAATAAGGTCCCGCTTCCGCAGGCGAAGTCGGCTATCCTAGATGACTGCGGTTTAGCCAGATACAGTAGAAGGTAGGCTGAAGGTATCTGAGTATAGAACGTTGCCAAGCCTTTCTTGAGTCCCCAGTCGCCAACAACCCTGTGGTACACCTTCCCGGCCAAGTCTCTCCTGAGCAATGCTTTCTTTGATGATATCTCAGTGGCAAGAGCTACAAGTTTCCCGAACTGCATAGGCATCGTGGGAAAGGATTTTAGCATTTCCTCTATAGCACCGAAGATCGGCTCATAGTTGATTCCGAGTATATCGTGAGTTGCCTTTCCGATCGCTTGCTGAGGATTCGTTGCTTTCGCCATATTATCTAGTGAGTCGAGCTTATGGGCATACCGTATAGATTCGTAGTATATGCAGCTCAGAAGGGTGGCCAGTGTGGCCTGAGCGAAGATGGCTTCTTTTATCTCTACTGGATCGCCGATCGAGAATCCGTATAACTTGTAGAGAACCCCATACAGATTCTTGGCTATTGTTTCACTCTGGTGGTGGAAGGAAAGCGCATCGACAAACCCCTGGACAAGGTTACTGACATCTTCCTCCGCCTTCTTTACACTGTCCTCGCTGATTATGAACTGTGCAATCTCCTTAATAAGCGAAGCTAATGAGTTTAAGTCCAGTTCATACCAGTCCTCAATTGGTTTCGCGACGACGTTCTTTTGGTACAACAATCGGAATAGAGTACCAGAGATGTCTTCGGGCACTACCACCCTGACGGGTAAGATAGCTGTCTGCAACTTCTTTTCAATTTCGTTTTCGGTCAATTCTTGAGGGAAGTCGGCAGGCGGGTAATAGATCGCTATGGCGACATCGGCAGCCAACTGCTCGATTCTCTTCTTGGCGTCATCTTCAGCATCCTTCTTGTCATATGAACCTTCCAGGACTATTGCCAGCCCTTGATGATAGATTAGTACGTCCTTTCTGCCCTGGCTCAGATGCTCACTGTGCGAGATTACGCCCATCTGGTTGAGAAGCTTGGAGAGCAATATATTTAGTTTGGATTCAAAAGCTGGTTTCATAGACTATATCTCAAGTGCAACGCTAAATTCTCCAAATCCGCCGGCCAGGTTACACATTGCTATCAGACCCCATCTCTCAGGGGTTATTATAGCATGGTGACGCAGGATGCTGTTAGTCACGGTGGTCACATTTCGTCATTTTGTGTAATCAGACAGATAATCTCCATTTAGGTGGCCTCGAATTAATGATACCATAAACCTAAGTCAGAGTGTCAAACGTTTAATCAATAGCTAAGCCTGATGTCAGGTCCTCCGACAAGTGCTATTGACAACCCCCTTGACTATTTGGAAGGCCAGAGGGCATTTTGTATATACTCAGCACCCACTCGCGCTACAGCCTCATCTTTATCTGCGAAGGGTTTATATGTGCCTACGGCACCGACACCTACCGCACCGATACAAAACGGAAATCGCACGTCCTCCTTTCCCGGTTCGTGGATTGCTATCCCGCCTGGACATTCTGTGAACTCATCCCCAAAATTTCCCTGTAAACTAAAAGCCCGCCCTTCAAACTTTTTCAGTATTTGACTCGTGTCCAAACCCCATAGTGCTGAGGTACAAGCTTTCCTTATTGACATCATCACTGGTATCGTGGTTGGGCCATCCATTCTGGCGAAGGCTATAAGATTACCCCGTGCATCCACTACTGCAAAGGCGCCATACTGCCAGTACTCGTCAGGTTTACTTTCGACCTCTTGAATCATCGCCTCTATTGCTCCTTGTGCTTCTTTGAGTCCAAGAATTTTTGCCTCGTACATTTTGCCCTCCCTTAAATATTTTTAGCTAAATAACGCCTAATAAATTCTGTTTTCAAATTACATAAAACCAAGGGATACCCAGTGTGAAGGCCAAAACGATTGGGGATCTGCGGCTGGAAGAGAAAAGCAGGCTACCGGCTTTGACCGAGCACACCTTTATTACCTCCTCTCTTTAGAATAGTTTTCAACTTCCTCGACCAAGACTGGCAAGTGTTCTGACAGACTATGAATACCCACAAGTGTGCACCATTCCAGAGCCTCTACAATTTCCTCTTCGGTAGCCCCTTGTTTCAGCGCATCTCGCACATGAACACGAAAGCCGGGTTCGAAGAAAGTGACAGCACTTATGCATATAGCGATTATCTCCTTCACCTTGAGCGGTAAAGCTGTTTTCTTGTGGAGAACATGCATCGACGTATTGTGGTATAGCTCCAAAAACTCTGGGTCACGCTCGGCAAGCAATCTACGCCAAGGTGCCCCCTGCCCTCGCTCTCTCTCGATTCGCTCGATTAGTGCTTTTACCTTGTGTTCCATGTATCTAACCTCCCTCTGTAAATCATGACTGGCCACATGCTCAGTTTATACATTAGGCCGATAATCTCCTGCAAGTGAATATTTTCAAGTGTCATTTTGTCGTTACTTCATTCTTCGCTAGGCAGTTCCCTGTATCTTTGCGTGTGTAGCCAGCAAAAGTCGTAACATTTGGCCTTCAGAATTAAGCGACACTTCAGAGAACGCTACCTTAACTCCCGACGGTTCTATCATGATCCCTCATTACTTATAATTTCATATTTTAACCCACTATAAGAGCACAGCGCAATCCCTTAAGTGTCTATTAGTTTAAGTCTTCTAGTTGTCCCATTTTACCTGACGATTCACACCAAATGCAAATAATACTAAAATAAAACTACTTGTAAAAGCAAACTTCTTGACAAAACAATATTTACGGATATATAATAGCCGCAATGTATCTTCGAGCCTGTTAACAGAAAGCTTTGCTTTTTAAGCGCGATGATATAATATGGGCTAGGATTTTGGTAAAGCTAAGCTCTTACGGAGGTAGAATGAGTTTTCGAGTAGCGATAGACACCGGCGGAACCTTTATTGATGGTGTGTGTTATAGTCAAGAGGGTGATATAGTCTTTACAAAAGTCCCAACGAGTCCTGAAAACCTAATCAATGGGTTCGAAAGCTGCTTAGCTTCCCTGGCAGCAGAGAAGAGTATGGATATTAGGGATTTCCTAGGTGAGGTAACTACGCTTATCCACGGGACAACGTACGGACTTAACCTCGTCCACGAGCGAAAGGGACCCAAGTTGGGCCTCATCACTACCAGGGGGCATAGGGATGTGATACAGCTTCGCAGAGTCGTGACGAGCGATATGTTTGACTGGCAGAAGCCATTTCCCGAGCCCTTAGTTCCACGGTGGCGCAGAGTTGAGGTTACGGAAAGAGTGGACCTGGCGGGTAATGTACTTGTGCCTCTGGACGAAGAGGACGTGCATCGAGCAATCAGCTACTTTAAGAAGCTTGGGGTAACAGATGTAGTGATAGGTTTTCTTTTCTCATTTGCGAACCCTGAGCACGAGAAGCGAGCTAAGCAGATCGTGGAAAGGGAACTAGGGGGGTCGGTCGTATTGTCTCATGAGGCCCTTCCTATGCCCGGTGAGTACGAGCGGTTCAATATTGCGGTTCTCGATGCTTATGTCCGACCTGGGCTTGCTAACTATCTCGAGAGACTAAACGATTTTTTGGAAAAGCGGGGCTTCAGAGGACAACTTTTATTTATGCAAAATAACGGTGGGGTTGTCACAGCAGAGGTAGCGCTAAGGAGTCCGAGTACTTTACTCCTCTCTGGTCCCTCGGCCGGCCCGGCTGCAGCTCTGCTAGCGGGTCAGATTTACGGTTATGAGAACGTCTTGTCCGTTGACATGGGTGGAACAAGCTTTGACGTCTCGACTATTGTTAACGGCAATGTTTTCGTTAAACGAGAAAGTGTAATTAATGAGCATCTGTTGGCTTTGCCCATAGTTGATGTGGAATCTGTGGGGGCGGGTGGCGGTTCGGTGGGTTGGTTCGACGAGACCGGCATCCTCCGAGTAGGGCCCATAAGTGCTGGAGCAGACCCGGGACCAGCGTGTTACGGATGGGGAGGGACCGAAGGGACGCTCACAGATGCCTTCGTAGTTGCGGGGTATATTGACCCCGATTATTTCCTGAGAGGTAAGATGAAACTGAGGGAGGACCTGGCCAGGGAAGTTATAAAGCAAAAAGTCGCTCCCAAATTTGGGGGGAGTGTCGAGAAGGGTGCGGCGGCTATGTTGGAGTTGGCAGCTTCGGTGGCGGGCGACTGTATCTCCAGTTACCTGAGCAAGCGTGGGTTCGACCCGCGGGATTTTGTCTTGGTAGTTGGTGGAGGTGCAGGTCCAACACTTGTACCGAGCCTAATCAGAGACCTTAATATCCGAGAAGTTCTTATTCCCTGGTACGCGGCGGTCTTCTGCAGCGTTGGCATGCTCAGTGTTGACTTAAGACACGAATTTGAGCGTTTTTACCGGGCAGCACAGGGAGAGCTGGACATAGGCAAGGTAACGAGCATCTATGGGGAGATGGAGGCCGAAGCGACTAGCCTATTGGACAGCGAAGGCGTACCAAGGAGCGAGTGGGTTCTGAAACGGACGGCCCGAATGCGTTACTGGGGGCAATTCCGTGGTGTGGAGGTGGAGTGGCCAAGCAGTGGGCCTGTCACGGAGGAGGCCATTGCCCGGGGAATCGACAACTTCCATAAGAGGCAGCAGGAACTGTTCGGACACAGCGACCCTAACTATCCCGTCGAATTTCTGGGTTTTGGATTGAAAGCTACTGGCAGACTACCGAAGCCAGTGTTTCCGAGGTTGCTAAAAGGTGCGGAGAAACCAAATCCGGAAGCAATTATAGGGACGGTAGATGCTTATTTTAGTGCGGCAAAGGGTTTGACGCAGACCAAGATCTATCAGTACAATGCGCTACTTGCTGGCAATAAGCTTGAGGGGCCTTGTATTGTAAGGTGCCCGTCCACCACTATTGTAATCCCTCCCGATGTTACAGGGGTCATTGATGAATATGGAAACTGCTTGATCAAAGCATAAGTGGGCTAGGGCCTGCCAAAGATTAGAAACGGAAGCATAAGGAGTATTAAATGAGACAGTGTCTGTCAAGCTCTATGCGCTCATGGGAGGAATAATGGATACACCTGACTTGGTAACCGTGGCAGCCATCTGGAATAAGCTGAGAACCTACATAGACCAATGCGGTGATAGGGTAATGTTCTCTTGTCACTCGCCTGTCATGGCGCTGGCTCGCGATTTAGGCCCGGCTATCCTGACACCGCAAGGGGATATAGTGGCATTGGCAGAATTCTCACCTGGGCACACCATTGCATCCGAACTTGTTCTCAAAAGTATCCTGAAGAGAATTAAAGAGTTCGCGCCCGGGGATCTTATCTTGGCAAATGACGGTCATATCGTGCAAGCTGGTCACCTGGCCGATTGGAGCTTTGTGGTTCCCTTTTTCTGGCACAACGAATTGGTATTCTTTGGGCACTTTCATGGCCACATGTGCGACAGTGGCGGCTCTTATTCAGGCTGTTATTTCCCGCAGGCTTATGACTGTATTGCTGAGGGCCTGAACATACCACCCATAAAAATTCTTAGGGAAGGAACAGTTAACACGGAAGCACGTGAGGTTATTTTTGACAATAACCGCAATCCTGTGGCCACGTGGGCCGACGTCCTTCTTATTTACAACTCACTGCTCAGAGTGGGGGATGATATCCACAATCTGATAAAAAGGTTTGGACTGGATACCGTCAAAGCATCCGCAACCGAAATTATACGCCGAAGCGAGGAGGCGATGGGCAGCCTGATCAAAGACGTGCCTGACGGCGTTTACACAGCTCAAGCGGCTGTGGACTGGGATGGCACGACTCCTGATAGGCAGGTCTGGATTAGGCTTCGCATGACCATTAAAGGCCACGAGATGATCCTGGATTTCTCTGACAGCGATGACCAAGTTGACTTTATAAACTCCCCTCTAGGACTGGCTACAGCCCGAGCAATGTGCGGCGTGTTTATAGTTCTGAGCCCAAGGTTCCCAATCAATCACGGTGCGATCGCCCCTATCAAAATGATTGCTCCTGAAGGAAAAGTTATGAACCCCACCCGCCCCCACACTTACGGGGGAGCTGGTCCCACCACGAGTAAGGCAGTTATGGAGGCGGTCATGCTTGCCCTAGCGCAAGCCGTACCGGAGCGGGCGGTAGGTATCTGGAGTCGGCATTTCTCGCCAGATATACAGGGCCGACTGCCCGTGCTAGACCCTAGGACTGGTAGAACGTTTGAATACTTTTGGGCTCCGTTTATAGAGGAAGGCGGGAGCGGAGCCGTTAAGGGCTATGATGGCTGGGAAGGCATCGGCCCCAGCTTCTTGCTAAATACCCAGAAAAGAGGGTCTGTGGAAGAAAATGAGCTATTTCTGCCAGGCTTCCGTTACGAGACTGTCGAGCTCGCTATGGACTCAGAAGGGCCGGGAGAGTTCAGAGGAGGCAGAGGTGTGTATGCTGAAAGAGTATACAATTTGCCGCCCGGCTCACGCACCTTTATCCAGACAGGTTGTAACGACGGTCAAACCACGCCTGTCCCAGGGGTGGCTGGAGCGCCTCCAGGGTCCATCGGGCAAATGTACATACAGCGAGCCGCCAAAGCAGATAAAGAGATCTTCAAGACTATGGAGATGTTTGAGGTGTACCCAGGCGACCGGATGTTCGTTACGTCTCACGGCGGGGGCGGCTGGGGCGACCCTCTTAACAGAGATCCTGAAAAGGTCAAGTTTGATGCGATGGAGGGGTTACTATCCTTCAAGAGAGCAGAACAGGTTTACGGTGTTGTGCTTACGCAGGTCGACAAAGATAATCCAGAAACGATACAGGTTGATTACGAGGCAACAAAGATTCTGCGAGACTGCTTGAAGCAACAAGGAAAGTCATGATGGTGTATGTAGTCAGCGGAAGTGAGACAATCAAGCCTAAAGAATAAGCGACACTTTTAGGGTCATTGCTATCTTTCCGAAGTCCAATAAAACTTATCTAGGAATTTGGGAAATCGCCTTACGATTGTCCTATATGGCAAAGATATTATTTAAAGTACCACAGATTTTTGAGATTATAAATAAGTTATTATGTCATATTAGCGGAGTTTTGCTGCTCGTCATAGTAGCACTTCTTGGCTCTAGCATATTTGGCCGTTTTTTATTCAATAAGCCGATCCTTGGAGCAATAGAAATTAGTGAGGTGTTGTTTGTATTTGCGCTTTTCTTCGCCCTCGCTTACACTCAGTCAAGAGGAAGGCATATACGTGTTACCTTTATTTTCAGGCATTTCCCGCTAAAACTAAGAAGTATCATGCATATCTTGGTACACGCTTTAAGTGCAATATTTTTTTCACTTTTAGCTTGGCAGACCGGCTTAGGAGCTTGGAAGTCTTTGATGATTTCGGAGGCCTCTATGGGTGCGGTGACATTTCCTATTTATCCTGCTAAGTTTGCTATTCCGTTTGGCTGCACTCTTATTGCTTTCCAATTCGTCAGGGATATATTTACAGACTTAGAGAAGAAGGAATCGGGGAAAGAGGGATAGCTTTATGGAACCTGCACACATAGGCATTCTTATGCTATTGGGTTTATTTGCTCTATTAGCATGTGGAAATTATATCGCAGTCGCCCTCGGAATAGTGGCAATCGTGGGTTTTGCCTTTCTGACGAGCCCAGGGGTCGGGCTTTCTCTTTTGAAAACCGCGCCTTATGCTTTATCTTCTAGATTTACCTTGCTAGCTATCCCTCTATTTCTTCTTATGGGACAGTTCATGCTGGAGGCAGGGATAGGCAAGGATATTTATGTAGTAGCACACAAATGGCTGGGGCAAGTTAAAGGCGGCCTGGCTATGGCCACTACCGTAGGCTGTGCAGCTTTCGGGGTAGCTTGTGGCTCTAGTGCAGCAACAGCGGTTACTTTCACCAAAGTTAGCCTACCAGAGATGCAAAAGTACGGGTATGATGACAAACTGTCAACCGGTGCAATTGCGGCTTCAGGTACTCTGGCATCTCTTATTCCGCCTAGTGCGCTCATGATCCTTTTCGGTATTTTAACTCAGCAATCCATAGCACACTTACTAGTGGCTGGCTTTATCCCCGGCATTGTCTCGGCTCTTCTCTACGTTGCGATGTTGCAAGTTTTAGTCTCTTTAAGACCTCAATTAGCTCCAAAATCTCCGTCGTTTCCATGGAAAGAGAGGATTCGCTCCCTTGGAAAAGTGTGGAGTATTGTTATCTTAGGTTTCATTGTTCTCGGTGGTATTTATTTCGGAGTTGTTACACCTACAGAGGCAGGAACTTTAGGTGCATTAGGTGGTCTCGTTCTGTTACTGGTTAGAAAGGGTTTTTCAAAAGGAAGTCTTATGAACTCCTTAGTTGAGTCTGCTCAAACTACGGCCGTGCTCTTTATTATCCTTATTATGGCATTAATCCTGAGTCGCTTCCTTGCCATTAGTGGCATAAGCACTGAACTAGTCCATTTTGTAACTAATCTGGATATTCCGCCTTTAGCGACATTATGTGGGCTTTTATCTATTTACATATTTCTGGGAATGTTTCTCGATGCAGGTAGCATGTTGGCTATTACATTGCCTTTTATTTTTCCTATTGTTACAGGACTGGGCTTTAGCGGGATCTGGTTTGCTGTCTTGGTCCTCAAGACCACAGAAATTGGCGCTATCACACCCCCCGTAGGATTAAATGTCTATCTGGTTTATTCCGCCGCCGAAGGTCGAGTGCAAATTACAGACATTTTTAAAGGTATTGTTCCCTTTTTAATAACAGACTTTCTTACTTTAGCATTGCTAATAATCTTCCCTCAAATTACTCTTTGGTTACCTGGGAAGATGACCGGTTAAATAAATTACCCCTCAGCTTGCTGAGGGGTAATTTATTGGAGATTTTTATAAATGCTCCCTGCCGCAATTAATCCCGATACTTTAACCAGAGTTGTGCAAATTCTCGCCCCGGTAAGCCTTTCTCCTCTAATCCTTTTATCCACTCTTCCCCCGTCTCTAAAACGGCTGGAAGGTTTGCCCACTTTTCTCTATCTTCCTTGGAAAATTCAATAATTTGCATTCCTTTTTCCTGGATGAACTGCTCTGAACTAGCGACCTCCTCTGCTACAAGTCTAGCCGTCCGATCCCCCACTTCAATTCCGACTTGCAGAATAATTTCCCGCTCATCCTTGCTTAACTTATTCTCCCACACATCCATATTTATTGTGAACAAAGGCCCGCCAGCGAGCATCCCGAATCCAACCTTGTTGTAATATTTAGCCACGTCATAGATACTATTAATAGCAACATCGCCGACCCCAAATAAACGTCCATCGATGACCCCTTTTTGTAGAGCCTCATAGACTTCAGGCCCCCCAACGCTAACTGCTGTAGCTCCGGCTGCCGCAAGCCACTTTGGGGCATCGCGCCCAAATGCTCCAATTTTCTTCCCTTTCAAATCATCTAAAGTCCTTATGGGTGTCTTTGACGCTAGATCGTAAGGACCCAATGTTATTTCAGCTACCACTTTCTGATTAGAACGCTCCACCTCTTCGCGATACTCCGGAAACTTCTGTGCCGCTTCTCTAACGAATGCCATAAACTTGGCGGGATCACTAGTAACGAATGGGAAAGAAGAACATACGGTGTGGAGCGGGGCTAGGTCAGGCGTAACACTCGCGGCGACCTCACCTGCATCAGCAATGCCGCTTTCAATTCCTTCCAATACTTCCATGATGCTTAATAAAGAACCCCCCCAATATATTTCAAACTTCACCCGACCGTCAGTACGCCTTTCCACCTCTTCAGCAAACCATATAGCCGCAAGAGAATGACTTGTGTTTACATTTGGAATATGATTAGTAAACTTGAGAGTAATTGGTTCTGGTGGAGGAGTCGGTGCTGGGGCGGGTGCTGGGGCTGGGGCTGGTGCTGGTTCAGCACAAGCAGTCAATAGAAGACCTGCAGTCAAAACCACCACCAAGCAGATTAACAGTGCCTTTCTTTTCATTGGTTTACCTCCTTCTAAAAATTGGGTCGCTTAACTTTGACTCAGCTTCAATCTCGAACTCGCTTTTAGCCGCAGTCAACAATCTTTACTCCTATTCAAGCTACTACGGCCAGCTTCATTCTCGATCAGAAAGCAAAACTTTCTTTAAACAGGCTCGAAGATATATTGCGACTATTATATAACCGTAAATATTGTTTTGTCAAGTAGTTTGCGTTTAAACTTTGTTTTATTTTGGTATTATTTGAATATGGTGTGAATCGTAAGTAGAAACGGCACAAATTTAGGGCTGAAAATACTAGACACTTAAGAGTTTGCTCCGGAGCTGGCCAGGCAGTGGTGTGCGACAATTAGAATTGCCGGTCGGCGACAACTAAAATTGCCGGTGTTGCGTGAAGTAGAGAGGAGTGTGACCATTAGCCGGAGGAGGTATCTGGATGGTCAC
>Ga0315541_1001410_pt1 | contig 22445 bp, 21 predicted proteins | sample SalMarSW160190MG_FD_203095 | JGI IMG/M metagenome (GOLD analysis project Ga0315541, IMG submission 203095) | Salt marsh sediment microbial communities from the Plum Island Ecosystem LTER, Massachusetts, United States - Salt Marsh Sediment SW1601-190 ...
TTATTGATTACCGCCCAGGGCTCAACCACGTTCCCCTTGGCCTTACTCATCTTCTCCCCTTTGGCGTCGAGGACATGCCCCAGGCAGATAACATTGCTGAAACAGCGGCGGTTAAACAGCAAAGTGGCTATGGCATGAAGGCTGTAGAACCAGCCGCGGGTCTGGTCAACCGCCTCGCTGATATAATCGGCGGGAAACCGCCCGTCCTTAAATATAGTCTCATTATCAAAGGGGTAATGATATTGGGCGATGGGCATGGCTCCGGAATCAAACCAGCAGTCAATTACCTCCGGCACCCTCTGCATCTTCCCCTTACACTTTGAGCAATTAAAGGTCAGCTCATCAACAAAGGGGCGATGCAGGTCTAAAGGCTCCTTAAACCCGGAAAACCCGGGCTTCTCCTCTAGTTCCTTAACGCCGCCCACACACTCGTAGTTGCCACAGGACTGGCACTGCCAGACCGGCAGCGGTGTCCCCCAGTATCTCTCCCGGGAGAAAGCCCAGTCAACATTATTTTGCAGCCAGTCGCCAAAGCGCCCGTACTTGATATGCTCCGGGTACCATTTAATCTCGTCATTATGGGCAATAAGCTCAGCCTTCACCGCCGTGGTTCGGATATACCAGGTCTGCTTGGCGTAGTAGAGAAGCGGGGTATCGCAGCGCCAGCAGAAGGGATAGGTGTGGCGCATCTTTTCACTGCGGAAGAGAAGCCCTCTTGACTCAAGGTCATCAAGGATGTCTTTATCGGCATCTTTAACGAATTTACCGTGACCCGGTAAAGTACCCATTACATTGCCCTGCAAATCCACGGTGTGGACAAAATCCAAGTCATTATCTTTACCGGCCTCATAGTCCACCTCGCCGTAGGCCGGCGCCATGTGGACAATACCAGTCCCCTCATCCAGAGAGACAAAATCAGTAGCAATGACGCGGTAGGTTAAGTCCTTCACCGGTTCTTGAACTTTGAGTTCCAAATCCATACGCCGGCGTTCCACACCGAACTCATGGGGGTTAAACAGGGGCACATACCTAATTGCCTCCTTCCTCCCACCCCCCACTAAATCTTCTCCCTTTAATCTCTCTACCACCTTATAATCTTCAAGGCCAACAGCATCAAGTCGCGCCGATGCCAGAATAAGATATTCTTTATCATTTTCCACCACCACGTACTCCGCATCAGATGCAACAGCTAAAGCGGTGTTCCCCGGTAATGTCCAAGGAGTGGTTGTCCAGGCCAGGAAATAGGCGGGCTTATCTTTAGATAACCCCTCCGGCAGCCCTTTAACAATCTTGAACTTTATGTAAACCGAGGGGTCTTCGGTATCATCCTGGTAACCCAGGGCGACCTCGTGGGAGGAAAGCGAGGTGCCGCAACGGGGGCAGTGGGGAGTTACTTTATAGCCCTGATAGACTAGACCTTTTTCCCACATCCCCTTTATCGCCCACCAGACAGTCTCGATGTAGTTGCTGTCCATGGTGACGTAGGCACTATCCAGGTCAACCCAGAAGGCGATGCGCTCGGTTATCGCCTCCCACTCTTTAAGGTAGCCAAAGACACTCTCCCGACAGCGGGCATTAAACTTGTCGATGCCAAAGTCCTCGATATCCTTTTTACTGGTAAGGCCGAGCGCCTTCTCCACCTCAAGCTCTACGGGCAGTCCGTGGGTATCCCAGCCGGCGATGCGCGGGGCATAGTAGCCCTTCATCGTTTTATAGCGGGGGATGACATCCTTAAATACCCGGGCCAGCACATGATGTATCCCGGGACTACCGTTAGCCGTCGGCGGCCCTTCATACAAGACGAAGCGTTGCCCGTCCCGCCGGGCCTCTACACTCCGCTTAAAGACGTTCTTATTTTTCCACAGGCCGGATATCTTCTCCTCAAGCTGTGGAAAATTTGTCTTACTGCCAACAGGCTCAAACATAGACGATAAATCAATCCAGGTTAATCCGGCTCCGGCTCCTTGGGCATAATAACCACCTTACGCACCTCACCCACACCGGTGCTTTCGGTGGTAACATCGGGGTCATCAGCCAGAGTCAGGTGAATAATACGCCGCTCATAAGCCGGCATCGGTTCCAGGGCAAACTGCTTTTTTCTCTCCTTCACCTGCTCTGCCATCCGCCAGGCTAAAGCCTGCAAGGTGCTGTAGCGCCGTTGTTTATACCCTTCCACGTCAATAACCAGGGGAACCCGGGCCTGCATCTTATGAGCCACGATAAGCCTGACTATATGCTGCAGAGCCGCCAGAGTCTGCCCCCGCCGCCCAATCAAGATACCCAGGTCATCACCGGTCACATTAATAGTGATTACCTCAGACGCCCCGGTACCCGGCTCAAACGGAGGTTCGGTTTCAAGAATCACCGACGCCTCAACCCCCAGCCGGCCCAGAAGGTTCTCCAAAGCCTCTTTGGCCACTTCAGTTATTTCGCTTCTCTCTTCCGGTTCCATCACCAAAGACCTTACCCTAACTACCGCCTCCTCAGCCCCCAGCCCCAGAATGCCCGACTTACCCTCTTTTACTACGGTGACCTCGACCTCTTCTCGGCTTACGTTTAGCTGCTCTAATGCTTTTTGTATAGCCTCCTCCGCTGTCGGGGCGCTTATCTCCAGACTCTTCATCGCTCGAACCTTCTTCCTGTGTCGAAGTCGGCACAACAATATCAGCACCGCCTTCAGGCAACTCCTCTACCTGGGCGATGCGTTCCTTATACTTTTTATCCCGGCCCGCCGGCTTCTTGGACTCGGTCTTAAACAGACCTCCCCACCCACCGATAAAATACTGCATACCGATTCTAAATATATTTGAAGTTACCCAGAAAATAGCCAGCCCGCTGGGGAATGTCATGGTCAACCAGGCAAACATAATCGGCATCATCCACAGCATCATGGCGGACTGCGATTGCTTACCGGGGTCAGCGTTAGGCGTCATCACCATCTTCTGCTGTACCCACATCGTCCCCCCCACCAGTAACGCCAGAAATATATCGCCGGTAGCCAGGTTCAGCCAGAGAAAGTGATTCTCCAGCGGCAGCGTGGTATATACTATCGGCCAGGAATAAAGAAAATCGGACAGCCCCACCAGATTCTCCGGGATTACCGCCAGAACCCGCATTATTGACTGGAACAGCACTATCCAGATGGGCATCTGGACTAATAGGGGCAGCAGGCAGCCGGCCGGGCTCACCCCCGATTCCTTAAAGAGCTTCATCTGCTCCCTGGCCAGCTTGTCCTTTTCCTTGGCATACTTCTTCTGAAGCTCGGCAATCTTGGGCTGGAGGTCCTGCATCGCCTTGGAGGCGCGGACCTGCTTCATAGTCAGGGGGAAGATTATGCCGTTAACCACCAGAGTCAATACGATAATCGCCACCCCAAAGTTGTTAAAAAGAGCGTTAGTCAGCACAATGAGGGTGTTTATCATTGGCTGCATGGCGATTAAATTCCAGATATCCCCAATACCCACTAAAACCAGACCTCGCTTATTACTTAATGGTCAGATTCCACAACCCCACCCCGGAATCGGCGTTCAGGGCGTAAAGGTTTCGCTCCTGGCTGTAAACATAAATAACGCCGCCCTCTGCAGAAAGCGGAGCGTACACCGCTTCCTCAATATCGGCTAACAGCGTTTCCTGGTTACTGGCCGTATCTATGGCGTATATTTCACCCTCTCCGTTGGCGACGATAACCCTATCGTCAATCAGAACCGGCCAGGAATAAACCGCACTTCCCACGTCCAGGGCGGCCAGTTCCTGCCCGTTTTCCGCCCCCAGGGCATAAACCTTGCCGTCAAAGCAGCCGGCATAGATGGTACCGTTATTAACCAGCGCTTTCGTCCAGAACCATCTATCCGCCGGGAATTTCCACTTCAGGCTGCCGCTGGCCGCATCCAGGGCGTAAAAATAGCGGTCAAAGGAGCCGAAGTAAACCATATCGTTATAGACCAGCGGGGTAGAAGCGATAGCCCCCTCAGTCTCATACTCCCACTGCTTGCTGCCGTCTATAGCACTTAAGGCGTAGAGTTTCTTATCAAAGCAACCGATGTACAGCGTCTCGCCGCTAACGGCCGGGGTTGCCCAAATCTTACCCCCAGTAGTAAAGGGGAAACCCTGCTGTATATCACCGGTGGCGGCATCCAGGGCATAGACCTTGCCATCGGCATCGCTAAAATAGACCCTGTCCATGGCGACTATCACGCCCCCAATAATCGGTTCCAGGGTGCCCTCACGGGGATATACCCACCTCAACACCCCCGAAGAGCTATTTATGGCGTAAACCTTGCCGTTGTAGCCGCCAACATAAACCAGCTCTCCGGCCACCGCCGGACTGCCGTAAACAGCCGCCGGCGAGGCTGACGACTGGCAGCCGAATACACCACCGCCTGACCTCGAGCCCTCCAGAGTGATCTCCCAGAAGCGGGTGCCATCGGCGGCGCTTAGCGCCACCAGCTTGCCATCCACGGCTGCAGGAGTACAACCAAAACTACCGCCAGACGCTTTTACCGCCGGAGATAAAAACAGGGTGTCCTCGGCCACCGTCCCCCCGGAACCGCCCTCAGGGGAAGTCTTGGTGCCATAACAGCCCAAAACGGTTAAGCCCAGCAAAAGCAAAATAACCAGCAGAGCAATCTTGCCCGCCGGTGCGGCACTTCTAATCCTCACTTATCTAATCCTCCACAATTATGGTACCGGGTCATAGCCGCCGGCGTTTAACGGGTGGCAGCGGGCTATCCGCCTGGCCCCCAGCCAAACCCCCTTAAACAAGCCAAATTTGGCGATAGCCTCGTAGGTATATTGAGAGCAGGAGGGGGTAAAGCGGCAGTTAGGCGGCATAACCCGGGACAGGGTAGCCTGGTAAAGTTTAATTAACTCTAAGGCAAGCTTTTTCATTTTCCCTCATTAATAATCCAGCCCGGGATAACAAACCCTGGACTGATTTCCCCAGGCTGGCAAAGTCAGCACCGGCAGCGGGGGAGCGAGCAATAAAGATAATATCCCACCCCGGCCTTAATTGAGTTAAGCGCAAGACTTCCCGGAGCCGGCGCTTTAGCCGGTTTCTCACCACCGCCCCACCTACCCGCCGCCCCACCGATAAGCCATAGCGGGACCAGGTAAGCCCATTTGGCAACGCCTTCATCACCACCTTACCATCCAACCACGAGCTACCCTTCTCATAAACCACAGCATACTGCTCTGACTTAGTAAGGTATTCTTTTCCACGCATGGTCACACCACAGTCAGTCGCTGCCGTCCCTTTAGTCGCCTTGCTTTCAAGACAGCTCGCCCGCCTCGGGTACTCATTCTCGCCCGAAAGCCGTGCTCGCGCTTCCTGGGAATCTTCTTTGGTTGATAAGTTCTCTTGGGCACAATAACTCCCTGCTAGATTAGAATGATTATACTTCTGCCATCTCTGGAGTGTCAATGCGAGGGGAACCCTGTCGGGCTTACCGCTAAAAACTATCTCCCCTCGATAGAAAAAGCACCAGCGGAAACGAAATTTTGGGGAGGCACTTTATGGGGATAAAGTTTCCCCCACCGCCAGACTAATCGCGTACACCAACGCCACCAGTCTTATGAATATGGTCGGGGACATACGGCAGCAGAGCCAGATGCCTCGCCCTCTTTATCGCCTCCGCCAGGGCACGCTGATGCCTGGCGCAGGTACCGGTTTTACGGCGGGGCTCAATCTTTCCCCTATCCGATATGTAGCGGCGTAGCTTAACCGGCTCTTTGTAGTCTATCAACTCGATACTATCCATACAAAAAGAGCAATGCTTGCGCCTGGGTATATACCTTCCCCTACCCCGTCTCCTCCCATCTGGCTCGGCAGAATTTTGTCCAGCCATAACTAATAAATCACCTAAACCCTTCTAATAAGATTAGCTAACCCTAGCCTTCTTCAGGAAACGCAACTTCTTCCGGCTCCGGTTCGGCGTGAGCAGCTTCCTCAGCTCCCTCAGCGGGAAGAGGAGCCAATGCTTGCTTATCTAGAAAGAGCACCCGGTTAGCTATCACTTCGCTTCGCGAGCGCCGCTGTCCATCCTGGCCTTCCCAGGCACGCGTGCGCAGCCTGCCTTCAGCGTAAACACGCTGGCCTTTAGTTAAAAACTGGTTGCAGTTCTCGGCTAGCCTATTCCAGGCGACCACGGTAAACCACTCCGTCTCCTGCTTGCGCTCACCTTCGGGAGTCGTATAGACCCAGTTAGTGGCTACACGAAACGAGGTTACCGGATTGCCATTAGGAGTAAAACGCATCTCAGGGTCAGTGCCAACATTTCCTATAATCATCACTTTATTCAAGGTCAACATTACCCTAAACTCCTTCCGCCCTCCTCCAAACCAGCCAAAAACAAACCCTCTCTGACTTCCTACTCAAGATTAACTAACAAATGCCGCAGAACATCCTCAGAAATCTGCAGGCTTGCTTCCAGCTGTTTAGTGAACTTGGGCTGCATTTTGAACTTAGTCAACACATAGCTACCCTCTAAAAAATGCTTTATCGGATACGCTAGCTTTTTTTTGCCCCAAGGCTCAACAGCAGAAACAGTGCCGCCATTGTCAGTAATAAAACGACTTACGCCATCAACTATGCCATCGGCGGCCTCTTTGGCCACCTCCGGACTGATAATAACCATCAATTCGTAATCACGGGGATTCTTCTCTTCTTGAGCTGTCATATTCTCCTCTATCAACTTGGTGAGACATTATAACACACATAAAGAAAGGCAAACAACATCTTGGAATAATCCTCCCCCAGCCAGCTTGACACGATAGCACACCCCTGATAGACTTTGGCTATTGGCTAAAGGGTCCCACTACCAACCCGTGACCACTTCATAAAAGAAAGGCCCCGTGGTGTAGCGGTCTAACATGCCACCCTGTCACGGTGGAGATCGGGGGTTCGAATCCCCCCGGGGTCGCCACTTCCCCCCATTAAGACGAAAGCAGCAGCTTACGAAATCTCCTTCTCTATATAACGGAAGAATTCCGGCCGGAACGGGTCCCACCGCCCCACCAGACGGTCAAAGGCAGGCTCAGGGAAACTTTCCTTAAATATCCGGTAGTAGTACAGTTCCTCCACAGAAGACAGCCAGGGATTACCCTCTATCCGGTTATGTTCGGCTTGCCTTTAATTTTACCCCTGAGAAGTCTTATGATAATATGGCTATGAACAATGAGGTCGATGGCTCCAAGAAACTGAACGAAGGGAAACATAACGTTATGCCACGCAAAAGGTCGCCCATATCTTATCCGGCCCTAATGGTCATAGACATGCAGAACGGCTTTTGTAACCCCGGGGGTTCATACGAAGAGTATGGATGTTCCATCGGGGCTGATATTAAGACGTACAGGAAGATAATACCCAATGTTGCGCGGTTGATAGCCGCCTGCCGTGAACTAAAAATACCCATTTTCTACACCCAGCAGGTTAGAGAGTCATCGGGCATAGACCTCTACACGCGGCTGCACCGGATTATACCCAGCCGAAGGGCTGAATTCTTAAGGATACCGGCATGCGTGCGGGGAACATGGGATGCGGAGATACTCGATGAACTTAAGCCAATGAAGAACGACCATATAGTCGTCAAGAGGCGAGATTCTACCTTTCAGGACACTGAGCTGGACCTGTGGCTGAAGAGCTTCTATGTTGATACGCTAATATTTACCGGCGTAGACACCGGAATCTGTGTAGACAATACCTTAATGGACGGATTCAATTTGGGTTATGACGTAATATTAGTAGAAGATGCCACCGCATCTTCCTGGGAGGAGATAGCTAAGGCCACGATAATGAAGGTGAGGGGTTCATACGGATGGGTTTTGAAAACGAATAACCTCATAAAAATGCTGCACGCTTCTAAACGTGGAAAGGGAGGCTTTAAGTTCCCTATATAGCTGCCCATCCCCTTAGAATCCAGCCCCCGCTACCAATTTTTGTATTTGATTTTGCCGCCCCTGAGAGGGGGCAGCAGCTTACGAAATCTCCTTCTCTATATAACGGAAGAAGTCTGGCCGGAACGGGTCCCACCGCCCCACCAACCGGTCAAAGGCAGGCTCAGTGAAATTCTCCTTAAATATCCGGTAGTAGTAAAGTTCCTCCACAGAAGACAGCCAGGGGTTACCCTCTGTCCGATTGTGTTCGGCGAGCTCCTTTTCGGTGATGTGCTTTTCCGCCATTTGGCGCATAATATAGGCCACCCCCGACCCCTGGGCAAAGAACCGCTTGGTCTGGTAGATGATATGTTCGGGCAAGGAGTCCTCAAAGGCCTGGCGCAGGACCCACTTGCCGGTCCGTTCCTCACCGTGAATCTTGCACTCCAGCGGAATCTTCAGGCAGAAGTCCATCACCCTGGCATCGAGAAAGGGGGTACGGGTTTCTATGGAATTGGCCGCTGCCAGTCTATCCAGCCTCTGCAGTGCCGTATTGCCGGCTACATGGACAAGCCTGTCCACTATACTGGCGACCTCCTCCGGGTTCTTCCCCTGCTTGAACTGCCCGTCATAGCCGGCGAGAAACTCATCGGCCCCCTCGCCTGTAAAAACGCAACTGGTATGCGGCTTAACAAACCGCACCGCCAGGAAATTGGCAATTGCCCCGTGCACGCAGCTTTCTTCATACATCTCCTGGTGAGAGATGGCCTGAGTCAAAATCTCGCTTATCTCCTTTTCCCCAAACACCAAAACGTGATGCTTAACACCCAGGTACTTGGTAACATCTTTAGCCAGCGGCAGGTCCTCTCCCTCCTTCATACTTACGGTAAAGGCTTCAATATCTGGTTTTATCTCGTGAGCCATGTAGATTATTAGGCTGCTGTCCAGCCCGCCACTCAACAGAACTCCCCCCACCGCCCCGTCTTTCATCCGCTTCTCGGTGGCCTCTACCAGTAGCTGACGCAGCACCTTCTTGGCCTGCTCATAATCCTCAAATTCGGGGGTTTCCACCTTCTGGCGCAAATAGCCCAAAAATCCCAGTTCTTGAGAATAAACATAGCCGGGCGGAAATTCCCTGACGTCATCAGCAATACCCACCAGGCTCTTGGCCTCCGAGGCAAAGCAAAGCTTGCCATCGCTATGCCCGTAGTAAAGCGGCTTTATACCGGCCCAGTCCCGGGCCAGTATCATCTGGCCGCCGTCAGAGACAGCGCAGGCAAAGTCCCCGTCTATCTTCTCGGCAAACCGGGCGCCGAATTTATTATATAGCGCCAGCACCGCCTCGGCGTCGGTCTTACCCCCCTTATCCTGGTTGTAAATACGCCCGTCGAGCACCACCGCCCTGTTGCCATCGGCGGTGTAGTGTGAGCCGGTCTTAGAGCTCCCTCCCATATTCAGCTCACAGCACCCCAGGTTTACCCCCTGCTCCTGATTTATCCAGGTCTCGTGGGGACCGCGATGCTTGATTCTCTCCAGCATACGAGCCAGCTCACCATTATCGGCACCCTTAACTCCGGCAATTCCAGCCATAGCTCTTCTCCTTTACTTAAAAAGCTTTAACCTCAACTACTTCCCACTTTTTGAAAAGAATCCAGCACCTTGATGGCGTGAAAACCATCCAGGCAATAGACATCGGCGCCTATCTTCTGGGCATACTCGTCAGAAACCGCCGCCCCCCCGATGAGAACCTTGACCCTATCCCTCAAGCCGTTATCTTTCAGGGCTTCAATAACCGCCCCCATCTCGGTCATGGTAGTAGTAAGCAGCGCCGATAGTCCCAGATAATCGGGGTTCTCTTTTTTGATAAACTCTATAATCTTCTCCGTAGCCACATCACTGCCCAGGTCATTTACCTCGTAGCCCGCCCCTTTGAGCAGGATGGCAACGATATTCTTGCCGATATCATGGATATCCCCCTTCACCGTGGCGATGGCGAATTTCCCCTTGGTCTCGACTTTAGCCGCTTCAAGAATCGGCTTGAGGATTTCCATAGCTTCGCCTACCGCCTCAGCCGAAGCCAGCATATCGGGGATAAAGTATTCCTTGGTGGAATATTTCTCCCCCACCACCGTCATCCCCGCCGTCAGAGTATTGATTATCTCCTCCGGCAAGATGTTTTTCTCCAGCGCCAACCGGATCAACTCCACCACCCCCGGCGTCCCCGATAGCTCCTCATCTATACCCTCATCCTGCTGGGTCTTCCTTCCCTGGATAACATTCTCCTTAAGCCGGGCAATAATATCGTCTTCAGTCATATCTGTTTCCTTTCTCGGTAAACGTTTAATCTGGGCAACAGCCCGGGAATCTCCTTGAATATCCTGGCCGTGGTATCCGGGTCTATGTGCTCCACCGGTTTGGCCAGAAGCTCATTCATCCTCTGGTGGGCCAGGGCAAAAACATCGTCGCTTTCCCCATCCCCCTCAAAGGGATACGGCTGCGAGATTTCCCCGCTTCGCATCACCTGACGAATGTAGCCAATATATAGCTTCTGCGGTGTCGCCACCACCTCTCTTATCTGCTTCATGGTTTCCGCCAGCTCCTGCTGATTAATCCGCGGAGTTTTAAGGAAAAACTTAATCATCTGGAAGTGGGCGTCGTCCAGCACCGCCTGGAGCAGGCAGAAAACGGCGTTGCAGTCGAGGAGGCCGTAGGCACAGTGCAGGAACTGGGGCCCGCTTAAGGTCACCACGATATCAGAAAACAATCTCTCAATAGACGCCTGCTGCCCCGGTATCTTGGTATCGCATACCCCGGAGGTGGAATAGTTGGGCATCTTATAGAACCGCGCCATCTGCACACAGTCAATGTTATACTGGCTGGTCTCCACCGAGCCGTAGGAATCGCTTAAGGTATCCATCCGCGCCCTCACCGGCACGCTGCCGTAGAGCATCGGCGTCCCTTTATTTACCAGCTGTCCCAGGGTTATGCCGGCCAGAACCTCGGCGTTTATCTGGGCCATAATACCCGCCTCTTTGATGGGAGCCGTTGTCCCCGCCTGCGGGGATGAGGAAACGACCACGGGCAGTCCCCGCCGGCAGACCTCAATAAAGGTATCGGTGGTATCAGCAACGAACTGCAGCGGGCTCTTGACCAGACAGGTGATAAAGGAAATGATGGGGTTTTCTTTTAGCGCCTCTTTCCCACCGGCTATCAGCTCGGCCATTCTCACCACGTTGTCCAGCTGCTCCAGCTTGGTCAGCCCTGACATAAAGTGCTTGGTGGTGTTATTCAGCGAGGCAAAGAACTTGTTGACGTCCTTATTATCCTCGGTGATATCCGCGTCCTGGATATTGACGGTGCGGATGTAGCCGTCCAGTGTCTCCAGGTGCTCACAGACGTGCGCCGACTGGCACAGGTCGGCCACGGTGGCGCGCCGGGGGTGAAACTCCGGCACCTTAATCTCAACACTGCTGTCGGATTTCTTGACATAGGTGGGGAAATCCACATCCAGCCAGATATTAGTCTCCGAGCCGGAGATAAAATAGACCCTCGGCTCGTCGCCTTTCATTATCAAGATGTTATCCGGGTTTCTAGCGCCCAGCTTTACCGTCTTGGGGGCGCTGTCAAGGGCCTCCATAACCAGTTTTTCCGGTATTTTTATATGCCAGTGGGGATGGTCAGCGGAGGCAACTTCGGCAACCTCGGCACCGTTACTGTTAAATATTTCGGCCGCCTTTTTACTAAAGCAAATCAGGCCGGGGTCAACCAGTATCTGCAGGGAAGCCCGGTGAATCTGCTGGACCTGCTCATCGGTAATTCTTGTATAGGGATTAGAAACCAGTATTCCTTCTCTAGGCAATTTACTCCTCCTCCTGTAACATCAGCCTATCTCAATCCACAATTCCGGTTATTTCGGATAGTATCCGCTCTCTAACTTCCGCAGGCATATGATATTTAGGCTCGGCGATAAGCCGCTTCGCTTTTTCCCCTGCCTTCTGCCAGATAGCCTTCCCCCCTTTAGCCTCCCACGCCTCCCGGCTGTTCTGGTCGCTCAAAGTTGGCCGGTAGTGCTCACGGCGCATAAAGCGCCGGGTATGCCTGGCGGCAACGAAGTTACCCCCCGGCCCCACCTCCTTAATGAGGTCAAAGGCCAGGGTATCATCACTGACCCTGATGCCAGCCACCGCCCTCATCACCATTCCCAGTATCTCACTATCAATGACGAACTTCTCATAACAGGCCGTCATGGCGAATTCCATCATCCCGGCGGCGTCATGGATGAAATTGGCACCGGCCAGGGCACAGAGGAGGCTGGTTATAGCCGACTCGTAGCCGCTCTGGGCATCCAGCACTTTAGAATCGGTCATACCACCGGTGGCGTAGAAGGGGAGGTGGTAAAACTGCGCCATCTGGGCACCGGCGGCGTTGAGCAGCCCCATCTCCACCGAGCCGGCCAGATACTTAAAGTCGCTGAGGTCGGTGTTGGTCGCCACCGAGCCAAAGATAACCGGTGTACCCGGTTTTACTATCTGGGTAAGCATAACCCCCATCAGTGAGTCCGCCGTCTGGATTACCAGGTTGCCGGCCAGCGTTATCGGCGAAGTCGCCCCGCACAGCGGCTCAGCCGGACACACCAGAGGGATGCCTCTCTGGGCAATCTCTATTACCAGGTCACCGTAATTGGCGTCCATCTTCAGGGGGCTTATACTGCAGCCTATCATGGAGATGAGAGGGCGCTCCTCCAGTTTTTCCGCGGAACCAGCCACCATCTCAGCCATCCGCAGCACCTGTTTAATCCCGTCCAGGGTGTAAACCCCTCCCATGATATGCTTGGTGGTATTGTCCAGACCGGCGAAGAAGCGGTTTACATCAACCTGCTCTATGGGGAGCTCGTTGGGATAGGTGGGCAGCATAAAAAGGTGGATATTATCCAGGCGGTTAACCAGCCTGGCGATACGCTTAAGGTCTTCCAGGGTAGCCGGCCGCTTCTGCCTGGTAGCCGGCTCATAAATATAGAGGGCGGTTCCCCCCGTACCGGTATAAACCCGGTTCCCGCCGAGGTAGATGTCATTCTTCTCTTCCTGGCCGCAGAGCCTGACCTCGGGCGGTGCTATCCCTATCAGCTTTCGGGCTCTTGCCTGAGGCAGGCGTACCCGCCGTTCCTTTCTATCCACCCAGGCCCCTGCCTGCTCAAAGAGGTTAAGGGCCGCCTCTGAGTTTACCTCGAAACCCACCTCCTCGATTACCCTCATCACCGTACGGTCTATCTTGATTATGGAGTCCTCAGTTAGAGGGCGGTAGCTTCCGCCGGCTAATCCTTTTCTAATCATAACTAAATTCTATCTTCCACCCCTGCTTTATTCAGGCTCTGCTTTATTCAGGTCAGGCAAGTACTAAAAATAAAACCAGTAAATAAAAGTTAATTAATGAGAAATCAGGCATGGTAAGGAAGGCTTAGTGGGTTTAAGGTTTAAAATTGGGGATATACTGGCGCGCCCGGATTAAATATGGTCGGGCTCTTCACTCGGATGTCTGTTTGAGGATAGAAATGATATCTAAAGTCCGCAACCAGCAGGTCACCTGTCTTCCTTGGTAGGTTTTTGCCACGGCCAAACCCCCCAGTCAAATCAGTCGCCTCATATATTACACCATTAATCCCTCTTTGTCCAGTGGAGGTTGGGGCCCCAGAACCCAAAAACAAAAAGCGCCAACTCGTCAAAGCCAGCGCTACTAAATTGCTGGTGGAGACGGGGGAGAGTCGAACTCCACCGTCGGTTGACAAGACTAGTTCCAGTGTTTCGCCATCTCACCTCCTGAATATTTCCGACATCCGCATGCTTCAATCCGACCCCATCGCGCTATTAATTCATCTCCTTGATCAAATCACAGCGCTGGGGCAATCTGCGCAGCAACTGCGTCAAGCTATCAGCCAAAATGGTCACCGGCTAAATAACGTGAAAGGAGGTGTATCGATGAGGAAGCTCATTACGATCGAACAGCTACTCGAGGATGCCAAACTTGAAGGCCTCGAGGTCGATCAGATCTACATCGACCCCGATGATGCTGTTCAAATCCCGGACGAACAAGAGGAAGATTAAAACCTTCCACCCCCCTGGGCAGGGCTTTTTTATCAGGTCCAGCCCAGGGGGGAAACAGGCTTATGTTGGAGGTTTATTCATGGCCAAGAGAAATCAGAAAGCTCGCGGGATAAGTTTTTTCCAACCGTCAGACCCATATGACCCCATTGACACCATATTTAGCGAAATCGGAAATCGGATTGTCACGCTCGGAATAAGCAGGATATCAAAGGATATAGCCCGGTTGCTGGGCCTGGACGGGATGTCAGTGGCCGACGATATCCAGCTTCAAAGATTGCGTTTGTCGGTCGCAAAACAGGAAGGCGACACCGTAAGAGCCACTATGCTGGGAGAAAGGCAGCGGAAGCTTCTGGACATGAAGATCCAGTAGAAAGAGCTCGACATGCAGAGAGCCAAGCAGCGGCTGGAGAATGCCGAGGCACAGAGCCTTGAAACCGGGCCGCAGCTCAGGACTGAGGTCATATCCGGAGCCCTGGAGGTTGCTGCCGATCCCGAGGGACTCTTCGGTTCCGGAGAGCAGGCGGAAGGATATGCTTTGTGGCTGGACAGTTGCCAGGACGGCAAGGTTATAGCGATATTAGGCCGCCGCGGCTCCGGCAAGACGGCTTTGGCTGCCAAGATCGCTGAGTATGCCATGGCCAAGCATAGCATGACGGTATACTGGATCGGGCTTCCCGAACAGGCTGAGGCCACGCTGCCTCACTGGGTAAAACTGGGAGATAGCCCCGACCGGTGCCCGATTGGCTGCTTCATAATTATCGATGAGGCCGGCATCCAGTACATGAGCCTGGCCTTTAACACCGACCGCAACCGTCTGCTGCGGGTATTACTAATGGTATGCCGGCAGCGGCACTGCTCTCTGGTTTTCGCAGTTCAGAGCAGCCGTGGTCTGGAATACGCCATCATCAGGCAAGCCGACACCATAATATTCAAAGAGCCCGGAATGCATCAGGCGGAGTCGGAGCGCCCGGATATAAGGCCAATGGCTAAAAAGGCTTCACTGGCTTTCAAGCAGATGCCGAAGGACGAGCGACTCGAGGCAGCCTATGTCTTCGATGACGATTTTGAGGGGATAATCAAGTCCACCCTACCCTCTTTCTGGAGCGAGGAGCTATCCCATGTCTACGCGCACTTCGATTTGACCGCAATGCAGCAGCAAGCGACAAAGAGAAACGAACTTCAAAGAGTAGTCGTTCAAGAAACCAAGTTGCTAAACGAGGTCTCCCTGGAAAAGGAAATCCTGGAATTGAAAAGACAGGGTAACGGCATGGAGAAAATCGCTAAAATTCTCGGTTGCTCCACATGGCGAGTCAGAAAATGCGCCGAAGGTATGGAGAATGACAACACAGCAAGTCGGTGATTCCTGCGGCCGCATGCCTGCGCATGCCTGTCGGTTCATGGAGCCGCAGGCATGCGGCACAACCTAGAGCTCCATGCTGTTACCAAGACTGCTGATAATTGTAGCTTGGCTGGCGGTCAGGGGAGTGAGACCGTAAAGGTTATTATTTATGCCCGGTTATCCACCGATACTAAACTTGAAAGTACTAGTATTTTATGGGAAATGGGTATAATATTTTGAACAGGTTAGTCAGGGGCATTTAACTATGCCCAAAAGGGAAGATGATACCTCGAGATACACGCGTTACGGTGGACATCCGCCAGGTTGTACTTGTGCGCAATGTACCCAACTTAGAATTAACAAAACATCGGGTGAACCCTTTGATGAAGAGGAATTGGATTGGATTTCAACATTAAAAGAGTGCCCGTATTGTCATAAAAAATCACAAATGTGGAACAAAAAAGAAAAGAAAACTGGATGTATGAATGTCCATTGCCGGAAATACTACAAGTATTTATAAGTAATAAGATGGGCAATATTTCATAAGTAGCAGGGTAACGTTTCGTTCAGCGTCTGTAAAAAGGTTCCATTATAGCGCCCTTTTATCTCTTATCAAGTGTCACTTATCTATCTGAACGAGCCCACTAACTGCCTTGGTTTAGCCCTCAGCAACACGCTTTTCACTCCCAATCAATAGCCGGGGGATTACCGCTATTATTTTGGCACCAATCTGCTGTTTGTGACTATTAAACCTAGGCTCAATAACTAGCAAAACTGGGCAAAAACGTTGCGATTTGAGGAAAAGCCATTAGTATGGCTACCGCTACTACCAATGCTGCCAGGAAGGGGAATATGCCCTTGAAGATGGTTTCCAGGGGAACATCCTCAGCGATTCCCTTGATGACATACACATTTACCCCCACCGGTGGTGTAATTACCCCCATCTCGGTGACCAGAACTATTATCACCCCAAACCATATAGGGTCAAATCCCATAGTTAGAACCAGCGGGAAGATTATGGGGATAGTAAGGGTAATCAGGGCCAGGGCATCCATAAAACAGCCACCTATAAGGTACATTAAAACGATTATTCCCATGATGGCGGCACTGGGCAGGGGAAGCCCGCCTACCCAGTCAGCCAGGACAAGGGGAATCTTGGCTACCGCTATGAAATGCCCGAAGATGATAGCCCCGGTGACGATGACCATCACCATGCAGGTTATCCGCAGGGCGTCTTTAATGGCAAAGAGGAATCCCTTCCAGTTTAGCTGACGTCTGGCCAGCCCTATGAGCAAAGCGCCGGCAGCACCGGCGGCTCCCGCCTGTGTCGGGCTGAACCAGCCGAGAAATAGCCCTCCTACCACCAATCCGAACAAGACCAGCATCTCTATGATTCCGGTAAGCCCGGCGAGTTTTTCCCTCAAGTTTGTCGGTGCCCCCGCCGGGGCAAGGCTCGGCTTGCGCAGGCAGAGAAGAACCACCACCGCGATGAAAAGGATGGCCAGGAGTATGCCTGGAAGAACACCAGCTATAAAAAGCTTCCCTATAGATTCTCCGGTTAATATTCCATAGATGATAAATATAGTGCTGGGGGGAATCAATATGCCCAGGCTTCCGGCGGCGGCAACACTGCCGGTGGCTAGCGAGTCGTCGTAGTTATACCTCTTCATCTCGGGTAGGGATACTCTCCCCATGGCAGCGGCAGTGGCATTGGTTGACCCGCACATGGCGGCAAAACCGGCACAGGCAGCAATGGTGGCTATGGCTAAACCGCCACGCATCTGCCCAAACATAGTATAGCCGGCATCATAAAGCCTGCGGCTCATCCCTGAGGCGAAGGCAATAGAGCCCATGAATACGAACATGGGGATAACAGTGAGGGAATAGGAGGAGAAATTGCTGAAAACATCCCGAGCCAGAATGCTAAGCCCTGCCTCTGGTGCAACTAAGTAACAGAAACCAGCAAGCCCGACAAAGGCCATGGCGAAACCCACCGGCATGCCAAGGAGGAACATTAGAACCAGAACGACAATGCCTATGAGACCAACGGTAACCGGGCTCACTTCTTCCCCGCTTTCGCCACTGACCTAAAAAATTCCACCACCAGCAGCAGGCAGACCGGGATGCAGCAAAAAGCTATGGCATGGACGAAGGGATAGAAGGGTATCCCCTGGGTCATGGAAACTGTGCCGGTAGCCTGAAGGCTCAGCCCATAATCAACGCTTCGCCACGCCAGCAAGGCAAACAGCACCACTCCAAGGAGGCAGACAAAGGCACGGACAACCGCTTGCACGCGCTTGGGCAGATGCATTACCACAAATTCTACCTGAATATGCCCCCGCAGAACTTGGGTGTAAGCGATGGCAAAAGCAGTTACCACCACGCCTAGAAAGGCTACAATTTCAATGCCACCGGGGATGGGATTGTTGAAGAGCTTGATTCCGATTATATCAGCTACAACCAGGATGAGCATGACCACCAGACCGGCGCCTGCTACCCAGTTAAGCCAGTTGCTGAAAGAATTAGCAAACTTTTCCAGGCGGTCTATTTTGCCCGACATAAAAGCAAACCATTCTTGGAGGGTGCCCGAAATCGCGGATTACCCATCACGGGCACCCCCCAATAAGCCTAGTTCATGACTATTGAGTTCTCTATTTGGCAGGCGCAATGGGCACTATCTCAGCCTCAACCCAGGCTACAGACTCATCTGCCGAGGGCGCCTTGCCAGCCCAGTAGGCGGCCCGTTCGTTGAGGTATTCCTCATAATCTTCTACGGGCAATCCTAGTGCCGCCTTCTCCGTCATGTAGGTGTCTTTTACCACCGTGGCGGCATCCACCCACCTGGCCATCTCGCCCGGTGAAAGCTCAATTACCTCTCTACCCTCGAAGGTCAGGAAGAAGTCTATTGCCGCCTTGTCATAATAGTCCCAGACCATACCATGTTTTTCCGTCCACTCTTCACTGACCTCGGTGAAAATCTTTTGATACTGGTCAGGCAGGGCATTCCACTTGTCCTGGTTCATGACCACGAACATATCGGTGGTATAGCCCACATCGTAGCACATGGTGATATACTTCACCACCTCGGCTTGCTTCCACCCCAAAAGCACCTCAGGGGGGGTCACACTGCCGTCTATCACGCCCTTGGACATAAGCTCATAAGCTTCTCCCTGCGCTGCAGCATAACCGGTGGCACCAAGAGCTTCTGCTATCTTGGCTCCCACGCCGGTAGACCTCAGCACCAACCCCTGCATATCCTCTAGGGTGCGCACTGGCTTTTCGGTGGTTAAGATATCTCCAGGGCCATGAGCATGGAAGTAAAGGGGATGGACATCAGCAAGTTCGTCAGGCTTAAATTTTTCATAGAAGTCATTGGCTATCTTAGTGGCTGTCCAACCATTGGGGTAGCCGTGGGGCAGGTCAACCAATTCACAGGCAGGGAAGCGCCCCATAGTGTAGGCCAGACAGGACATACCTATATCGCATATACCCTCGGCCACTGCGTCATATGTATCAGGCGCAGGGGCCAGTCCGCCGCCCGGGTAGTAGGTAATCTTTACCCAGCCATCAGTGCGCGCCTCAATCTCCTTACAAAATTCATCAGCCAGTACGGAATGGAAATGCCAGGGCGGGAAGAAATTATTGTAGGTTAGCTCTATAACTTCAGTCGGTGTAGGGGCAGGACAGCCACTGGACAAGGGCACCGCTAATAAGGCAAGCGCCAACAAAATTAGTGATAATTTTTTCATCATTTACCTCCTGAGATTGAAAATTCCCCCGGGTTCTTCTTAGTCTTTTCACATTAATATAATCACCTCCTGGCGCACAGATTTAATAATGGTCTCCTGAGTTTGGGTTGCTGGTATTGTTTGATGCTGTTTCTTTTGGACATAACCACAAACATCAAACAAAAATGTAGTCAACATATGCTAAGCTGTTACAATTATGTTCGGAAGATGAGTTTAGCTCTAAGGTACTGCATTATTATCCCCTTGTCAATGGTGGGGCGGTTCAGCTAAATTTCAGGCCCTTTCTGCTCCAGCAGACCCTACCCCCTTCTTTTGGCGTCGGTAAAACTAATAAGAGCTGTACGACACGTAGATTTGTGAGTCACAAGGATTGGAACATCCGAGCGTCCTCAGACCGATGGTCAAACATAACGCTAAATTGTTCCTTTTTCCTTTTATGGTTTCACGCCTAGTGTACAGTCTTAATACAGTCTTAATATCGAGCGCACCTTTTTAACATGATGATTTGCTATAAGTAAAATATGCCTTGCGGAAGCCATACGCGCGTTTCCTATTGGGGCAGAGCCGCCAGGCTCCCTGAGCTGGATTCGAATCAACAACCTAGCGGTTGTGCGACTCTAGCGTACCACGTGTAGGCGAGCGCCTTGGAAATGCACCCATTATAGTTGCGACTGGTACTATTCTCAATAGTTCTAGATAATCACGAGGAGCTTGAGATTTCCTGAGCTGAGATGATAATTCACCAAAATCCCAAAGCTTCACATTATCAGGAACATTGACACTTGGTCTTCCAAGGAAACGGGGTATTGCTTCTACCGGCTTCTGCGCTTGGTTCTCATTCTCTACCATACCCATTGATACGAAGATTGCCTCTACTCCAATGTTGTCAGTATATGGTACTTCCAACTCATTGCAGAAAGACTCCAGATTCTGTTGAATGGTAGTTACATTGCTAGAGAAGCGATTAATCTGTTCCTGTAATTGATCCTCATCACGTGCGCGGCCCTTAGACTCAAATATTGTTATACACGGAGGTTCATCGTCTGCACACTTGAAGCCAACGGTATCGAGTTCTCCTTTAACTGGCTTAAGAATCTTAGGTTTAATCCTATTGCGCACCTTCGAGTAGCCCATATTTGTAAGCATACTGGCGAGTAGCAACTCTGGGAAAACTCCCCTGACGCCATTGGTTACCTTGTTGGTGAGGACTATTGCGTCATTTAGCCTTGTATACCCCGGGTCCTCACAGTATCTATAGAAATCCACTTCACTAGCCTCAACCACAATGGTGTCGATATTTTTCCTGTTACGTTTAATCTTGTCAAACACCAGCTTCCATTGATACGATGCACCACCTGAATGATTATTTCTAATTGTCGTACCGCCATTGAAGGGACAGTATGTACAGCCCCATGCATCTGTACCAACTGAAGCCGTTATCGAAAGCCTACTGAGACATAAAGAGTACAAGGGCGTAAAAGACGGAACCGTACGAACGTATAAGAAACACCTAAACCGCTTTGCCAAGCAATTCCCTACCCTGCCTCTTGAAACCAATATTGTCATGGAGTATTTAGGCCGGTTCAAGGGTGAAACAGGTCGACACAAAAGAAACCAGCATGACTTACTAAATATATTATATAAACATGCGTCACGCTCATTCGGAATTCTTGAGAATCCTCTTGACAACTTGGAGCGACCAATAATTTACCACAAAGCAATCCGAACACTTAGCATAGAAGAGGCATATATTGTTGATTCAGTAGTTAACACAATTACTGAGAGGGCTGTATGGGAAATGACTTTCGGTCATGGCTGGCGTCAAATCGAAGTGAGACGAATTACGGGGGGAGATGTTCATTCAATTAGGGATGGTATTATTTGGTGCCGTGGTAAGGAGCGGAACGAACATACACCTCTTTTACCCGAAACACAGGAGCTACTGCAGCAGCTAGCCGGGACATTATCGGACGAAGAGCCGATTATCCGCAGTAGAAGGATACGGGCTGGTACTACACAACCACTAGGTGCCGACGGTATTTCTCAGCTAATTCAAGGGCTATTCCATCGATCCGGCCTCGATTACAAGGGGCATGACCTTCGACGCACCTTCTGCACACTAGTAAGTGAAGCAAGCGGCAACGAAAATTTGGCAATGCGTCTGGCCCGGGACAAGGTAGATCCTCTCAAGGATCGTTACATAAACGTCGATCCTGTTAAACTGAGGGAGAACCTTATCAAGTATTCCCCGCTAAGGCTTATCAGCCCAAAAAGAACCGCCCAGGCGGGGGAGAAGCCCACCCAGGCGGGGGAGTTCATGGTGGAGACGGGGGAGAGTCGAACTCCCCGTCCAAGAAAAGCTGCCCAGAATATACTACAAGCTTAGTCAGCCGTTTAATCTCGCCCGTCTAGCCTCTGCTGACCGAGTTTAGCCAAGCCAGTCGATAACTCTTTCACCACCCTTATCAACGTCGGGGTGGCGGCACCTCAATTCAACGTCGCCCGGTCCCAACCCATTGAGGACAGGTCAGGCTGAGCGCGCAGCCTATATTTAACTAGGCTGCGTAAGCGAGTTCAGGTTCGCCAATTGTTTTTTTCCGCCGGTTTTATGAGGTTAGCGGCACCTCAGCTTGCAATCCTGCAACACACTTCCCCTGTCGAACCCGCGCGTCCCCCTGTTCAATTGTTAAAGTCCCGGCGGGCTATCCCCTCCCCGCACTCCGCCTCTTTAGCGCCCGCTCAATCTCCCTGTCCGCATCATGGCGGGCTATAGCCGCCCGCTTATCATACTGCTTTTTGCCCCTGGCTAAAGCAATTTCCACCTTAGCCAGGCTATCTTTAATATATATCCGGAGGGGAAGCAAAGTAAAGCCCCTCTCCTGCACCTTGCCGGTGAGGCTGTTAATTTGCTTGCGGTGAAGCAGCAGCTTCCGGGACCGGGTTGGCTGGTGGCTCATATAGCTGCCGGCGTCATAGCGGGCTATGTGAGCGTTCATCAGCCACAACTCCCCACCCTCAGGCCGGACATAGGCATCAGCCAGGCTCACCCTGCCGGCCCTGATAGACTTTATCTCGGTACCGGTAAGGGCGATACCGGCCTCCAGGCTATCGCCGATATGGTAGTTATGATACGCTTTACGGTTGGTAGCTAACGTCTTTATGGTCACTATTAATTATATCACAGCCCCAAGCCAGGCCAAAAAACCGGGGGAAGCCGGTGATATTGTGGCTTTAGGCGCCATTATGTTATACTGTTAAACTGAATAAAAATGCTAGCTTAATAGCAGAGAAAGGGGTTAAAAGCTTGCCAGATACCACTACTATCAAGGAGCTTTTAGAAGCCGGCGCCCACTTCGGGCACCAGACCAGCCGCTGGCACCCGGCGATGAA
>Ga0315541_1001411_pt1 | contig 22433 bp, 20 predicted proteins | sample SalMarSW160190MG_FD_203095 | JGI IMG/M metagenome (GOLD analysis project Ga0315541, IMG submission 203095) | Salt marsh sediment microbial communities from the Plum Island Ecosystem LTER, Massachusetts, United States - Salt Marsh Sediment SW1601-190 ...
ATGTCTGGTAGGCAAAGAGGAGGTAGCCAGCCTGGGTATGAAGCACTCCCTTCGGCTTCCCGGTGCTGCCGCTGGTATAAAGGATGAACAGCGGGTCTTCAGCATCCATGACCGCCGGTTCGCAGTATGGCTTTATATCTTCAGCCGCCATTTCATCATCCCACCAGTAGTCACGACCAGGCTGCATATTTATGCCAATATTCGCCCTCTTAACCACAAACACATCTTTTACTGCGGGGCAGCTCTTGAGGGCAACATCAGGATTGTCCTTGCTCCGGATAATCCTGCCGCCGCGGTAATAGCCATCGGCGCAGATGAGCGCTTTAGCCTTGCAGCCCAATATCCTGTCCCTTAGTGCCTCAGCGCTGAAGCCACCGAAGACAACGCTGTGAATGGCACCAATCCGGGCGCAGGCAAGCATGGCGACTGCTAGCTCAGGAATCATGGGCAGGTAGATAGCAACGCGGTCGCCCTTCTTAACCCCGTGCTTCTTCAGCACGTTGGCAAACTTGCATACCTCATAGTAAAGCTCCTGGTAGGTTATGGTCTTGCTCTCGCCGGTGTCCCCCTCCCAGACTAGAGCCGCTTTATTTTTTCTCCATGTCTTGGTGTGCCGGTCGACGCAGTTATAGCTGACATTGAGCTTACCACCGACAAACCACTCGTGTTTGGCTTCCTTGAAATCCTCCACCAGCACCTTGTCCCACTTCTTATACCAATCAAGCTGCTCTGCCAGCTCCCCCCAGAATCCCTGCGGGTCTTTAATAGAGCGCTCGTAAATCCGCTTGTATTCGTCAAGGCTTTTTATATATGCCTTTTGCTTGCTCTCCTTGCTAGGCTTAAATACCCGTTTTTCCGCCATCATAGAGGTGATTGTCTTTGTTGGTTCCATTAATTAAAATTCCCTTTCTAGTTTCACAACGATATAGTAATAACTTATTAGACCTGAAACTGGACCCTAAAGAGGCTTACTGTTCAAGATAACCATGGTCAATCCTGGTAGGCAACACCCATCAACTGGCTAAAGGCAGCGCGTAGCCTTTGCGAAATCACATAGGCTACGCCACCGGCAATCTCAGCGCAAAGCTTGGGGTTGGTGTAGATTAGATTGCGCAGTTCCTTTCCCTTGAATGTCAGTACCTTTGTTTTCTCCAGGGCTTTTGCTGTAGAGGTGCAACGGAATGGCGGTATCGTGGCTGACCAGCCGAAGCACTCAAAATTGGTGGCGGTCTGGATTTGGCGCCTCTCCGTTGGCCCCATCTCGAGGAGAATGGATACCAGCCCCTCTTCGATAACATATATGTTTTCTTCTTCCCTATCCTGCCGGCATATAATCGTCCCAGTTTCAAATACTTGGGTGGTGCACATCTTTTCCACTTCCTTGAGCTCGTCCTCTTCTATGTAGTGGAAGACGTCAGACCTTTTCAGTACTTCTATGGTCTCCATTCTTAACCTCCGTAGCTTTTATATCTTAGGCTCTCTAGATAATTATTATACACCGTCGATTTTATATTTTTCAAATAAAAGTGCTTGCTACCAGCGAAACATCGGTGTAAAATGGGTGAAATTCTAACTATCTTTAACTTATGAAGGGGGCCCATATGGAAGCTCAGGAGATTTTAGCAAAGGTAAAAAAAGACGGTGTGAGCTTTATAAGCCTGCAATTCACCGATTTACTGGGGGTGGTGAAGGAGGTCATCATACCGGTTGAGGTGCTGGGGGAGGCACTGAATAATGGGGTGTGGTTTGACGGCTCTTCAGTTGAAGGCTTTGCCCGAATCCAGGAAAGCGACCTCTTTTTAAAGCCGGACCTGGCAACCTACTCCGTTGTCCCCTGGCTGAACGAAAACGGTAAGACGGCGCGGCTGATCTGCAATATATATGGGGCAAATGGGGAGCCTTATGAAGGAGACCCCAGATTTATTCTTAGCAAGGTAATTGCCGAAGCAGCTAAGGCGGGGTTCCGATATGACGTTGGGCCGGAGCCGGAGTTTTATTTATTCGAGAGGGACGAGCTGGCAGAGAAGACCCCTATAGACTACGGCAGTTATTTTGAGCTTTCCTCGGCTGAGGGCTATCAGGTTATGAAGGGAATAATCGCTGCCCTTAAGACCTTTGGCATGAACATTGAGACCTCACATCATGAAGTGGGGCATGGGCAATATGAGATAGACCTTAACTACGGGGACTGTTTGTCAGTAGCTGACGATCTGCTCACACTGAAATATACGGCCAAGAAGGTCGCCCAGATGTATAACCTGGAGGCAACCTTTATGCCCAAACCGGCAATGGGTATCGCCGGTTCCGGTATGCATATTCACCAGAGCCTGTTTGGTGTCAAGGCGAAAAGAAACGCCTTTTACGATAAAAAGGATAAATATGGCTTGTCCAAGGTTGCCTACAGCTTTATTGCTGGCCAGATGAAGCATATTAAGGCGATGTGCGTAATTCTTTGCCCCACGGTCAACTCTTATAAGAGGCTGGTCTCCGGGTTTGAGGCTCCGGTTTATATTAGCTGGGCAAGTATGAACCGCTCCGCCCTTATCAGGGTACCAAAGTGGTTCCGGCAGAAGCAGGAGTCAGCCAGGATTGAGCTGAGATGCCCCGACCCCACCTGCAACCCCTATCTGGCGTTTGCTGTCATGCTGAAAGCCGGTTTAGACGGCATTAAGAATAAGCTCATGCCACCCCAGCCGGTGGAAGAAAATGTATATAAACTTGACCGGGAAAGCCTGATGAGCAAGAAGGTGGACGTCTTGCCCACATCATTGTGGGAAGCACTGAATGAGCTGAAGAAGAACAAACTTATCCAGGAAGTCCTCGGCGGGCATCTGCTGGAGAGATATATCACCATCAAAACAAAAGAGTGGGACGAGTTCAAAACGCAGGTAACACCCTGGGAGATAAATAAATACCTGGATGTCTATTAGTTAACCCTTAATAGCTATCGCATAGGAGGAGGTGGATTATGGCTACAACCAGTGAAAACCTGCAGGCTGCCTTTGCCGGAGAAAGCCAGGCTAACCGCAAGTACTTATTCTTTGCCGAAAAGGCGGAAGGGGAGGGGTATAAGCAGATAGCCAGGTTATTTCGCGCCGCCGCTGATGCTGAGACGGTACATGCCCGAAATCACTTTAAGGTTCTGCAGGGGGTAAAATCAACCAGGGAAAACCTGATGGAGGCGAAGAGCGGGGAGAATTACGAGTTTGTGGAGATGTACCCCAGCTTTATCAAGCAGGCTGAGGCAGAGGGCGCCGACAAAGCCAGGGACAGCTTTGGCCTGGCTAATAAGGTGGAGCAGATTCACCACCGCCTGTTTGAAACCAGCCTGGGTAAGCTGGAGAAGGGCGAGGCTACTAGCGAGAAGCCGATTTATGTTTGCCAGGTCTGCGGCAATACCGTGGAAGGAGAGGCACCGGAAAAGTGTCCCATCTGCGGGGCGCCCAGAGAAAAGTTCAAGCTCATAGAGTAATTTTACCCCTTGGAACGGCTTACTTAACATAAAGCTTATCTGGTTAAAAAGAATGGCGAAGAAAAGGGTAACCAAGGGGAACACCCCCGATGACACAGAGCAATAAACCAGCTATAATAAGGCATTGACGAAGGGTGACTCAGTTGGGAAGTAGGAAGAAAGCCAAAGTTTGAGCGTGATAAGGAGCGAGGTTAACATAATAGGGGATGCAGTTGACATAAAGTCTCTGCTTCCCCGTCTTTTAAGGCACGGCACGTACCTTTATTGGAAACCCTTATGAATTATCAGGCAGCACTGGACTATATTTTAAGCTTTGCTGATTATGAGCGAGCCCCGCGCTCAGCAGTCGTCTTTGATTTGAGACGCATGGAGATGCTGCTGGAAAAACTGGGCAACCCTGAGGTAGGAGCGATACCGATTCACGTTGCCGGCACAAAGGGCAAGGGAAGCACTGCGGCCATGATTGCCTCAATCCTGACCAGGGCTGGCTACAAAACCGGGCTTTATACCTCCCCCCACCTTCACGATTTCACCGAGAGGATACAGGTGGACAGGGTGCCAATTACTAAGGATGAATTTGCCCGCTTGGTGGAGATTATGGAGCCTCAGGTTGAAGCGGTAAATAAGTTCGGCGTCTTTGGCCAGCTTACTACCTTTGAACTGCTGACAGTCTTAGCCTTTGCCTACTTTAAGGAGAGGGGAGTGGCTTTCCAGGTGCTGGAGGTAGGGATGGGGGGACGTCTTGATGCCACCAATGTAGTCGAGCCCGGGGTTTGCGTCATCACCTCCATAAGCCTTGACCATACCGATGTCCTGGGCAATACCCTTGCCCGGATAGCAGGGGAGAAGACGGGTATTATCAAGCCGGGAAGTATTGTGGTATCTTCCCCTCAACCCCCCGAGGCAATGGCGGTGATAGAAGGGGCATGCCGGGAGCAGGCGGCAAAACTGGTCAAGGTGGGAAGTGATGTCACCTGGGAGCGCAAAGCCTTTAGCAATGAGGGGCAGTCGTTCCAGCTAAAAGGGCTAACAGGCGAATATAGCCTTAGCCTTGCTTTACTTGGTGAATATCAGCTGGAGAATGCGTCTGCAGCGGTGGCGGCAGTGGAGACTCTGGCTGAGTTGGGAATGGGGGTGGGCGCCGAAAGCATTGCTTCGGGACTAACGCAGGTGCGCTGGCTGGGGCGGCTTCAGGTTCTAAGGCAGAAACCATGGTTTATTGTCGATTGTGCCCATAATGCTTATTCAGCAAAGAGGCTAGCTGAGGCTCTTAAGCAACATTTTGATTTTGAAGAGGCGGTTCTTATTCTTGGGGTTTCCTCAGACAAGGATGTTGCTGGCATGGTTAGTGAGCTTATGCCTCTTGCTGGCACGGTTATTGTTACCTCCGCCCAGCACCCCCGCGCTCTGGAGCCAGCCACGCTTGCCGCTGAATTCTCCAGGCAGGGGATAAACCCTGAGGTGGCGGGGAATGTTAGCTCAGCCGTGGATTTGGCACTAGCCAGGGCAAAGGCTGAGGACCTCATTTGTGCTACTGGCTCGCTCTTTGTTGTTGCCGAGGTAATGGAATACCTGCCTAAGCTTGCCTGAGAAGCTTTATCTCTTGGCTTTAACCATGCTCCGGGACAGCAATTTATCAAAGGCGTCAAACCATTTTAGCTTGACTTCATCAGACCAACTTGGGTCAAAAGTAGGAAATTTCGCCGTCAGCTCATCTACGACTTCATGTGGAATTACTAAATTCCGACTTGACCTGGCACTTTTTCTTTTTGCTTTAGTTCCGGAACTAGCGGTCAGCTTTCTTACCCGCTTGGTTATGAACGATGATAATGGTATTCCAGCATCGGTGGCTAGGGTGACGAAGAACTTGATGCATTTGCGGTTGACGTCATCGGCTAACTCAAAATTACGGTGAAATACCTCTTCTAGCTGGGCATAGGTAGCGATGTGGAAGTCAAACGACCCCCCCAAGACGAAGTTATACGAGTCAGTGGCTATCTGACGGAGAAGCTCCGCCCTCTTCTCACCCCTGGCGGGAACAAGCTGCCTTAACTGGCTGGTTGGTACGCCGTTGGCATCAATAAGGCTGAGAAAGCGCAGGGCGCCCATAAGCTGGGTGCCAGTGCTGCCGGCCAACCTGTCACTCCAGTAGCTGCGGTCAATGCGGGCAGGCATCTCCCCCTCCAAACGCTCAATAAAGTTCAGGAAAGTGCGGTAGGAAACGTAAGGCGGTAGGCGCTTTCGCCCTCTCTCATCAACCATATTAGCTATCCTGTTCCTTGATTATACCTTAATTATAATGAAATGGAATTGGAATTTCAAGAAATGCCTGTTTTTTGGCATTTTTTTGATTTAATTCCAGCACCGAAAAGTGGTATGGAACTTGCGGTAAGTTGAAGTGGAACTAATTGGAATTTTAAAGGATGCGCGAAGACAAAAGTTGACGGTTACCTTTGGCGACAAGTACGATATACGGCATACTTTACAAAAAGGAGGTATTCCATGGGCACATCAATAGAGTTCCAGAAGCTGTTGACGGAAATAATATACGTCAATTTGCCTGGACCGGAAGAGCCGACTCCCGGAATGAGCGGCGGAGAGTTACTCCATGGTTTTCTGGCGGACCTTCAGCGCCCGACCAACCCCGAGATAAGAAGTTGCGTTACTGCCCTGTGCAACAAGTGGAACATCCGCTTCCGAGACCATAAGGGACAGTGAGTCGGCCTAAACTAGAAAGGAGGAAATAATGAAAAGAAGTAGAATTTCAGCAATAGATGTAGGTTCAACTAAAGTATGCACTGTCATGGCTGATGTTGATGGCGATGAGCTACCCCGCATCCTTGGCGTGGGCGTAGCCCCGACCCAAGGGCTGCAAAATGGCTTGGTGGTTAATTTCGATGAAGCCAAGCAATCAATCCAGGACTCGGTAAGAGAAGCCGAGAAGAGCGCCGGTAGCAAGCTGGAATCAGCCTTTATCGGCGTTACCGGCAGGCATATCACCTCGGTAAATAATCGAGGGGTGGTTAGCATTAGCCGTAATGACAAGATAGTGCATCCTAAGGACCTGAAACGCGTCCACGAGGTGGTTCGCAATATTAAGGTCCCCAGTGACCGCGAGTTGCTTCATATTATTCCTCGCGGTTACACCGTTGACGGCCAAGAGGGGGTAAAGAACCCGGTTGGCATGCACGGCTTCCGACTTGATGTGGAGGCACATATCATTACTGCGGCAGCAGCCTCAATCCAGACCCTGACCAGATGTATTCGTGGCATTGGTGTTGAGATTGATGATGTTATCCTGGAACCGCTGGCCAGTGCTGAAGCCATCCTCTTGGATGAGGAAAGGCAAAATGGTGTCCTCGTTGCTGATATTGGCGGTGGCACCACCGACCTTGCCATGTTTAAGGACAACAGCGTCTGCTTTACCTCTGTTCTCCCTGTAGCCGGTTACCAGATCACTCGTGATATTTCTATCGGTCTGGGGCTTCCCTTTGAGCTTGCCGAGGAGATGAAGAAGAGGTACGGCAATGTGACACCGGTCGTGGAGAAGGGTAGGAGAGTGCCTGAGAAAAACATCACCGAAAACGGGCATAATATTTCCTACGCTGACCTTTCTGAAATTATCCGTGTCCGCGTTGAGGAACTTCTGCGGCTTATAATACTGCAGTTGCAGCAAAGCGACTATCTCAAGACCCTCCCCTCAGGGATGGTACTTACTGGAGGCTCAGCTAACCTTCTTGGGATTGCCGAGCTGGGAAGCAGGATAACCCGACTCCCGGTAAGGGTTGGGGTGCCGAACAACCTGTATGGTGTCTCGGATGCGCTGCATGACCCGGCCTATGCCACCAGCGTTGGTCTTATCCTGTGGAGGGGGAGAAACGGGAACGCAAGAAATTGGCGACCTAAGGGTGCTGGCCGCGTTCTCTCCGGAATCTTCCGGCTCTTCGATTAAAAACCAGTAAAAGGAGGAATGGAAAATGTCGAGAACAAGTTATGTCCCCAGTGGGGCGAATATTAAGGTTATAGGGTTGGGTGGAGCTGGTTGCAATGCCATCACCCGAATGGTGAGGGAGCAGATCCGTGGCGTTGAGTTTATCGCCATGAATACCGATGCCCAGCATCTGGCAGTTACTGAGGCAGCGGTACGCATCCAGCTAGGTGAGGAGTCTACCCGTGGTCTAGGCGCCGGTGGTGACCATTTGATAGGCAGAAAGGCTGCTGAGGAGAGCATTGAGCAGATTAAGCAGGCTGTTACCGGAGCCGATATGACGTTTATTACCGCCGGCATGGGAGGTGGTACCGGCACCGGCTCAGCGCCAGTAGTAGCTCAAGTTATCAAGCAAACAGACGCCCTCAATATTGCCGTGGTCACCTGCCCCTTTGATTTTGAGGGAACTCACCGCAACGATGTTGCCGAGAAAGGGGTTATGGAGCTGATGGACAAGGTGGACACCCTGGTTATCATCCCTAACGACCGCTTGTTTGACCTCTGCGACCAGAGGTTGGGCGTTGATGGCGCTTTCAGGATGGCTGATGACATCCTCTGCCATGCGGTTCAGGCAATCGCCGAGGTGGTCACTGTCCCCGGGCTCATTAACCTTGACTTTGCTGATATCCGAACGGTGATGAAAGACGCTGGTCCGGCGTGGATGTCTATCGGTCGTGGTTCAGGGACGAACCGGGCGATAGATGCCGCCAAGGATGCCCTGTCTAGCCCGCTCCTGGATGTATCTATGGAGGGAGCGAAGGGGGTGTTATTTAATGTCGCCGGTGGAGACAGCCTTTCCCTGTATGAGGTTAATGATGCTGCTGAGGTTATCCGGCAGGCGGTTGACCCGGATGCCATTGTCATCTTTGGGGTTGTCCTTGACCAGAACATGGGCAATGACATCAGGCTGACCCTCGTCGCTACCGGCTTTGCTTCCAAGGATTCTCTTTCCGGCATATCTTGGGAGAACCGGATGATGAGGACTCTTAAGGGAGTGAAAAGTGAAGAGGAACTGGGGATTCCCGCCTTCATGCGGTACCGGCGCGCTCTCCCCGGACAAAAGACTTAACCTATGGCTGAACTGAAAAGTGCTATCACCTGTGTTGAGATAATAGTCGCTGCAGCAGCAGCAATGCTGCTCGGTGATCTTTTAGGCCATAAGATGGGACGGGGGCGATTAGCACTGATTCTTGGTATTATTGTTCTGGTGAGTATTGTAAGCTTTGCCTTTTGCGCTGCCATTGTGCTTATCTAGTTGGCCAATTTTGTAAACTTAGAGCTACCGCTGGGTGAAACCCAGCGGTAGCTCTTTATTATGAAAAAATTACTGGCGTTGCAGACGGCTAAAAACCTTAGCCATTATGCTGACTGTAGTCTGAATGTCATCTTCACTGTGAGCCAGAGAGACGAAAGCTGTCTCAAACGGCGAGGGTGGCCAGTAAATACCTTGCGACAATAGCTGTTGGAAAAATGCGGCAAAAAGCGAGGTATCTGAGCGCTTCGCTGATTCATAATCAATTACGGGGCTGGCGGTGAAAAAGGCGGTGAGAAGTGAGGCTATACGGGAAATATACAAACTGACTCCAGATTCAGCGGCGGCTCTGGCTATGCCTTCCTCTAAAGTCGCCGCTCTGGTTTCTAACAGGTCATAAGTTCCGGGCTGGTTCAAGATTCTAAGCGTCTCTATTCCCGCCGTCATCACTAGCGGGTTCCCGGATAATGTTCCCGCCTGATAGACCGCTCCAAGTGGAGCCATCATCTGCATTATTTCTCGTCTTCCCCCATAGGCGCCCACCGGCAGCCCGCCACCGATTATTTTGCCCAGGCAGGTCAGGTCAGGGGTGATTTTATAGAGCGCTTGCGCTCCGCCGTAGGCGACACGAAAGCCGGTAATGACCTCATCAAAGATGAGCAGAGCGCCAGATTCGCTGGTTAGTTTGCGCAGGCTAGCTAGAAAACCGGATTGAGGCGCTACCACCCCCATGTTAGCCGCTACCGGCTCCACGATTACGGCGGCGATCTCCTTAGGATAGCGCTGGAGGAGTTTCTCCACGGCTTCGGCGCTATTGTAGGGTACGACCAGAGTATTCTGGGCATAGCTCTTAGGTACACCAGGGGAATCTGGTATACCTAAGGTTGCCAGACCCGAGCCGCCCTCAACCAGTAAACCATCGCCGTGACCGTGATAACCGCCGGCGAACTTTATAATTTTATCCCTCTCAGTAAAGGCTCTCGCCAGACGTAGTGCTGTCATGGTGGCTTCTGTGCCTGAGTTGACGAAGCGGAGCATCTCAATAGAGGGCATAGCCTCAGAAATCATCCTGGCTAGTGTAGTCTCCAGCTCGGTGGGAGCGCCAAAGCTGGTGCCATGCTCCGCCGCCTTTTTTATGGCTTCAACCACCCGGGGATGGGCATGCCCCAGAATCAGAGGTCCCCAGGAGCCGACATAGTCAATAAACTCGTTGCCGTCGGCATCATAAATTTTTGAGCCTTTGGCTTTCACAATAAAGGGTGGGGTGCCACCAACCGCCTTAAAGGCGCGCACCGGGCTGTCAACCCCCCCGGGTAGATAATTTTGGGCTTCCTCGAAAAGCCTTCTGGAGTTTTTAAGGTCTTTCATAAGTGCTCCCTACGCCGATTGAAGCCAGCGGGCAACGTCCTTGGCGTGGTAGCTAATGATGATATCGGCGCCAGCCCGCTTGATGGCGGTGAGAATCTCCATTACCGCCCTTCTCTCCTCCAGCCAGCCCTGCTTGACGGCTGCCTTGACCATGGCATACTCGCCGCTCACATTATAAGCCGCCAGAGGATAGTTGAAGGCGTTACGCGCCTGCCGTATAACATCAAGGTAAGCCAGGGCCGGCTTAACCATGACGATATCGGCACCCTCGTTGATGTCCTGCTCTATTTCCCTCAGTGCCTCCCGGATATTGGGCGGGTCCATCTGGTAGGAACGGCGGTCACCGAACTGGGGCGCTGACTCGGCTGCCTCACGGAAAGGGCCATAAAATGCCGAGGCGTACTTGGCAGCATAGGAGAGAATGGGAATCTGCTGAAATCCATCTTTGTCCAGGCTCTCTCGTATCGCCTTCACCCTGCCGTCCATCATATCCGATGGGGCGACGATATCGGCGCCGGCTTCGGCATGAGAAAGGGCTGTCTTGGCCAGCAGAGGCAAGGTCTGGTCGTTATCAATCTGGTCACCAACCACCACCCCGCAGTGCCCGTGACTGGTGTATTCACAGAGGCAGACGTCGGTTATTACCAGAAGCTGAGGCGCCGACTTCTTTATTCTTCGTACTGCCTGCTGGACAACCCCCTCCGGGGCGTAAGCCGATGAGCCAAGCTCGTCTTTTTGCTTCGGTATACCGAAGAGAAGCACGGCGGGGATTTTAAGCCCGGCTACTTCTTCTATTTCGGCGTCCAGCTGGTCGGGGGAGAAGCGAAAGATGCTGGGCATGGAGGATATCTCTTGTTTTATGCCCTTGCCCTCAACGACAAAGATGGGGTAAACCAAATCGCCAGCGTCAACCCGGTTTTCACGGACCAAGGCTCTTAGTCTCTCGGTTCTACGCAGGCGCCGCAACCGTAATTGGGGAAAGGCTGCCATCTAAGCCTCCTTCTTAAAGTAGTCTTCCATAGCCGCCACCAGGGCGGGTATGGTGTGTTCACTAGCGACAATATCCACTTTTAGTCCGGCTTTAGCGGCGGTCTCAGCGGTTTTAGGACCAATGCAAGCGACTTTAGCCTTATTTATCGCCGGCAGTTCCTTAAATGCCGCTACCAGCTTGGATACCGCTGATGAGCTGGTGAAGGTGATAACGTCAATCTGCCCTGAGAGGAGCAGCTCTCTGGCTTGAGCCATGGCTTCGGGCTGGGGGACTGTCCTGTAGGCGGATATCTCATGCACCTCGGCGCCAAGTTCCATTATACCCCGGGCTAATTCTTCATCGGCGATGTCAGCCCTAGGGAGTAAAAAGCGCTTGCCGCCAACCGATTGGCTTTTGAGTCCGGCAACAAGGCCCTCACTGGAGTAGACCTCAGGGACATAATCAGGGATTATCCCTTTATGCTCCAAGGCTTTAGCCGTAGCCGGCCCGATAGCTCCGATTTTAAGTCCGCCCAGGGTACGATTGTCCCGCCCCAAAGCTCTTAGTCGCTCAAAGAAGGCGGCAATGCCATTGCTGCTGGTGAAGATTAGCCAGTGGTAAGTGGTAAGTTTAGCGATGGCATTATCCAGCTCTCGGCTGCCTGTTTTCTCAATACCAATCGCGGGCAGCTCAACCGGGCGGGCACCGCGCTCAATGAGAAGCTTGCTCAAAGCGCCTGCCTGATGGCGGGCTCTGGTGACCAGGACACGCCTGCCGAAGAGGGGGCGATTATCAAACCAGCGCAGTCTCTCCCTCAGCCTGACCACCTCACCAACGACGATTACTGCGGGAGGGGTGAGGCGATGCTCTTTGACCTTAGCCACGATATCTTTAAGGCGCCCGACCACTGTTTCTTGCTCGGGGGTGGTGCCTTCCTTGATTACCGCCACCGGCGTATCCGCAGAGCGCCCATGCTCCATCAGCTTGGCTACTATCTGGGGCAAGTTCTTCATGCCCATGAGAAATACCAGGGTATCCACGGCGGTAGCCAGCTTTTCCCAGTTGATGCTTGAGCTATCCTTGCCTGGAGCTTCATGGCCGGTGATTACAGCCAAGGATGAAGACAATCGACGATGGGTAAGGGGAATGCCAGCATAGGTAGGGACGGCCACCGCTGAAGTAATCCCCGGTACTACCTCAAAGGGGATTTTGTTTTCGGCCAGTGCTTCTGCTTCCTCCCCACCACGTCCCAGAACATACGGGTCACCACCCTTAAGCCGCACCACTGTCTTACCCTCTCTGGCTTTTTCTACCAGTAGTCGGTTTATTTCAGTCTGCGACCTGGTGTGTTCCCCCGCCGCCTTGCCCACGTATATCCTCTCCGCTTCTGGCGGTGCCAAGTCCAACGATTTTTCGTCAAGGAGGCGGTCGTAGATGACGACGTCAGCCTCTGCCAGACAGTCCAGCCCCTTTTGCGTAATCAGACCCAGGTCACCGGGGCCAGCCCCGACCAGATAGACCTTACCTGTTTTCACTACTTCTTGCCTCAGCGATAATCTCAGCCGCCCCCATCCCTTTCATCTTCTCTGCCAGTTTCATTCCTATCTCCTCGGCGGATGCGGCGCTGCCCTCCTCCGAGGCATGCAGCCCCTTTCCGCCACTTATACTGGCTACCATACCCTCAAGACTAAGTTTATTGCCATTGGCCGTGGCCAAAGCCGCCACCGGCGCCCGGCAGCCACCACCCATGGCGCGAAGAAAGGCGCGCTCGGCAGTTATACCCTGCCAGGCAGTAAGGTTATTCAGCGGCGAAACAAGCCCTGCTGCCTCTTCATTATCAAGCCGTGCTTCCACCGCCAGTGCTCCCTGCCCAACTGCCGGTAAAAAATCACCGAGTGGCAGGTATTCAGTGATCTTATCCTGCCATCCCAGGCGGAGTAGGGCTGCTGCCGCCACTATCACTCCGTCAAATTCGCCGGAGAAAACCTTGCCCAGACGAGTATCAATATTGCCCCTTATGGGGCGCGCCTGCAAGTCAGGACGATAGCTCATTAGCTGGACGGTGCGCCTCAGGCTACTGGTGCCTATCCTGGAGCCAGAGGCAAGCTCATCAAGTTTTGAGCTGGCTACCAGAGCGTCTCTGGGGTCAAGCCTCTCGGTTACTGCCAGAAGGCATAGCCCCGGCGGCAGCTCCGTGGGCAGGTCTTTCAGGCTGTGCACGGCGATATCAATCCTGCCCTCAAGCAGGGCTTCTTCCAGTTCCTTGACGAACATGGCAGTATCCATACTGTCAAGCCGACTGCGTTGGTCTCGATCGCTGCTGGTTGTTATCTTGCTTATGCTGACCTCAATATCAGGGTTTATCTCTTTAATCTTGGCTGCCACTGACTCGGTCTGGAGCAGGGCGAGCTTGCTGCCTCGTGAGCCAACGATGAGCTTCCTTCTCACTCCTCGCCCTCCTCCAGACGGAAAATTTCACGCATCATCTCGGCGTAGTCTTTGCTCCCGTTTGCCTTTAGATAGTGGAGGGGGTCCTTCAGTATCTTGCTGACGATTGACTTGGTCATCATCTCCAGACTATATTGCTCCTCTTCGGTGAGGCGGGGCAGTTTTTTTACGGTGCGGCCAAAATGTGAGCGGCGTATTTCTTCAGCCTTGCTCGTCAGGGCACGAATAAGCGGCCTGACCTTAAATTCCTGCCACCACAGGGTAAACTTATCTAACTCATCGGCTACAATCTGGGCAGCCTTCTCCATTTCGTCCTCTCGTTGCTTGCGGTTTAGCTTAGAAAGTTCGGTGAGGTCATCTATATTGTAGAGAAAGACGTTCTTAATCTGACCTACCGCTGGCTCCACGTTTCGGGGGACGGCGATATCTATTATCACCAGGGGGAGGGCGGGGCGCTTTCCCATCGCCTGCTTCACCTGCCCAACACTCAGAATGCGGTGCGGCGCCCCGGCGCAGGTCACAACGATATTGGTGGTGAGCAATTCACCGCCTACGTTGTTCGGCGTGACTGGGGTACCACCCAGCTGGCTTGCCAGAGCCGAAGCCCTCTGTTGAGTGCGCCCAACAACCACCATCTGGGGTATCCCCCTGTCCTTGGCTACCTTTGCCGCCAGCCTTCCCGCTTCGCCAGCACCGATGACCAGCATTTTGCACCCCTTAAGGTCGCCAACAATCCCTGCCGCCAAATCTACCGCTACCGAGCTGACGGAAAGGGCATTTCTACTGATTCCCGTTTCCTCACGAACGCGCCTTCCCGTGCGGATGGCACTCTGAAAGATATGACGCAGTGGCAAGCTGACCATCCCCACCCCCTCCGCCGCCTCCAGGGCGTGCCCAACCTGACCCAGGACCTCAAATTCGCCGATTATCATTGATTCCAGACCGCTGGCGACACGAAAGAGGTGCTCCACTGCTGTCCTGTCCTCAAAGAGATAGACGTACCGATTCAGGGCGGCATCAGTAATGCCCAGCCGAGCCTTGAGGAAATCCAGGCTCGCCTTCTCGGCGTGGCGCTGGTCGCTATCAATGGTATAGACCTCAGTGCGGTTGCAGGTGGAGAGGATTATACCCCGTGACGTAAAAGAGCCGAGCATGGGCAGGGCGTCATAGAGCTTCTTGGTGCTGATGGCTACCTTCTCACGGATGGCAACCGGCGCCGTCTGGTGGTCTACGCCAACCAGGCTAATTCTCATCTCTTTGTCCCCGTAAGATTTTTAAGCAGGATTGCCTTGGCTTTTTCCACATCGCCTCTCTTTAAGAGGCGAGCCAATAAATCCAGGTCGAGGGCTTCCTGCCAGTCGTCACCGGTAATTTTAATTCCCTGCCGTTTTGCTTCAGCGCGCACCTCGCCAATCAGGCTAACCAGAGAAGCATACTCATCGCCGAAGTCTTTCTCCAGCTTGGTTCGGATTTTTCGTGCCAGAGCCGGACTTCTGCCGGCAGTAGAGACGGCGATAGTTATATCTCCCCGACGCACGTAGGAGGGTACAATGAAATCAGAATTCTCCGGGTCATCCACAGCGTTGACCAAAACCGCTTTGTCTTTAGCTTCTTTTACCACCTGCTGGTTAATATCTTTATCATCGGTGGCGGCGATGGCAAGAAGTGCCCTCTTTAGGTCGCCTGCCTGATATTGCCTTCGGAGCAATTTTATCTCGCTGGTCTCCGCTAGCTTGTTTAGCTCCGGGCAGAGGGTGGGGCTGATTACTTCAACACTAGCCCCGTGCTCAATAAGTGCCCTCACCTTGCGCAGGGCAACCCGTCCCCCACCGACCACCACACACCTCTTGCCACTAATATTGAGAAGCATGGGGTAAAACTCTTGGCTCAGCTTTTTCATGCTAGGTGTTTGCCCCCTTCCCTTTTAAGTCGTATTTCTTCTGGTAGCCGCGAGGGGTCACCATCCAGTTATCAAGGGTAAAGGTGGTTGAATTACCGACAATGATGGTGGTATTCATGCCAATTTCGTAGTCCAGCATGTGTTCTAAATCGGTGACGGCTACCTCTTGCTTCTGGCGATAAGCATCGGTGGCAATGCCTACCGGGGTCGATGGCGGGCGATACTTTAGGATGATTTCTCTGGCTTTAACCAGCTGGCGCTGGCGCTTCTGGCTCTTAGGATTGTAGAGGACGATAACAAAATTGCCCTTAGCCGCCAGTTCCAGTCTCCGGGTAATTTCCTCCCAGGGCACAAGGTAGTCGCTGAGGCTTATGCTGACAAAGTCGCCGCTTATGGGCGCACCAAGCAGGGTGGCGCTGGCTACCAGCAGGGGCACCCCGGGTATCACCTCTATATCTATATCCCCTGACTGCTCGCCAAGGACTTCACCCACCAGCCCGGCCATGCCGTAAATGCCGGTATCACCGCTGGAGACGAGGGATACTATTCTGCCCTTCTTAGCCAGGCTGATAGCCGTCTTAACCCTCTCTACCTCCGCCCCCATGCCGGTAGCGATAACCTCTTTCTGGCTAAGATAGGGCTCAATGAGCTTGATATAGGACTGGTAGCCAACGACCACCTCACTCTGCTTGATAGCCTCTCTGGCTCTAAAAGTCATGTGCTCCGTGTCGCCGGGACCGATGCCTACCAGAAAAAGCTTCCCTCTAACGGCAGAGCGGGCAACGGCGATGGTTACCGCCCGCTTGTGGCTAACTTTAGGCACAATAAGAGAGTCGCTGCCGCTGCTTAACAGCGCTGCTGACTCACATACTGCCGGCGTCCCCACATGTTTCAGCACTGCTGCCGAGGGGTGGGAGGGGGATTTTACCTTAGACAGGGGCTCTTTATCAAAGTACTCTATGGGCAGGCGGTATTTTCGGGCAAAGCCAAGAAGCCCGGGCTCGTTCTTCTTTATATCTATGGTGGCTATATTGCGGATGCTTTCCAGGGAAAGTCCATATTCTGAGAAAACCTGTATTACCGCCTCTTCTATCTCCGAAGCCCTTGTCCCCCGGTTACAGCCGATGCCAAGCACCAGCCTTTGGGGAGAAATTGTCTGGCTTGCTTCCGAAGCGGTAGTTACCACCGCATTAGCACCGATAAGAGAGGCTACTCTTCTAGCCAGCTCATTGGCACCCCCCTCGTGCCCTGAGAGCAGGCTCACGCTGAATGAGCCGGCATCGTCAACCACCACCACGCCGGGGTCTTCATGCTTGTCCCTGAGCTCTGAGGCGACCAGGCGAACAGCAATGCCCACCGCCATGATAAGCACCAGATGGCGGTAGCGGCTGAAAACCTCCCTTACCACTTCTTTTGCCGGAGAGGTAAATGTATGCTCGCCCGGCTCAGGGGCAAATTTTTGTGGCAGGTAAAGGTGGCTGGTGGGAAGCGCCTGCTTTAAGCGCTGACCGAGCACCACCCCCCTTTCCGTTATGGCGACAATGGCTATGCCCTTACTCACTTTTTCGAACCTCGGCTATATAGCTTTGAGCGTTGACTCTTTTTCTTTGAGTCCAGGAAGGCGCCCACCAGTATCAATGCCTGCTTCGTTATACCCGATGCTTTAACCCTTTCCGTCAGATTTTCTAGCGTAGTCCGCAGCACAAGCTCGCCTTTCCACGTCGCTTTATAGACCACCGCCGCCGGGGTGTCGGGGGGATAGCCGCCGGCAAGCAGCTCAGCAACAACCCTTTCTATCAGCGAGGCACTCAGGAAAATCGCCATGCTGGCTTGGTGCCGAGCCAGGCTTTTCAGGTTCTCGGAAGCAGGTACCGGCGTCTTGCCCTCCATGCGGGTGATGATAACCGTCTGGGAAAGCTCAGGTATAGTAAGCTCAGTTTTTAAGACAGCGGCGGCGGCAAAGAGGGAGCTTACCCCCGGTATAATCTCGTAGGCTATCCCCTTCTCGTCCAGAACCGCCATCTGTTCCTGAATAGCCCCATATATAGCGGGGTCGCCGCTCTGCAGGCGGGCGACCACCTTCCCCTCCCCCACCACCTTTACTATAATCTCAGTCGTCTTCTCTAAAGTGAGGGAGGCGCTGGGGTAAATCTTGGCTCCCTTTTTAGCGGAGGCACAGACCTCGGGGTTTATCAGCGAATCGGCGTAAATAATAACGTCCGCCCGCTTGATGATATCTCTTGCCCTGATGGTCAAAAGCTTGGGGTCACCGGGTCCGGCACCGATAAAATATACCTGAACCGCCATTTTATTTCCGCAATATCAGGAGAGAGAAATAATCGACCTCTTTCCCCTTCAACTGGCTTATGTCCCGGATTATCTCTTCCTCCTGGGTGGTGCACCTCCTGACATAGACGCACTTATCAACTAGCTTCAACTCCTCAAGAATGGGGAGAAGCTTATCAAAGACGGTATTCACCTTCATAAAGACTACGGTGTCAAAGTTTTCAATCGTCTCCCTGATAATTTTATCGTCACGGTTACCCGATACTATGGCGATACGCTCCTCGCTGCTGGCAAGGGGGACTATAGCCCGGGCGGCAGCGGCATTAATCGAGGAAATGCCGGGTACAACCTCAACCTCTATCTCAGGGTGGCTCTTCTGCAGTGTCTCCAGTATATGAACAAAGGTCCCGTAGAGGAGGGGGTCGCCGACATTAACGAAGGCGCAGTCCTCTCCCTTCCTGAGATAGCCCCAGATAGTATCCGCCGCCTGCCGCCAGTAATGTGCTAATTGCTCTCTGTCTCTCAGCATGGGGAGGACCAGCCCCACCACCTTTCCCTCTGCCTTTTTTATCAGGCTATCAATAACCGACCTGGCGTAGCTCTTGCTTTCTTTATCTTTCAGGGGCACGAAGATAACCGGCACGCGGGAGAGGACGTTATACGCCCGTAGGGTCAGGAGCTCCGGGTCGCCCGGCCCCACCCCCACCCCGTAGAGGCGTCCTGTTTCCTTCTTTTGCCGCTGAGTCACGCTGGGCATCGTCTCCTCTTCTACAATTCAAAATCACCGGGCCAGGGGTTGTGCAGGCACTCCGTGTAATAACGGGCAGGCAAGGTAAGCATGGACGCCTTCGTCATCAGAGACGCCCAGTACATACCACCTCTGGTAAGCTGAACATGAGTGGGATGTTCTTTAATGATATTCATCAGCTTGAGCATAAGCATGAATCTCCCCATTGCCTGCTCCATCCTGACCCCGAAGCGTTTTTCAAACTCGGACTTTTCCACCCTCAGCCGGTAAAGCCCCATCATGAACCACCGCCTCATCACCCGCTCGGGTGGGGTAACCATCCCCGTGGCTATGGGCAAGCCCGTTTCCGCCCTCTTGATATACTCCTTGAGGGAGAAGGTGTTGACATAAAACAAGCCGCCGATCTTAGTATAGGCGCTAATCCCCACCCCGATATTCTCATCGCGGGTGCAGGTTAAATACTGCAGCCCGCCCCTGTTGGTGAAATCCCAGCAGCTGGACTGCTTATAGCCGTTAGCGGTGAGGGAATCGCAAACGGTATAGAACATCTCCCTTTCCAGGCTAGGAGAGGGGGTAACGAGCCGCCCCTTCTGGACATCGCGATACCAGCGGGTATGGGGAAAGAGCATGAGAGGGTAATATGAAATTTGATGGACCTCGGTCTTAGCCGCCATCTCTAGGTCGCTCAGCAGGCTGGGAATTTGCTGCTGGGGCAAGCCGTGTAGCAGGTCAATGCTAACGTAGAACCCCTCGCTGAGCAAAAGCTCTATAGCCTTGAGCACAGCCTTGGCGCTATAGCCCCGCCGCATGCCTCCCAGAACTTCATGGTTAAAGGACTGCACCCCCAGGCTGATTTTGGTGACGCCGGCCTGCTTCACTGCCCGGCACATCGTCTCGTTTATATCCTCGGGGTTTGCTTCAAAGCCGACCTCACCCTCCATATCAAATTTAGACCTGATATGCTCCATAATCTCAACTATCCCCTCCCAGGTGAGGCTGGGGGTACCGCCGCCGAAGTAGACGTCACCTATCTTGATTCTCCCCAGCCGCTCGCGGTAGGTCTGGATTTCCTTCTTCACCGCCTCAATATAAGGAGCAACCTTCTCCGGGGAATACTGCAGGCTGTGAAAACAGCAGTAAGGGCACAGCCGGCGGCAGAAGGGGAGGTGAACATACCAGCCGATGCCATTCAGGTCAGCGGTAAACTCCGGCTCAATGGGGGAGAACCTTGTCCCTTTAAGCCCCCTTTTTATCATAGATGGCGCCATTCTCTCTGCAATCATGCTATTACTCCTTCTCTCGCACCCCGGTGACGACAAAGACCGGGTTCAAGGCTTCTAACCGGGTAAGCTCCATAACGCTGGTGCTGCGGGCTATATTGACCAGGGTGACCTCAGGCATGAAACCTCTGGCTCTGAGAGCGCTAACGGCGGCACTCAGGTTCTCCAGAGCAACAATGTTAATGACAATGTGCCCGCCGGGCTTCAGTCGGCGGCTGACGAAGCCCACTATCTTTTGCATTCTTCCCCCGCTACCCCCGATAAAGACGGCGGTGGGGTTGGGCAGTTTGTTCAAGCCGTCCGGGGCAAAGGTCTGAACTACCTCAACATTGGGCACGTTAAACTTCTTAAGGTTTTTCCTGATTATGGCTATATCTTTATCATTCTTTTCTATGGCGTAGACGCGCCCCTTTCTGGTGAGAAATGAGGCTTCTATTGATATTGCCCCCGAGCCGGCGCCGATATCCCAGACAATACTGTCTTCAGTAAGCGCCAGCTTAGCTAAACTTACCGCCCTGACCTCCTGCTTAGTGATAAGCCCATCCCGACGACGGTGGAAGCTTGTTTCAGGAATCCCCAGTATTTGATGAGGTCTTGACTTGGATTTTTCCCTGAGCAGAATCAGGATGTTGAGGGGGGAGGGCTTCATCCGGCGTAAGCCGCGTAAATCAGTTTTAGTGACCTTCTCATCCTTACCGCCAAGGTCCTGGCAGACATAAGCCCGGTAGCCGCCGATACCATGTTCCAGCAATACCCGGGCGATATCAGCCGGCGTATGCTTATCGTCGGTGAAGATGCCGAGCTTATCGTTTAAGCGCACCGTCTCCACAATATTCTCGATGGGTCGGGAGTGAACGCTGACAAAGACGGCATCCTCCCAGCTCTCCTTGACGCGGGCAAAAGCCAGCTGCATGGCACTCACGTTAGGCATTATTTCAACAGCATCCCTGCCTAGTTTAGCCGTCAGATAGCTGGCTATCCCGTAAAAATTGGGGTCGCCTGAAGCCAAAGCAACCATTCGTTTATGCCCCATGTTTCTCTTGATTGAATCAGCTACTTTAGCCAGGTTGTTTTTAATGGCAATCCTCTCTCCGCTTAGCGAGGGGAACATATCGAGCAGGCGCTTGCCGCCAAAGACTATCTCCGCCCCCTCCAGCAGACGGCGTACTTCTGGCAGCAGGCTGGGAGCACCCGAGGGTGCCACCCCGATAATATAGACCTTACGCTTTGGCATTACCCCTCCCCAGAATAATGCCGTCATAGCTGGTTATAATGCACTCCACCTCAAGCTTCCCCCCAGCTTTATTACGGCACCTTTCTGCCGCCAGCAAACAGAGTTTATTACAGAATTTTGGGGTGTATTCCGGCGGCAGCATCTTGCGGAGGTGATTGGCGGTAACTGCTTTCTTTAAGGACTGGACTATCTCCTCTGGTACGCCACAGTCAGCTGCTACCCCCGCCAGAAAATTGATATCCACCCGGGAATGGCTGACATTGGTATACATATGCCCGGCGGCAAGCTTGCTCAGCTTACCGGTCATGCCCCAGATAGTCACCTTAGCCAGACGCTTCTTGGCGCACTCCCCCAGGGAATAGCCGATGAAGTCTCCCGCCTGAAGGAAGCACTCCTCAGCCAGCGCCAGCTCGCGCTGGGCGAATTTTTCACTTCGCCTGCCCGTGGTCAGCACTATTTGGCGGCAACCACAGGCTACGGCTACATCTAATGCCTGAGAGATACAAGCCTTGTAGGCACTAACCGAATAGGGGATGATAACCCCGGTAGTACCCAGAATTGAGATGCCTTTTACTATCCCCAGGCGGGGATTTAGCGTTCTCCTGGCTAATCTTTCGCCTTCAGCTACCGAGATTACTACCTCAACGCCTTTACCGTTCTTTTTGGGCATTACCTCTCTCACCGAGCGCTCTATCATCCGGCGGGGGACGGGGTTAATCGCTGCCATACCGACTGGTATTTCCAGCCCGGGCTTAGTCACCACCCCCACTCCTTTGCCCCCACCAATACTGATGCCCGGTTCATCTTTCCAGGAAACCGTAGCCCAGATTTCAGCCCTATGGGTAACATCAGGGTCGTCACCGGCATCCTTTATCACCGAGCACGATGCCTGGCTGCGGTCAAAGAGGCATTGGTTGATCTTAAAACTGACCTGGGCGGTACCGGTAAGAGCAACCTGGACCTGGTTGACTACCTCCTGCTTGAGCAGTGCAATGGTAGCTGCCCGTGCCGCGGCGGCGGCACAGGCTCCGGTGGTATAGCCTGAGCGTAATGGCTCGCCTTTCTTTCTAGCCACTCCTGTCCCCGGCAATTTTTAGCAGGGCATTAATCGTAGCCACCGCCATGGCACTCCCGCCCCGAGTTCCAGCTACGGTGATATGGGGTACATCCCGCTTCATTAACTCATCCTTCGACTCTTTCGCCTGGATGAAACCAACCGGCATGCCCACAACAAGAGCCGGTTTTATTCCTTCGTTATCAATCAGCTCCAGAAGGGCCAGTAGAGCGGTGGGGGCGTTACCGATGGCGACTATGGCACCGTTAAGCCTCTTTCCCAGATGACGCATTGCCGCCGCGGCGCGGGTGGTATCCGGCTCCACCTCCCCCGTTTTATCCATGGCGCAGGAGATAGAACATCGGCAAGCTTCAGCCAGCTGTCTATTGATACCGGCAGCCACCATCTGAACGTCGGTGAAAATAGGGCTGCC
>Ga0315541_1001413_pt1 | contig 22420 bp, 20 predicted proteins | sample SalMarSW160190MG_FD_203095 | JGI IMG/M metagenome (GOLD analysis project Ga0315541, IMG submission 203095) | Salt marsh sediment microbial communities from the Plum Island Ecosystem LTER, Massachusetts, United States - Salt Marsh Sediment SW1601-190 ...
AATGCGTGCTCTTTCTTTAAGAAGAAGATTAATCGTGATGATGGAAGGGGCTTCTCTCATATCATCGGTTTTGGGTTTAAAAGCCAATCCCCAGATTGCTATCCTTTTATTTTCAAGATTTCCCAAGTGGGATTTTATCTTTTTAAAAATAATCTTTTTCTGATTTTCATTGACACTATCTACCGCCTTTGTGATATGCATTTTTAGTTTGTGCGCTCTACCTATATGAATGAATGCCTTTACATCTTTTGGTAAACAAGAACCTCCATAACCGACACCGGGAAATATGAATTTGGATCCGATTCTTGGGTCAGACCCCATACCCCTCCTCACATCTTCTACATTGGCCCCAACCCTTTCACAGAGGTTAGCGATTTCGTTTATAAGAGAAATCTTTGTGGCTAATATTAAATTTGAAGCATACTTAACCATCTCTGCACTCTCTATACCCATAATCAAAATTGGGTTTCCTGTTCGGACGAATGGCTCGTATAGTTCCTTCATTAGTAGGGCAACCTCTGGATTATCAGTGCCGATTATTATCCTGTCAGGTTTCATAAAATCTTCTACTGCATTTCCTTCTTTTAGAAATTCAGGGTTGGAGACGACGTCAAAGGGAACATTAGTCCTTTCTTTTATTATCTCTCTAACTTTTTTTGCTGTTCCTACTGGGACAGTGCTCTTATTTATTATTATCTTGTATTCATCCTCTATTGCATCTCCTATCTCTTCTGCAACCTTATACACATCAGATAGATCTACAGAACCATCATTATTTGAGGGTGTCCCGACGGCAGAGAATATCAACTCTGACTTTATGACCGCTTGCTTGAGATTGTCTGTAAATGAAAGCCTACCCTCTTTTTGATTTCTTTTTACCAGTTCTTCAAGACCCAGTTCATAGATAGGTATCCTATTTTCCTTTAACGCTTTTATCTTTGCTTCTGCTTTGTCCACACAGATGACATCATTTCCACTGTCAGAGAGACCGGCACCTACTACTAATCCAACATATCCTATCCCGATTATAGATATCTTCATATGGTCCTCCTTAATTTTTTATAAAGACGATATCTTTTAAGAATTATTTAAAAGTATATAGAATGAAATTCTTTTGTCAATTCAACCCAAGGCTTTTGAACTCTTTTAATATCTAAATCTTTTAGTAATGAATCCCTTTTATTTGCCTCAGAGACAGGCATTTTGCATTGATTTTGTTGCCTGATAGCTTTCAGTTTCCTTTGGCTCTCAACTAAACGATGGATTGTAAAGTCGCGATCTGGCACTTGTTTCTTTTGCTATGGGGGGAAATTCTTGACATTTGCTCATTTTTTTGTTATAGATATAATACAATGAAGGTAATGATCATAGGTAGGGGAGGACGGGAGCATACCCTTGGATGGAGTCTTGCAAAGAGTTTTGAAGGTAGGGATTTCTACTTTGTTCCGGGCAACGGTGGGACAATCACGATCGGGCAAAATATCGAAGATCTAAAAGATTACGATGATATGGTTAAGTTTGCAAAGGAAAAGGAGGTTAACCTTACAGTAGTAGGTCCAGAGAAACCATTAGTCGATGGCATAGTAGATAAATTCAGAGAAGCAGGGCTTTCTATATTCGGCCCTACAAAGAAGGCAGCACAATTAGAAGGGAGTAAAGCTTTTGCAAAAGAGCTTATGAGGGATGCTCGTGTGCCCACTGCATCCTTTGAGATATTTGAGGATTTTAATGCGGCGAAGAACTATATTGAGAAAATAAGTAGTGAATTTGTCGTAAAGGTAGACGGTTTGGCAGGTGGGAAAGGGGCATTTGTATGCGCAAACCCGGGTGAAGGGGTTCGTGCACTTGAAGTAATAATGCAGGAGAAGAAGTTTGGAGATTCTGGAGATGCGGTTGTTATTGAAGATTGCCTTAAGGGGCAAGAAGTTTCTGTTCTTGCATTGGTTTCCGGGGATAAAGTTCTGCCATTCTTGCCTTCCCAGGATCATAAGAGAATCTTTGATGGAGATAAAGGTCCCAACACAGGTGGTATGGGCGCTTATGCTCCAGTACCTTTTATGAGAAGAGGTGAGGTCTTAGAGATCAAAGAAAGAATATTTTTACCAACAATAAAAGAACTCCTGAAGAGGGGAATTGAATATAAGGGTGTACTTTATGCAGGTTTAATGATCACCAGGAGGGGGCCAAAGGTGCTTGAGTTCAATGTTAGATTTGGAGATCCTGAATCACAAGCAATCCTTCCCTTGTTGAAGGAAGACTTTCTTGATTTATTATTCAAAACCAATGAAGGTAAGCTGCCAGATCGAATCAACTGGAGTAAACAATCAGCAGTAGCGGTAGTGGTTACCTCCTGTGGGTATCCTGGTAGGTATGAGACAGGGTTTGAAATAGTTATCCGCGACCAATCCTGCATTCTACTCCATGCTGGGACCAGGATAGAAGATCGTGTTCTCTATACCAATGGTGGCAGAGTTCTATCTGTTGTTGGAATAGGCAGTGACCTTCAGAGTGCTAAAGAAAAGGCATACAGATGCATCAAGAAAATAAAATTTACCAATATGTGCTTTCGGAAAGATATCGGAGATAAAGGCATTAAGAGATTTAAGTATAGAGGTTAAAATGCACTGGATTTTAAGGTGTTTCTTTCTATTTATCCTGGTTATAACATTCTTCCTTTTGCTAAACTTATGGAAGTAGTCAGAGAGTTCCATCTAAATTTTAAATATTCAGCTTGGATAGGTCTAAGATTTTAGCAGATTTATTCTCAGTATCAAATACAAATCTGCCTCTTTCAGTCCGGGTACGCCCCACCTCCTTTGACGGCTTTATCGGACAGGAAGAGATCATAGGTGAAGGAAAACCTCTTAGGAGGATGATGGAGAAAGGAAAGGTTCCATCTCTTGTCCTATGGGGTCCACCAGGATCAGGTAAGACTACATTAACCTATATAATAGCTAGACAAACGAATGCAAATTCTGAACGGCTAAGTGCTACTGGCAGTGGCGTCAGAGAAGTAAGGGAGGTAATAAAGAAGGCAAGATATCTCCTTGAGAATAAGAACAAGTCTACTATTCTATTCATTGATGAGATACATCGGTTCAATAAAGCACAACAGGACGTTCTCCTTCCTTGGGTTGAAAGAGGTACCGTAATACTTATTGGTGCGACAACTGAAAATCCTTCTTTTGAGTTAATATCTCCCCTTCTTTCCAGAGTAAAGGTCTACAGATTGAAACCTTTAAAACCCACACATATTAGAAAGATAATCGAGAGGGCGCTTAGAGAGGATGAAGAAATTAAAGAACTTAATATAAAGATAGAGGATGATGCAATGGATTATCTAATTCAAATATCCGGAGGGGATGCGAGAATAGCTCTTGATACCCTTGAATTTGGAATAAAAATCCTCGAAGGGAAAAAACGGATAATAAAAAAGGAGTTACTCTCTTCTATTCTACAGAAGCAGATTATATATGATAAATCAGGTGAGGAACATTACAATCTTATATCTGCTTTCATAAAGTCAATTCGCGGGAGTGACCCAGATGCTGCTTTATACTGGATGACGAGAATGCTGGAGGGAGGTGAAGACCCATTATTCGTTGCGAGAAGAATGGTAATCTTGGCATCCGAAGATATTGGGAATGCCGATCCAGAGGCGCTTCAAGTAGCAGTGGCGGCTAAGGAGGCGGTAAGTTTCGTAGGAATGCCTGAAGCAGGAATTGTTCTCTCACAAGCAGCCACATATCTTGCCTCAGCCCCTAAGAGTAATGCTTCATATATTGCTTATAGTAGAGCACGGAAGGCAGTAAAGGAAAATCCTGATTTTCCAGTTCCTCTTCACTTAAGGAACGCTCCTACGCAGTTAATGAAAGAAGCAGGTTATGGAAGGGATTATAAGTACCCACATGACTTCCCAGATCATTTCATAAAAGAAGATTATTTCCCAAAGGGTATAAAGAAGAAGAATTTTTACGAGCCCCAAAATGTGGGGTACGAAAGGAAAATTAAAAAGATGCTTAAGTCACTATGGAAAAAAGGATAAGGATCCCAACCTGAGGGGGGAAGAGGGATCCTTACCTTTAATAATCTTTTTCTTCGATTTGTTTTTTTAATAATTCAATTTCTTTTGAGAGACGAAGGAGCTGTTCCATAAATTCCTCCTTCATCGATTCCTTTTCTTCTTCAAACTGTTTTGGTGTGATTTTTTCGATTTTGAAATCAGGTGCCAGCCGTTCCCAGTCAATCCCGCTTTGCCTTTCTTCTAACTGAACTGGAAACTCTAACCGTTCCCTTCTCCTTATAATTGTAATTCTCACTTTTTCACCAGGAGATTCTGCAAGAACTAATTCTTTAAATCTTTCCATATTAGATATATTGTTGCCATTAAGGGCAATAATTAGGTCATGTTCTTGAATGCCAGATAATTGAGCAGGTGACCCTTTTATAATATCTTCAACTGTGACTCCCATACCACCGGGGGCATTCCTGACCACAAGTCCTAACCAACCTCTTTTGACAGTGCCCATTCTCTTTATTTGCTCTATCGTATTTAACAGATAGGCGACTTTTATTATCTCAGCAAAATTACCGGGATTGGTAACTCCACGCCAATTGAATAGAGAACTAGAACGGGTTACCCTACCTCCAACTATTCCAAGTAAACGCCCATTAACGTCAAAGACTCCCGCCCCATTATTTCCTGGAGAAAGAGGGAGAGAAATGTTGAAGGAGATCCCTTCGGGACTCTGGATAAATCCAATGCCTATCATCCCCATTTTTCCGAAAGAGTTGCCATAGACATAACAAAGTTGCCCTTCCTCCAGTTTCTTGGAGAGTGGAGGAGTACGAAAATCTTCCTCTGTCTCTATTAATGTGACTCCTGTGACAGGATCTAGACCCACACTTTTTGCTCTGCTGAGATTGCCAAACTTGTCTTCTATTTGTAGAGGTTCGCCTTCTCTTACAAAACATACTGTAACAACGCTATGAGCCTCAATAACCGTGCCGGTCATACTAATATTACCTTCTGGAGTGTGAACACTGACCACGTACGGCGATAGCTTGCCTTCTAGTTGTCTTATTTCCTTATCTACTTCTGAAAGATAAGTGGAAAGTAATAATAATAGGATAGTCATAAAACCCTTGCTTTTTACTCCCTAGAGACTTCCTCCTTCATAGTTGGTGAGTATATAATTTCCTTCTGTCTCATATAAAATTTCCATATATGGGTTCTTCTCTTCCTTCATGATATAGTATTCTTTTGGTTTCTCTTCAACGAGATGTGATGGGTGGCCTAAAGTCAGGATTAGGAGCGCTCCCAAACCAGTTAACAAGGAGGTGCTAAAAATGAAACGGAGAAAATAATTTCGACTACGTCTGTAATCTACTATCCTTTTCCCTATACTCTCTGACGGATATGGTATTTCTATTCCTCTTACCATCTCCTTTATGGATTGAAGATCCTCTAATAAATTTTTGCACTTCTTGCATTCTTCAACATGATTCTCTACCTTTATAATGTTATCTCGGTTTAGTTCGCCATCAATATATGGAGATAATAGTTCTTCTATCTCACTACATTTCACAATGCTTCTCCCAGAGAAATTCGTAGTTCTCTACGTGCTCTACTTAACCGGGATTTCACAGTCCCTATCTCTACACCCAGGATATTTGCTATTTCTTCATAGTTCAACTGATTGATTTCTCTTAGAATTATAACCTCCTTTAATTTTGGCGATAATTTTTCGATCTCTCTTTCGATGTCCAATTTTAGATCTACGTCACGTTTTTTACGGCGTATGAATGGATTTAAGTTTCGCTTTCTTTTTTCCCGACGCCAGTGGTCATAAACCGTGTTCCTTGCTATAGTAATAAGCCAAGACTTCATATTCTTTATCTCATTGGTATCCGATTTCATTACTTTTACAAATGTATCTTGCAACAAATCCTCAGCTTCCGCTTTGTTTTGAACCATCCCATATATATATCTATAAATATAGTCACCGTATGTTCTATAGATTGATTCAATTCCTAAATTCATAATTATAGACGATAGAAAACCCTAATATGTTCCGTTTTCTTCTCGCTTTCTCTCCGCGAACCTATATCATGCGCATACTGTAAATAGGTAATATGAAAGAATGAGTAGTAAGAGATTCGAATATACTCAATTCTCCCAGTCATAGGTGGCCTTGATAACAGAAAAAAATTCATGAATAACACCATATATACATTGTTAAAAAGATATTCCGAACTATGGATAAAATTTTTTCATTCTTAATTATTATATATATAAGACCACCGGTAGTCAACAATAGCTTTCCGTAAAGTAAATGGAATTTTTAACGTGTTTTTTGTAATCCATATATTTCATGGACTCAAACTTCCACACGTAGTTCGAATTTTATAATTTTATCTTTTATAGTGATATAAAGACTTTTCGTGGGTTCAAAAGTGAATGTTAATTAACTGATTCGAAGATATTTGATTTATCACCCCTTGACAAATCTGATAATCGTTGTATCATTATTATTGTTTTGAAGTCCACCCTTTGTTTATATCTCTATTAGGAAGTTGTTGGAATCAACAAAAAGGAGGTAAGTAAATGATAAAGCCAGTAGGAAGACGAGTGTTAGTGAAGAGGGTGAAAGAAAAAAAAGGGAAGGGAGAAATTATCATACCGGATACAGCAAAGGAGAAACCTCAGCAGGGTATTGTTGAGTCAGTTGCAGAGGTTTCCAAAGACGACGATCCTCTTCCAGTAAAAAAGGGCGACAGGATTCTATTTGGCAAATTTAGTGGAACAGAAGTAGAATACAAAGATGAGGAATATCTAATACTGGAAGAAGACGATATTCTTGCTAAGATAGAGTAAATAAGGAGGTAATGAGATGGCTGCAAAAGATATAATTTATGCACAGGACGCAAGTGATGCCCTGAGAAGAGGTGTAACCAAATTGGCAAAGACCGTAAGAGTGACTCTTGGCCCAAAAGGTAGGAATGTTGCCCTTGAAAAGAGTTGGGGATCTCCAACTATTACTAAAGATGGTGTTACTGTTGCTAAAGAGATAGAGTTAAGTGATCCATTTGAGAATATGGGTGCTCAGATGGTAAAAGAAGTTGCATCTCAGACCAGTGATGTTGCAGGTGATGGGACTACTACTGCTACGGTCCTGGCGGAGGCAATTCTAAAAGAAGGAATGAAGAATGTGGCGGCAGGTGCAAATCCTATGGCTCTAAAGAGGGGTATTCTTAAAGCAGTGGATAAAGTAGTGGTAGAGTTGGAGAAGTTATCAGAAGAGATTAAGGATAGAAAAGAAATAGAACAGGTTGCTACGATCTCTTCGAACAATGATAAGGAGATTGGAAAGATTATAGCAGATGCCATGGAAAAAGCAGGTAAAGACGGAGTTATAACTGCAGAAGAAGGGAAAGGACTGAAGACTGAACTTGAGGTAGTTGAAGGTATGCAATTTGATAGGGGATACATTTCTCCATATTTTATCACCGACCAGGAAGAGATGCTATGCGAGCTGAACGATGCATTTATTCTTTTGCATGACGGTAAGATATCTGCGATGAAGGATCTTTTGCCTCTCCTGGAGAAGATTTCACAGATGGGTAAACCTCTACTTATTATTTCAGAAAATGTAGAAGGTGAGGCACTAGCAACTCTTGTTGTCAATAAATTGAGGGGAGTCCTCAATGCAGCTGCTGTTAAAGCTCCGGGGTACGGGGATAGACGAAAGGAAATGCTAAAGGATATAGCAGTACTCACCGGTGGTCAATTTATCTCTGAGGAAGTAGGAATGAAATTGGAGAATGTCAAGATTGACGACCTCGGGGGAGCTAAGAAGATAAAGATAGACAAAGACACAACCACAATCATTGATGGTAGAGGTGAGAGTGAGGATATAAATGGAAGAATACAGCAGATAAAAGCAGCAATGGAAACGACTACTTCTGATTATGATAAAGAGAAACTTCAGGAACGTCTTGCAAAACTCTCTGGAGGAGTTGCTGTTATCAAGGTCGGTGCTGCAACAGAAATTGAAATGAAGGAAAAAAAGGCAAGAGTGGAAGACGCACTTCATGCAACAAGAGCTGCAGTCGAAGAAGGTATCATCCCAGGTGGAGGTGTAGGTCTCATTAGAACCATCCCTGCAATTCTGAAATTCAGTGAGACCTTGGATGGAGATGAGCGACTCGGTTCTCGTATTATAGCCAAGGTACTTCCCGAACCTTTAAGATGGATTGCAAATAATGCAGGAGAAGAGGGAGCAGTTATAGTAGAAAATGTTAAAGTTGCGAAGGAGAAGAATATAGGATTCAATGCAGAAACCTTACAGATGGAGGATTTAATTGAGGCAGGCGTTCTGGATCCCACAAAGGTCACTAGGATAGCCCTCCAGAATGCTTCGTCTGTTGCATCACTGCTTACAACCACCGAGGCCCTGGTAGCAGAACGTAAAGAAGAGAAAGAAGAGGCTGTTGGACCAGGAGCAGGTGCTGGAATGCCTCCTATGTAATAGAAGGAATGTAAGTGAGAAAAGAGGGGCAAGTATTAACTGCCCCTCTTTTCTTTTGCAGGCTGAAAGACCTATTTATTCAACCTTTGCTACGTATAGAATTCTCTTTGTGAAACGGTCAACCCTGGCGTGTTCAAAACACTTAAAAGTCCCTAAAATCTTAAACCCTGCTTTACGAAGCCCTATCCTAACCTCCTCTTCACTATATCCTCTCTCCCGGTGTATTTCATCTATCCTTGACCAGAAATTACCTCTCTTTATGAATAAGGTTAGATGAAGGGTGAGTATCCTCTCTTTCCTATTATATAGGTTCCGCCAGACACTTATTAAATTGGTATTCTCACGTCTTATATCATGATTTGAGATAATTCCGAGTCCATAGGGAGTATTCATATCGAAAATAAAATGACTTTCTGGCAAAAGGGTCTCCCGGATAGAATCAAAGGCATCTAAAAGGTCGTTATAGTCCAGTGTATAATTGAGGGAATCAAATATTGATATCGCAAGGTTGAAGTAATGATAAAAAGGTAGACATTGTGCTGTGGCCTGGATAACAGATAGTTCAGGTATTTTTAGCTTTGCAATCTTTAACATCTCTAAGGAATTATCCACACCTATCAATTTTATGCCATTCTCGAAGAATGGGAGCATTGAGTTTCCCGTTCCACAAGTGAGATCAATCATAGGGGTTAGTTTGACATCATAAAGTTCTGCCATATCAAGAATATACTGAATCCAGCCTTCATAATCCACATCCTCCATAAGAATGTCATAGTACTTTGCTATTTTTGTAAAAGATTTGTTCGATTTACTCAATTATTATCTTATTTTCTTTTAAAGTAAATTTTCCAATATCTAATCGGGGTACAAATGGTATATAATCCGCTTCTACCATTTCAGAAAGGGAATGCGGATAATATCCTCTATCCTCCTTGAACTTCAAAACCTGATTCCTGAGAATAGTTGCTAAACCCTTAATCGTTTTTTCTTTCATAAGTTGACTTTTAGAAATATTGTAAAGCCTGAGCCATAATTTAAGTGCCACGTCAACACTCTCACCAGATGCCAAAGTCCAAGCGGCAAATTTAAGTGCCATATCCGGAGCATCCTCTTTCATTGAAGAGATGAGGAACCATTTTGAAGCTTCTCGATAGTCTTTTGTATAGAGGTAGTAAATGAACCCTTTTACAAAAGGGACTTCCCATCGATTTGGATTGTTGAACATCCCTTTGTTCAGTAATTTTATTGAGAGGTCTACCCTTTTTACATCATCGGATATAAGAATACCACCGATGGTATAAGCAGGTAGGAATCTCGGATCAAGGTCAGTGAGAACATTTAGAATATGGTATAGGAAGGGATATTCTCTGTCTGTTATTCTATGTTCTCCAAAATAAACACCTGATTCTATCCAGATGAAATCCGCAAATAGACTCTCAAACCCTGAGGCGATTCCACCTACAAATTTGCCTGAAGGAAAGAATAAAAATTCTTCGCCTTCTCTTCGCGGGATCCATTCAAAAAACTCTATCTCTACAACAATTAAGAGCCCAATAAGAATTACAAGGAGTATTAATCTCTTCATTTATATTCTTTAAGAGAATACAAAAGTGATGAGATTATAAGAAGTATCATTGAATAAAGGACAGAGTAAGAGAAGGACAAAAAATAAGAATTTATCGATATCGGGAGATGATAAACTACACTGGCCTTTACGTTAAAGACAGAAAAGTTTGGCAATATGAAATAAAGTGAGTTTACAAGAGCATTTAGATTGGGCGTGTTCATAACCAAAACCAAGTCTTTAAGGTAGTGGGTTAGCTGGCCGGTAAAGAATAAAAGTAGTGTTAGTATTCCTGCTGTTATCGGTGTAGTAAAACATGATAAAAAGACAGCTACTGCATTCAAAAGAAGGAATTCAAATAGATAGAAGTACAAGGCATTGAGTAAATACCAGTCGACTGTACCCAGATAGAATTTTGTAAATAAAAGGAATATAATAAATAAGATTAATTGGATAACTATAACAAGGTAGTATAATCCCAGAAACTTACCAAAAACAAATTCCCAATCCCTGACTGGTTTTGACATTATTGAGTATATCGTCTTTCTTTCAATTTCTTGATAAAGGACTCGGGTTCCAATAAGAACAACAATAAATACACTAAAAATCTCGATAAGTCCTACTCCCCAATCCTTAATTATCTTATGTGCCTGCCCAATTGATATTGGGACACACATCTTTGAAGCGGCAATTAGCAAAAGTCCTAACAGAACGAGACTGAGGAGAACTTTATCCCTTATGGATTCTTTGAATGTATTCAGTGAAATGGCAAATACTTTATTCATTTACGGCCCTCATGAAATGTTCTTCAAGGCTAAGTCTCTGTGGAACAACAGAAATAATCCTTCCCCCCCTTCCAGGAATAAGTCTTATTACCCTATCTCTTTTTTCTTTATCTAAAGTTCTAAGGTATATTACTTCCCCTTCCTTTCTTATAGTTCCGTATTCCTTTAGCCACTCTATTTCTTGTAGGTTCTCAATTTCAATGTCCGTATAACGGATTTCGCTTTCCAGACTTTCTCTTAGATATCCGATTTTTTTCATCTTTCCTTCAATAATTATTCCCACCCTGTTGCAGATGGCCTCGACGTCGGATAGGATATGCGACGAGAGAAGGATAGTTTTACCCGAACTGTTTAGTTTTAGGATAAGATCTTTCAATTCTCTTCTGCCAATTGGATCAAGACCGCTCAATGGTTCATCCATAATCAAAAGGTTTGGATCTCCTGTTATAGCCTGCGCAAAACCAATTCTTTGAACCATTCCCTTCGAATAACTGGAAATTCTTCTATTTATAACCTTCTTGAGACCTACCAACTCGAGTAATTCTACTAACTCTTTCGTTTTGGGATTCTTATCATACAATCTGCTATAGAACCTTAGTAACTCTATTCCAGTGAGATGTTGGTAGAAAGTGGGGTTCTCTGGCAGGAATCCCATTCTCTTCCGTGCAAGAATTGGGTCAATACCTCCCCAAAGCCTTACACTTCCTGAAGTTGGTTTGAGAAGCCCCGTGATTATCTTTAAAGTAGTTGTCTTACCTGACCCATTTGGCCCGAGGAGCCCAAAAATTTCCCCCTCCTCTACTTCCAAATTAAGACCGTTTACACCAATAGTTTTTATTCTTATAAATGGTGATGCATATACTTTTATCAGATCTTTAATCTCGATTACATTCATTCCCACACTCCTGCAATATTCATTCCGCATGATGGACATTTGTTTTCTTTTATTTTGTTTTCAATGACAGAGAAGCCTCTTCTTTTAATGAGTAATTTACCACATCCAGGGCAATAAGTGTTAGACCCTGGATGATTGATTGGAACATTCCCAACATATGAGTAATGCAAACCCATTTCCAGGGCTATATCTCTTGCATCTTCTACCGTTTTAAGTGGTGTTCGAGGCAGATTTTCAAGTTTATAGGTTGGAAAGAAACGGCAGAAGTGTATGGGAACATCAACTCCTAGGTTATCAAGTACCCATTTGATCATTTCCGTTATTTCATCTCTTCCATCATTTATGGAGGGTACTACAAGATAGGTTATCTCCAGCCATACGCCACCCCCGTTCAAATTCTTTAGAGTCTCAAGGACTGGCTTTAGTTTACCACCCGAGACCTCCCAATAGCTCTCATCACTAAAAAATTTAAGATCCACATTAGCTCCGTCAAGATGAGGGATAAGTCCATCAAGGGATTTCTTTTTGATATAACCGTTGGAGTGATAAATGTTCTTTATTCCATTCTTGTGAGCGAGTTTGGCTGAGTCAATCATATATTCAATGAATATCGTTGGCTCAGTGTAGGTGTAGGCTATTGTTTGGATGTCATATTTCTTTCTATAATAGAGTATGTTATTTATCAAATCCTGTGGTGGTAGCTCGTAATTACTTGTGTTCTCAGGACTTGCCTGAGAGATTGTGTAGTTCTGACAGTATTTGCAATGTAGGTTGCATCCGGCTGTTGCTATTGAGAAAGCGATAGTTCCCGGGAGGAAGTGGTACAGCGGTTTCTTCTCAATAGGGTCGAGATGAACAGCACATGGATTTCCATAAGCATGCGTATATAATTTTCCATCTCTGTTTTCCCGAACCCCACATATTCCCCTCTGCCCTTCACTTAATATACATTGATGAGGGCAATTCTTGCATTGCACCTTATTGCCAGGCATTTTTTCCCAATACGATGCAATACGAGGCTCTACATACCCAATGGATTCTCTCCCCGTGAAAGCTTTTAGTGTAAGGGGCAAGGTGATTAATGTCTTCAGAAAATCCCTTCTATCCATTTTATAACATAATAGTTAATATTAACCCAATGTCAATAAATACCCCTTCCTATTTGACTAAATCCTCTGCACCTTGACGAGAGAATTTAATTTGTGATTGACTTTATTAAGAAATACTTTATCCTTTTGAGGAGAGATAATATGTTATATTTACTCTTCCTGATTGGTTTTGTGATACTAGTGAAGGGCGCTGATTATTTCATAGATGGATCGGTTGGACTGGCAACTCTTATGGGGGTTTCTCCTCTATTCATTGGACTCTCAGTCGCAGCAATAGGAACCAGTGCGCCTGAAGCAGCAGTCTCTATTAAGGCTGCAATCATTGCACATTCGACCATATCCTTCGGGAATATTCTAGGTAGCAATATAGCAAATATCGGCCTTGTAACAGGTCTGGGTGCGTTTTTGTATACGCTTTCGGGGAGAAAGAGCACTATAAAAAGGGAGATCCCCTATAGCCTGTTTATCACATTGATTCTCCTCGTCCTTGTGCGTGATGATTGGTTCAGTGGCAAGATTCCCACCCTGTCACGAATTGATGGTGGGATTTTGTTAATTTTCTTCTTTTTGTATCTTTTATATCTCTACAGAATGGCTATTTCAGATAGGAAGAGATCATTACTAAATAGAGATCTCTCTTCCATTAAGTATTCTAGAAGGGAATTATTAAAAGCATTTGGCTTAACCATAGGTGGGCTAGTAGGTATTGTTCTTGGAGCAAAATTGGTAGTGGATAATGCAATTAATATCGCCTATAGGTGGGGAGTAAGTGAGACAATGATAAGTGTAACAGTTGTTGCCCTGGGTACATCACTACCTGAAGTAGTTACTTCCCTTACGGCGGCGAAAAAGGGAAGGTGTGATATCGCTATAGGTAATGTAGTCGGAAGTAACATCTTTAATATTCTCTTCGTGCTTGGCATAACATCCGCTATAAGACCTATACAATTCCAACTTGTTGCCTTCGTGGATCTTATTATTGTGATAGTAGTAACTGTCCTCATACTAATATTCATCTTTACCAGTAGAATTATCTCGAGAAAAGAAGGGGGTGTACTACTTCTCGCTTACCTTGCTTATATCGTGTTTGCAATTATACGTCGATAACAAAAAATTAAATTAAATTTTTGGAGTAAAATCTACCCCGTCATCTATCTTCTTTATAAACTCCCCTCCAAGTTTGACAGCATTCAGAAGGTCTTTAAAGGATACGATCTCAATGGGTGTATGCATATAACGGTTTGGGAAACTGATAAGACCAGTTGCTACACCACTCCTTGTTAACTGCATAATATTAGCATCTGTTCCAGTGCCTCTTGGATCACCGCTGATTTGATATTCTATTTTGTTTTCCTTTGCAGTCTCTATGAGCATATCATATATTATTGGATTTATATTGGCGCCACGCGAAATAACAGGACCTTTGTTCAATGCTATATCCCCATATTTTTTCTTGTCAGTCTTTGGATGGTCGGTTGCCGTGGTTACATCAAATGCCAATCCTATATCTGGATTTATCCCGAAAGCGCTTGTTCTTGCGCCCCGAAGGCCAATTTCTTCCTGGACAGATGAAACACAGTATAGATTAACGGAGATTTCAATTTCACTCAAATATTTAAGGAGTGCGCCGGCTGCGAAGACACCTGTTTTGTTATCTGTAGCTTTAGTCAATACAAGATCATTTGGGAGTTTTTCCATCCCCGCTTGATATGTTATGGGGTCTCCAATGGATACCATCTTTAGAGCTTCCTTTTTATCCTTTGCTCCGATATCGATCCAGAGGTCTTCTCTTTTTGGGGCTTTGTCTCTCTCGTCTTTTTCCATCATATGTATTGCTTTCTTGCCTATTACTCCTCTAAGTGTCCCCTCTTTGCTGTGCACGTCAACCTTAAGGCCAGGGAGAAGGGAAAAGTCAATACCGCCAATGGGATTAAAGTATATATATCCATTTTCATCAATATAGTTTATCATAAGACCCACCTCATCAGCATGCCCGGAAACCATCATTTTGTAATTCCCCTTCCCTTTCTTAAAAGCAATAACATTGCCATGGACATCAGTTTTTACTTCATCAGCATAATCTTTTACAAAATTCCGGTAAACCTCTTGGGCTGGTTGTTCAAAACCCGATGGACTGGGGGCCAGAACGAGTTTCTTCAGAAATTCTTTTAGCTCTTTATCCATAACTTCTCCTTTTTTGGACTATTATATCTTTTCCATTATAAAAGTCAACTAGTGTTAAATATAGTGTCGTTTTTTACTAAGAATTGAGGAAATTTCTTCTGATAAAAAATAAAAAACCTCGGTTTTTGCCAGGTGTAATATGCAATTTTAAATGTTATAGAAAACAACGTAAGTTCTATAGGGTAAAGCTTTAAAATGAATAATGCTATTCTACGGGAAAAGAACCCTGGATTTCAAGCGGCTTTTATTTATCTGTTAGAAATAAAGAGGTACAAAATTAACTAGTATACCTACAGGAAATTAAAAAAAATCCATTAAAAATAAAAAAAACTCTTGACATTATAAAAATTCTTACCTATAATGTTTGGATAAAAAGGGGGGTAATCTTTGAAAATTGTAGTGATAGGCTGTGGAACAGTTGGGAGAGGGCTGTTAGAGTTAATTAATGAAAAACAATTAACACTTACCCAAAAATATAATTTGGATCCAATAGTTAGCGCAATCTCTGATCCTGTAGTAGGTTCTGTTTATAATGAGGGTGGACTTGATTTGAATAAAATTCTTTCTCTATTGGAAACCGACAATAATATAAAAAATTATTCCAATGGAATAACAGGTTGGGACTCGTTAAAAACAATAAAGGATTCCAACGCTGATACAATAGTTGAAGCTACCCCAACAAATCTTGAAACAGGTGACCCTGGATTAACTCATATCAGAACCGCATTAGAATCTGGGAAGAATGTTGCAACAACAAATAAAGGTCCCATTGCTCTTGCCTACCATGAATTACAGGATCTGGCTTCCAGTAAAGGATGTGAACTTCGTTTTGAAGGAACTGTCCTTGCTGGAACACCAGCACTTAACCTTGTGGTATCTCCACTCGCTGGAATCAAGATCAAAGAAGTTAGAGGCATAGTAAATGGAACGACCAATTATATTCTGTCGCGGATGGAGTCCGGAATGTCATACGATGATGCTCTAAAAGAAGCGCAGAAGAAGGGATATGCTGAAGCAATACCGGATGCAGATGTCAAGGGATGGGATGCAGTTGCAAAAATAATTATAATAGCAAATGTTCTTATGGAAGGTGATGTAACTGTCAAAGACGTAGAGCGAGAGGGCATTGATGGCATCTTGAAGGAAGATGTGGAAAAGGCGTTACGTGATAATAAACACTGGAAACTGATAGCGAGGGCGTGGAGAGAGGATGGAGGAATTAAAGCGAGCGTAACCCCCAAAGTTTTAGAAGAAGGCGATCCACTATCCAGGATAATAGGAGTGACCAATGCCATCTGTTTTAGTACTGATGTTCTCCATGAGGTGACGATAAGTGGACCAGGTGCAGGAAAAAGAGAGACAGGATTCGCACTCCTTTCCGATCTCATTGATATAAATCGAAGGAAGGAGGGTTAAATGGCAAACGATAGAGAACGATGGGGTTCCAGATCATCCTTTATCTTTGCTGCTGTAGGTGCTGCGATAGGTCTTGGCAATGTCTGGAGATTCCCATATATAACCTATCAGAACGGTGGTGGAGCATTTCTTATTCCTTATTTTATCGCACTTATTACCGCAGGTATTCCACTTATGATACTGGAGTATGCTGTGGGCCAGAAAACACAGGGAGCCCCACCTGTTGCGCTAAAGAAGATATGGAAAAAGGCAGAGTGGATTGGATGGTTTGCTGTGGTGCTCGTCTTTATTCTTGCGACATACTACGCGACTATAATGTCCTGGGCTGTCAATTATTTCTATCATTCATTTACCCTTGCTTGGGGTAGAACTGGTGGAGAGATAAACGCTTTCTTCAACCAAGCACTTTTAGGTAAGTCTGGATCTCCAGGAATTCTTGGTGGAATACAGTGGCCTGTTCTTGTAGGTCTTGCAATAACATGGATACTGATTTATCTTGCTCTATTTAAAGGTGTAAAGACCCTTGGTAAGATTGTTTATTTCACAGTAGGTATTCCCTGGCTCATACTAATCATAATGGTGGTAAGAGGTCTTACACTGCCTGGTGCAGTTGAAGGACTCAATTTCTATTTAACCCCTGACTTCTCGGTTCTCCTACAGCCAAAGGTCTGGCTGGCCGCCTATGGTCAGATATTCTTTACCTTATCACTTGCTATGGGGACACTCATAGTCTATGCCAGTTACATGCCAGAGGATTCAGATATTTCAGCTAATGCATTTATGACTAGTCTTGCTAACTGCGGAACATCATTTTTTGCAGGCTTTGCTGTTTTCTCCACACTTGGATATCTTGCTCAGTCTATGGGTGTCAGCGTGCCAGAAGTGACCACCTCTGGGTTGGGACTTGCCTTTGTAACCTATCCCACTGCTATTAATCTACTCCCCGTAGCTTCTCAACTATTTGGAGCTCTATTCTTCCTGCTCCTTTTGACGCTTGGTATTGACTCAGCGTTTTCTCAGGTAGAGCCTGTGGTTGGTAGTGTCGTTGATAAATGGGGACTAAACAAGAAATGGGTCCTTCCTTCAATCTGTATTTTGGGATTCCTCGTTGGCATCCCATATACCACAAGGGGTGGTTTTTACTGGGTGGATATAATGGACCACTTCGTTTGCACATATGGTTTAACACTTGTGGGATTTCTTGAGTGCATAGTAATTGGTTATATCTTTGGAGCCTCTGAAATCAGAGGGTATATCAATAGTGTCTCAGATGTAAGGATTGGTCCCTGGTGGGATGTATTTATTAAGGTTATTACACCCATCGTTCTGGGAGTATCCTTTGTGATGCAATTCATCAAACTCGTTCAGAAGGGTTATAGCGGTTATCCCATGTGGACTGCATTTACAGGAATAGGCTTAGTAATCGTGTTGATCATTATATCGTTTGTCTTTTCTACTAGAAAAGGAGGTAACCCATGAATGGCTCTGCTATTGTGATGTTAGTATTTGCTGTGGTAATTTTATATGGTGGGTTAGTCTACTTTATGATAAAAGCAGCAAAAGGAAAACGTCCTAAGCCTGAGGAGGAGAGAGAATAATTGTATCAAAAAAAACTTAGGACCTCCAGATTATGGGAGAGTCTGGAGTAAGCCATATAGATGGTTTTGGAAAATATGGATTTTGGTTTTAAAATCACTAAAGGAGGAGGTTTTATGCGTAAGAGTTTTCTGATACTTGCACTGGTTGTATTCTTTGTTAGTTTTACACTCCCAGGGGCTGCAAGGTCGAAGATGAGTTTATGGGATGTTTATGAAAACTTCTTTGTAAATGCAAAGTATGTGGATTTAACACATGCAATCACACCTGATATACCAATATGGGTAGGGTTTGGACCCACAGAGTTCTTTCCCACCAGATGCGGTAGAGATATGGGTGATTGGGCCAGCAAAGGAGATGTTTTCAACTATGAAGACCATGGATTTGTAGCTACTGGCTACCGTTTCACCACAGACCAGACAGAAAAGGAAGCCGACTATCATTGCACCCTCGCTGATGTAAAAGCCTGGGAAGATGAGCATGGCGCAATTCCCGAAGGTTCAGTTGTAATGGTACGCTCTGACCAGTCAAAAAAATGGGAAAACAAAGAAGAATTTGAAGCACATCTTCCTGGAGTCAATCTTGATGCGATAAAGTATCTTCATGAAACAAGACATATACTATTCCATGGTCATGAATGTCTGGATACTGATACCACAGGCGCAATGATTGGAGAGACATGGATTCTGCACCATAATTATTGCCAGGCAGAGGGAGTATCAAATCTCTGGATGGTTCCAGAGGCCGGTGCTCTTATTGCCATTGGATTCCCGAAACTCAAAGGTGGAGTGGGTGGATATGCGAGATACATTGCTATCTGTCCTCCAGACTGGAAATATGGGGAATCAGTTGCAGAAAATATGGGTGCTCCACTACCTGAACATAAGAAACCTCTTCGCTGGGATAAAGAGAAGGGGATGAGGGTCAGGTAATTAACATAAAAGGAGGTTTTGTTTTATGCGTAAGAGTTTTTTGATACTTGTACTTACTCTATTAGTTGTTAGTTTTACACTCCCAGGGGCTGAAAAATCAAAGATGAGTTTATGGGATGTTTATGAAAACTTCTTTGTAAATGCAAAGTATGTGGATTTGAGTCACACAATCACTCCCTATATGCCAATTTGGGAAGGATTTGGACAACCAGAGTTCTCCCCAACCAAATGTGGTGTTAGCAATATGGGAGACTGGGCTCATAAAGGGGATGTTTTCAATTATAAGGATCATGGTTTTTGTTGCAACGCCTACTTTTTGCCAACAGATCAGATGGGGACCCAATTAGATGTTCCAGCGCATTTCAATCCATATGGAACCACAGTTGAAAAGATTCCAGCTACATACGTCATAAGGCCACTTGTAGTAATAGATGTCCATGAACAGACAGCAAAGGAGCCAGATTATCAGTGTCAGGTCAAAGATATAAAGGCTTGGGAAGCCAAGCATGGCACAATACCCGAAGGTTCGGTTGTAATGATTCGTTCCGACCATTCAAAGACATGGGATAATAGGAAAGAATTTGAAGCGCACCTTCCAGGTGTATGCCTTGAGGCTGTACAATATCTCCATGAAACAAGACATATATTATTCCATGGACATGAGTGTCTAGATACTGATACTACAAGTAATTTTGCTAGTGAAGCATGGATTCTGAAGCAGAATTATTGTCAGGCAGAGGGAGTATCAGATCTCTGGAAGGTTCCAGCGACTGGTGCTCTTCTTGCGATCGGTTTTCCAAAATTCTTAGGTGGCACAGGTTGTTATGTGAGATATATAGCTATTTGCCCACCTGATTGGGAATATGGAGAATCGATTGCTGAGAATCCAGGATTTCCTCTTCCGTCCTATGATAAACCCCTCTATTATGATGAAGAGAAGGGATATAGGACAAGATAGATAATAGTGGAAGGCTGGCTCATTGCTCGTATCGGATAGAGATGATGAAGAACCTGGACAAGGTCCCTAATTCTGAAACTTTAAACGTTGTTACCTGGCGTAAGCCCTATAAGGGAGATAGGTTCCCTGCTCATGCTTTAGCTATCTTCCCCAAGGGGATGGAGTAGTTTTGAAAACAAAAAACCTAAAAGGAGGTTGTATGAAAAAACTGCTATTTGTAATGGTTTTGGCACTACTTGTATCTTTCTCACTCCATGCAGTTGATGTTACATGGGGTGGACTGTTCTACAACTATGCATTCTGGTGGAGTAATGCCGATTTCAATGGTGACGTTGGTGATACAGATATGCATTACTATATGCATGCAGACGTCAACGCCACAGCCGATTTCGGTGAGGGTGTAACTGCTTTCGTCAGGATCGGTGACTGGGGAAACTATGGCATGCATCCAATATACGGTGCAGGAGTAGCTGGAATGAGTGTTCACATTATGCATGCATATGTCAGCGCACAGAACCTCTTTGAGACCCCAATCGGTTTCACTGCTGGTATAATGCCTGTATGCTATGGTGATATTGCCTTTGATGGTGGAGAAGATGGTTTTGCTGGTTTGAAGTTCAACGTGGCTACTGATCAATTTGCACTTGATCTCTTTACCTTGAGAGCGATAGAGAACGGTGGCATGGGTTATATGATGATGGGATTGTATGACTCAATCCCTCCGGACATGGATATCCATGGTGCATGGGCTACCTTCAAAGTTATGGAAGGTAATGTAGAGATCAACGGCTTTGGATTTCTCGGAATGTATGGGGATGACAAGCCAATGTGGATAGGTGCTCGCAGTGCTGGAACGCCTATGGAGGGACTCTCCTATGTAGGTGATTTCGCAATGATGATGGGATCATATGGACCCGAGGGTGCTGAGGTTGACTACAAGGGTATGTATTATTCAGCAAGAGCGAAATATGCATTTGCTCCTGTTACCGCGGGTGCTGGCTACTACTACTTCTCAGGTGATGATCCTACGACCGCTGAATATGAAGGCTACGTGTCCCCAACTGGTGGTCCATATGCCAATGACTTCTATAAGGGATGGGTTGGCTTTGGTCCTGCCTATACCCTCTGGAGCCCCTATGGCTTCAACCTTGTGACTCCAAATCTGAATGTGATAAACGCAAATGTCTGCTATGATGCTGATAATTTTAGCCTCCGAGGCGACTTTTTCATGTATAAGTTAGTCGAAGGAGATCCAACTGCAATGGGTAATGAGATAGCTGTCCATGCATGGTTTAACCTGAGCGAGCAGTTTGGCATCGGTGCAACCGGTGGATACTGGATGCCCGGTGATTACTTTGCTCCTGGTGAAGATGCAATGATGGCAGGGTATCTCTATCTCGCAAAGGGATTTTAATATAAATAAGCAGGTAAAGAAAAAAGGCGGCTTTAAAGCCGCCTTTTTTCTTACTCAAAGCTCAAGCCCTTTTTCCTTACTCGTATACACATTTACCCTTTTCCTTTGCTACATAACTTGACATAAGGGATACTAACAATAATATAGCAAAAAGGAGGAAGGATGAAAAAAGGTGCATACACTTTGCTCGTAACGCCCTTTAAAGATGATGGAACACTTGATGAGGAGAGCTTGCGAAAATTGGTGAGAAGACAGATAGAAGCAAACATCCATGGTCTTGCTCCCCTCGGAGTCACAGGTGAGAATACTCTCTTGAGCAGGGATGAGTTAGGAAGTGTTCTTACCATTGTGGTAGATGAGGTTAACGAGCGGATGCCTGTAATCCCTGATACGTGTGCAATGGGACTTAACGAAGCACTTGAAAAGGCAAAGGTATTTTCTGACCATGGAGCTACACATGTGGCTGCCTATGTTCCGTTCTTTGTTAGACCAAAACAGGACGGGATAATAAAATTCTATGAGGAATTGGCAGATAAATCGGAAATTCCTATCATAATGCATAATGCGCAGGGAAGGACCTGTGTAAATATGGAGCCGGAGACGACAGCACACTTGGCTAAACATCCCAATATCGTTGGAATCAAGGATGGGAATAAACTATTAGATCACCTTGCAAATATTATTCGACTTACTAAGGATGAAGATTTTGAGGTGTTCACCGGGAAGGATACCACTGCATATCCACTTGTATGTGCTGGTGGTGCTGGAACATTTACCGTTGCAGGGAATGTTGTTCCTAGTGTTATGAAAAATATAGTAGACTTTTCACTTATGGGTAAGAGAAAAGAAGCAGAGAAACTTCATAACGAATATTTCTCATTCTTTGAAGCAGTCCGTTTTGAAATCAATCCCCTGGGTGCAAAAGCTGCTTTAGAGCTTATGGGTTTTATCAGAGGAAATCTTCGTCTCCCTTTGACTCCTTTGAGCGAAAAGAAGAGAGAAGAGCTCAAATCCATTATGAAGGAAAGAGGACTTC
>Ga0315541_1001416_pt1 | contig 22342 bp, 21 predicted proteins | sample SalMarSW160190MG_FD_203095 | JGI IMG/M metagenome (GOLD analysis project Ga0315541, IMG submission 203095) | Salt marsh sediment microbial communities from the Plum Island Ecosystem LTER, Massachusetts, United States - Salt Marsh Sediment SW1601-190 ...
GAACTATGCATTCTGTAAACAGATTCTTTTGTGCCCAATACCGGTAGACTAAAAGGATGATTGGGATAAAAAAAAGAACAAAGTTTTTGAAAGCCAAGCCGCATTGGAACACCAGAATATGTATCCATCTCTTTCAAAATCACCTTTTTCTCAGTATCAATATCCAAGAATAAAGGATTGAAAATTGCATCGAATAAAACATCCATAAATGTCTGAAGAAAACTATCTATTCCTTGAACATAGAATATTGTACATTCACGTTTAGTCGATCCTCCCATTCTTGCCCCACAGGATTCTATTGGTTCATATAACATTGCTTTGCTTTTTCTCTTTTTACTACCCCTGAATATAATGTGTTCTAAAAAGTGAGAAACTCCATTAACTTCCTTGCATTCAAAATGAGGACCTGAACGGATAGCTATTGCAAGAGTAACAGACGATAATGTAGGTATTCTCATTAATATCACCTTTAATCCGTTTTTCAGAATATGGAGAGTGTGATTTATATAAGGCATTTTTTAACTTAAAATCTTATTATCATACCTGACAAGCAATTCCATCATCAAGGAATGATTCTATTTTCTTATTCACATAAGTTTTTATCTTATCTGCCCCTAATCCCTTTGTCGTTTTAAGAGACTGAATTATTTCTACTATCTGATAGGTATTTCTTGTCCCATTGCAAAGGAATATGAGTTCAAGAGTTAACCGATTTACTTTCCTCATTTCTATCTTTTCAGGAATAAATAACAGATAGTGCTTTCTGTCTAATTTCCACCATCTCAACCCCGGATGACATAATATCTTAGTGTTGTCCATCATTAACCCAATTTATAATGTTCTAATATATAACAGGCATCGCACATTGATTTATTATTTCTCCTGCTAATGAACTGCCTACCACACTTGGTACACTGTCTTGAGATAGGTGAAGGAACCTTCTTTTGTAGAATATCCGAATAGTATTTCTTATAATTCCAAATCAACCAAAGTATTGTACCAGGACTGCCTTGTTCTAATTCAGATAGAGAGTCTCTAATTGTTCTCCCTAAAGCCTTGTAGTGCCAACAATTGTTTTGAAGTCTCTCCGCCTCTTTCATCCGAGGTATGTTACATGCGCAATCCTCATGTCTATGGTGAGGTATTTCATTTAAGTAAGAATAAAGCGCTATTTCTTTTTCTTCTATCTCAGATAATACTGAAATGCCCGTTGCTTGAAAACTTGGATCATATATTTTAGTACCTACACTACAAGTGAAATCAAACATTCCATAGAGTAAGGCAATAAGTACCCTCTCAGCCTGATCCGTAAGATTATTACTTCCGGCTACTTTCGTACAATTATACTTCCGAAAAGCTTCTTGAAATATCTTGTTTTTTAGCACATTACATATATAACATGGATGATGTTGTAAGGAGATGCCTCTTTCCAAAATTAATTCAATCATTTCTAATAAAGTATAACCATATCTTTCTTTAAAGGAATCAATTCGATGATGTACACCCAAAAAGCTGCACAGAGATTTTGCTTTTTCTATTCGTACTTGACTATAAGTCCCTACACCTTCATCTACTGTATAGGCTAAAAGTTCGGAATCTTTTACTTTTTCCTTGAATTTAGATAGAAAATATACTACTGTTGCGCTATCTTTTTCACCAGAGAGAGGAATAAATATACGATCTCCTTTTTTCACAAGTCGGTACCATAAAATAGTTCTCATCACCCTTTCTTCTATTTCAGTAGAAAAACATTCCCCGCATAGGCTGTAGTGATTTGAATCTAAACCAGATCCTAAGAATCTTTTGTTAATTACTGGAATAGAGCCACATCTATCGCACATCCCATATTCTTCAATTTCAAAAGAAAGTTTAATTTGCCTTTCGTTCTTATAAACATTGTTGCTAAGAAGGTTAAGTGTTTCATTATATGAAATTGGCAACTTAACGAGATGCACTTCTATTTTATCACCCCCCATAATAGTATAAGTATCTGGGACTATTCGGTTTTCTACTATTGCAAAATATAATGACTCTCTATACCCTAGACTAGTCATAAGATGATAAAGTCGCCATCCTTTTGGAATTAAGAGCTTAATTGAAGGGAAGTCTGAAAAACTGAGAAAGATCGTCATTAATTATTCTGCCCATCTATTAAGAATAGAAACTTCTTCAAACATTCTTTATAACTTGTTTTCAGGAGGTAATGTCTTGCTTGACTCTGTTGGAGTTTCATTTTTGTGCTTAGACTATTCACAATCACGCTTTTTTTGAAACATGAAGGCTTCCAAGGTAATGAATTGAGTAAATGTAATCTCCATTTTTCATGAGGAAGATATTCATTATTAATAAAGAATGTAATTTTAATAATGTCAGATAAGATTTTATTCATTATAAGTTGAGATATTTCAAAACACTTTCTATGAATCATATCATGAGATAATTTTAAATTGTATTTCATTTCACTTAAGCTATTAAAGATTAGCAAATCACGGCTCTCCTTTGAACAGTGAAGCTTTGAGACAAGAAGTTTAGCAATAGTCCTCTTTTTATCATACAAAATTAAGCAGTAGGAACGATCCCACTTCTCAACCTCTGTCCATTTTCTTTTCTTTTCTTCTTTAAGATCAAGCCACTGAACATCGATAACTTTTCCACCATATTTACTCCCCATTTGCGGAATAGGAGGCACATACTCCTTCTCTCTCCATTTTTTATATCCTTCGTGATTAAGATAAATCAAGAACTCTATGTCAGAGTATCTGTCCGCAAATCCTCTGCTCACCCCACCACTTACACATATACCTTCTACATCCGGACATAACTTTACTTGGTCAGCAATTCTATACGCAAGATTTTTGTATTCTCTTATCAAATTCTTCTTACATATATTAGGTCTTGGTCTACTCATATATACCTCAATTAATACTCTTATATTAGCGGAAGAGATGAGACACTTGAGATGTCTTGAAAATATTCTTTTAATTCTGCTACCACTTCTTTATACATTAATTTCTTCCATATATGAACTAATTCCTGCTCAACAGACTTTGGTATACAAGAATCTCCTTTTATCGCTATCCTCTCCATTTTTTCTTTATCTATTGAGACGTAAATGCCATCCTGTTTTCTTTCTCTCTTTATCAACAAGAAAAGGGGCATTGAAGTTAAATAATGCTCTTTACCAATTTTCTTTATCGTTGTAATTTGTACCTCTTTTTGGAAATAAATAAATAAAAATAAGTATAGCCAAAAAAGGTTAAAAAATTTAAGGGGTCGTGCATACTTATGTAAATTTTGCAAAATTTTTTCTATATACTGTTGATATAACTCATATATAATCCTACCACGACTAAGTATAGCTTCCCTATCTATACTCTGAATATTCAGGATATGATTGAGTTTGTCCGTAAAATTGAGAGGAATCCAAGGAAGCTCTCCAATAAAATGCATCCAATATCTTCTTGGGGGGTATAACCTTTTGTTAAGGAGAAAAAGTCCTTTAATAAGATTCTCTATCGCAATATTAGTCATGTAATAGGATGAATACAAATCTCCTCTTTCAATCCATATTTTTGAGAGTGCTATGTACCAATCAATATCATAAAGGACATGTGTTAATATCTGCTTTATTTCTTTTTCCGTATTTATTTTTCTTTCACTGATAAGTTTTGTCAGATTCTCTCCTATCTGGTATATTATAAAACCTCTCGTTCTTTCCCATACAGTATCTGGCTTCCATCTTTTATAATTTTCTTGCCTAAAATCAAAAACTCTTACTATAATGTTAAAACGGTCACTTAGAGTATGAATAAAGCTGACAAAATTATTCTTTCCCCAAATTTTATAATACTTGGTATCCACAAAAATTTCTACAATTCGATCATCACATTTTCTGCTTATCTTAGATGTTTTCTCTTCATGTAAAATAACGCCTACTATACCTTTCTCTTTCTTCACCTTTTCAATAAAATATTCAATCTGTTGTGTCATAAGGGAAACCTCCTCATCATTTTACCCAAATCATCAGATTTCATAATCGTATAGCTAATATCTTTGCAAGTCCTCGTAATTAAAAATAGGCGCAAATTATTTATTAAATTCTGAAACTCATTATGTGTCCAAAAGTTGTAAGAAAGCACTGATCGTTTTTAAGCGAAATAAAATATAGAAAATTTCTAATAGAATAAAGATTCGGAGAAATTAGTGCATAATTTGGGATAAATATTCTACATATGTCTCATAGATTCTTTGAATCACTAGAATCTCTTACTTCTTCCTTATGAAGTAGAGTGAGAGGTATAACCGAGGATAGAAGAATTAAGGCAGCAATAAACCAAGACCACGAAATTGATAAGTGCTTAGCTACCAAACCAAGGACGAGAAGACCAAAAGCTGCCCCTGCAGAATTTAGAACGGAACCAAAGGAAAGAATAGTAGCTCTTTCTTTGCTGGGTATATTTTCATTAAGAAAACTCTGATAAATTGGGCTCCTTATACCTAGCCCAACCTCATAAAACAAGAAGAAAAAGAAGGCAAGAAAAAAATTGGAAATAATAGCCGCCAATATGATTCCAAAACCAGCAAGGAAAGCAGTAAGGATCAAAACTGCCGTACGACTCTTCATTTTTTGCAACAGATACAATGATAGATGAGTACCTCCTATAATAGCGAAAGACATAATTATATTGATATAACCCATAGCCCAAATTTTCTCTCCTCCTAATAAATCTAAAAACTTAGGTTGCCAATACATATTAGGTCCTATGCAAAAAAAAGAAAATAATAAAGAAGTTATGAAAAGAAGAAAAACCGTTCTATGCTTGATTCCATAATTAATACTAACCTTACATATTCTAGAAATACTCTCTATACCTTCTCTAACTCCAAGTTTCTTTTTAGTAAAATATGGTTCCTTCATTCGTGGTACAACTAATATAATTGTTAAGAGAATACCAATGGTCCCTCCCAGCCAAGGATAGATAAGACTACGACTCCCTATGTAAGCCCCTGCAAAGCCACCCATCAATCTAGCAATCATGCTAAGGATATTTGCTCTTGAAAATACTTCTTCCAGATTTCCCTGGAAACCATAGTATTTTAGATTATCCACTATCCAAGCTGACAAGGCACCTGAAAGAAAGACGAATGCTAATCCTCCAATAATTTCAGCAGGAAAGAAGAAATTAGGATCTATTGCAGGAATGTGAATAAGGAAATAAATGAAAGAACACCAAAGGCTTATAGTTATGGAAAATTTTCTGCCCAAAGTATCAGCGAAAGCCCCAGTTGGAATTTCTCCTAAGAATATTGAAACCATATATATCAATTGTATTATTGACACTTGGAAAATATCAAGATTCCTATCTAGAAAGAAAAGGATAACAATAGGTGCAATCATGCCTGTGGAAAAGCTTCTTAAAAACAGAAACGAAAAATAGACACGAATTACACTCTTTATCCGTGGGTCATCAGAAAATGTGTCTAACTTTAATAATCTAATCTTTCCTCCTCCAAGATTGACTTATAGGCGATCACTTCTTTATAGACACAGTAATTCAATGCTCCTTCCCTTGTCCTTCTATGCATAGGTCCTCCATTGCAAAATTCCCATTGGTCGCAATTCTTGCACTGACCTGTTTTCTTCCAATCAAAGTTTCTAAATTTTTCGTATCTGTTATTCCAAACCTCAGTGATGTTATCAGTTTTTACATTTCCTACTATGTATTTAGTTGGTATGTTTGTACAGCCACCTATACCACCATCATAATAAATGCCCATTGTATTTATTCCTGCTACACAATGCCAAATATATGAACGTAGCTGTCCTTCCCACTTCATCCCTAACCAATCTCCACATCCTAACTCCACTTCTATTATTTTTTGCGAGGCTCTTAAATTCCTAATAAAAGTGTAGAGATAAATATATTGTTCTGGTTGTAGTAGAAACGAAGCAAAGAGACTTCGTCCTATCGGACAGACTGGTATCAATCTCCAGCGATGTGGGTTAATCTTTTGCACAATGCCCCAAATTTCCTTCAGTTGACCGATATTTCTTTGAGAAACAACTGTATTAATAGTTAGAACCACCTTTTTCCTAATCTCCTTGCTTGTAATGAGAGTTGCGCACTTCATCGCTTTATCAAATGCACCCTTCACTCTTCTAAACCGATCATGAGTTTCCCTTACACCGTCAATATCTATTCCAATTCCCCGTACGTTCCTTTTGAGAAGGTCTTTTAGGAGATTAGGAGACTCGGCTATTCTTATACCATTGGTAGTAACAGTTATAGTCTTATAACCTAAATCTTTCACCACTTCAAGTATTTCTAGTATATCCTTACGAACTAGTGGTTCTCCACCAGTAAAATTAATATATTTTAGTTTTGAAATATCAAAACTTTTTGCAATTGTTTCACATACAGAGATTACTTCCTCTGTGCTGAGTTCGTTATCGGGGTTCCATGTTTCTCTAGGCGATCCGCAATGTTCACAATTAAGATTACAGTTTTTAGTTACTTCCCACGTTATCATCTCTAAAGGGTGCTCCTTAACTTTTTCTAATACCCTATCTCTCCATTTTTGAAATTCTCGATATAATTCAGACATGCCACTCTCCTTTTATGAAGGACTTGGGGGTTGAGAAAAAATCTGTTATTTTAACTCAAAACCCCCTATGCCCTAATTTACATACATACTTTGGTATATATACAACTATAGGCTCCTTCAATAAGAGTTACCAGGAATACCGGAAGCTATATCTCCATAAATACTGTAGATTCCTTCAAGAGGGTCCTCGTTGTTCAGCATCATGCGGATCTCGTCTTCTGAAGCCATAATTTCATCTAGAGTTGCTATTTCTTGCGTTTTCATTTTTCTATTCTCCTTTCATTTTATTTATCCTTGTCAACTTTTCCCTCTCACTCGGATATGCAAGAAGTATTCCCCTCAACAATGGCAAGTAAAATAAACAGCACTGCCTCTCTACACGGGGAAGAACCAAAAGAGAGAGGTGAGATAGTCAAGTGAATTTATTTTTTCCAATTACAAATATATTTCTCATAGGGGTAGGAGATAATTTAAATATTTTTTGATAAAGATATTGGTATTCTTTAACTTTCATAATCTCTTATAAAATATTACGTAGCCTTTTAGGTAGCGTCATTTTACCAAACAAAAAAGGACGCTACTTCCATAACGTCCTGTCTCAAGGTATACCCTACCTAATCACCAAGACATAAGAAAGTGCGTCCGAATTGGACGCAACCTTCTCACTTGTTCTGGTGATTCGATAAAATAGGTATTTATGAGACAGAACCAGTAAAAGGTGCGAAAAATTTCTATCTCTATTTTCGCTTTAAAACAGCTAAGTCATTTTTTTATCCTTTGTAATCCCAATTTACCTCGTATCTATGGGACAAATCGGGACGAATTGAGCGTTTATACTGTTAAAATATTTAGAATTCATTTTATTCCATATCAAATTATTTAACTTTGAAAAATATAGTTAAAACACATATCTTTATTTTTATTCTGTCAAGTTTTTCAGCAGATTTTTTTTAATTTTTTTCAATAAATTCTCAAAAAACTAAAAAAGTTGACTATTATTTTAGTATCTTGATAAACTTTCCAATATGTTTAAAATAATATCTGACAAAATAACAAAAATTGTTGATGATATTCCTCTATATCCCCTTACTTACCGGTTATGCATCAGATGGGTTTCTTTATTATTTTTTACTTTCTTAGCCATTTCAAACTATGCTGCTGAAATTAGAGAAGGCAAACTCTTTATAGATGTAGAAATTCTGCCTAATGCAAATCAAATACATCTTAAATCAAATGGTAATCTTATCATTTCTGAAACAGACTCTCCATTTCAGTTAGAATTTTCAAATACCGAATTATCAATTCAATTAACAGAGAAAGTAGAAATTTCACCTTATTGGAGAGTTGGAATAAAAAAATTCTCAGACAAAGTTAGTACTGAAAAATTTTTAAAGAACTTTTCTGAATGTTTTGCAGAATCCTCATCAGAAATTGTTTCTAAAAACAAAGAACTAAAGCAAATCAGCAATTATTCAGTATATCTAAAGGAAAGATTTAATTCATACGAATCTGCAAAAGCTGTATGTGAGATGGATGTCTGGATTGAAGAAAAATACTCTTTCTCCAATTCTGAAGTTTTGATTTATGATATTAAAAACGATAAAGAATATTTTCTTAACGCCCCTCTCAACATTACTTCTAACAAACCAATTACAGTTTTTCAAGTTCCGAAAAGCAATTTCTGGAAGCCGAAACAATTCGTAACTCGTTCTTATGAGGGAAATCTTAAAGTACACCTGAATCAGCTTGGCGAGATGAACCTTATTGCTACAATTGAATTTGAAGGCTATGTAGCTGGAGTTGTACCAAACGAAATCGGAGATGATGCTCCACTGGAAGCTATGAAAGCCCAGGCAATCGCTGCACGCTCAGAAGCTCTGTACAAAATAATTCACAAGTATCATAAAGATGATGATTTTGACCTTTGTGCAAGTGTGCATTGCCAGGTTTTTTCAGGGCTCACCGATGTGACTAAAAAGGTAAAAAAGGCAGTTGGCGAAACCGAATATATGGTTGGCACTTATAATTCTGAAATTATCAATGCGGTTTATTCAACTAATTGTGGAGGCATTACAGAAAATAGCAATAATGTTTGGGGAGGCAAATCTGTCCCATATCTTACAAGCATTTATGATGGAAAAGGCAGTTATAAAACTGACCTAACCAATGAGAATAAAGCTAAGCAATGGATATTAAATTCACAACAGGTATTTTGCAATGCAGAAAATGAAAAAGGCTGGATAAAGAATTCCTACAAATGGAAAAAAGAATTCTCAAAAGAAATTTTAGAAGAACGGCTAAATTCAATTTCAGATTTGGGAAAGTTGAAAGACATTAAAATCCTAAAAAGAGGAAATTCAGGTCGGATTTTAGAGCTCAAAATTCTTGGCACCAAAAATGAGATACATCTAAATAATGAATTGCAAATTCGACAAGCTTTTAGCGGCTTAAAGTCATCTCTGTTTTTTGTGCAGATAATTGGAAACAAAGTAATTTTTTCTGGTAAAGGTTCAGGTCACGGCGTGGGAATGTGTCAGGTTGGTGCTATTCAAATGGCAAAAATGGGTTATTCGGCAAAGGAAATATTGAAACATTACTATACTGGAATTAATGTTGAAAAGTTAAGATTGTCAAATTAGTCTCTGCCCGTAAACCACCTTAGATGTTTACTATCTCACGGGGTAAACTGTGAAAACTTAAGTCAAGTCCCGATGAATCGGAACTTAACTCAAGTTTTCTAACGGCTCAAGTTGTTTGGCTGTTTGATTTTATCATACCAATAATAATCTCAAAAGGAAACTCCTTTTTAAACTCAACTATAATTTGTATCAAAAGAGTTTCCAATTCAATTAATCTTTTCTGAAATTCATAAATCGTATCCTTTATTGTCCTCACAGCAGATAAAGATTTCCACAGTGATTTATACACAACAAGAGAAGTATAATAAGCATCTTCAAGAAAAAATTCATCTTCGGTACCTACAAATTCCTGTAAGGAATCCAAAGTCCTATGAATTTTTACTGGAATAATTGTTTTATACCAATCCAAATCTGAAAATGGTTCTTTTAATCCGTGCAAACTCAAATATCGTGCTCTATAATCATTAAGAAAATCTCCTGCCTTAATCAGATAATCATTACTGAGTTTAATGATATGTTTTTTCTGAACCTCTATGTGAATCTTCTCAAAAGGGTCTTCCTCATTCAGAGGTAAAATTTCAATTTTATTTTCTTTGATAAATTTATCTATCATTTCTCGTGCTTCTTCCAGATTCTCTTTAAGAATTTCAAACCAGTCCTTGTCTTCATATCCTTCTTCAATTTCTTTCTGGTAAACTTTGCATTTATCTTTCACAGGACATTTTTCACAACGGTAATCACAATAATTATAAGGTGCTCTTTTCAATTTTCTCTCCATAAATTTATGAATAATTTTATTAAAAAATAGAAAGTAGCAGCAATCATTGTCAAATCTTATTTTCCATTCAATCCTAAAAAAACAAAAAAGTTGACTATTATTTTATTATCTTGATAAATATATGAGCCCACTCTAAAAACCCCTGAAGGGGTTAAAAATAATTGTTTTGTATATCTTACCCATAGTTGAAACTGTGGGTTAATGAACTAATTAATCGCAAGTTAGTAACCCACAACTTTAGTTGTGGGAATGTTACCAAACAACCAAATTTAACCATTTTAATGGTTTTTAAAGTAAGCTCATATTATTAGATAAAAAATTTAAAACATATTTGACAGAAAAGTAATCTGTGCTACTTAATAAGTTTTTTTAAAGATGTTCATTATTCTTAATGAAAAACTAACAATGGCTAAGCAGAAATTCAAAATGATCCATAGCCAAAATCCACCAAAATTCTTCATCCAAACTTACGGTTGCAAGATGAACCCAGTGGAATAAAATCTAAGATTTTAATCCGACGGTTGTCGGATTATTCCACTGGGTGAATGTAGCTGATAGCGAAATGGTTTCAGGTTTTCTATAGACTTCACTCACGAAAAATATTGTTACCATACATCCAAGACAATCTAAATGTTTGTATGGTAATTTAATTGACATAAGTTACCATACAAAATGTATTAATCCAAAATTTGTATGATAACATTGGTGAGGAAAAATGGTCATCAAAGGGATATTAAAGGAAGAATTACAGAACTCTCTTCAAATGAAATATACATCCCGATTCATCAGAAGCACCCCATTAAATATGAAAAGATTCAACCCCAGTGAAATAAATAAAGATTTCACAGAATCAGCAACAGGATAAACCCTCCAAACAAACGGAGGGCAGGCCTGTTGCTACCCACAAGCAGGCGGGTAGATTCGGATTTATCCCGAATTGAAATACAAAAGGATTTACATATGAAAAAATTCTTCATCCAAACTTACGGTTGCCAGATGAATGTAGCTGATAGCGAAATGGTTTCAGGTCTACTAATCAAATCTGGATATGAACTGACTGAAAGTATTGATGAAGCAGATATTATAATTTTCAACAGCTGCACAGTCCGTCAGCATGCAGAAGACAGAGTTATCGGTCGCATTACACAAGAAGGAAATCGCAAAAAAAAGAAACCAAACCTGATTATTGGATTGATTGGATGTGTTGCTCAAAGATGCGGTGGCGAATTGATAAAAAAAATTAACTGCCTTGATTTTGTTGTTGGGACTGACCAATATCGGCATTTACCCGAAATTATTGAATCGTCAAACTTTGCGAAAGTTTGTAACTTTCGCAAAGATAATAAGGAAAACTATAGCAATACCCAACCACTGCGAAAAAGGGGATGTAGCGCCTTTGTGACCATTATGCGTGGCTGTAATAACTTCTGCTCGTATTGTATTGTTCCGTATGTCCGCGGAAGGGAACGCTCACGGAATCATCTTGAAATTCTAAAAGAGATTGAAACAGCGGGGAATAAAGGATACGAAGATATTACGCTCTTGGGACAAAATGTAAATTCATACAAAGATAATAATATTGATTTTCCCACTTTACTTAAACTTGCCTCAAAAATTGATTCCATAAAAAGATTGCGTTTTATCACTTCACATCCAAAAGACCTGTCAGACAAACTGATTGATGTAATGGCTAAAGAAGAAAAAGTATGTGAACATCTGCATCTTCCATTGCAATCAGGCTCAAACACTATTTTAGAAAAAATGAATAGGGGTTATTCAGTTGAGCAATACCTTTCTATTATTAAGAAGCTAAAAAATTCTATCCCGAATATTGCCATAACAACAGATGTGATGGTTGGATTTCCAGGTGAAACTGAACAGGATTTTATGGATACCTATAACTTGATGAATAAAATTAAATTTGACTATGCTTTTACATTTAAATATTCTCCTCGTAAAGGAACAAAGGCAGCTGATCCCCGAGTAAATCGGGGACAGATAGATGAAAGTGTTCGCCTGGAAAGATTGCAAAAATTAATAGCACTTCAGGAAAAGATTACTTTTGAAAAATATAAAGAGCAAACCGGAAAAGTTGTTGATGTTTATGTTGAACAAAAAAGTAAGAAAAATATCAATGAACTATCAGGAAGAACAAGGGATAATAAAATTGTTGTATTCTCAGGAGAAGAAAAGTTGATTGGCAAATTTGTGAAAGTAAAAATTTACGATGCAACTGGATGGACATTAAAGGGTAAGATCCAAAATAATTGACAAGATAATAAAATAAAAATTAGTTAATAAAAAAATCGGGAGATGTTATGAAAAGAATATCATTTTACGCATTTTTAGCATTATTTTTTATTCTTATCTCAACTGTTTATTGCCAATCAACAAAATTACTTTTTCACAAAAAAAGTATAATTAGTAGCAATAAATACATTAATATTTTCTTTTCAAATTCATCTGGTTATAAAACCGTTTCTCCAGAAGAAATAAATCAATCTGAATATATTTACTTTTGCTATAATCCATCGGGAAATTGGTTCTTTAAGGAAAAAGAATTAAATAAAGATCTTAACAATATTGTTATTTCGCAAAATGGAAATATTCTTAAAAATACAAAACTTATTCCAATAATTAAAAATGAAAATATTATTAAAGTTGTAGCGTATTTTAGAAAAGATGATTGGGTAATTACCAAACCATTCAATTTTTCAAATGATCTTGAAGCAACACCAGTAATTCATATACAGGAAATTTACTGGCCAAATTATAATACATATAGCCAATATTATACAGATGGTGCTAAATTCTATGATGACAAAAATTATTTAAAATCTTTTGATATTTTAAAACCTTTTTTAATAGAAAACGAAGAAATTATGGGATTCTCTTTTTATAGACTTTCTATGCAGATATTAACAGATAATATCAAATACTATATTTCGGGGAAAGAGGCTTCCTATAAAATATTAACGCTTGATTTAGCAAAATCGATTAATGAAAATAGTATTCAAAAATTAGATACATTATATAAATCTCTGGTAAAAGCAAAAAAAATATTTAATCCCTATTTTGAATCTCAGGAAAAAGATAACGGAGAATATAAACAGAAATTAGACAAACTAATATCCGATGCGAATCAAACTCTTTCGAAATGCGTTGAAACTTTTGAATCAATCAAACTATCAATTTTTGAAAATAATAATTATAATAATTACAAATTTAGCTTATATATTGATCTTTTAGCGAATATATTATGCTATACAGATTCACTGAAAAAAAGTAATACTTTGGACACACTAAATATTGCAATTCTAAATAAATTTAAAAAGCAAAAAGAAGAATTAATAGATTTAGAATGGTTGAATGAATTTGAATCAATTATGAATCTTATCAAAAATCATATTGTCAATGATGGATATATTTTAAATGATGCTGCTATTAATAATCTTGAGAACAATAAAAGTAATGAAAAACAACCCTATTATGATATTTTCGTAGCTTATAATTCCTTATGCAAAAATGATATAAATCTTTATTCACAATACATTAATCAAGCACTTACAAAATGTTCGGATAAAGTGCTTCTATCATATATAGAACAAAAGAATTTATCTTTACTTATTTCAAATACAAATATTGATAATAATGTATTTCATTGTATAAATACAGGTTTAGATTTTGAATCCAATAATGAAATAGATAAAGCTGAAGAAGAATATAAAAAAGCAATGAAATTATCAAGCGGCTTTGCACCTGTATATTTTTATCTTGGCAGAATATATCATAAGAAGAATGAAAATTTTATTGCCCAAACATACTTTGAGAAATCATTGGATATTTATCCACAATATATCGCATCACGAAGTTATCTTGCCGAATTATTAATTAACGCTAATGAGGATTCGTTGGCTCTTGAGAAGGTAAATTCTGCTTTAAATTATACTCCTATCTGGTATTTTTACTATTTGAAATCAAAAATTCTATTCAATCTTAATAGGTATGAAGAATCAAAAGAATTATTAATAAATCAATGTTTATCCCTAAACTCACAAAATTTTAACCAATATATTTTACTTGGAGATGTGTATTTAGGATTAGGTGATAAATTAATGGCAAAAAAATATTATTTGTTTGCGGGTAAACTTGAGCCAGAGAATATAATTTATTCCGATAGATTAAAAGCATTAAATAGTAAGAAATAACTAATTTTGATATTTGTTTATTAGTATCTTATGCTAAATTTGAAAAAATTATTATCATTTGATGTTAATCAAGAAAAAATGAACAAAGTTGACAATACACATAAAATCCAGATTGCAACTTGTGCTATGCTTCTTGAAATTGCAAATGCAGACAACGAATTCCAGAATGTTGAAAAAAATCTTATAATTTCAATTTTACAATATGAATTTCAATTATCTGATGAAGAAACAAATGAACTTATTAAAAAAACTGAGGATGAGATAAACAAAAGTATTGATTTATGGCAGTTTACAAATTTAATTAACAAAAATTTTAATAAAGAAGAAAAACTCAAAATTTTGGAAAATGTATGGAAAGTTATTTATGCTGATGGAAGACTTGACCAATATGAAGACTACCTTGTTCATAAAATAGCAAATTTATTACGATTAAGTCATGAACAACTCATAAAAACAAAATTAAAAGTGAGTGAGAAATGAAGAGAGAGATTAAAGAATTATGGCCTGAATTGGATTGGATTACGAATGAAGAATTGCGAGAAAAAGTTGCAAAAACATGGGAACTCGCGTTTAAAAAAAGTGTGCTTACACCTAAAGATTTGGAAAGAATTCCTTTTACCCTTCTTGTAAAAGATTGCAAAGTAAGTTTTATGGCTCATAAAAAAGCTGTTACACACATCGCGTACGAGTCAGCTAAAATTATGAAAGATTACTTTGGCGACAACCTGCCAATTAACCTTGATGTAGTTGTTGCAGGCGCAATATTAGCCGATGTAGGAAAACTTCTGGAATATGAGAAAGATGATGACACAATAAAATTCAGCAAATCTGGCACACTGCTCCGCCATGCATTTACAGGTGTTTCTCTTGCACAAGCGTGTGGAATTCCTGATGAGGTTTGTCATATAATTGCAGTCCATTCTAAAGAAGGTGATGCATTTAAGAGGACAACAGAAGGTTTGATTGTGCATCATGCAGATTTTATGGCATATCTGCCTTTCAAAAATTTATAAATGAATACTGGTAAAGCATGCAAATGGTATAATACCTGTCCTATTAAAAAATTTACTGACCAGGGTAAGTTAGAAAAATATTGGGTAGAAAATTACTGCTTGGGCGGGAACAAGAATTGTATCCGCTATCAAATGGAAGAAAGGGGAGAATATCATCCTGATAATATGTTGCCTGATGGGACGATTCGTGAAGGATTAAGATGTTTTCTTTGACATCATCTAGTCACGGATATTATTATAACTATATGAAAATAAACACACTTCGTCTATAACATCAACTTAATAGTATAAAAGAAATCAGTTTAAAAGATGTTATATGAAATGGTAGTTTATAATCGTGTATAGGTATGGGTAAAAAATATAAAGAAATTAAAGAAGATGAGAATCTAAACAGAAATCCACAACATATGTCGTATATCATACCAAATTCGGATGGATTCACGACATTAATGTCGGGGATACATCCGTTAAGTGCAATGTTTAGTTTTAATGAAGATATTTATACTGAGTGATTATTAATTAAATTATCCTGTTTTTAATAAAAAATAGTATTTCAGTTTATTCTTACAAGAACAAGAGAAATGATTTCAGGGTTGACAGATAACATATTTTTAAATAATTGTTTTATGTGTTTTTTACAAGGGAATTTACTTTCATTAATTTTTGTAGTTCCATATTAAAGAACAAACTAAACTAAAGGAAGTTTTTTGTGCTTGATATCAAGGTTTTAAAAACAAAAGATGATTTGAATGATTCATTAACAAAAGATCTATTGGTCAATTTTCTTCATTTTCATTTAGATGAATTTGGCGATAACAAAAGTGCCATTTCAAAATCAATCGATTATGCTTTTTCCGATGATAAAGGAAAAGGTGGATTTGTTATCATCGCAATCTATGAGATGATATTAGTCGGCGTTCTTGTTATGAATGAGACCGGAATGTCTGAATATATTCCGGAAAATACATTGGTTTATATAGCTGTTCATAAAAATTATAGAGTAGTAAAAGGAATAGGCAGATATCTTATGGAAAAAGCACTTGAAATATCAGATGGTGATATTGCTCTACATGTAGAATTAATTGTAAAGACCAATAAAATTATTGGCAATATTCAAAAATTGAATGATTTCCTGGTATCAAATAAAATTGATTGGTCTTTAATAGTAAAAGTTCTATCCGGTCATAAATTGATCCTGGAAAAATTGTTTTCTGATAATTCTATAAAAGAAGTTCTGATAAATAATGTCCATTCAATTGGAGATTCACGACTTTCAAATCTAAAAGTTATAAAAAAAATTGCACCTGACATCATTACAATGTATATCAAACCTGCGGCAATTAAGAATGTCAAATCTGTCATCAAATTTGCTGATATTTCATTTAATACAACATTATCTACAATTTTAGCATTAAATGAAGAAGCAAAAGGAAACAATAAAATTCACAGAATAATCATTATGATTGAAATGGGAGAATTACGAGAAGGAATACTGCGGGAAAATATCATAGATTTCTATTCAAATATTTTTCAATTATCAAACATTAAAGTTATCGGTCTTGGAACTAATCTGGGTTGTATGTACGGAATTGAACCTACTTATGATAAATTGATTCAATTATCGCTTTATAAACAATTATTAGAAGCAAAATTTAATAAAAAATTGAATCTGATTTCAGGGGGAAGTTCAATTACTCTCCCATTAATAGGTAAAAATAGAATTCCAAAATCTGTAAATCATTTCAGAATTGGAGAAGCTGTTTTTTTAGGAACATCACCTTTTAATAATAAGAAATTTCTCAATCTTTCGACAAATGCTTTTGAATTTAAAGCAAACATCATTGAGTTAGAAGAAAAAGAGCTTGAACCGGATGGTCAATTAAGTGATGGAAATGTTGGACATGCAATAGATTTTGAAGCTGAAGAAACGATTCAGAAAAGCTATAAAGCAGTTCTGGATTTTGGCTTATTAGATGTCGATGTAAATGAAATAATCCCCAAAGATAAAAATATAAAATATATTGGTACAACATCCGATATGACTGTTTATGATATTGGACCTAATTTAACAAAATCACAGAAACTTAATTATAAAGTTGGGAAACAAATTTGCTTTTTTCCAAGCTATATGGCTGTTGCTCGACTAATGAATTCAAAATTTATTGAAAAGAAAATTGTTTAGACAATTTTTTGTAAAATGAATGGACCAAATTCGTATTTGAAAAATATTGATAAAGAACTGAAAATATTCAAGGCATTAAAATCAACATATTACAGTTGGTTTCAACAACCTAAATAGTTTAGAAAAATCATTAAATTCTCAATATTAATTATTTTAATAATGAAAACAAAGAATAAAAAAAATTTAAGATAAGAGGAGGAAAAATTTAAATGGCAATTTCTAAGAAAGAAAAAGATATTGTAAAAAATATGCTAAAAGAAACTGGTGCGACACTAGAAGAATGGTGTGATATTATATTAACAAAATACCTAATTGGTGAAAAGAATATTTATAAATGGTTGATTAGTAAAAATCGTTTAAGACCTTCTCAAGCTGAAATAATTATAAAAACACTAAATATCAAGATAAAAATAAAGATACCTATATAATGAATCTTCTTATCTTACCGAAGTTAGTAAAAGATGATTTAACTTGAAAGTAGAAGAAAATTTAGTTGATAATTATGAAAAAAAGTGAAAAATTAATTATAATATCATTTTTACTAATATACACTCTTGGATTTGCAAAACAAATCAATTTTAAAACTGACATAACAAAATTTCCGATTTACAACAAAAAAAATAATAAGATTTTAAATTATTTAATTATCAAACCTGATGAAGAAATTAATTTTACCTTTAATGAAACGGATACATTAATAATCTATTCGCGAGTGGTTTTAAACGATAAAACTACACAAAGAAAAGATGATAGATATAAATATCTACTAACCATAAATGATCAAACAGGAAATATTACGAAGTTTATAAATCAGAGCAAAGTATCACAAGCAATTTGCGGAGAAAACGTTTCTAAGTACGGCTTTTATTCTTATGAATTTATTTTGCAGAAAAATGATGTTACAATTAAGAATATTTCTAATTTTGATTTAATCTTCAGAATTGCAACGAACAAATCTAAAGGAAAGACAAAGAATTCAAAATTCGTTTCCATAACACCAAATACTTATGAAAATAAAAAATATCTTCAGATCGGGAAAAAGAATTATTCATATTTTACCTCAAATTCAGATAAATTAGAATTTACATTACAGGGTCCGATTACTCTGAAAATTATCAGCAGATTGATTTTCAAAAATAACATTGCAAATATGTATAATTATCGGTATAGAGTATTCGATAACGGAAAACTTTTAAAAGAAATTAATGAAGATGCTTATAAATCTAAAAAAGCTCTTTTGAAAAATGATAAAAAAAAATTCCTTCAAACGGTGATGTAAAAAGAATCAATCTCGGTGAGGGAATTCACAGTATTACTATAGAAGATACCGATGTTAACCGAGATTTAATATTTCGATTTTATATTAGCAAGGAATTAGATTAAAAAAACAATTTAAAAATATGGGAGGATTTTTATGAAAGAAGGAATAATTTTTACTAGGCAAGCTTCAGGATTGGTCAGAGAATTATCCTGGTTTGATGTATTTATTTTTGTAGTTGCAGGACCTGCTGCATCCGGTGTTATGTTTTATTCGGTTTCTACAGCAGCAGATTTTCCGGGAGCAAGTTTACCTTTAGCTTTTTTGATTGGACTTTTCATTTTTCTACCGATTATGCTATTAGTTGCAATCACTTCAGCAACAATGCCGCGCTCAGGTGGCTTATATATTGCGATTAGTAGAGTTTTAGGACCAACAATGGGTTATATTAGTTCCTGGTTACTATTTATTGGATATGGAATTTCCAGCGGAGTTCTGGGTTATCTTGTAGTTGGATTGACAGGTTCAGCATTTTCTACAGCTGCCTTAAGTAGCGGAATTGGCTGGTTAGCAAATGCAGGGAAAATAATGCAAACACCAGCAGGACAAGTTGTTGGCGGAATTATCTGGGTAATTTTATTCTGGTATATAGCATACACTGGAATTAGAAAAGTTAAAAATATAATGCGGATTGCTTTTTTCATTCCTTTAGTTGGAACTGTTATTGCAATTTTTTGGTTTTTTCTTTCTGGAGGAATCGAGAGTGTATCTGCTGCTTTTAATCAAACCTGGGGAGCAGGAGCATTTGAAGCCGTCCAACAAAAAGCTGCGGAATTAGGTTGGAAAGCTCAAAGTTTTAGCTGGGGAACAACCATCAGTTCTCTTATTGTAGTAATCTGGGCGTATGCCAGTATTACGATCATCAACTATGCAGGTGGAGAAATAAAAACTCCCAAAACCAGTATGATAAGAGGTTTTATGTTGGGAACTAGTTTTGTGGGATTATTTTATGTGATAATTGTAGTTGCTGCTTATAAAGCATTTGGAAATTTTATCGGTTGCTACGATTTTCTTTTTGATAATCATCCGGAAATTCTTGCTGGAATTATGGGAGAAACTGTTAAACCATCCATTCCTTTCTATTTTATGTCGATTGCCAAAAATGTCTGGTTCGGTTTGATAGTCGCTGTTTCCATAGCTTTATGGTTTGCAAATTCAATCTTACCCGGATTTTTAGCAAATTCCAGATTGGCTTTTGCATTGGCAATGGATAAATCTTTTCCGAAATCACTTGCAAAAGTAAACAGAAAAACAGGTTCTCCAACAAATGCTGTTCATTTGAATGCGGTTTTCTGCTTTATTGGCGTTTTGATAATGCTGCTTTCTGTAAATGTGATTCTTTCGATATTAACACTTACAACCTTTTTTATTTTCTGGCCTTACGGTTTAAGCGCAATGTTGCTTCCATATCATAAACCGGAGATTTATAATCGTTCACCAGTAAAATGGGAAATCTTCAAAATTCCGGTTATGAGCATATTGGGAGCATTTACATTTATAGTCGGCTGGTTTTTCATTTATTTATCTATCAGAAATTTCTCACCTGTCATAATGCTGACTTTGATTGGAGTTATGTTGATTGGATTGATAATATATTTAGTTCAGCAAAATAAGAACAAAAACGATGGTGTGGATGTGAGTAAAATCTATTCACAAATTCCACCTGAATAGAGGAGTTTATTTTTGGCGAAATTGTTTTTTTCAGTCGATGTTCACGGCGCAAATAGTGTTTGGAGAAAATGGTTGCGGATCCCCGAACTTTATGGAGTTGATGCGCTTCTTTTATGTGGTGATCTAACTGGAAAATCACTTGTTCCTTTTATTGAAAAAGGAAATGGGAAATACAAGGCTTATTATTTTGGAAAAAATTGGACATTAGAATCAGGGAAAGAAGCAGATGAAATGGAAAAACGAATTCAGGATGCTGGAGCCTATACGCTACGTTGTAATTCTGATAGGATAAAAGAACTTCAAAATAATCCTGAACAAGTTGAAAAACTGATGATGCAAATGATAAAAGATAGAATTCATCAGTGGATGGAAATGCTTATCAGGAAAATCGATCTTTCCAAGGTTGATGTAGTTGCTATGCCAGGGAATGATGATGATCGGGAAATAGATGAAGTTATAAAATCCTTTGGAGATAAAGGAGTAATTTGGTGTCTGGATGATGTAATTGATGTTCTGGGAATACCTACTATAAGTCTCGATTATGTAAATCCAACACCGTGGGACACACCAAGAGAAGATAATGAGAAAGGAATGAAAAAACGGATCAAGAAATTAGTGAAGAAACTCGATGATCCATCTCGATCAATTTTCAATTTTCATGCACCACCTTATGGAACCATGCTCGATCTTGCTCCGGAACTCGATACCAATAAAAAACCGATAACTGTTGCTGGACAGGTAAATTTTGTGCATGTAGGCAGCAAAGCTGTTACTGAAGCTATTGAAAAATATCAGCCATTAATCGGACTTCACGGTCATATTCACGAGTCTTACGGTCATGATAAAATTGGAAATACTCCAGTTGTGAATCCGGGTTCTGAATATGGCGAAGGAATTTTGCGTGGATTTATTGTCGAAATAAAAGATAAGAAAATTATCAGTTATTGGAAAGTGGAAGGCTAATGATGATTGCCAAAGGTATTCCCTGTATTCCTGATGGAACAGAAATCAATGAAAAATCTTTGAAAAAACAGGAAGAAATTTTTCTGAAAGTTCTTGATGAAATAATGAATAAAGCAAAAGAATTTGATGTCACAATACGAATTGTCGGTTCACTTGCTTTCAGAATAAAATGTCCTGATTATAGATATATAGAGTATGAAAATCAACACCATCTCGCTGATATTGATTTTATTACTTATTCAAAAGAGATTATAAAAGTTCAGGACCTTTTCTTTGGACTTGGCTGGACTGAAAATCAAAATATATTAAGGCTGTTTGGGGATAAAAGAAGGATTTTCTATCATCCTAATGAAAACATTCATTCAGATATTTTCATTGATAAATTGAGATTTTGTCATGAAATTGATTTTAAGAAGAGATTAAAAATCGATTATCCAACAGTAAGTTTGATTGATCTGCTTTTGGGAAAGCTTCAAATTGTCGAAATTAATAAGAAGGATTTAGTAGATACGATGGTTCTTCTCAGCCAGTTTCCAATTTCCAAAATAGGCAATAATACTGATGAGATAGACGGACATTATTTAGCAAAATTATGTTCCGAAGATTGGGGCTGGTGGAAGACAGCAACTTCCAATATTGAAAAGACAAGAAAATTTACTAATGAATGCTTTGCTAAAAATGACGCTAATAAAGTAAAAGAAAAACTGGACACATTATCTCGTTTAATAGAAGAGAAACCTAAAAGCCTGAAATGGAAAATACGTTCAAAAATAGGTGAAAAAATGAAATGGTATAGAGAAGTTGAAGAAGTAGAAAGAGGATAAATAAAATACAAATTAAGAAAATAGGAGTCAACTATATAGAAATAAAAGTTAATTAGCTTGTTTCGTCAGTTTGAAATAAGTTTTGTTCTTTAACATAGCATAGAGTGTTTTGATTAATTTATTAGCGACAGCAATAACAG
>Ga0315541_1001419_pt1 | contig 22281 bp, 21 predicted proteins | sample SalMarSW160190MG_FD_203095 | JGI IMG/M metagenome (GOLD analysis project Ga0315541, IMG submission 203095) | Salt marsh sediment microbial communities from the Plum Island Ecosystem LTER, Massachusetts, United States - Salt Marsh Sediment SW1601-190 ...
TGTTTCAATCCACGCCCCCGCACAGGGGGCGACCTAAGTCCGATTGTGCCGACCAATGGATTGTTTGTTTCAATCCACGCCCCCGCACAGGGGGCGACAGCGATCCACCGCGCTTTGCCAGGGCCTTTAATAGTTTCAATCCACGCCCCCGCACAGGGGGCGACCCGATAGATAAAGCCTTGAATATTAGAATTGGGTAGTTTCAATCCACGCCCCCGCACAGGGGGCGACAGATCACAACCGAGTATGTCCAAATATGGTATTGGTTTCAATCCACGCCCCCGCACAGGGGGCGACAAAGAAAGTAGCTGAATCGGATGGTAAGGCTAAGTTTCAATCCACGCCCCCGCACAGGGGGCGACCCCAAGTGCTGCCCCGTCCGTATGACTATACAGAGTTTCAATCCACGCCCCCGCACAGGGGGCGACCTAATTCCTAATCCTTCTTGCCATTTTGTATCCTTGTTTCAATCCACGCCCCCGCACAGGGGGCGACTGATTCTTATCTGTAATTAATTTACCTACATTAGGTTTCAATCCACGCCCCCGCACAGGGGGCGACCCAAGTTTCAAAACAGATTTATGGTGCTGAAGTGTTTCAATCCACGCCCCCGCACAGGGGGCGACTTAATCCGTTATAAATCAATTAATAAAACGAATAGTTTCAATCCACGCCCCCGCACAGGGGGCGACTGTTTACTTCTAATTTGTTGTAAATCTTAAAAATATGAGCTTGGTTATGCGAACCCGCAAAGAATACATATTTATAGATATTCAATTGTCAAAGAGCAATTTTATAACCTGTTGGTTTAATTAAGATTATCTTAAATGCGAACGTCTTATGCACAAAATGCCCGATAATCTCAATCTATTTAAGGTCATAGACCGGATCAGCTATCCGCGAGTTTGAGGTTCGCAGACGGTCTCACACAATCAAGGGTTCGTCCGGGTCATACGATATTTTTGCTCCAAGCTGTTCAACCCGCCTTCTCCAGTTGGCGCCAAGAAAATAAAATCTCAGGCTATCCTCTTCCAGATTGACTTCATCAATCAATTTTTGCCGAAGAGACGTCCATTGAGCAGGGTCCACTTCACACTCAAAAACGGACAGCTGCACCCTTTGCCCGTAATCCTTGCAGACCTTTGCCACCCTGCGCAACCTGCGCTGCCCTTCAGGCTCAAGCGTAGAAACATCGTAGCATACCACCACCAGCATCTTTTTCCCCTACTTCCATATAAACGTCGGATAACCGTCCAGGTCCCCCCTCAAAAACCTCGCCAGTAATAGCGCCTGAATATGAAAAAGTAAGCCGATCGTTATCTTCTCCCCGAGAAAGGGGTGCATTATCTCATCTTGCTTTCTCGTTTGATATGCAACCAGGACCGCCTTCCTCGTCTCATCATCCATTAGGACAGCCCCGGATTCCATCTCTTTAAAGCCTTTCCCTTTCACCTGGTTCAGGTTTATCAGGGAGAGAGTCAGACGATCCGCCAGAAAAGGCCTGAATTCCTCCATCATATCAAGGGCAAGCCCCGGCCTACCAGGCCTGTCCCTATGTAAAAACCCTACCGCGGGATCAAGACCGACGGTCTCAAGGGCCGAACGCACATCGTGCATTAAAAGGGTGTAAAGGAATGACAGCAGACAATTCACACGATCCAGGGGAGGCCTGCGATTCCTCTCCTTGAAAATAAAATCCTCTTTTTGTGAGACTATCAGGTGATCAAAGGCGCTGAAATAGGCATGCGCCCCGTCACCTTCAATACCCCTGAGCCCATTTAAAGGGATATCTTTCTGCAGTAGCTCCAGGGAATACCCGATCCTCTTTGATGCCTCTCCAACGTCGTTTGCGTTTAACTTTTCTGCATGATCCCTGAGAGCCCTGTTAAGTACGGTGCGGCAGTTGGCGAGCTTTCCGGTAAGGACATATCTCGCCATCCTGGCGGAAAAATCCATGTCGTCGGCTCTCCGATATTGCTCACGTCTTAAAAGTACATTTCCCGATACAGGCCCTTTGACCCTCGCAAGAAACCGGCCGTTCTCTGTCAAAAAACTCATGGCGACATCACGTTCAGCACAGAAACCCATCAAAAAAGGGCTGCACATGACATTGCCGAAACAGACAATCCCTCCGATAGTGTGAACCGGGATTCGCAACCGTGTCTCTTTCTCCACGCTGACGACAACAGTTTCTCCTTCCTTGGACAGATAGGCCCCCTGGGTGGTCACGAAAAGGGTGTTAAGATGTTTTTTCATGCCTCCCTCACAGAATTCAAAATGTATCTTTTTATCGACCGGCCATGTTCAACAGTCTTGGGCATACAAAATTCATATACTGAACAGCTATCGCATCTCTTAGTATACACAGGTTTGGGTGTCTTTCCGGATTCGACAAGTGAATGGAACCGTTTTGCGGTATCCTCAGTTTGTCTTCTTAATTCACTATCAAAGGTCACATCCTGCCTCCGCCGGGTCTTGCCGTAAAAGATGGCGCCTTGCGGGACATCAACACCCAGCATCTCTTCCAGGCACATGGCCTGGGCGCATAGCTGAACCTTATCAGAGTTATCCTTTTTCGGCTTGCCATGCTTGTATTCCACCGGGAATGGCTGCCATTTTTCAGGAGTTTCTTCTCCCGGAAATATCCTGCGGTGAAACTCCACCACATCCGCCTTGGCAATCAACCCCAGCCTCAGGGATCTCAAGGGCATGGCATATTCAACTTTCACATCACCCCTTGAAACACTGTCCGCGTCATGAACCCGATCATGCATGATTCTGCCTTCCGCTGTCAGACGGTTCTCGGCCCAGACCTGCTCAACATGGATCAGGGCGCACTGCCTCTCGCAGAATATTATGTGCTGGAGCCCTGAAAGGGGCAACAAATCATCCTCAGTGTAGCTCACTTTTTTATTCTCCAATCTCGAGCCCGTGATCGGGCATGGTAAAGCCTTTCGGTAAAACCACCTTCCTGTAACAAAGTCCCCTTACTTGTTTGGCCTTGGGATTGTTCTTTCCCCAGAGGGCCAGCCCCTTCTGTCTTAAAAAATCCTCATAGTCCAGCAGCAGCTCTTCCAGGCTTGCACGGGCAACGCCAACAAGTTTAAGCTCAGTCTTTTTTGAAGTTCCCGATGCCATGCAACCTTCGGCGATATTCTGCTTGCCGCTCCGGCCTGCCTGCACCATCTGATCATGGGTGCGGGAAAACTTTGAAATGTATTTGTCACAGAATGCCACAGTAGCATCATAGACAATTTCAGACATCTGGTAGGATTGCAGCTCGCGATAGCCCCCATGAGGAGGGATGAGGGTGGGTCTCTCCGTGGCTCGTTTGCTTTTTTGATCATTCATTGCTAACCTTTTCTAATTCAATAGCGAAAAAATAAACCCGGTATTAGCGCAATTTGTCTCCCTGAGTTTCCCGTCCAGAGCAACCAGCTTCAACCCGTGACAAAATGTCACGACTTCACTTCCCTCTTTCTTTAGTCTTTGTTTCAGCTTTCTCCAGTATGCTCCTGGATCAGCAGAATCAGTCAGAGCAGCCCCTACATCCACGATGGAAAACCACCACTCATTATTATGAATTGTTTTCCTGATTTCCTTACCACTGAAAACGGCTATCCCTGTCTCCATATTAAATTCTCCCTGTCAGCTCTCCATCCTTATATTCGCCTCCCGCAACCAAAGGCCCTGAGCCTTATTTAGAAGAAATGCCAATGTTGGCATTTCTTCTAAATGACTATTAATTGAGCAACAATATTGGAACAAAAGGCTAAAATAATCGCTATTTGGTAAAAAAGGCAATATTGCCATTTTTGCCAAATGATGTAATTTCAACAGGTTACGTCTCTCAACCGCAATTCAACCTGATTTCACAGGTTTTAATTCTCCTAGACCTCTGCTGTTTAGGCATTTTAAATCCTTTCAATGACAATATTGTTTGGATTGAATATTTCAGGCTCTAATCCAGGAAGACTCTTAAGTTTGATAGAATAATCCTCAATCTTCTTTGGATCAGTTCCTTCTTTTTTAAGATCAACATTCAATGACCGATGAACTTCAGCAGATGAATATTGTCCATGTTTGACATTATGCTGCCACCAAAAAACTGCTACTACCTCCATACTTCCTTCTGGCCGTGCAGAAGATGCATCGTTGTCAAACAAATGTTCAAGCGGCTTTTTTATAGCCTTAGCATCTCCATCGGTAAACCATGTTTTTGAAGCGAGCTGCGGATTCATAGCCCCGTAAGACACATACAATCCATGATCAACGCGATGTTTCATGCCCATGGTATCCGACGCTTTTTTCACGCCAGATCCTTCACCGCTAACACTCTTTGTAATCTGTATGCTGGACACACTTACTGGCGTAACGCTAAATGCCGAATGAATGGAAACTGGACCTCGAATTCCAACAGATACACCTTCACCTTTCTTTTCGCTTCCATAGGCAAAAACTTGTCCGAAGGCTCGTACATCAATCCATTTCTTACAAGCGGCTTCCCGAAATTTTTTTTCATTTTTCCATTGATGTTTCTCCAATTCTCCTTCGGCTCTAGCTCTCAGGCTTGGATAATCATCCAATTTATTGTCATCAGATTGGACAAAAACACTGTATATGTATTCATCCTTTTCATTCTTCATCTCCATCAGTCGATTTCGTATTTTTCTCTTAATACAAACATCTGACAACTCACCTAAACCATCATAATTTGTCCTCGGACGATTGCCATTTAACGGGTCGCCATTGGGGTTCGCGCCATTTACGCTAAAGATCACGGCAAAATCGATTTTATTTTTCAAAGTTTCCATGAAAAGTCCTCCTTTTATTGATCAGTTTCCGATAATGTATCTGTTTCGATTCCATTGATATTGGTACCATTAGGCCTAAGTGCTTCACGCTGGCAACTATAGGCAAGTAAAAATTCGCCGCTAAGTTTTTTATTATTCATAAAATCTTCCGTATTAAACATGTTTTTCACTTTATCAATCATCGCCTGTCTTTTTTGAGACTGAGCTCCTAATCTTGCTTTGTAAGGCGAAAGCGAAAGTTCTATTGTCCTCCAGGTACTGTAAGGGTGTTCAGCAAATTGCGGCATTAATCTTGCAGCATTTGTCTGCCTGTCTTCTCCAGCTCTATTTAAGGCCCATTGCTCCAGGCTATCAGCTAATGCCAATAGCCGCCCATATAAATAATCTCGCGTGTTACGACTCTCATCTAAGGCCATGCTATACCCCTCCTTTTCATTAAATTTTTTATAAAGTGCACATGCTATGCTAAGAGTTTTATTCCATTCCCATTCCTCCATTCCTATCCGGTTACATGCCCGCCGAACCGTTGATTCAACAATATCCCTCGGAATCTGTTGACCATCTGCAATGCAGGGTAAAAGACGCTCAACCGTTTTCTTCCTCAACTTATCATCAAGTTTCCTACCATATGCGGCTTCGGCAATGTCTCTTGGTGCTGGTGCACCGACAAATCGCAAATATTTTCTTTTCGTTTTCTTGCTGTCCTTATTTTCAATAAAACGATAGTCATGAATCCATGAACAAGATTCATGCCATTTCTCTAAACGATCAAGAAATTCTGATCCTGTCAGTTCTCGATAAAAAGTAATTGCCATACGTCCTGGAGTTGCGGAATCAAGTCCCATAATCACAACACCGCTTGTATCTCCCAATTCTGCTTTATATCCCGCTATTTTTTGACTCAATTTTACGGCAAGATTTTGTGCGACTGAGACATTATCAGAATCATCGCTTGTAAGATTACTTTCTCCTAAAATAGCAAGAGGGTCAGCCAGAGGATCTGGAATCTCTACACCCGAAGTAGCCCATGCAACAATTGCTTGCCCATCCTTGCTTTTATATCCTTGACGATCAATTAACCAACGAAGTGCATAATGAGCTTTCTGAGTTACTTCAAAACCAACGCCGCATGCCTGACCTGCATCCGTAAATCGCCCCCGAAAAGTAAATCCTGATGTATCGTTTGAAGAAATGAGTTTTGCCTTATCGCCATCATTACGCAGCTTTGCCGGATGCTGCTCAGCTGCAAAAAGTCCCTCGCCTGTAACATAACAAAGAGTTTTCTCTTGCTTTATATTCGAGTAATATTTTATCCAGCTTTCCCAAAGCGTTCTGTCTTCCCAGACTTTTGAACATTTATCATTAGGGGTTTCGACTTCCCACCGAATGAATGCTTCAGATTGTTTTTTTAATAGGTTAAAAATTTCCGGCAAATTCGTATCCTTCTTCTCAGGTTTTTCAATCAATTTCTCCTCAGCGTCTATAAATAAAATCTTATGAGAAATCAAATCTTCCATCACTTTGTGTTTTTGAATGTATTTAAGAACAGCGCAGATCTTAGGATGAGAGAATCTGGAATTACACCAATTTGATAATAGTTCACAATAATTCCTGAAAGGTTCACCTGGATCATTCACATAACCAGAAGTAACTGATCCACCATATTGTGTAAAATCACCGGCAAGATATTGCAATTTATCACAGAGGGGGTGACATTCTGGCTTTTTACCTGCTCTTCCACCGGATGCTTCCGTGCATGGAATAATTGTTCTCGCATATTCTTTAGGAACAACCCTGGCTCTCTTAAAAGTTCCTTGGTCATCAATCACAATTTCAATTTGAGCCTTATTCGTTGTTTGGCAGATTGGAAGAAGTGGCACTTCTTTCTCAGATGTAACCTTGCCAATCATTGCCTGGCAATTTTCATAAGTTTCGTATAGCTTTTGTATCCAGCTCATTTTTGCCCCTCCCATTCTTCAAAACCTTCCAATAGTCCTTCCTCCTCTAAGCCAACTGATTCCGGTGGATGCGCCATCATTTTTCTCACAGGCTTTAGTATAGAACACACCTCAGGCCTGATAAAATTGATTTCTCCATCAACCATCTTAGGCCGCCAAAACCGCGCCTGAAGCTGATCTTTCCCAAGCTCATCAGGATAATCAAATCCGTGAAACATCAGGTCAAATGCAAGCTCACCATAATCATCGTAATCGCTTTTGCCATCTCCATATTTGCAAGGTTCAACATACCCCTGACATTCTCTTGCGCCTAAAAATATGTCTCTTCTGCCCCCTTTGTCTATCATCCTTTTAGCAATAAAAAAGTGCTTGTTTTCATTCCTGTCTTTCTCCATATCTTTGCGATTCATATTCCACTCAAAGTGTGCCTGAACCTGATATTCAACATCAGTAAGGTATGTATAAATAGCAAGAGAATTGCCTCCGCCATATTCAATAGGTTTTGCACTTCTTGTCTGAGTCCTTATTTGTTTCATGACTCTCACCGCATCAATGATCCAAATAATGGTGGGCTTCCAGTAGACCGAACTTAATATGCCCTTCAACGCCTCATAGGTTGGAATATGATAGGAACATTTCTCTCCACCTATCTTTGTCAGTGGATCAGTAAAAAGAGCGTATTTTCCTGAAACCTTTAATTCAACACTGTTTTCTTTTATCATGACCACCTCCTTTTATTAGCCATTTAAAAATTCCATATCGTTTACAGGAGATTCACTTAATCCGTATTCATCACTATAATACTGTTTATTAAAATAAAAAATCCCTGATCCCTTTTGTACCTCATAAATGGCCTTGCCATATAATCTTTTCCAAACATCCGGATATACATTCACACAATATCGTTGTGCTCGTCGAATCAGATTGTATTGTCTTTCCATTTCATAAACAGTGCAAAGTTCATCTACAATGTCTTTTCCTTCTTTCCCATGTGGTACAATGATTCCGCGTGTTGAGGAATCAATCACTTGAAAGGTTTTATTTGCAGTCATAAAGGCCTGTCTCAAAGGAATTGTAGGATATTTACCTTTGATTCGCTTATACTCCTGCACTGACAATGAATTTGCTGATAAGAGATTAAACAAATTATCTTCCCGACCAACTGGCGAACGGGCAGTAACAGGATAATTCATTTTTTTAGCCCTTTGATAAAAATAATATTGATAATATTGCTCCATTGCCTCAGGGCTTATTAGGCTATTCCCAAATCTTGCAGGATTGTCATTAAATTCACCAAGCAGTCGCTCTGTTTTCTCCTTGCCAATTCTGATATCATCAAGCCTATTTATATTCTCTTCCGCAGGATTGATTATTGATACTTCACCGGGTATCAATCGCTCACGATGGCGATTACACCTGCCAGCAGCCTGTGCGATTGAATCGAGCCCAGCTAAAAAGCGAATAACCGAACCAAAGGAAATATCTACGCCTGCTTCAATGAGTTGGGTGCTGACACAAATAACCGGTTTCGGATCTTTTTGATTAAGACATTTCTTAACTTGATTTAACACTTCAAGCCTATGAGCAGGGCACATATAAGTGCTTAAATGGTATGTCTCAACATTGGTTATCTGTTTACATCGCAGGTAAATCTCTCGCGCTGATGTCTTCGTATTAACGACCACCAGAACGCTGCCTGATTCAACAACTTTTTTTTCTGCAAGGTCTCTTACTTCATCATTGCTCCAGCCACCTACTTTTGTTTTATCTTTAACTTCAACGCGTTTAAGATCTTCGAATAATTGCCTCGTATTTGGAACCATTTGCTGCTCTAAGGTAATATGCAATGCCGTTGACTTCGGTTCGATTTTATCTAAGAGGGGTTGAGTTGCTGTACAAAGGACAACTGTCGCGCCACAATTATTTACTAGGAAATTTACAGCAATATTGAATAACTGTGCACACTTTATAGGGAGACACTGAACCTCATCAAAAATAATCACTGCGTTAGCAAGCTGATGCATTCTTCGTGCACCTTGTGTTCCTGAACCAAATAAAGCGTCAAGAACCTGTATATTGGTTGTAAGTACAACTGGAGCGTCCCAATTTTCAGAGAGAACTTTTTGTCTGGCAGTTTCTTGATCAGGCAATAAATTTGAATGATGTTCCAACACAGTGCGATTCAGATATTTCCCATGCTCGTCCTTTTCTTCCAATACTTTCCGCATCTCCTCAGCATTCTGCTCGATGATCGTAGTATATGGCAGAACGTAGATTATTCTCGCCATTTTATGTTTTTCCGCATGATGTAAAGCAAATCTCAGACTGGCGAGTGTTTTCCCTCCGCCAGTAGGAGCTGAGAATTGATAGATACCTCTGGATTTACATGAAAAATCATAACATGCTTGCGATATTTTCTGGCGTATTGAATTGATCCCTTCTCCATTAAAATGTTCAAGTTTTGAATTTAATTTTTTAATCAAAACAGCCCAATCTTCATAACTGCCAGAACTCCGAAGTAATGCTAAGTTGGGGTATTCAAAATCAGCAGTGCTTAATCGGTCGGCATCTATTAGACAACTATAGAGAAAGCGCAGTAGTAGGCCGTATTTCAAGAAAAGGGTATCTTTGGAATCTTGGGGGGTTTTCAATTTTTTGATATTTTTTATAAGGCTGTCAACAAGTTCTTTTGACTGCAACCAACCCAATATTTTATCTTTTTCAATATTGCAGAGTTTTCTAAACACTTCTTCCGTGTGTGTCTTTTCATCCTTTTTATTGATGCGTTTCGAAAATATGTCTATACCATCGGGCGAAACACAATCTATCAGGCCGGAATGATGCGACACTAAACATAATGACAAAATTTGTGATACAAGTAACCCTTCAGGACCTTTGTCCCCAATCGTTCTATATATTATCTGTGCGCCAGCAGTAGAATGATCGATTTTGCCTCTTAGGCCCACAGCATCTACATAGTCATCTTCATCGGGATTTAATATACCTTCTGCCGATTTGATGTATCGTTGAAATTCGTCAGAGCATTTCCCAAGATCATGCAAAAAACCAATAAGACGGCCTTGCCGCCCAAGTCCGATCTTCGCTGCGAACCGTTCTGTTTGTTCTGCAACTTCGGTAAGGTGATCAGGGAGAAGCTGTTTCTTACCATCCTCTTTTCTGACATGTGCCAAGCATTCTGGTGAACTCACTCAATACCTCGAATAATTATAGCCAAAAGGTAGGCACGCTTTCCAAAACCGTGCACAACCCGGCCAGATAGCCCCAATCGCCTGCCCCGAAGGAATCGGCAAATCTCCTCTTGCCATTTCAGCGACATTTTTTAAATGCTCCTCAAGGGGCCGCCATTCCGATGGGGGTCTTCCTTCCTTGCTGTGGGCGTAATAGTCAGGCATTATGGTTTTGTCCTTTTGCCATAGGGTCTCTTCGGTTCTTTAACCTCAAAACCGATCTTTTTCTTTGGCTTGTTTTCCGTTATCGTTAATTGCCTTATTGCCTCAAATACGATCCTGAATTGTTCATCATGTTCACCCAATCGGTTTTCGAGATCCTCTAACTTTCGGGCAAGTTCGGTATGAGACGAGGCCATCTTTCTTAACTGTACGAATGCCCGCATGATAACAATATTCACTTCAATGGCACGGTCACTATTAAGAACCGACGATAGCATAGTGACCCCCTGTTCAGTGAAAGCCATGGGATTATGACGCAGGCCCATTTTATCTCTATTGGAGGTCACAAATTGTGACCTCCAATTTTGAAATTCATCTTTTGCCAATTCAAACATAAAATCGTCAGGGAACCTCTTTATGTTTCTCCTGACAGCCTGTTTCAACGTCTTTGTCTTCACCCGATAAAGCTCTGCTAAATCTCTATCCAATAAGATCCTTTCACCACGGATGAAGTAAATCCTGGACGCTATCTTTTCTACAGGGATAATTTCTATTATTTGCCTCCATTCTTTTGTTCAAATTCCATTATCTGATGAAATGTTTCCCCAAATCATGCCACAGGCTGGCCAGATAACCCCAATCGCCTGCCCCGAAGGAATCGGTAAATTCTCTTGCCATTTCGGCAACATTTTTCAGGTGCTCCTCAAGGGGCTGCCATTCCGATGGGGGTCTTCCTTCCTTGCTGTGGGCGTAATAAATAATTAGCGCTCATGGTATCCTCTGCATTTCTCGTGCCATTCGCAGATCAATTATACCATGCCATGTGGGTCAGGTAGTGTCCTATATCGAAGAAAATTATCCGGATTTATACATTTCGGTCATTCTTTTTATCTCGTTTTTTACTTCTTCCCGCAATTCCTTTGGCTCCATAACCTCCACATCCGCGCCGAACTGGAGGATCTTGAGCTTGACTTCCCTGAAATCCACGACAGGAAATGAAAGGTCCAGTCCGCCGTCAGGGAGTTCTTTCAGGGTCTGAGCGGGATGCCACATCTGCTCCCTTATCCAGCGGGCGCGAAAGGGATTAAACCTCAATATCACGGGTACATCCTCCCCGCCCTGGAATATGCCGAAGGTGGACTGGAGCATGGGCTCCCATTCCTGCTTTGACCGGGGCTCAAAGGTTTCACCGGTCAGTAAAGGATCCGACATGCGGGACAGGAAGAATTTGCGCCAGTCTCTTCTCAGCCGGCAGTAGCCGATCAGGACCCAGCTCCCCATATAGTGCTGGAGGTGATGGGGCTCTATCCTGCGCTCTGTTGTCCGGCCTGTTACCGGAGAGACATAAACGCACTTAAGGAGTCTGTTTCTTAAAAGGGATTCCAAAACGGTCCGGAAGATATGGGCCTGGGCAGGCGAATGACCGTTCCAGACTGCCGAAAATGTGTTTTTAAATCTCTTCTCGCTAAAGGCGCTTTTATCCATGGCGGCAAACAGTTTCCTGCCGAAGGACTGAATTGTCCGGCTGATCATGCCTTGGGCGCTGCCGGATAGAAGGTCCCTGGCAATAAGTATGGAGATCAGCTCTTCCTGGGAGACCGGAAGAGGGGGCAGAGAAAAGCTTTTATCCGTGTACCTGTACCCCTTCCTGCAGGGGTTGTATTCCAGGGGCGCCATGAGCCGGTCACGCATGAATTCAATATTGCGGCGGGCGGTCCTCGGCGAGATCTCAAAATTGTCGGCGATTGATTTTGCATTGGGGAAAAGATTGGCACGAACCTTGTTGTCAAACCAGTAATAGCGTTCCATTATGAGATGTTCTCCCATGTTGTCCTCCAGAGTGTAGGATAAAAAATCACAGCTTGCGGAAAAGACGATATCCCGCCTCTCACATGCGGGCACCCATCTTTTGTTTGCTTTGCTTTCGGTTAACGTTAATTGCCTTGAGCAAGGGTTCTATGAGTTTTTCAAGTACATTCCCGGTGTCAATATTTTGAGCCTGGAAGGCGGATTCTCTATTTCAAGGAGATCCTTATCTCCTGTTACAAGGAAGTCCGCTCCGGCTTCAAGGCAACATTCGAGGATCAGATTATCTTTCGGGTCACGACAGATAAGCAATTTGTTTTGCGGGGAAACAACCTCAGCTTTGGATACAAATGCGGCTATTCCGGAGATCAGGGCTTTGAATTGCTCTTTATCAATCTTATTCTTTGAAAGGAGGTCAATGGGGACATAACGATATTCGTTCAAGAGTGGCGGGGAAACAAAAATCCGTGCTTCTTCAAATGCCTTTATCACCGCTCCCCTGGGCGTTCCACCAAAGGCGAATGCAGAAATAATTACGGTAGTATCTATTACAACCCTATTTTTTCTTTTCGTAGGCTTTCCTCCTGACCGTGTTTACCGCATTTTCCACATCATTAATAGTCAATGTTGATTTCTTAAATGCTTGGCTCGCAACCTTTAAAGCAGCGTCAAGCCTGTCCCTAGCGGATAGAACCGCAAGTATATAATCTCCGGGGTCAATCTTTTCTGCTGAATTTCTCATTACCATCACCTCTTTTTTAAGCGGTTTTATAATTCCTCATTATATCGCCGACCTTTTTTATCTTAGATCTTTCAGGCAAATTTTATCAAATTTTATCAGGCATATACATAATAGTCAAGGAGGTTATTCAACCTCCATAAACCATCAATGCATAATGCCCGCCTTCGCAGGGACGGGTTTTTGCGGTGCATGGTTTAATACACATCGGTCATCGGTTCTGGGCGGCTTGCCTGATTATTGTAGAGAATAAGATGGCGCTAATTAAGGGGATATCGATGATCATGCAAGAAAGACCTCATATCTTCCAGGTCGCGACTTACGGTGAGTTCGGGGAGGCTTTGGAAAAAGAACTGCCCGTATGAGCTGGTTAATATCCTCACATCCAGGACGGCGAGTATACCCCGATCCGAGCTTTTCCTTATGAGTCTTCCCAGGCCCTGTTTAAGTGATATGATGGCGGATGGAAGCTGGTATTCCATGAACGGATTTCCGCCGCGGGAGCGTATTGATTCAATACGTGCGGCAACCAGGGGGTTCCCCGGCGAATCGAAGGGCAGTTTATCCACAATGAGGCAGGTAAGAGACTCTCCCGGCACATCCACACCCTGCCAGAAAGAACCGGTGGCGAGGAGCACGGAATGGGTTTCCTGCCGGAACTTTTTCAAGAGAATCGACCTGGGCGCTTCTCCTTGCCTGTAGACAGCATAGGGCATGTTCCCCTTTATTAAGCGATGGACGATATCCAGATTGAGGTAACTGGTAAAGAGAACCAATGCCCGACCAAAGGTAATCCTCAGTATGTTCATAATCTCTCTTGCCGCCTCAAAGGCAAAATCCACGGCGCCGGGGACGGGCAGGTCCCGGGGCACGTACAAAAGGGCCTGTTTTTTAAGATCAAAGTGAGTAGGATAGATTCCCTCAAGGGCGGTTTCCGGTATTCCCAGGCGGGATCTTATATAATCAAACTGGCCGTTTGTGGAAAGGGTAGCGGAAGTAAATACAATGGTCTTTACTCGATCATAGAGCAGCTCGCGCATGTTCAGGGATATATTAAGAGGAGAGGAGTGAAAGATCATCCCTCTGGTCCTCTTTTCATACCAGTTAAGCCGGTCAGGGTTGTTGTAACAAAAGATGGTTTCCAGGGCCTGCCCCAAACCCTCCGCCCTGGCAGAGAGGGCCTGGCCGAACCTCTGTCGGATATAATCAAGTTCATTCCTTATGTCCGCGGAGGGACCCTCATGTATCTTTGTCATGATATCCCCTTTCAACCTCGCTTTTTCCTCGGACTGATGAAATTGATTCTGAATCTGTTCCATACGGCTCCTTATAACATTGAGGCGCTTTTGTACATCCTTTCTGTCATGGTGGTCGGACCTTTCAAGCTCTCTTTCCACGTCTTTAACAATATCCGCCACTTGTCCGATACTCAGGCTTGTGCCGAAATAGGTTGTGGCAATCTCTTCAATCTTGTGGGCTTCATCAAAGACAGCCACATCAAAGCGAGGTATGATCTCCCCGAATCCGACCTTTTTGACCATGATGTCGGCGAAGAACAGGTGGTGATTTACTATTATTAGGTCGGCCCGGGCAGCCCTTTTGCGAAGCACGTTTAAAAAGCAGTCTTCTCTGTAGAGACAGTCGCTTCCCAGACACTGGTCCGAGCTGGATGAAACACAATCCCAGACGGGGTCGTCGTCGGCCAGCCATTGCAGTTCGGCACGATCTCCGAATTCCGTCTCCTTCAACCATTTTTCAAGTCTTTGTTTGATTTTGTGCTCGGCCGTACCGGCAACCGGAGGAAGAGAAAAGTGTTGGTGATATCTGTGAAGGCACAGGTAATTTTTCCGGCCCTTCATCAACAATGCCTCTACCTTTAGTCCTGTTGTCCTGCACAGGAGGGGGATATCCTTGAAGAAGATCTGTTCCTGAAGGGTTTTTGTGGCCGTGGATATGACGGTCTTTTTGCCGCTCAGGATTAGAGGCACAAGATAGGCCATAGTCTTGCCTGTACCTGTGCCGGCCTCAATAACAGACTGACGCCGGTTTGTGATGGCCTCGCTGATCAGTGAGGCCATCTCTACCTGCACGGGCCGGAACTCAAAATCCTCAAAGGAACCAGCAAGGGAGCCTTTTTCCCCCAGGATGTCTTCTATTAATTTCGGTCTGGGCGGCATGACTTAAATATAGTGTGAGAAAACGGCGGGGTCAATTATGAATAACATAAACAGATATGGTCATAAGAATACGTAGAAAAGGGGCTCCTGTTTGGTCTTTCTATTTCCGCAGTTTTTCAAGATTCTTCCTTGCAAACTCTATAGTCGGATCAATCTCCAATGCGAGCATATAATAATGGACGGCCTGCTCTTTGTCGCCCATATCCCTGTAGTTGGAAGCAATATTCGCATAGTCCACGGCGGATGTAGGATCAAGGCGAAGAACGTTCTTGAAACACTCGATGGCTTTTTCGTGCTCTTTTAATTTGAAACGGCAAAATCCCATAAGGTTATAGATGTCCGTCCTCTCATGGTCATATTTCTCCGCCTCTTCCAGGACCGTGATGGCGTCATTATATCTTTGGATCTCCTTTAAACATTGCCCCATGTATGAATAGACGCTGGGAATATCTTCCTCTTCAGGGTCAAGCCGTAAGGCCTCTTCCAGATACCTTAATGCCTGGGCAGGTTTATTCATTGAGAGATGACATATACCCAGAAAAAACTTGACGTAATATTTACCAGGGATGATCTGATCCATCACTTTCAATCTATGGATAGACCACTCAGGATCAGGGTTATTTGATATCAGTTTTGCCAGGTACATTCCCACGCAGGCCGCCGTTGCCCTTTGCCTGAACCGGGCCCCCGGAATAATGGTATAAAAAGCCGGGATTTCGAGAATAGGGTGAGATATATTCACTGTAATAATCTCCATGCCTTTTTCGGATAAGCATGAAACACAGTTTACAATCTCAACCTTTATATTGTCATTTGACAGATCGGGCATATGGTTAATATCCACGGTTCGGCCAGGCTTGGTGACAAATGCGGCCTCATCAAGGGATCTGAACTTAGGTAGTCCGCTGGCAACATAATTGGAGCCTGAGTTAAAGTCGCCTGCAAGCTGGGCGACTTCGGCAAGAGCCCGATTTAAGGCCTTTTGGGGATCTGGAGCGGTTCCCGCTGTCCAGACTATCTCACTCCTTGCGGGAAATGTGGAAGGATCATAGGCAAGGGCCCCTGCTGTGGGTATGCCCGTGTCAAGGGAGAAATCCTTCATAAACAATTTTATCCCCTCTTTCCCGTATTTTTTGATCATCTCCAGGGATAGGGGATCGTTTAAAGAGTCTGTATCTATGGAATCGGTTTCCAGTCTGTTTCGGCCTATTATGTCCGATACATGCCTTTCTATGACTTCGCAAATGCCCTGGATAAGGGCCTCTTCCGAACAGTTTCCAGCGGAGGAGCCGTTAAACTGGTTAATAGTAAAAAACCAGTCAAAGGGAACAAGTACCTCTTCCTGCCGGGTGAGGTTGTATGCCCAGGTCCATTTGAGCGGGGTCATTGAAAAGATATCCTTGGCCATATCCAGGTCACCGGAATTGTCGTGCACGGACTGGGCTATTGCTTCAAAGGGGAGGGCCTTTTCCTTCAGATTTCGATATTCGTCAATAAAAAAATTACCCATGTTTTTCAGGAAGCTGAAAAAGCTGAATCTCTCGGCAAGCTCCATAACGGCGCTTGCCTCGGCCTGCTGAGGAGTCCCTCCTTTCCCCATCTGTTTTTTCGTACCGATAATACCGGCCGCGTCTTTGCCGCACATACTCAAAAAGACGGGTATATTTAGCCGTCCGTTATCTATCCTAACCGCGCTTTCCAGGATGTTCAGATCAATCTTTTGAAGTTTTTCCTTGAATCTCCTTATAGTCTCTTCCGGAGGAAAAAGCTTGTCTTGATCGTGAGTATAGCCCTTATATGCGTCTTTCAGCACTATTCTATGGCTCATAGATCTACCCCTGGTCCTCCAGATATCTGTTCATGCTCCCTGACACGTAACCTTCCAGGTCGAGGGATACATATGAGAAGCCTATTTCTCTGAGTTTTTTCACTACCTTATTTCTTAAATCCTCTTTTGAAAATCTGTTTATCCCCTTTTGGTCCATTTCCAGTCTGGCAACCGGGCCATGATGTCTCACCCTGAATTGTCTGAAACCGTTATCCCAAAGAAAATTCTCCGCCTCTTCGATCATAGTCAGCTTCTGTTTCGTAATGATACTCCAATAGGGAATCCTGGATGCCAGACACGGCATGGACGGCTTATCCCATGTGGGGAGGCCCATTTCCCGGGAAAGGAAACGTATCTCATCCTTACATAGATTGCTGTCCAGGAGTGGTGAAAGGAATCCCATCTCCTGCACGGCTCTCATACCCGGGCGATAATCGGAAAGGTCATCCAGGTTGGCGGCGTGGGCTATATGCGGTATGTCCCTCTGTTTGGCTATTTCAATAAGGCTCCGGGCAAGGGCTTTCTTGCAATGATAACACCTGTCCGGCGGGTTTGATATAAACTCGGGCAGCCCTGTTTCAGTGGTTTGGAAGATAATATGCTTGATGCCCCTCTGCCTGGCAAATTCAGCGGCACTATCCTGTTCACGCGAAGGGAAAATCGGGGAATTGCCGGTCGCGGCTATCACTTTATCTCCGAGGTATTGATGGGCCAGGGCAAGAAGAAAGGCACTATCCACACCACCAGAAAAGGCGATAAGTACTGAACGCAGATCTTTAAGCATGCGAATCAGGTTTTCTTTTTTCGATATTGCGGTATGTTTATCCATAAGAGATTAACAGGGATGAGCCAGACTGGCTATTAACATATTAGGTGTGCCGAGTCAAGAAAGGCCTTTTGAGCTATGAGCTATCAGCTATCAGCAATGAGCTACTTAATCCATAATCCCTAACCCTTAATCCCTATTTGCTTTTAACCATTTAACCATTCAACGAATCGACTATTTAACCTATAACCTCTTACCTTCTGATCCTCTGTACTCTTTTGCCCTATGAGCTATCAGCTATGAGCTAAGTTGCCCCATGGCCCATATAGCTCAAAATATTTGGATATCATTAACTAGTGTACTCATTAACCGGATGAACCTAATATTTTAAATATACCATTGACCATTCTGTCCGGTTTATTTATACTCCCGCTAAAATTAACATCTGTAAAAACCGTTAGCGGTTATCTCTTTTAAACAAGAATATAAGTAACCCGTGATGTTCTGGCTATATTGGAAGGTATCTACAGCAGGTGTTGTGTTGAATCGGATAAAAAGGGACAGGCTATGAAGTGGAGTCATGGTAATCGGGTGTTTCTCCTGTTTTGCGTGTTTTTGTGTTCAGGATGCGGTGTTTTAGAATCACCGTTAATAAGGAAGGCCGGCGGCCCTGCTGAAAAAAGGGAGATTGAACAGGCGGTCCCAGAGGATTCAGATACTAGGAACAGGAGTATGGAGGCTGTATCGAGTCCAAGTGATGAGATCGTGAGCAGTAAGGGATCCCTTGCTACAGAAGATGCCCCTCCATATGGATTCGAGGAGGATATTGATGAGTCCATACCATCGTCGGATAGTACTTACCATCCCACAGACCAGGAATTGATAGACACTGCCCTGGAATATTATCAAGCCGCAAATAATTTTTGGGAACAGGGGGAACTGGATCATGCCATTGGCGCCCTTGATAAGGCATATTCCAACACATTAGAAATAGATGGGGATAATCCGGAGACCTTGCAGAGTAAAGAAGATTTGCGTATTACTATCTCAAGACGGATTATCGAGGTCTATTCCTCCAGATTCACTGTGGCAAACGGATCTCATACAGAGATCCCTCTCGATATGAACGAGTATGTAAAAAAGGCTATTGCCTCGTTCAAGGGTGATCAAAGGAAGTTTTTCCTGGAGTCCTACGCGCGTTCAGGCAGATACCGGCCCATGATTGTCAGGGAGCTTAAGGAAGCAGGTTTGCCTGAAGAACTTTCCTGGTTGCCTCTTATTGAGAGCGGTTTTAAGATCAGGGCCCTTTCCAGGTCCAGGGCGCTGGGGATGTGGCAGTTTATCGCCTCAACCGGGTATAAGTTCGGCCTTAAAAGGGATAACTGGATTGATGAAAGAATGGATCCGGAAAAATCAACCAGGGCGGCCATCGCGTATCTGACTGAATTACATCGTATATTTGGTGATTGGACCACCGCTTTGGCCGCGTATAATTGCGGGGAAGGCAGGGTATTGAAATATATCAGCACCCAGAAGATTGATTATCTGGACAACTTCTGGGACCTTTATAGAAAGCTCCCCAAGGAAACGGCCTTTTATGTTCCTCAATTCCTTGCGGTATTACATATACTGAATAACCCTGAGAAGCACGGTTTTGAACTTCCTCCCCTGGAAAGAGAGTTGGAATATGAAAAAGTAACAATAAACAAACAGCTCCAGATAAAGACCATCGCTGAGGTCCTTGATTTGGACTCCGGGCAACTGGAGGATTTGAATCCTGAGCTCCGGCAGGATCTGACCCCTAAAACAACATATGAGCTAAAGGTCCCTGTTGGGAAGGGAAAGGTTCTGATGGCAAAGATTAAGGATCTCCCCGCATATACCCCTCCCGTGGCAACCTATGTTGAACACAGAGTCAGATCCGGTGAATCACTGTCGGTAATCGCGGAGAGATATAGGACATCAGTGAGGTCTATTATGGAAATGAACGGGCTTAGAAATAGAGACTATCTGAGAGTGGGCTGGAAATTAAAGATACCGACGGGAAAGGTATCCGCTTACTATGCAACAGGACAGGGTGGGCAAACCGACTATGTCGTAAAAAAAGGTGATTCTCTTTGGAAGATAGCTAGACGTTATAATACAACGGTTAACGCCTTAACCTCCCTTAACAACCTGCAGAGCACAACTCTCCAGATCGGGCAGGTTTTAAGGATATCCGCATCCGTCGCCCCTTCCACCGCGGCCAACACCAGGGAATACATGGTAAAGAAAGGAGATTCGCCTTATTTGATAGCAAAAAGGAACCACATGGATCTCTATGAGTTTTTAAGACTTAATAACCTAACCGCTCAAAGCACCATTTTTCCGGGTCAAATCGTACAGGTGCTGGCTGATTGACACCATGGTGCCCCCCGCCCTATACCAAAGGCCAGATTTGAAGGACCTCGATCATTTCGGCCAGAGACCAATTCATTTTCCTTAAGGAGATAAATATCTTTCGATGGGTAAAGTCGCTACCGGCCTTGATCGTTTCAGGGAAGAGCATTGGGAAAAACTAAAGGGATTAAAACTGGGTCTGCTGTGTAACCAGGCATCCCTTGACAGCAAGTTAATACACGCCAAAGACATAATCTCGTGTATGTTGCCGCGGCAGTTAAGGGTGCTTTTCGGTCCGCAACATGGGTATGCAGGTGAAGACCAAGATAACATGACTGAGACGGAGGATTCAGTTGACAGGCAATTGAAGATTCCCATTTACAGTCTATATGGCAGACACAGGGAACCCTTGATGGAAATGCTTGATCTCCTGGATATCCTTATAATCGATCTTCAGGACGTGGGAACAAGAGTCTATACATTCGCCTCGACCGTGCTTAATTGCCTGAAGGCCTCAAAAAAAGCAGGTAAAAAGGTGATTATTCTTGATAGACCCAATCCCCTGGGGGGAGAAATAGTTGAGGGCAACCTCTTAAGACCTGAACTCTATTCCTTTGTGGGGGCATACAGCCTTCCCATGCGTCATGGGTTGACCATAGGCGAGCTGGCTATGATCTTTGATCGGGTTTTCAGGATCGATTCAGATTTAGATATCGTATCGATGCGGGGCTGGACCCGTGACATGATGTGGCATGATACTGGTCTAAAATGGATTATGCCTTCTCCTAACATGCCTGGTTTCGAAACGGCCTGTGTATACCCGGGGCAGGTAATATGGGAAGGGACCAACGTGTCTGAAGGCAGGGGTACATGTCATCCCTTTGAGATATTCGGCGCACCGTTTTTGGACACAAATATGATCCGGCAAAGGCTTCTAAAGGAAGCTATGGAAGGATGTTGTCTGCAGGATATGACATTTCGTCCTACTTCTAATAAGTGGGAGGGAGAACTCTGCAGGGGATTTATGATCCATGTGCTTGACTATGGGAGGTTCCGTCCTTATTTCACATCTGTCGCATTGTTGAAGGCAGTTATAGAGACGCATAAAAAGGACTTCCGGTGGAAAGAGCCGCCCTATGAATATGAATTTTCAAGGATGCCTATCGATATTATATTGGGAGATCGCGATTTGAGAAAGGAATTGGAATCCGGGGGAGACCTAATGGATATGCAAGAGAGATGGCTTTTGAAGCATGGAAACTTCATGGAGTGGCGCAGGGATTTTCTCCTGTATTAATGCCTATGGACAAATTCCTATTTTTTACCCATTAGCCTCAATAAATTTTCGCCTATTTCAATATATTCGTCGCCCAGTTTTCTAACAATCCATTCCCTTGCGTTCTTAGACTTCAGAGTCATGTCAAGAAGCTCTTTCAAAAGCTTCCGTTCTTTCTTATCCAGCATTAATAACGCACCAGTGGTGTCATGCAGTGCCAGATTAATATCTTTTTTTTGGTTCATTTCTGCATAGTCTTATTTTTTTGAGCCGCCGCTTATCCATTTATCGATTGCCTCTTTATCAAACCTCCATACCCGACCAATCCTGATAGCTGGAATCTTACCTTCAGCGGCGTATTTACAGATAGTAATCTCATGTAGTTTTAGGTATTTTGCTAATTCTTTTGTTGTCATTATCTGTGGCATAATATAATCCTCGAAAATTGTTAAATAATACTTCAGTATTCTATAAACTTGTTATTATATATAATACGTGAAGGGTTTAAAGTCAATAAAAAATAGCAAATAAAAGATAAAATTATCCTATGTTTATAGATTTAATTTGGATTTCATTTTTACATGCTTTATTCTGGCAAATTAAGGATACAAATGGGATGAAACAAAGAATATCATGACTGGATAAAGGCATCCCTTATATCCGGTCACGGCCATTCTTTTCAAGACGACATCTATAGTATTCAGTGGATGTGGTCTTATTTTCAAGGGTTTGGCAGGCCTTTTCCTGGTGGCAACGGGAAATTCTGCCAGGGGTTCTGGCGGAGCAACCCTTGAAAATAAGACCACTGCAGGCCTGGGGTGGAATTCTTTTTGAGATGTCGTCTTTCCAAGAATAGCCGTGACCTCAGGTCATGCTATTTTGTGCTATATGGCCCATGGGGTTCTCTTTTAAGCGGCGAACTGGTTTATGTGCAATGACCCTGCACAAAACAAGACGAGGCGGGCGGATAGCCTTTTCCAGACTTGGCCGGACTCGAGAATTTTGTATTAGCTCATAAGTATTCCGCCCGCCTGGGTGGCACCTTACGTAGTTGGCATGCTGTTAATGTTTTTGCCCCTTAAAAGAGAGCCCCATGGGCCATTAAGGCACTTATGTATTTTATGTGGC
>Ga0315541_1001420_pt1 | contig 22280 bp, 18 predicted proteins | sample SalMarSW160190MG_FD_203095 | JGI IMG/M metagenome (GOLD analysis project Ga0315541, IMG submission 203095) | Salt marsh sediment microbial communities from the Plum Island Ecosystem LTER, Massachusetts, United States - Salt Marsh Sediment SW1601-190 ...
GATGCTTCCACGACCAAGCCGCCATCGAGCGAGCTGTCTTTGGCCAGCTCGCTCGATGGCACCTGCTGCCGGAACTTACACAAGACTCTTGACGCTATCGTCCGGTCCTTGCACCTTGCCGAGCCGGACGCGGCAAGGCATAATACGTTGTTCGCACATCGGCCTCGGCCGGGAAGGAATGCTTGCATGTCGGCAAAGCTAGCGTGTCTGGCGGGCGCGACCGTCTACAGGATGATGGAATCCGGCCAAGTGACGGCGAGGGAGCTGCCCAGAGCGGACACGCCGTTCGGGCAAAGCCAGCCGATCTTCCAGGTCGAGGGCGTTCCCGTTCCGTTTTACCTGATGCCCCGGCACGGCCCGTGCCGCCGGCACCCCGCCCCCTGGCAGATCAATCAGCGCGCCAACCTGTACGCACTGAAGGGCCTCGGCGTTCAGTACGTGCTGAGCTGGTCGGGCGCCGGAGCCATTACGCACGACCTCGCCACCGGGCAGGTCGTGGTGCCCAACGACCTGATCGACATGACCCGCCGCCGCCTTAGCACCTTTTTCGAGACTTCCTCGCTGGGTTTTCTTCGGCAGTTTCCCGTGTTCTGCCCGGACTTGCAGGCCGCCGCCGCCGAGGCGATGGAGGAGATGGGCCTCTCTCACATGGCCGGGGGGACGGCGGCGGTGACGGACGGGCCGCGCCTGGAGACGCCCGCGGAGGTGCGCATGCTCGGCATCGCCGGAGCCCACGTGGTCACGCACACGCTGGCGCCAGAGGTGTTTCTGGCCAAGGAGCTGCAACTCTGCTTCGCCGGGGCGTGCTACCTGGTCGGCTACGCCGAGACCGGCAGCCGCCACCGGCCATTCAGCACCGGCGACCTGTTCGCCGGGCTTAGCCAGGCCTCCCAGGACGAGCGGCTGAAGCTGGCGGTTCGCTCCCTTCCGGAGCTCCTCGCGCGGCTCGCCCGGAAGCTCGACTCAGCCGAGGTGAGCTGCGAGTGCCGCCACAGCATGGCCGAACGCATACGCGAGTGCGGCATGTCGGAGGACTGGCGGGAGTGGTTCAAATAGCGCCGGCGCCGTCCGTCTGCGGCCTGCGGCGCAGCGGGGAAATGAGACGTGAGCTATGAGCGCGGCATCGCGGCGATGCGCCTGGCCGGGCCGGCCGAAATCCCCCACACCCAGTACATCACCCACCCGCAGTGGCTGGCAGCGCTGCGGCAGCGGGCCGGCAAGCCGGCGGCGGACTTTGACGAGCTGCTGGACTTCGACTTCCTCTGGCAGACGGACCTGCCCGCCGGTCTGCCCGGCCGCTGGACCGACATGGGCCACGGCGTCTGGCAGCCCGACGGCAGCGACTACCGCCCGCCGAGGCAGTCCCCCTTCCACGGCCTCGAGGACATCTTCCAGCTCGACCCTTCCGCCGAGTACGGGCCGGTCGACCACGCCCGCCAGGTGGAGAACTACCAGCTCGCCCACGAGCAGGCGCGCAAGCGCGACTGCGTGGTGCCCGGCGGACTGTACATGTCGCTGGTGAGCTTTGCCATCGCCGCCTTCGGCTGGGAGAACCTGCTGGCGGCGGCCGGGACCGACGGCGAGCGCTTCGGCAACGTCCTGAACCGCTGGGCCGATTTCCTCATGGGATACGTCCAGGCCTGGGCCGAAACGGACATCGAGGTGTTCCTCACGCACGACGACATGGTGTGGACCGCGGGCGGGATTTTCTCGCCGGAGTTCTACCGCAGCTTCGTCTTCCCGAATTACAAGCGATACTGGGACTGCATCCGGGACGCCGGCAAGAAAATCCTGTTCTGCTCGGACGGCAATTACACCGAGTACGTTGACGACATCGCCGCGGCCGGGGCCGAGGGCTTCATCTTCGAGCCGACCACCGATCTGGAGTACATCGCGGCCAGGTACGGCCGGACGCACGTAATCGTCGGCAACGCCGACTGCCGCATCCTGACCTTCGGCAGCGAGGAAGACGTCTTCGCCGAGGTCCGGCGCTGCCTGGACGTCGGCCGGCGATGTGCGGGATTCTTTTTCGCCGTGGGCAATCACATTCCGCCCAACGTGCCCGTCGAAAACGCCGACGCCTGCATGGCGGCGTACCGCCGGATGCGCCGGCGGCAGGGCAGCGCCGGGCAAGCGGTCGAGCCGCTCGGCCGCGACTCGGGGTGTGGATGATTTCATCGGAGCACGGCGCAGGTGCCGGAACGTGCTATTTACCGTTTGGAGCGACCGGCCGAGGCCGAATAAAATACCGCCGACGGAGAACTTCGCCAGGCGATCGGAAAATGGCCCAAGCGAAACTGCTCATACAGAACATCACCGGGGTGACCGTGGTGGACTTCTCCGACAGCGCCATGCTCGACGGCCCGACCATCGAGGACATCAGCCGGCAGTTGTACGAGCTGGTCGACCAGCAGGCCCAGCGGAAGATCCTGCTGGACTTCTCGCGGGTCAAGTTTCTGTCCTCCTCGATGCTGGGCGTGCTGGTGGCGCTGCGGAATAAGGCCCAGCTCATCAAGGGCCGGCTGGTGATTGCCGGCCTGCGCCCGGAGCTGAGAAAGGTCTTCAAGATCTCACAGATGGAGAAACTCTTCGAGTTCCATGACGACCAGGGATCCGCCATGGCCAGTCTCAGCGTAGGCTGACCCCGGGCCGGGCAGGGCGGCGCCCCAGCCGGGGCACCACATCCCAGTGAACTCGCTGAAGGAGCGCTGCAATGAACAAGCACCTCCGCATCTTCCTGGCCGGCGTGGTGGTCACGGCCCCGTTCGTCGTGACGGCGTACGTCATCTGGTGGATCATCAGCAAGCTGGACAGCCTGGCCAGAAGCGGCCTCGAGAGCATCGCCGGAACGAAGCTGTTTGTGGGCGCCGGCGTGATCGTGGTGCTGACGGCGATCTACCTGATCGGACTGCTGACGCACTTTTGGGTGTTCCGCTGGGCCCTGGGTTTGCTGGAGCGGCTGTTCGCCCGGCTTCCGGTGGTCAAGACCATTTACGAGTCCGCCCGGGACGTAATCGGGCTGTTCAGCGGTGACGCCAACAAGATGGGGCAGGTCGTCCGCTACCGCATCCCCGGCACGGAGATCGAGCTGCTCGGGATTCGGACCTCGACGTCCCCGCGTGCGGCCGGCCAGAGCGGCAAGGTGTCGGTGTACCTGCCCCTGAGCTACATGTTCGGCGGCTTGACGGTGTACGTCCGCCCGGAGGCGGTCGAGCCCGTGGACATGAGCGTCGAACAAGCGCTGAAGATCGCCGCCACGGCCGAGGCCGGTGGGGCCGCGGCGCAACAGGCCGAGAGATCCAGCTCGAATCAGCAGAAATGAATCCGCCTCCGGACCCGGAAAGCGCAATTCACCACCGGGCAAACCAGACATTCCAACTGATCCTGGGGCTGGGGACAAAGGGAAGAGCTATTTCTGACGGAAGCGTGGGCCGGCGTCAAGCCTCCGCCCTGGGCTGGCCGCCGGAAGCCGGGCGGACGTCTTCGGGAAAATTCAGGGCGTCGAACCGGCCCGGGACCAGTTTGACCCGGTTGAGCGCCCCGGAGCGAAACCGCTCCCGGATTGCCGCAAGCAGCCCGTTTTGCAGGAGTTGCTGGAGCAGGTAGCGATGCGGGGCCGAATCCACCGCGACCGTCAGGGTTCCCCGGCTGAGGCCCACCAGGGCGGCGTGCTCGCGGATAAAATCGGGAATGCATTCGTCCCAGGCGACGGCGAGCTGCCCGATCTGGCGGACGCGCTTGGCAAGCCTGTGCTTCATCAGCCAACCGAGCGGCTCGGACAGCGGCCGGATTGAGTCACGCCGCTGGCGATTTTGCCAAACATTTCGCAGTTGAGGTTCATCCATGACAATCTGCCCGAAATTCCATTTTCGTCCGGGGTCACTCAGCCGTTTTACGTTGTTTACACCATCGCCCGATTCGAAGCAAAAAGTTCAGCAAAACGCGCCGCCATGCCCTGCGGCGGAGGCGCGACTATCCCAGCTCCACCGGCATCACCACGTACAGGAAGTCCGCCCCGGCTTTCAGCAGCGCCGGCTTGTTGGCCGCGCTGAACTCTATCGTCACCTCGTCGGCCTCGGTTACCTTCAGCGCGTCCATCACGAAGGTGGGGTTGAAGGCGACCTCCAGCGCCTCGCCGGTGAACTTGACGGGCATGGTGATCTCGGCCTCGCCGGTCTCGGGCGCCCGGCTGGTCAGCGTAAGCTGTTCGGGCTGGAACGACAGCCGAACGCCGCGGGATTCCTCGTTGGTCAGCAGCGCCGCCTGCCGCAGCCGGTGCAGGAATTCCTGGCAGTTGACGGTGGCCTTCCGGCTGCACTCTCGGGGGATCACGTCGGCGTACTTGGGGAAGTTGCCCTGGACGAGCGAGCTGATCAGCACCGCCCGGGCGGTGCGGACGAGAATCTGTGATTCGGTCACCTTGACGGCGACGGTCTCCTCGGACGAAGCGGACGCCCGCTGGAGCAGGTTCATCAGCTTGGACGGCACGATCGAGGAGACTTCCCGCCCGGCCGCCTTGCCCAGGGGCGCCTTGGCCAAAGCCAGACGGTGACCGTCGGTCGCGATCAATTGCAGCTTCTTGCCGGCCGCCTCCCACAGGACGCCGGAGATGGCGTAGTGGCTGTGGGCCCTGGCCGCCGCAAACAGCGTCCGGTCAATCAGGACGGAGAGCACCTCCGAGGGAACCTGAAAGTCCCCGGCGTCGGCGAACTCGGCCACGGCCGGGTATTCGCCCGGATCGTAGCCGAGCAGCTTGAAGCGCGACCCCGCGCCGGTGATCAGGCAGGTATCCTTCTCCACCTCCAACGTCAGCGTCTGCTCCCCGGCCGACTCGCGCACAATGTCGGCAAACTTCTGCACGGGCACCAACGCCTCGCCTTCCGCCTGCACCTCCACCTGCGAGACCACGTACCGGCAGCCGACCTCCAGGTCGGTCGCCAGCAGCGTCAGCGTCTTGCCGCTGGCGGAAAGCTTGACGCACTGGAGGACCGGCTTGGGCGTGCGGACCGAGACAATGCTCGCCGCCAGTGCCAGCGACTCCTGCAACGCGGCCGTTTGGACAATCACCTTCATGGAATGGACCTTTCCACACACGAAGCGAATCTGACGCACCCTCGTGCCGGGCCATTTGCCCGTGCCATTTTCCCAAGCACTGATGCCGGCGTATGGCGACCCTTATACGCACACGGCAAGCCGGTTGCAAGGGGACAAGTGGAATATCGCCCCGGCCGGAGCGGCACCGCCGGGCCAGGCCGGGCCTTGTCAACGCCCCCCCGTCCGGCCATACTACTGCCCGGGTCAGAATGAGCGATCTGGCAAAAAAACTGGCCGGCAAATTCGTCGTCCTCGACGGCCCGGACGGGTCGGGAAAGAGCACCCAGCTCTCGCTGCTGCGGGACCACCTGACGGCGCTCGGGGCGGAGGTGGAGTGCGTGCGCGACCCGGGAGGCACCGCCGTGGGCGACAAGATACGAGAGATACTGCTGGACCGCGGAAACCGCCGCCTCACGGCAACGTGCGAGATGATGCTGTTCATGGCCAGCCGGTCGCAACTGGTCGCTGAGAAAATCAAACCCGCCCTCCAGGCGCGAAAGGTCGTTCTCTGCGACCGCTTCATCTCGGCCACCGTGGCCTACCAGGGGGCCTCCGGGGTTGCAGCGGAGACGATCATCGAGATCGGTGAGGCCGCCGTCGAAGGGCTCTGGCCGGACCTCACGATCGTCCTGGACGTCCCGGCCGAGGTGGGCCTGAAAAGGGCCGGCCAGCGCCAGGACAGAACCGGCGGCAAGACCGACCGCATGGAAACCAGAAACCTGTCTTACCACCGGGCGGTCCGGCGGAACTTCAAGCAGTTACATGAATGCTACCCCCGCCCGGTCGCCGACGTCCGGGCCAACCGGGACGCCAAGGTGGTCTTCCGGGACGTGCTGGCGGAACTGGAGAGGGCCTTTCCGGATGGGGCGTAGCAGCGCCCCGGCCCGCACAGAGTTGGATGCCCGAGCTGCTGGACATTATCGGCCAGGATTCAGCCCTGGCGCACTTGCAGCGGGTCTTGGCGGGCAAGCGCCGGCCGCACGCCTATATCCTGGCGGGCCCGGAAGGCGTCGGCCGGCGGACCACGGCCGTGGAGTTCGCAAGACTGCTGCTGTGCGAGCGCCCGCGACGGCAACCCAACAACGGCCGGCTGGCGGAGCTTCCCAAAGACTTCTCCCTCCGACTGGCCTGTGGGGCCTGCCCATCCTGCCGCACCGTATCGGCCGAGACCAATCCCGACCTCCAAGTAGTCTACAAGGAACTGGCCCGCTACCACGAGGACAAGAACATCCGCGACCGCGTGATGCAGGGCCTCGGCATCGAGGTGATCCGGAAGTATCTGATCGCCCCGGCTTATCTGGCCTCTTCCGGCGGACGCGGAAAGGTCTTCATCGTCCGGCAGGCGGAGCTGATGAGCATCCCGGCGCAGAACGCCCTGCTGAAGACCCTGGAAGAGCCGCCCGCGCAGGTGACCATCATCCTGATCTGCCACAGCCCGGGCGAGCTGCTTCCAACGACTCGCAGCCGCTGCCAGGTCGTGCGCCTCGGCCGGCTGGCGGCCGATTTCGTCGCCAAGGCCCTCGCCGACGCCGGCGTAGAGACGGCCGAGGCTGCCTTCTGGGCGGCGTTTTCCGACGGCTCGCCCGGGCTGGCCGGCAAGCTCGCCGAACAGGACCTGTATGAATTCAAGCGCGACCTCCTGCGGCGCCTGGCCGTCGTCTCGGGGGGAAGTGAACGCGACCTGGCCGAAACGCTCAGACGGGCCATGGAGCGCCACGCCGCCCGTCTGCGAAAACGCGACGAGAAACTGGCCGCCACGCTGGTCAACCGACAGGCCGGCCAGACGATCCTGGCGATGATTGCCAGCGTCTACCGCGACGCCCTCTCCGCCGCTTGCGGGGCTCACCGGCCGCCGATCCACGCCGACCAGGCCCAGGCAGTCCGCAAGATCGCCGCCCGCTTCGACGCGCCCACGCTGGCCAATATCCTCGCCCAGCTTTCTCGCTACGAACAACTGCTGTGGCGCAACATCAATCCGAAACTGCTCTGGGACAACGTCGCCGTCACCTGCGCCACCGCGGCGGCGCTGGAGGTGTGAGCGGCTCCGGGATTGTCACTGGCCGGGCGCGAGAGTCGGCGTTATCCTTATAGCCCGGTGCTCTGGCGAGCTTTGCGCATAAGCCGATGGAAAACTTCAAACGATCACTGAAGTATCTATGGCCGTACCGCAGGCGCCTGGCCATGGCAATCGTCTGCGTGGTGCTGATCGCGGTGCTCTGGGGCGGGGGGCTGGCGGCGCTGGTACCGGCGATGGAGGTGCTGACCTCCAAGGAGGGCCTTCACGGGTGGATATTCAACTCGGCCGTGCAGCGCCAGCTCGGCGTTCGAGTTGTTTCGCTGCCGGTGCCGCCAGGCACGACCGTTCTGGATGGGGCAGTGGAAAGACCCGTCAGCCACGTGCTCAACGTTACGGCGGTCGGCAAAGGCAGACCCGCCGAGGGCCGGCTGAATCCCAACGACTGGCTCGTCGGCCTGAGCGGGAAGAAAGCAGAGCCGCTTCTGCTGCGCGGAGCGGCGCTGGCCCGACACATCGCCACCGACCGCACGCGGCGCCCGGTTTCCCTGTGGGTATATAACCCGTATCAGCGCTCCACTCGAATGGTAACGCTCGACCGCCGGGAGGGGGCGTGGTACTCGCGCTGGTTTAACCGATTCCTCATCCGGGTGGCCGAGACCATCCCCGAACCGGCGACCAAGCGCGACCGCTTCGGGATTCTGCTGTGGCTGCTGGCCTTCGTCGTCGCGGCGACGCTCCTGCGCAACCTTCTCCGCTTCCTCCAGGAGTACCTCGTTGGCTCGGCCGTATGGCGGGGGATGGTCGACCTGCGCTGCCACAACTACGACGTCGTGCTCCGCCTGCCGACGACTTTCTTTTCGGAAAAGGGAGTCACCGACGCCATGAGCCGCTTCCTTCAAGACACCGCCCAGTTGGCGCGCGGGCAGGAGACGCTCTTCGGGCGGGCGCTGGTGGAGCCGGCGAAAGCGGTCGGGGCGCTGGTCGCGGCAATGTGGATCTCCCCACGACTGACGCTGCTGGCCATGGTCGCGGGGCCGCCGGCCTTCTTGCTGATTCGGGCCTTCAGTCGAACCATGCGCCGGGCCTCCAGCCGGGCCCTCCAAAGCTGGTCGGGCATGCTGGCGGTGCTGGCCGAGACGCTGACCGGCATCCGAGTCGTCAAGGCCTATACCATGGAGGGTGTCGAGCGCCGGCGGTTTTTCCGCGTCAACCGAGCGTTGCTGAAGCAGCAGAAAAAGATGGTCCGCACCCTCGCCGCCACCTCCCCGACCGTGGAGGCGCTGGGTATCACCGCGGCCATGGGCGCCGTGGCCGTCGCGGGCTACTGGGTCTTCACGGACGTGATGCGGACCGGGGACTTCCTGGCGCTGATGGCCTGCCTGGCGGCGTTGTTCGATCCGGTCCGGAAGCTGGCGAAGGTGCCGGCCCGAATCCACCGCGCCGAGGCCGCCGCCGCCCGCCTGTTCGAGCTGCAAGACCAAAAGCAGGAACGGTATGCCCGGACGGCCCCGCCACTGCCCCGCCACTGCGAGAGCATCAGCTTCCGGGACGTGACCTTTAGCTATCCCGGCACGGCCCAGCCGGCCCTCAAGGGAATCAACCTCGAGCTCCGCGCCGGCGAGACGCTGGCGATCGTCGGGCCCAACGGCTCGGGCAAGACAACGCTGGTGTCCCTGATCCCGCGGCTGCTGGAGCCCAGCGGTGGAGTCATCCGGATCGACGGCAGGGACATACAGGAGTACTCCCTGCGCTCGCTTCGCCGGCAGATCGCCCTAGTGACGCAGGAGGCGGTCGTGTTCAACGCCTCCATCGCCGATAATATCGCCTACGGCAAGCGCCGGGCGGGGCGCGACGAGATCGAATCCGCCGCCCGGCAGGCGTATGTCGATGAGTTCGTCGCCGAACTCCCAAACGGCTACGACGCAGTCGTTGGAGAGTACGGCGCGACCCTCTCCGGCGGACAACGGCAGCGCGTGGCCATCGCCCGGGCTATCCTGCGCGACCCGGCCATCCTGATCTTTGACGAGGCCATGAGCCAGGTTGACCCCGACAGCGAGCGCAAAATCCACCAGGCCCTGGCCGAGTTCCGGAAAGGCCGGACCACGCTGCTGGTCGCCCACCGGCTGGCCACCGTCCTCGAGGCCGGGCGGATCGCGGTGATGGAGGCCGGGCGGATCGTCGACGTCGGCTCCCACGACCAATTGATGGAGCGCTGCCGCCTGTACCGCCAGCTCTACCAGACCGCCCTCGCCGCCGGGGACAGGCACGGCTGAGGCCGGCGGGCCTTTGCGGGGGCCGGCCTGTGGGCGGCGCAGGTGCCGGCGGCGCCCGCTTTTACCGGGCTCTGCTCGGCGGTCGAGGGGGCCTGAAACCCAGTTGCCTGCACCAAACGCGAGTTTTCCAATTGACGGGCGGCGCCTTCGGCGATATGCTCGTTGGCCGTTGCCAGGGAAGGCAGCACCAGTCGAAGGGTCGGTTTCCCATTCTCAGGTCATGGATGTTTCTACCGCTCTTCGGACAGGTTCGCGCTGGCAGCCGGGCGGCTGCGGAGCGGTAGGCAGGGCACTGCCGTGGCAAATGTTCAGCCACACTTGTGGCAGCAGATTGTTCAGCATGTGGTCGCCCAGGGCGACCAAGTCATCCGCCCGTGGTTCGCCCAACTGGAGCCGATCGGACTGGAACACGGGCTCCTCCAGATCCGCGTCCCCGGGGCGCGCGAGCAGGCGTACTGCCAGCAGCACGCCGTCGCCCTGTTCACCGAGGCCGCCCAAACCGCCACGGGGCGGCTCGTAAGCGTCTCCTTCCTGTCGCCGCCGCAGGCCGGCAGCGAGCCTGTCCCTGCGGAAAGCTCCGGCGCTCAGCCGGCCGCAGAGCTGCTCCTAAACCAGGACTACACCTTCGATGCATTCGTAACGGGGCCCTGCAACCGGCTTGCCCAAGCCGCCTGCGTGGCCGTCGCCGAATCCCCGGGCAAGACGTACAACCCACTCTTCATTTACGGCGCCTCCGGGCTGGGAAAGACGCATCTGCTTCAGGGGGTCTGCCGCGCCCTGCTGGACCGCGGCGGCGCCAGCGTTTGCTTCCTCTCCTGCGAGGCCTTCGTAAACCAGTTGATTGAGGCCATCCAGCTCGGCCGGCTGCAGGAGTTCCGCTACCGCTACCGGCAGACGGACATCTTGGCTGTTGACGACGTGCAGTTCCTCTCCAACCACGATCAGACCCAGGAGGAGTTCTTTCACACCTTCAACACGCTGTATCAGTCCCAAAGGCAGATCGTGCTCTCCTGCGACCGTCCACCCGCGGAGATCCCGGCCCTGGAAGAGCGGCTAGTCAGCAGGTTCAACTGGGGCCTGGTCGCCGGGATCGATCGCCCCGGCTACGAGACGCGCGTGGCCATCGTCCGCAAGAAGGCCGCGGCCCGGAGCATCGCACTGCCGGACGACGTCGTGTGCTTCATCGCCGGAACAATCGACTCCAACACTCGGGAACTAGAAGGCGCCATCACCAAGATCTCAATGCTTGCCAGCGTGCTCGACCGCGCCCCGGACATGACCCTGGCCGAGGAGGCGCTCGGCACCGACCTGTCTGGCAGCCGGCGTGAGGTAACGATCGAGCACATCATGCACGCTGTCACCAAGCGTTTTGGCGTGCGGCTGGCGGATATCCAGAGCCGCAAGCGGACCAAGTCTATCAGCCTGCCCCGTCAGATCTGCATGTACCTCGCCCGCAACCTCACCCGGCACTCTCTGGAGGAAATCGGCGGGTATTTCGGCGGCCGGGACCACACGACGGTGCTGCACGCCAACCGCAACGTCGCACACCTCCGGCAGAGCGACCCGGTTCTCCATGCAACGCTCCAACACCTCAGCCAGGAGCTGCGCTCCGCCTCCCGATAGGCCGGCGGACCGGCCGTGGACAAACTGTTGGAACCCCCCGGGGTACTCGCCTCAGCTCAACAGCCCTCCACACGCTCCTGCCCGCAAGCCGCCAGCCCGCTTGGCAACGGCCCGACACCAGCCACCAACCCTCACTATGCGCAACACCTTTTCCACAGGCTTTCGCCTCGCCCGGTCCCACGCAAGTTCCGGTGATTCCGAAGCTTATGCTGCGCTCCCCGAAACCAACCAACACTAGCCCACAACGGTATTACTACTGATAATTTCTCAGATCTGAATAGAAATAGGAAGACTTAACCAACTGGTGTGGCCATGCGCCGGCCTTTGCGGGCGTCTGTCCTGCTGTAGAACGGTCGTTCCTTCCGTATAAGGAGCCAAAAGGTATAATAGACCGCACGTCATGGCCAAGGACACCAAGCCTGATACACTCTGGTTCAATCTAGCGGGAAGTCCTCGGCAAGGCCACCTGCGGATTTCCGTGGCCGTGGTGGTTTTCTTTCTGTTCATGGTCATTGCCAGCAGCGGGTACTACCTGATAGAGGGAAACTACAGTTGGCTGGACGCGGTGTACATGACGATTATCACGGTCAGCACCGTTGGCCTTGGGGAGGTTGGTGGCGCGCTATCCAGCGCGGGGCGTGCCTGGACAATCTTCGTTATCGCGGGTGGACTGACCAGCGGGGCGGTGGCGCTGTCGCTGGTCGTCGCGGCACTGGTTGAGGGAAGGCTGCGCACGGTCCTTGGGAGGCGACAGTTGGAACGGCGAATTGCGGCCCTTTCCGGGCAGATCGTCATCTGCGGCTATGGGCGGATGGGACAGGTGGTCGGGCGGAGCCTAGGCAGCGTGGGGCAGAGTGTTGTCGTTGTGGACAGCAACCCCGAACGAACCGAGCAGGCTGAGCGGGACGGGGTGCCCTACCTGTTGGGCGATGCGCGCGAGGAGGCCACACTGGAGGCTGCGGGCATCGAGCGCGCGGCGGCGCTGGTCGCGGCCTTGCCGGACGACGCGGGCAACGTGTTTCTAACGCTGACGGCGCGCGGCCTGAACCCGCGTCTGCGAATTATTGCTCGGGCCCAAGAGGCAACCACGCAAGACAAGCTCATCAAGGCCGGGGCCTCGCGCGTCGTGTGTCCGCAGACGATCGGGGTGAACAGGATGGTTGATGTACTCCTCCGCCCGGCCATGGTGGATTTCGTTGAGATGGCACACAAGGGGGTGGATCTCGAGATGGATCAGCTCACACTTGGCCCGGACAGCGCGATGGGCGGGCACACCCTGCGGCAGTTGTCCCTCCCGTCCCGGGCGGGAGCGATGGTCGTGGTCGTGCAACGGGTGGACGGGACGGCCCTCTACAGCCCGGGCCCGGAAGTGACGGTTTCTTCCGGGGACACACTGGTGCTGATCGGCAGGCGCGGCCTCGCCCGAGCGATCCAGAAGCTCCAGGCCGCCGAGGACGGGCCTGGTTGAGAAGGCCGGCGCGGGTCCTAGGCGTACCGGATGGCCGCGGTGGTATACAGCGTCCTGCCACGGGCGGTGTACTTGACTTCGAAATTGGTTCCGACCGCCGCGTCGCCGCCTAGGGGCGCGGCGCGGAAAGGCACCTCGGCCAGTCCGGGCTGCCCGGAGAAAACCCGGCGGATCTGCCAGAAGTAATCGCGGCTGTCGGTGATGATCCCAACCCAGCCACCGGGCTTGAGCACGCGACGCAAGTCATGGACGAAGGGGGGCTTGATCAGCCGGCGGCGAAGATGCCGCCGCTTCGGCCAGGGGTCCGGAAAGTAGATGTGCACCCGCCAGAGGCATCGGTCCGGGAGAGCTGATCGGAAAACAGTCTCTGCGTCGGCGCAGAGCACGCGGACGTTCGGCACTCCGGCTCGGCGCGCCCGATCGGCGACGTAGCACGCATAGCTGCGGACCCACTCGATGCCTAGGAAGTTGATTTCGGCGCGCCCGGCTGCGCGGCGGAGAACGAACGTGCCCTTGCCCGGGCCGATTTCCGCCTCCACCGGGCGGTCGTTGCCGAAGAGGCCCGCCAGGTCGATGGGGTTGGTGGCCAGGGCATCGTCCAGCAGCAGGCCGGCCGCACGCAGCTCGGCAGGGGTGGACTTCAGGCGGACCTTTCCGGCTCGACTTCGCATGGTGGTCCGTCAGTGTAATGCCGTCCTGGCCGCGGCGATAGCAGTCTTGCCCGGCCGGGGTGCCCCGTTTGGGCGGGTTGGCGCGGCGTGGCCCACTAGGGCTTGCGGCCGAGCTGCTCGGCGAGCTGTCGGTTCTCAGGTAACTTCAGCAGCTCGGCAAACCGGTCCTCGTCGATCTCCTCGATGTTGCCGTTGGCGAACAGCGCGATCCGGCGCCCACCGTGGTTGGCGTCGCGATCGCAGAGGAGGATTCTGCTGCTGCCTTCGACCTCTGAGCCGGCCGGACGCGGGGCATAAGCGTACGCAATCTTTTCCGTGGGATTGGCCGGACACCGGAGGTACTTCTGTTCGATGTAATTGCGATCGACGAGGGCCTCTAAGCTTGGCGCCTCGCGACCCTCTCTTTGGGCATACTCCGCCAGGCCGGTTTCCACCCAGCGCAGGTTGCTCTTACAGCCTTGGGCCATGCGGCGCGCCTGCCCCAGGAACCACGTCGGCACGGCGGTGGCGCCCGCAAGGACCACCAGCACGGCGAGCACCGGTCCGGCGCTGGTTGCGGTGATGCGCAGAACCGTCTTTCGGGGCAGGTCCAGCAGGTTCAACAGGACCATCCAGGTCATCGCCATCATGCCCGGCAGGCCAACGACCACCGCGCCAGCCAACAGGGCCAGCGTTCGGGTCCTTTTGGCCAAGGCGGTGAAGAAGATGGCGATGATCAGCAGGGCCAGCAGCCCCGCCCCGGTCGCGAGGAAGTTCAGCCGAAGGCAGCGGGCAGTGCCCAGCTTGGAGCGGGGCAAGTCTGTGCAGGCGCCCAGGGCGCGCCGGGTCAGGTACGTGCCCCCGATGAGCCAGGCGGCGGCGAAGGCGAGGAAAACCGGCAACTGCCAAAGGAACAGGTATGCGTTGATGGATATGGGCGGCATTACTGAATGTCCTTATGAGCTCTTCTATTGCATCGGCACAACAGCCGCGCTAGCTTAACGTGGGTAATGGCCCCTGACAAGGGTCGGGGGCCTTGTCGGCGAGCGGGGGCGGCGTGTATATTGGCCGCCCGTCAAGTCACGGCAGGAAAGGCGCTTCATTCAGGGAGCAAGCGATGGCTGGGAAAAAAGCACTGAACGTTGCCCTCATCGGGCAGGGATTCATGGGGCGGACCCACTCCAACGCGTGGGGACAGGTGCGGAAGTTCTTCGACGTGCCGGTCGAGCCGGTCATGCATACCGTCTTCGGGCAGGCGGCCGAGAACCCGCGCGCCTTCGCCGACAACTGGGGCTGGGCCAACGCCAGCACCAATTGGCGGCGGCTGGTGAGGTCCGAGGAGATCGACCTGGTCGACGTTGTAACGCCGAACTACATGCACGCCTCAGTGGCAAAAGCCGCCCTTGCGGCCGGGAAGAACGTCTCCTGCGAAAAGCCGCTGGCGGCGACGCTGAAGGAGGCCCGCGAGATGGTGGCGGCCGCCAAAAAGGCGAGGGCCAAGACCTTCGTCTCGTACAACTACCGCCGCTGTCCGGCCGTGGCGCTGGCGCACCTGCTGGTCAAGCGCGGCAAGGTGGGCAAGATCCGCCACGTCCGGGCCGTCTACCTCCAGGACTGGGCGGATGAGTCCGTGCCGCTGGCCTGGCGCTTCGACAAAAAGCTAGCCGGCTCCGGCGCGCACGGCGACCTGAACGCCCACATCATCGACATGACCCGCTTCGTCACCGGCCAGGAGATCACCGAGATCTGCGGGGCCATCGCCGAGACGTTCATCCACTCGCGGCAGTTGATGACCGGCGTGGTCGCCGGCGGGATCGCCGCCGGGCTGCGAGGCGCCGGCAGGAAGGGCAAGGTCACCGTCGACGATACGGTGCTGTTCCTGGCCAGGTTCAGCGGCGGGGCGGTGGCCAGCTTCGAGGCGGCCCGGCAGGCGACCGGCAACCAGAACCGCAACGGCTTCGAGATCAACGGCACCAAGGGCTCGCTCCGGTTTAACTTCGAGCGAATGAACGAGCTGGAGTACTACGACGCCACCGCTGATCGGGCCGTGCAGGGCTGGACCACCATCATGGCCACCCACGGCGGGGACCACCCCTACGTCGACGCCTGGTGGCCCGACGCCCACGGGCTGGGCTACGAGCACGGCTTTATCAACCAGGCCTACGACGTCCTCCGCGTCCTGGCCGGCAAGAAGCCGATCATCCCGATCCCGGACTTCGCCGAGGCCTACCGGACCCAGCGCGTGCTGGACGCGGCGCTGCTGTCGGCGCGCAAGAAGCGCTGGGTCAAAGTCAGCCAGGTCCGCTAGCGCGCTCCTGGTCGTCGGAGTTCCCCGGCCGGGGGGAATAGATTTGTGTGAACGCCGGCCGGGTGGGTGCGTCAAAGTTTGTAGAACGCACTGTGGGATCGCTCTGCCAACATGGAAAGGAGAACGTCGTGAAATGGTCATTGGTGTGCGCTGTCAGCGCCCTGATCGTGCTGACCGGCGTCTGCGTTGCGCCCGCGGAACTCATCGTCGCTGAAAGCAGCCTGGAAGCGGTGACCGTCTACCGCGGACAGGCCCTGGTGACGCGGTCGGTGGCCTTGCCGGCCAAGCAGGGAGAGCTGGAAATCATCGTCGGCGACCTGCCGGCCCAAGTGGCCGGCTCCAGCCTGAGCGCCAGCGTCGGGGCGACCGAGGGCGTGGCCATCCGCTCGGTCCGCTACCGCACGCGGGCCGCCGCCGAGGCCCCGAAGAAGGAGGTGGCCGCCCTCGACGCCCAGATCAAGGAGCTGACCGCCCGCATCTACGCCAACACCCAGCGGAAGGCGCTGCTCCGCGCCAAGTCAACCCACCTGGACAAGCTGGAGTCCTTCTCCGCCCCCACCGCCCAGGTTGAGCTGAGCAAGGGTGTCTTGGATCCAAAGACGCTGGCCGAGGTAAGCAAGCTGATCCTGGCCCAGCGGGAAGCGCTGACCGAGGAGGCCATCAAGCTCCACCAGGACGAACAGGAGATGACCGAACAACTGGCGCTGCTCCAGCGGAAGCGGTCGGAGCTGACCCGCGGCGCCGGCAGGACGGTGCGGGAGGCGGTGATCTTTTTGTCCAAGACCGCGCCGGGCGCGGCCACGGTGCAGTTGAGCTACCTGGTCAACTCGGCCAACTGGGCGCCCGCCTACAACATTCGGCTGGCTGACGACGGCAAGACGGTGAACGTGGAGTACCTCGCCGAGGTCAACCAGATGACCGGTGAGGACTGGTCAGACGTGAAGCTGACGCTGTCAACAGCCACGCCGGGAATGAACGCCAGGAGCCCGCTGCTGGCGCCGCTGTGGGTCGGGCTGTTCCAGCCGACCGTCCCCGAGGGCAAGGCCGTGAAGAAAGTGTTGCTTGCTAAGGATGGCTATGCGCACCAGCGAGTGGTACTGTTTCGGGGGCAGCGCGCCTACGTCAACCCGACCCGGCCAGCGGCAGACGCCGGTTGGGATCTCAACACGGCGGCCGTGGCGGCACAGGAGATGGAGCTGAACGTTAACCGGGAGGCGCTGCTTGCCGGCGGCGAGGCCGTGCGGCCGATGGAGGAGGTCCTCGCCGTTTCATACGGGCTGCCCGGGAAGATGAGCCTGGCCAGCCGCTCCGATCGGCAGCTCGTTGAGATCTCCAGGCTCAAGCTGCGCGGGAAGGTCTACTACGAGGCCATCCCGCTGTTGAGCAACTACGTCTACCGGGCGGGGGATCTGAACAACACCAGCAGGCTGCCGCTGCTGTCCGGCTCGTACAGCGCCTACATCCGCGGGGAGTTCGTCGGCCGTGGGAAGCTACCGGTGGTCGCCCGCGGGCAGCAGTTTACCATCGGCCTGGGGGTGGACACCCAGCTTCGCTGCCGGCGCGAGCTGACCGACAAGTCGGACAAGGTCGTCTGGGGCAGCCGCGTGCAGAACTTCCACTACCGCCTGCTGCTGGAGAACTTCAAGGACACCCCAGTGGCGGTGCGGGTGATGGAGCGCATCCCGGCGACCAAGACCGATGCCCTGAAGGTCGCCCTGGGCCACATGAGCGAGGAGCTCTCCACCGACCCGGTGTACGTCCGCGACCTCAAGGACAAGGGCCTGCTGCGGTGGGAGATCGAGCTTGCCGGCGGAGCGGCCGGGGCCAAGGCCAGGCAGTTGGAGTACGCCTTTGAAATGAAATTCGCCAAGGACAGGCACGTCGGCGAACTCACCGCGGGGCTGGTCAAGGAGATGGAGCGGGAGTACCGACAGATGATGCTGGCGCATTAGCCGGCCGCCGTCGCCGGCTGGCCTAGCGGGCGAGGTTTTGCGATTCCTTCGCGGCCGCCCGCATCGCCTTCAGGTTGTCGCGCAGGCGCGAGGGCTTGTTTCGTGCCCGCCACAGCCTGGCGAAGTCGGCTGCCAATTCGTCCATGTCGCGTGCCAGGCGGCGGAGCGTCGAGCCGCGGACACTCCTGCCGGCGCGGAGGTCGCGGCCGGCGAGGATCCGCCGGCAGGCCAGCAGGTCCATCCGCCGTGCCAGGTCGAACTCCTCCAGGGCCAGCGCCTCGAACTCGTCTTGACCCGCCAGCCGGGGGAAATGCAGTTCCTGCGTCGCCGCCAGCCGACGGCGGATTTGGCCCAGGTCCAGGTTTGGGTTGCCCATCGCCCGGTACCCCGGCATGGGGCGGCCGGCCTCGAACGGCTCGATAAGGGCGTGGTAGAGGTCCCCGCGCGGGTAGGCCCCCAGCACCCGCAGGGCCGCGGCCAGCTTGCCCGTCCTGTCGCCGAAGGCCAGCCGACAGAATCTCTTCGTAAACCGCTTTTCGTCCACGGCCGGGCCGTTCCAGGCATGCGCCGCCCCGTGGGCGAAGCTGTGCAGGCTCACGCCCAGCGTGTTTCGGTGGCCGTAGTCGCCCCAGTCGGTGTTCAGCAGCCCCTCGGCGGCGTACCGCCGGGCGATGCGTGCGAACTTGGCGACGTTCTCCATCGCCTGCCGCATCCGCGTGCCGTGGCTCTGCCAGCCGTTGGTGCCGGGGCAGCATATCAGCGGCAGGCCCGCGGCCGCGAACTCGTCCGTCCGGTCGATCCGCGAGCCGTTGGGGCTGTAGTCCCAGTTGAGCATGACGATGTCCTTGGGGATATCGCCGATCAGCTCCGGATGGGCCAGGATGATGTCGCCCCACATGTTCATCCGCTTGCCGTGCTTGCGGCAGAGGCGGCGGATCTTGAGGATGAATTCCAGGTACAGCCGGCCGACGCCGATCCTCTCGGCCCGCTTGCGGCTGCGGCCCCGGCCGATCTGGCGGGTCTCGTCGCAGCAGACGTTGAAGTCCTCGGCCTCCAGCAGCGGCAGGAACTCGCCATACAGGTCGGCAAGCAGCGCGATGCTGCCCGGGTCGGTCGGGCACAGGTCGCCCTTTTCATCGCGGCGGAAGTCGAGCCCCTCGGCCAAGTGGCTGTACTGCGGCAGCGAGAGAATTTTTTCCATGTGCCCGAAGCTGGCCAGCGAGCCGACCAGCCGGACGTGGTGCTTCCCGGCGTGTGCCTGGATGGCCAGGATGTCCCCGGCCGTGAAGGGGCTGTAGCCGACGCCGATGGTCGGGTGGCTGTGGTAGCGGAAGGTGTTCTCGATGTAGAGTTGGAGCTCGTTGACCTTCCAGTGGGCGATCCGCTCGATGAGCTGCTTGACCGTCTTGACCTTCGGGACCTTGCCCCGGGAGCAGTCGTGATAGATGCCGCGGCGGCGCAGGTCCGGTGCGTCCTGAATGTGCATCCCCGGCAGCCGTCGCCCGTGCAGCGCCAGCAGGTCCCGCAGCGTTTGAACGGCGTAGTATGCCCCCGCGGCGGTGAGCGATCGGATCTCGATGGCGTCCCGGCCGACGGTCAACTGGTACGCCTCCGGGGCGGAAATCTTCTTGTCGCGGATGATCCGCACGGTGGCCGAGACGGGCGAGCTGACCCGCCGGGCGCGCACGCCCAAGCCGGCCAGATCGTCGCCAAGCTGACGCAGCGGCAGCCGGTCGGCGCTGTCGCAGGCATACATTCGGATGAGTCTCGGCCAGGCGAATCGCAGCGACAGCCGCCGGTATTTCTTGACGGGGATCAATACGCCGGTCGTTGTCATGGCTTCCTGGACTCCTGCGTTCTGCGGTAGCCGGCCGATAATAGGTTCAGGCTCAGGTGGCGGCAAGCTCCGAGCCGTGATAGTATTACCCTGGCGCATGCAGGAGCGTAAAATAAATGGCCGGATCGGGTGGGAGCGGTAAGACCATGTCCGCTGAGAGATATTTCGTTTCGCTCCGCCGGGGTTTTGCGGCGGGGTGGATGATTGCGGCGTCGGTGGCGGTTTCGGCCATTGGTTTTGGCTGGATCGCGCCGGCCCAGTTCATCGGGCTCGGCCCCTCCGTCCAAGCCGAGCTGCTGCCCGGGCAGAGCGCAGCTTCGATGGAGCAGTTGTATGAGGCCGCTCTGCGCAGTTACGCGGCCGGGGCAAAGGAGTATGAAGAGGCCGCAGCGGCCGTCGTCGCCCGCGGCCGGGAGGCGGTCACGTTCCTGGTCGGCCGGCTCCGCGGCCAGGCCGAGCGGGTCAGCAGTGCCGAGGAGCTCAAGTCCAGCGGCATCCTGGTTACGATCAACCTGCTGGGGCGGATGAACAGCTATTCGGAGGCGCGGGCGGCCCTGGGCAGGCTGAGGGACCACCCGGTCGAACAGGTCAAACAGTGGGCCAACTACGCCCTGAAGCTCACCGCCCAGACTCAGCCGGCCGAGCGGCCGAGGACGACCAAGCCGACCGAGGCCGAGCCAACCACGCGGCGGGTCGAGGCCGGTCGCATACTCACCGAGGAGGGATGGTTTGCTAAGCCCAACGTGGACGCACCCGAGCTGCCGGAAACGATCACCCGGGCGTTCGTCATTCCGATCCGGGAGCCCATCATGGGCAAGACCTACGACGCCATCGCCCGGAAGGCGGTGCGCTGCCGGGCCGCCGGGGCCGAGCTGATTGTCTTCGATATGGACACCTGGGGCGGGGAGGTCGGCGCCGCCCTGGACATCGCCCGGCTGTTCAAGACCGACCTGAAGGACATCTACAAGGTCTGCTACGTGAACACCCGGGCGGTCTCGGCCGGCGCGCTCATCGGGCTTGCCTGCGATGAGATCATCGCCACTCCCAGCGCGAAGTTTGGCGATTGCGCGCCGCTGCTGATGACGGGAAAGCTTGAGGGCATCGAGCGCGAAAAGATCGAGACCGTTCTTCGGAACGAATTCAGGAGTTCGGCCGAGAAGAACGGGTACAGCGTCGCCCTGGCCGAGAGCATGGTTTCCATCCACCGCGAGGTCTGGCTGATCCGCAACGGCAGCAACCTGTACCAGGGCAAGCCCGAGCTGCGATACGTGTTGGCCAAGGACTGGCGTGCGCGCGTGCGCGTGCCGCCGGGGCTGACGACCGCTCCTTCAGACCCGGCCAGCGCGTGGGAGCTGGTGCGCGTGGTCGTGCCCGCCGGCGAGCTGCCCACGCTGAGCAGCCGGGAGGCGTACGAGTACGGCTTTGCCTCGCACGTGATCGACGCCCCCCGCGAGAAGCCGCTGTCGGCGCTGAAGGAACACTTCAAGATCACGGGCGAGCTGACCGCCCTGGAGGACAACTGGTCGGAGAGGTTGGTCGAGCTTCTGACGCACCCGGCGGTGTTCGGTTTTTTGTTCTTCGTGGCCCTGTTGTGTGCCTACATCGAGGTCAACACGCCCGGCTTCGGCATCCCCGGCGCGGTGGCGATCGTTTGCTTTGCGGTGATCTTCGGCAGCCGGTTCCTTACCGGGATGGCCAACTGGTGGGAGATCTCGCTGTTCCTTATCGGAGTTGTCCTGCTGCTGGTGGAGATCTTCGTCACCCCGGGCTTCGGCGTGCTGGGGACGCTGGGGATCCTTTGCTGCGCGGCCGGGCTGCTGGCGATGGTGGTGCCCAACGCCCCGGATCGGCTGCCCTGGCCGCAGGGCCCATTGGACTGGAGCGTCTTCAAGAACGGGCTGCTGGCCTTGACGCTGGGGTTCCTGGCGGCGATCGCGGCCTCCATCGCGGTGGCGCGGTACTTGCCGCGGGTCCCGGTGGCTGGTAAACTGGTGTTGGCACCTCCGAAGCCCGCGGTGGTTCCCCCCGTGGGCGAGGGCGCGTCGATCCTGCGGGTGAGATCCGGGCAGGTCGGGAAGGTGGTTCAGACTTGCCGGCCCGTGGGCAAAATCCAGGTCGGCGATCAGCTCGTCGACGCGGTGGCCGACGGGGCGTTCCTGGCGGCCGGCACCGAGGTCGTTGTGCTGCGGAACGAGGGCAACCGCGTCGTTGTCCAGGAAAAGATCGGATGATGGGATCGTTGGAGCCGATAAGGCCGAGAGCGGTTGCGGCCGGCGCCGCCCTTGCGAGTGAGACATGCTTCCCACAATCCTGCTCATCGCGGCCTTGCTGATCGCGGCGCTGCTGCTGTTCGCCGCGGAGGTGTGCACGCCGATGTTCGGCCTGCTCGGGGCCGTGGGGCTGGCATGTCTGGCGGGAATGGTCTACCTGTTCTTCACGATCAGCGACAAGCTCGGCGTGGTCGTGATCGTGCTGCTGCTCTTTTTTCTGCCGGCCTATTTATGGGCGATGGTCAAGTATCTCCCGCAGACGGCGGTCGGCCGGCTGCTACAGCTTCGCAGCGCGAAGAAGAACCCCGGCGAGGCCACTCCGGAGGCTACCGAGCAGGAGCTGCTGCTGGGCAAGACCGCCGTGGCTGAAAGCATCCTCCGCCCCAGCGGGGCGATTCGTGTGGACGGCAAGCGAATCACCGCCACCGCCGAGACGGGCTTCATCGCCAAAGGCGCCACGGTCGAAATCGTAAAGGCCGTCGGCATAAACGTGGTGGTGCGGGAGGTGGAGCCCTCCTAGTCCGGCCGCCGACATGCTGCTTGCCCCGGCGCGGCGGTGGGTGTATAACTTAGCAGGCAACAGTGTATTCGCAACGGATCCGACTTTACCCAGAGTAAGGGGCCTGAAGATGCTGGCGATACACATGGCGGTTTGGGTGCTGATCGGCGTGGCCATTCTCATCGTGCTGGTGATTATGGGCGTCATCGGCCGGTTCATAAAGCTGTGGATTCAGGCGTACTTTGCCCGCGCGGGCGTGACCATGTTCGAGCTGATCGGCATGGCCCTG
>Ga0315541_1001422_pt1 | contig 22253 bp, 26 predicted proteins | sample SalMarSW160190MG_FD_203095 | JGI IMG/M metagenome (GOLD analysis project Ga0315541, IMG submission 203095) | Salt marsh sediment microbial communities from the Plum Island Ecosystem LTER, Massachusetts, United States - Salt Marsh Sediment SW1601-190 ...
CATCATGAGCGCGCGAGTCCTCGGTATCTGCTGTAGCCCCCGCCAAGGGCAATCGACATTCAAGGCTATGCAGGTCTGCCTGGACACGGCCAAGGAAGCGGTCCCGCAGATCGAGGTCCAACTGATCGAGCTGGCCGGCAAGAAGATCGGCCCCTGCACGGCCTGCGGCATCTGCAAGCAGGGACTGATCTGCGACTTGGAGGATGATTTTGGAGAGCTTATCCCGATACTATCAGACCCGCAGGCCAAAGGCATCATCATCGGCACGCCCGTCTACTTTGGCGGCATGACGGCCCAGTGCAAGGCGCTGCTCGACCGCTGCGTTGTCTTCCGCCGCAACGGCTGGCTGCTGCGGGACAAGGTTGGCGGCGTGTTGGCGGTCGGGGGCGTCCGCAACGGCGGCCAGGAACTGACGCTCCAATCGGTTCGGGCGGCCATGCTCTGTCACGACATGATCTGCGTGAGTGACGGGAAGGATTCGGCCCACTTCGGCGCCGCGCTCTTCAGCGGCGGTGACGGCGGGATTGAACAAGATAAGGTGGGTCTGGACACAGCCCGAAACCTGGGGCGGCGAGTGGCGGAACTGGTCGTCCAGCTCCACGGCTCGAGGTGATCGGCAACCCATGAAGGCTAGGTTCCTGCCGACGACGATCCTCTTGCTGGCCCTTGTGCTCATGTTGGGGCTGCATGTCCTGGTTCCGTTCCGCAGCATCGTGCCTTGGCCGTGGCGGCTGTTCGGGGCCATTCCGCTCGCTCTGGGTGTCGTCCTCAATCTCTGGACGGACAGGCGGTTCAAGCAAGCCAAGACGACCGTCAAGCCGTTTGAGACACCTCAGTTGCTCATCGTCACCGGACCGTTCCGGTTCACACGGCATCCGATGTACGTTGGAATGACGGCGATCGTTATCGGGCTCTGGTTGCTGCTCGGGACAATGACACCGATCTTCGTTGTTCCGCTCTTTGTGCTGGTGCTGTGTTTCGTCTTCATTCCCGCCGAGGAGCGCATGATGCTGGAGCAATTCGGCGAAGACTATCGTGCCTATTGCAAGAGGGTAAGGCGCTGGCTGTAGCGGGGAATCCGCGGCTCACCGAAGCAGTTTAGGTTTGTCTTTTGTCATTGCCGACAAGAGGGGCATGCCAGCTCCAATACCCATAGACGTGCGAGAACGGATGCTTGCCGCATATGACGCCAGACTGGGGACTCAGGAAGAAATGGCCCGCATGTTTGGGGTTATGCAGCAAATGCTTGACCAGCCCGGAGCCCTGATGCACGTGCGGCTGGCGATGTACCGGGCCCTGGCCGAGGGCGAGTTCACGGACGAACAGCGCGCAGGCATCCTGGGTGGGAACATCGCGCGCCTCCTCGGCTTGGCCACGTAGCAGCAGGCGGTATAATGGTTCAGGCACGCCTCGAAGCGACCGAGCGGGTCTCCGGACCAGTTTGGACGAAACATGTAGGGGCTGACCGGAGGCGCGCAGAGCGGCGATCGGTCGCGCCTCTGGCGCGCGTATTCACGCCCAATAGCTTGCAGTAGCCTGCAAAAGCTTGATGATTGGGCGAGATTTGCCTTGGCTTCCCGCCGGAACCTTGCCTCTTGCGGCCGAACGGGTCACGCGCCGCAGCCGACTTGGTTGCTCGGCGTCCTCATATCCCGGAGGCCGCGGGCTGAAATCCCGCCCCCGCTATCCGGTAAAACACTATGGCCCAGTCGGTTACGGCTGGCCTTTCTTGTGCGCCGACGGCAGCCGAGCCGGTTGGGTCCGCATGGGGAGCGTTTGGGTGCTTCGGTTTGAGCCTACCGATGGTCGTGCTCGATGCCCTGGCGCTCAGAGGAACGGCGGATAGTTCGGAGACCATCGCACGGCTCGTGTCGAGTTCAAGATTTCGCAAGGGCTCGAGGCGACACGGGCAGGCCATTCTGGAGCGGCACGGCATTGTCACGCTGGGGGGGAGGCTCGATTGTGCCGATATCACTGTATGCCGGGAGCCGGCCAAGGCGCAACACCCGACGGTGGTCAGAGTACGGCTCGACAGGCACCCGTCGACGGGAGTGGCGGAATGAGCATGCGTCCATTGAGCGCGTTGGGCTCGTGTGTCATTGCCCTGGCCTGTGGATGCCACACGGTGAGGATCGAAAGCGACCCCCCCGGGGCGCTGGCCTACTGGGACGGCAAGTACTACGGGCGGACGCCGATCGTGCACACGTGGTACCTTGGCCAGAAGGCCTACGGGTTCGACACCAAGATGGTGCTGCCGGGCTATGACGTGTCGGAGTGCCCGCCGATCGAACGGGGCTACCTGGTGACGGAGACCAGCCTGTCTACGGCCCCATCGGGCGCCATGTGCTATGTTGACGGTGTCTTTGTCGGCAGCACGCCCGGGTTCCATCACCTTCGTTTCCCGCGTCTGATCCGCGTGGTCTGGCCGAAGGAGGTCCTGGCCAACAGCAAGTACCGCCCGGAAGGCGCGCCCGGGTTCGCTGCGCCCGCCGCGGCGAAGCCTCGCGTCGGCAGCGTGCGAAGCCGCTTCGCGGTCCTCGTCGGCCTGAGCCGCTATAAGTTCCGAGGCAAATGGGGGCTGAGCGACCTACGATACGCGGGCGCCGACGCCAAGGCGCTGGCGGCCTACCTCCGCAGCGAGCGCGGCGGGCGGTTCGATCACGTCATCCTCCTGACCGACGAGCAGGCGACCACCAGGAACATCAAGATCGCCATTCGCGAGAAGCTGCGCGGCGCGCAAAGGGACGATCTGATCGTGATCTCCTGGTCCGGCCACGGCGGCCCCGACCCGCAGGAGCCGAAAAAGCTCTACCTCATCACGCACGACACCGACCCGGCGCACATGGCATCGACGGCGTACGGGATGGACGAGTTCAAGCGGGACGTTTCGCGGCTGGAGGCGCGTCGCATGCTGATCCTGGCGGACACGTGCCATTCGGCCGGCATCTCGGACCCGCAGGTCGGGCTCCGCGGACCCAAGGATAACAAGATCGTCGAGGGGATCAAGGGCGTGTACGTCGCGTCGGCGAAGTCGAGCGCCACGCCTCCGATGTGGATGATCTTCACGAGCTGCGAGGCGCGTGAGTACTCGCGGGAGACCGAGAAGCTTGGCACCGGGCACGGCGTGTTCACGTGGTATCTCCTTCAGGGCCTGAAGGGCGGGGCGGACACGCCCAAGTGCGGCGGCGACGGCGACGGCAGGGTCACGCTCGGCGAGGTGATCGAGTACACGCGCGACCAGGTCAAGCGCTACACCGGCAACCAGCAGCACCCCGACACCGCCGGGCGGTTCGATCGAACGCTTCTTATGGGAACGGCCAAATGACCGGACGGGCAGCCGCGATCGTCGTGTTCATACTCATGTGGACCCTCGCCGGCTGCGCCGAATCGCCGGGCGTGGCGCCTGGGCCGAAGCCGGTGGCCCTCCAGCCCGCGCCGGCGCCTCCGCCCGAGACGTCGCTGGCGCAGCGTATTGAGGAGGCCTGCCGCAAGCTAGCGCGCCCGTTGCTGGCCCGTGTGCCGGCAGAGAAGAAGCTGGCCGTCCTTCCGCTCGTGGATTCCGACGGCGGTCAGAGGCGATTGGGCGGCCTGATGGCCGAGGGGATCGAGGCGCAGTTCGCCAAACACGGAAGGTCGCTCGTCGACCGAACACAGCTCAACGAGCTTCTGGCTGAGATCGATCTTCAGCTCGCGCTGACAGCCGATGCGAAGACACTGCAACGCGCTGGCCTGCTCAGCGGCGCGGACGTTCTCATCGTCGGCCGCACGATCGACACCGGGAGCGAGGTGCTGCTGAGGGCCAGGGCGCTCGACGTCACAGCCCGCGCCGGTCACGTGCTGGCAACGACCGCGAACGTCTCGATGCCGAGGGCGAAGCTCGGTCGCCTGATGTGGTACGTTCGGCGTCCGGCGGCGGCAGGCGCGACGGGGGAGCTTCCGCCGCTGGCCCTGCGCTACGAGCTGGTCTCGCCGGCGCGCGGCGGCGAGGTTTGCCTCGGCGACGGCGCCACCGTCCGCAGCGGGCAGAAGTTCAAGATCCGCGTGCAGCCGAACAGTGACTGCTGCCTGTACGTGCTGCTGTACGACAGCCGAGGCGCCGCCAGCGTGCTCTTTCCGCACCGGAAGATCGGCCTGAGCAACCGCGCCCGCGGCGGCGTCAGCTACGAAATCCCCGAGGCGGCGAAGTGGTACTGGTTCGACCAGAGCCCCGGCACTGAAACGTTCTATCTCGTCGCCAGCTACACCCCGCTGAAGAACCTCCAGGGAATCCTCGCGAGGATGCGGGAAGCCGGCGGTGGCAAGATGGAGCTTGCGGCGGCCGCCCGCAACGAGATCGACACAGTCGTCATGCGCGGCACGGGTGCGGCGGGGGCCGCCGACTATCGGCCGAGAGGCTACCGGATTGCCAGGCGCGGGGTGGGAGGCATCGTCGACCTGAGCTGGGGACCGGTAGAGCCGGCGATGGGCGGAAGATCGACAGCGTCGTGGAGGGCTTCGCAACCGTGGTGAAGAAAGTCACGCTCCGGCACCGATGACGCGCCGCCGATGCATCCGGCGGGCGGACGCGGGTCAGCGCAGATCCTCATGCGCGAGGATTGGAAAGACGCTGGCGGTCCAGGTCTAGGCGGTCTCGCAAAGCCCGCGGCCGGTGATCGCGTCGAGGTTCTTGGCCATCCCACCGGCGCCGCAATCGAGCACGAGCGCGTTCAGGCGTGCAAGGCACCCATGGCCCGAGACAACCGGAAAAAAGGCGAGCACGAACGTCAAGGAGGAACGGGCAGGGATCGAGAAGATGAACACATGCGAGCTGGCCGAGCGGTATGCCGAGATGACCGGCCAGCCGGTGCGGGCGCGGCACCGGGCCTACCTGATCCGCAAGATCGCCTGGCGGCTACAGGCCGACGCCGTGGGCAACCTGTCTGAGCGGGCGCCTTCGTCGGGCCGGTCAGCCTGAACCTAGGAGCGAATAGGGAGCGTCGGGCTTCCGCGTTTTGCCGCGTTTTGCCGCATTCTGCCGCGCTGGCGATTTCGCCTAATCACATAAATCCCCTCGCATTAGTTCGTTACGGCATTTCCCGCATCTCCTCTCATGGCCCGGAGGTCGCGGCCACCGGCCCGTGGCAGCCATCCTGGCCACGGGCGTCCTCCGCTATCACCGCATGGGCCGGGGGGCCTCATATTCGACTGCTCGGGAATCTCCCGATTCCCAGCAGAATTACCTTGGCTCCGTCCACAGACCGAGGCCCTGTGTGCCCGCTGGTTCGGGCGATTAGGGGCCGAGAGATCCACAGGAAGGACCGGGCATGAACATTAAGTCCGAGATGGCGGCGATGGACAAGCTGGCCTCACTAGCGGGGGGAGGCGTTGATTGTCCTCCACGACCGACGGCCGGCCTCATCCTGTCGTTTGCCCAGACCCGGGCGACGTCACGGACGAGGCTTGAGGCCAGACGTGACGACCCGCGCAAGACAACGCCCCGCGGTTGCCCACGGGGCGTTGGAATCGTTGCTCCCTCGACAGTTGCCTCAGGCCTTGCGTCGCCGTCGAACCAGCGCCAGCCCGCCCAGGCAAAGCAGTCCGAGCGTGGCCGGTTCGGGGACGCCCGTCGTCGTCGGCTTCTCCAACAGCACGAACGAGCCGGAATTGTTGGGGCCCGGCGTCACGTCGATCCAGAGCTGCCCGTCGCTTGCCCCGTTGCCGGGGAACCACGTCGCGCCGTTGGGCACATCACCGCCCCACACGTCCAGCTGCTGCTGGGTCGTGAACTGCGCCAGCTCGAACGGATCGATCGTCCAGCCGATCGGGCCGGCGCCGCCGGACCCGGCGGTCTGGGCCGGATTGAAAAGAGTGCCCCCGGTCGTGTCCACTAATTTGAAGTGGAAGTCGGTCCAAACAACGCCGTTGTTGTTGATGAGTATCTCATCGTCGATGACGATGTGCGTTGCGGCCGGATAGGCAACCTGCTGGAACTGGATGCGGATAGACGGGATATCCAACTCCTCACCCACCGGCTCCTGCCGGTAGTCAGCGAACTTCTGGATGAACAAGGCGTCCCCTACCACGCCCGTGGCCATCACGTCCACCAGACCATCCAGGGCGGGATCCCAAGACGCCTGCCAGCCGGCCCCCAAATTCACGACGCCCGCCGGGGCGGACACCGCCAGCGCACAAACCACCATGGCTGCGGGAATCGCCGCGGTTCTTCGAATAGCCCTCATCTCTGGCCTCCTAGTCAGAATGCCACATTCCTACCCGGTGCCTGACCCTGACAGGCACCCAGCCCGCCGTGGGCTCAACACGGACGGACAAGACTGCCGATCCTCACCCAACCAACTACGGACGTCCGGCCCTTGACCACAGTCCAAGCAACCCGCGTCCGATTCGCCAAGTGGCCCTCAACCCACTTGACGCTACTTTCTCCGACTGTCGCCTCTCCTGCCTCTCTTCAGCAACATGACCGCCCCGCCCGACGTCAGCAGGAACATCGCCGCCGGCTCGGGCGTCGGCGTCTCCTTGAGGGTAAACGACGTGAAAACATCCGGGTCCGGGAAGGCATCCACCCACAGCCCGCCACCGGCCGGGTCGGTTCCAGGCTGCCAAAGCCCGCCGTCCGGAACCATCCCGCCCCAGATGTCGAGGCGCTTCAGCTTCGCGTCGAACGCCGCCTGCGCAAACGGGTCGAGCTTCCACCCGATCGGGGCCGGCCCGCCGGAGTTGGCCGTGGCAACCGGGTCGAACACGGCGTTGCCGCCCAGCAGGATCAGGTGGAAATCGTCCCAGTCCACGCCCGTGGAGTTCTGGATGCTCTCGCTGTCGATGACAATCTGCGTCGCGGCCGGCCAGGCCACCTGTCTGAAAACAATCGGGATGGAAGGGAACATACCGCCGGCCGGCGGCTGGGTGAATTGGGCCGTCTTCTGGACGATCAGCACGTCGCCGGCTATGTCCACCATCTCAACGGTGACGAGGTTATCCAGCGACGCGTCCCAGGAGGCCTCCCAGCCTCCACCCAGGTTCACCACCGCCGCGGCCGCTGGCGTCGCCCCGACGCACGCCAGCGACAAGGTCACTAAACCCGCCAGCACCTTCCCGTTCGCTCTCATCGCCCAAACCTCCTTTGGGGCCGCGCCAACAAAGCCTCACTTAGCCGGAACCTGCCCCGGCATTTCGTCTGTTAAGAACAGCCACCTACCTCCGTTTGAACTTGGCCATGCGGCCTGAAGGCGTGAGCGATTGAGCGAGAAAGCCCATCGCCTTCCGAGGTGAACTTACCCGCCGCTCATCCCAAGCGGGACTCGGAGCGCCACAGATTATACCACAGGACCTACGATCCACTAGCGCAAAAATCCAGAAATCTAGATCTGTAAGAAACGGCGCAAGTCACATATGCGGGAAGGGCTGGTCACCGCGCTTCGGCGTCCGCGTAGGCAAATAGCCGTACGTCATTCTGGTTGCTGCTCTTACGTCTACTCGGGAAGGCAGGGTTCGAGCCCGCCAGCCGCTGGACATGCGTCTCCCTGCGTCAGCCTCTTCTTACCCCGGTGAGTGGAAAGACTTAGGAGCGGATGGGAAGCGTCGGGCCTCTGCGGTTTGCCCAGTCTTGCCGCATTTTGCCGCGCTGGCGGTTTCGCCTAATCCCATAAATTCCCTTAGAGTAGTTCGTTACGTCATTTCCCCGATCGCGTCTCATAGCCCGGCGGTCGTGGCCATGCTCTCCGCCGCGCCGGCGACGGCTCCGCCCCAGGATCCCGGACCGCCGACCTGTTCATCAACGGGCCCTTATCCGGCTGAAAATGCACGACGTAACGAGCATTGCGGTGTTCGGGGCTACAGCTTCTCCCCCAGGATGCGCGCGATCCGCTGGGCGGCGCGGCCGTCCCACAGCGGCGGGATCCCCGGTTCCTGGCATTGACCGTCCCGCACCCGCCGGTAGGCCGCCAGGATTCTGTCCGGATCCGTGCCCACGAGCTGATTGGAGCCCACCTCGACCGTCACCGGCCGTTCGGTGTTCTGCCGCAGCGTCAGGCAGGGCACCTTGAGGATCGTCGTCTCCTCCTGCATTCCACCCGAGTCCGTCAGAACCAGCCCGGCCTCTGCCATGAGCTTGAGGAAGTCCAAGTAGCCAAGCGGCTCAACCAGCCGCAGGTCCGCCATGCCGGCCGCACGGGCGGCCAGCGACAGCGCGTTCAGACTCTTACGCGTACGCGGATGGACGGGAAAGACGATCGGCATGTCTTTCTGGATCTGCTCGAGGGCGTCCAGGATCCGCCCGAACGCCGCATGATCGTCCACGTTACTCGGCCGATGCAGTGTCAGCACCGCGTACCGGCCGGGCGTTAGGCCCAGCTCATCGAGGATCCTTGATTCCCCGGCCTTGGCCCGGTTCCTCAGCAGCGTGTCAATCATGACATTGCCCACGAGGAAGATCCTCTCTTCTGCCACTCCCTCCCGGCGGAGATTGTCCACGCCGCTCTGCTCGGTGCAGAAAAGCAGATCGCCGATGGCATCGGTGAGCACGCGGTTGATCTCCTCGGGCATGGTCCGGTCGAAGCTCCGCAGTCCCGCCTCCACGTGCACGAGCTTCACGCCGAGCTTGACCGCCACCAGCCCGCAGGCAACAGTGCTGTTGACGTCCCCGACGACCAGGACGGCATCCGGCTTCTGCTCCAGGACAACTGGCTCGAATTGGCGCATAATCTGCGCTGTCTGGGCTCCGTGGGAGCCTGAGCCCACCCCCAGGTTGATGTCCGGCTCGGGAATGCCCAGCTGCCGGAAGAACAACTCGCTCATGCGGTCGTCATAGTGCTGGCCGGTGTGAATCAGCGTGGGCTCAATCGCTGGATGCTGCCTGTATGCCTCCATCAAGGGCGCGATCTTCATGAAGTTCGGTCGTGCACCAACGACGTTGATGATCTTCACAGGCACGCTCAATCCTCAGCCCCGGACCACGACGCATCCCATGCAGCCATCTCCGGCATGAAGCCGCCTTGCCACTCATGCCGCCCAGGCCACTTACCGACGGCCCGGCCGATGGAGCCTCTGCCACCGCCCTATCGCCGGCCACAGCCGCACGGCCTTGGTCGCCTTGACCACGATGGGCTCAAAGCGCGGGTTGTTGGGCTGCAATCGCCACGCCCTGGGCATGGCCAGGACGGTCCGGAACAGCACCTGCCCCTTTCCCGTGTCCACCAGGCAGGCATCGCCATCAGCCGGCTTACGGGTCAGTGAGAACGCGACCAGGTCGCCCTTGCCGAACTCCGGCGCCATGGAGTCGTCCGGGAGATAGGCGGCAAATGCTTCGTGGGCGTGCAGACCCGGGGCACAGAACACACGACTGGAGTCGGCGATGGCCTCACCATGCCTGATGCTGGCGGCAAGCAGTTTATCGCGCGACCCCTCGTTGATGATTGCCAGACCCTCGCCGCTGAACTCGCGCCTCGCCCGATCGGCATCGGCCATCAGTAGCTCGGCGGGGGACGTGTCAAGGGCGGCGGCGAGACCCTCCAATATCCTCATGGACGGCGAGAAATCTCCACACTCCAAGCTACTTATGTAACCCTGGCCGCAGCCACAAAGCACTGCCAGAGCCTTCTGCGTTAGTCCCTTTTCAGTTCTGAGCCTTCGCAGATTTGCGCTGAATGCGGTCTTGCTTATGTCCATGGCACGCCTGGAATGGTCGAACGTTCTGCTGAGATATTATCGGCACCATGGCCAGATGGCGAAAAAGAAAAATCGATATTTTTGATTTTTTCCTTGACGAGACCGGTATAGCTGATATACTGGAATCAACAATAGCGATATAGGATTCAGCCCATTCACGATAGGACTTGGGAGTTAGGAGCTACCGGCCGTGAAGTGCATTGATACCTGGGATGACATGGTGGCCCTGGAAACCCTCACGGTTGAGAGGGTTGCCCTTGCCACTCTTGAGGCTCGTCCCGAGCCAGCCGGTCATGTCGTTCCCCAGTCAGTGATCGCGTTCCCTTGGACTGCAAACTTTGCAGTCCAGGGCGCCCCGACGGGCCATTCTGGCCCAGGACAACGGCAGCCGGTTGCTCGCGCTGTTTCCCAGCTCCACGGCGCCCAAAGGTTGGCAACCACCGAATCGGCAGTGCGATCCCGGCCCCAACTGCAAACTTTGCAGTCCAGAAAGGAGAAAGCCCATGAGACGACTTGAAGGCCCCTACCACCAGTCGGAGATCAACGACTACCTGGCCTGTCCCCAGGCCTTGCTGCTGAAGCTGCAGGGCGTGGAGCCCCTGTTCCGCCCCGCCAGCCGGTGCCGTGGGTCTGCCGTTCACGCAACTATCCACCACCTGCACAAGCACAAGGACTGGGACCGTTGGCAGCAAGTCTTCGACGACGCCTGGGCGGAGGAATTCAGCCGCCCCGGGCCGCCCATCAATGCCACGCCCGATAACATTGAGCGAGAGTACGAAGACTGGCGCATCGCCATCAGCAACTACGTCGAGAGGGAACGCCTTTCCCCGGTACTTCACAGCGAACTGCAGGTCAGGGGCGTCGTCACCAGCCGCGCCGGCCGAAGGTACGCCGTCGAAGGGACGATCGACCAGGTCCGGGGATGCGAAGACGGCAGCGGCTATGAGATCTACGAACTCAAGACCAACGTCATGCTTCCCGGACAGGCCAGCCTGGAAAGGAACGTCCAACTCTGCCTGTACTGCTGGTGCTGCGTGGCTGGAGACGTGCTGGTTGACGGCAGCTGGATTTCAGGAAGGGAGGCCCTGCCCGGGGTATTGCGGGGCTGCGCCTGCTACAAGCTGTCCAGCCTCGTCCCCTACAAACGCTCGGGCAGACGCCCCGACGGTGCAAAGTACTCCGCTGGGGACCTGCGAGGGGATCCGGTCATCGTCCTACCGGTCAAGCCGGATCAACTAGTGGAGGGGGTCCAGGGGATTGCGAGAATCATCGCCGCCATCCGAGCCGGTGGGTTCTTCTGGAACCCGTCGGCGCTGTATGGCGGCTGCGATGCATGCCCGTACAAGTACGCCTGCGGAACAAGCTTCAGCTCCAATCGTGAAACCGAAGTTATACCCATGCCCACAGCGACTCTATCGAGGACGGCTTAGTTCGCCACGAACAAACGCGGAAAAAGAATAGGAGCACTCATGATGAGCACAAAGCTGAGAACCAAGGAGAATGGCACCGGAAAGAGAACTGGCCCGCGGAGTGAGAAGCTCCGGCCTGCCGACTTGATCATCCGTCGGCTTGCCATCAACCAGCCCAACAGCAGCTTGGGCATCCGCCCGGGCTGGTTCCGCAACACGTTCTCGGGGCAGGAGTACGAGCAATTACGCGCCAACATTCTGCTGTGGCGGCGGGGACGGGTCCACTTCGAAGATCGCGAAGATCACATGCCGGTCTGCAAGAGCAACGACGGCCTTGTTCCTTTGGCCCAGATAGAGACGCCCAAGCACGAAAGATGCGGCCACTGGAACGACAACGGCTGGTTCGTCCCGGAGTGTCCACTGGCGGCCTGGCGGTTCCATGACGGGCGGCGGTGTGCGCCGCTGTGCCAGGAAACCTGGAGCCTGCTGGGCGTGCTGGAAGAAGACGCGATGCCGTTCTGGATCAGCCTCAAAGGAGGGTCGCTTCGGCCGGCGAGGCAGTTCCTCTCCATGTGCCATGAGGTAACCCGGGCCGGTAAGCATGATCTCCTGGACTGTGGCATCACGCTTTCGTCACAGCTTGTTGAGGGGCGCAGCTTCAGCTACTACGTCGTCCGTTTCAGCGACCCCCATTGGCTGGCAAGAAGCGAACCCAAACATCGCAAGCTCAGGCGGATTCTGAACCGGTTCGGGCATGCGAACATCCAGAACACCTTCGACGCCGAGCAGTCCGACGCCCCGCCACCTGCACTGGCTGGATAGAGGGAGCCTCCTATGAGCCAGACAGAGGGAACACAAGTGACAGAGAGAGATGAAGAGAGTCGGGCACGGGCCCTGGCGCTGGATAAGAAGGTCCAGGAGTTCAAGGCCGACATCCGGCGAAACTGGCTTGAGCTGGGACAGATCCTCTCGGAGATCCAGCAGACACTGGCCTATCGCGAGCTGGGATTCCCGAACTTCCAACAGTACGTCGAGGACCGGCTCGCCATCAGCCCGCGATGGGCCAACTACCTACTCTGCATGGTCAGGAAGGCCGAGCGATTCGGAATCGACCACGAGACGGTGGCCAAGCTGGACATCTCCAAGGGGCTGGAGATCTTCCGGCTCGATGACGCTGAAGAGGTCAAGGAGCTGCTGGACCGAACCATCAAGCGAGGGATTCCTCTGAAAGATCTCAAGAGGGAAGTGGCCGTCGCGCTGGGCCTTGTCTCAGAGAGCGAGCCGCAGACCGTCCGCAAGGTATGGCACTTTTCGGAATCCCAGTGGTCAGTGATCAGCCAGGCGATCCAGGCGATCGATCTCACCACCGGCTCTGACAGCGAGACGTACGCGATCGAACTCATGGCCGCTGAGTACCTGGCCGGTATCGGCGTGGCGGTGGAAAGGTAATGACCACTTGTGAGCCGGCATAGGAATACCAACGGGCGGCCACGGAACCGGCCTGGGGCGCAGCTTCACGTCCAGGTCCTTCACAGGGACGGCTGGACCTGCCAGCTCTGCGGCAGCCGCCGGAATCTCGAGGTCCATCACATTCGTCGCCGTTCCAGGGGAGGGGACGATACGCCGGCCAACCTGCTGACGCTTTGCCACGTCTGTCACGCCTCCGTTCACATGGGTAGCGGGCGACTTTCGCACGCCGCCAGCACGCCTGCCGAGCTTCCAGAGGATGCAGAGTGATAATGGAAGGAAAGGTAGCGGCCGGGCCTTAGAACGTCAGGTTTGCGATTTCCCTGCCGGGCACAAACTCGCCACGTCGCCGCTTGACCTTGCGGACCGAGACCCCGGCGCCCTCGACCCGGACGACCCACGGCCTGCTCAGCCGGCCGAAGCCGCCCGTGTTGACGACGGCCGTGTCTTCCCGCCGCCACACGCCCGGCCGATGCGTGTGGCCCAGGATGAGGCACTTGGCCCCAGGGGCGTACTGTTGCAGGAACTGGAAGGCCAGGCCGGGCGCCGCACGCCATGCCCGAATCAGACGTACCCCCCTGGGCGGCACCGCCAGTGGCCATGCGAGCCGGTCCATCATCTTGCTCAAACGGCCGGGCCGCTGTTCCGACCGCCTTGCGCTATAGGCAGCCTGTGCTTGACGGGCCGCGGCCAACTGGCCTTCCAAGGTCCGCCGCCGCTCCGGCGCCATCTTGCCGATGGCGGCCGAACGGGCCCGAAGAAGTCGCCCCACGTGCGGCCCCCACGGAGAAATGGCTGGAAAGATCACGTCTCCGTGGGTCACCAGAATTCGACCTTCCGCCAGCATCAGATGCTGCGGGGCGTTGAGAAAGAAATCTGAATTGCCCGCCAGAAAAACGGCCCGCACGCCGTCTCGGCTACACAGGGACGAGATGCGATCGACGGTCTCTTGCCACGTTCCTGCGGCTGCCGCCCGCAAGCTGAACGAGTCGCCGTTGAAGACCACCGTCCCCGCCCCAGCCCATAGCGGCCGCAACTTGCCGACACGGGCATCCCCCCGGGGGCGGCCGGACAGGTGCAGGTCGCTGACGACCACAACCGGCTCCGGGCAGTCGGGAATACCAGACGCTCGGCCATCGGAAATATCGCTCTGCATGTGGTTCATATTCTACCGGCCGGGCCGTCACACGCCCAAATCCTTCACAGGGCCGGCGGGACCGAACTCTTTCGCCTGGGTACGGCGCCACTGGGCCTGGGTGCGTTTGCGCCGTTTGGGAGCAGGGCGAATCCCATAAGAAGAAGGCCGGCCGGAATCGACGATTCCGCCCGGCCCATTGGTAACCGGACCCTCTTCGATGGAATGGTTAGGAAGAAGCGGCGTCTTGCCCGGCCGCGGGCTCCGCCGGTCCGGACGGACCGTCTGGCGACGGCTTGGCCCTGACCAGCCAGAACGCGACTGCCAGAGACGCTCCGGCCAGGTTGGCCAGCCAGTCAATCCAGGAGCAGGTCCTGCCCGCCCACGGCTGTGTCAGCTCAATCATCCCGCCGAGGGCCGCGGCCGCCGCCAGAGCTGCGACCGCCGCTGCCAGCCGGCCGCGTCGGGCCATCGACCGCAAGAGCAGCCAAGCCAGCAGGCCGTAGGCTACCGCGTGGGCCAAGTCGTCCCCGCCGGGAATTTTGTGGGTCGCCCTGAAGCCCGGCGTCTGTTCGGGGAGATAGCTCACCAGGAAGATGACGGCGCCCAGCACGCAGATCGGGCTCCACCGCAGCAAGTTACCTCGCCTCATCCGCTCCCTCCAGGCCGAACGCCCGGGCTGACTTGAGTGAAAGTCAATCGTGGCCGATAATAATGTAGTGGGAGGGCCGCGAGATGCGACCCTCCCACCGTGGCGGCATCGTTGAGGGTTAGGTACGGGCAGGTGAACCTCGCCAAGACCCGGCCGCACCAAACGGTGCCGCTCTTACGCGCGAAGCGAACCGGCCAACATCTCCTGGCCCACGACAGACCACAGGACTGACGCATGGCCGTCGTGGGTTTCCTTCGAACAGCAGCAGCTCGCGGGAGCCTCTGGCGCCCACTGAAACTGGCCAGTCATCGCACGGGTGCCGATGCCCCTCTTCTGCACGGGCTGCCTGCGAACTTAGTGTGAGCTGAACACACCGAGGCACGGTCTGTCACGGGGCTACCGCTGCGCCTCCGGCGGCTACTTGCTCCCGCCACCAGGCGATCATCCGCTTAAGGCCTTCGTCAAAAGGCATCTTAGCCACGAACCCAAATCGCTCCCTCGCGCGCGAAGTGTCAAGGCACCGACGAGGCTGGCCGTCCGGCTTGGCGGCGTCCCAGCGGACCACCCGCACTTGGAGCTGCCGCCGAACGGTCCGGAGCGGCCGACACCAACTGTTCCACGAGCGACCGCATCGTGCAGAAGCGATAATTCTCGCACAGCCACTCCAGCTTGGGCATCGTGCTCTTGAGGTTGACGTAGCACTTGAAGCGACGTTTCAGGCTCAACGCCAGCCGCGGATGATCCGGATCGATTTCTCGTGGATGCACGTATACAATCAGGGGGCGCCCTGCCGCGTGCAGTTTCTTGATGCCCCAACGGATTAGACATTTCGGCGCTAGCCGCAAGTAGCCGCCGCCGAACAAGCAGAATCTGCCTCCCATCACCTCTACGGCCGATATGGGTATCTCGGCCAATCGACCAGACGGCGTCTCGATAAAATGCGGCCCAAGGGGCGCTCCAGCTATTCCGCCGTGCCCGCGACGGGCCGGGAACATGCTGGAATCATACTCATGACCCGCCTCCCGGATCACATCAAACGCCCATGCCGTCCCCTCGGTGACGCCGAAGCCCGCAGCCCTGAAGCCCGCCACGGCGTGGCCGGTAATATCCTCCAGGATCCTCTTGGCCCGGACGACATCCTCGCGAAAGCCCTCTCGACGAACCTGGTATGGGAGCACGTGGGCGTAGCCGTGACTTGCAATTTCATGACCAGCGGCGAAGCAGCGCCGGACCAGCACCTTATGGCGTTCGGCCACCCATCCGAGCCAGAAGAAAGTAGCCTTGGCACCATGCCCCGCTAACACCTCAAGGACCCGTGCGACATTCCGCTCGACCCGCTCCTCCAACTGGCCCCATTGTTGCACCCCCGGCGTAGCAGGACTGTCTAGGATGTGGTACCAGTCCTCAACGTCGATTGTCAGTACGCCGATCATGCGATCAAGCTAGGTTCCGGCCGATGTAAGGACCGATCAGACGCGTCATCCACAAGGGCAACTTCTTCCACAGCTCGGCTTTTCTCCGGTATTTGGGGGCGTCGGGGCTCACCACCGAGAACTCTTTGCCGGGCCGCACCCAGTACTGGTAGTAGAGAGGAACGGGCTTGGTTCCCCACTGCTTCTTGAATTTGTACTGGGTGCTCCCTACGCTGCTCCTTCCGAAATCGAACCATTTTGCTCCGGCCTCCGCATAATACTTCATCACCGTCCAGTACAGGTAATGATTGACTCGTGTACCGTTATACTTGACCAACGTGGCTCCCCAGCGACTCTGCGCCAAACCGTTGAAGGAAACCGTGAACCGTGCTCCGATCGTTCGGCCTTTCAGGCGCCCAAGAAAGATGCGAGCGTTGTCGGGAAAGGCCTTCAGAATGTTACAAAACAGCTTCCGGGGATAACAGGGAGTTCCAAGCTCCCGCATGCGAACTGCCCAAACGCGGTAGAATTCCTCCAAACATTCCTCCCCACCGCTCACCACTGTGATACCGAACTGCTGAGCCTTGCGAACGTGGTTCCGCACCCCGGACCTGGAGCTGAAGCTATTCCAGAGCTCGTCTACGTCCGATACAAGGGGATAGCGCATGCAAACCTTGTCTACCCGTAGGTGAAGGTCATAGGGAATAAGCTCGGTGTTTCGGAACTCAATGGATTCACATCCGTGCTCAACCGCCAGCTCAACGGCGCGGTTGTACAGGGCGACTGACGCGGCGTGACCGTCCGCCACCGGCCCGCCGTAGTTGCTAAAAGCTTGAGAAATCATACGATTCCCAAAGAACTTGCTCCGAACCTGCACCAGTGGAAGTACCCCGTGCACATTGCCCGCAGCCCGCGCCATGAGAAGAAAGGCTTGGTGACCGAAGGTGTGCTCGATCATCGTGCTCCATGCCGGGAGCTGGCAGATTTTGGCGCCAGGCATATGGCGAACGAACCTGTCACACTCCGGCTCCTGACCGTTTACAACGTACACCTTCATTTCTCTGTTCCACCAAGCACAGCGCTATATTCTGAACTTGATCCTGAGTCTTTCCATAACCCCAACGGGGAGTACGCAGGCTATGACCCGAAGGGTCACATTCAATAGGAACGTGGGCAAGGAAATGAAGCCCATTTTCAAGAAATGTGTCTGCAACAGCACTTGCAGACATGCACGGCGCAAGCCAGAACGTCGGGTCGCCAAGCCCCCGCTTCGACGGACCTTATAGAGAGCTTCCGGGATGCAAGCCATGCGACACCCGGCCAACAGCATACGTGCCCATAACTGATAGTCCTGCATAACGCGCCAATGCGAATACCCTCCTGCTCTGATCACGGCAGAGCGATGAAACATCGATGCCGCATGAGTTATGGGAGAACGAAATCTAGCCAGACGGCTGATGTCTTCATGCCGAGTCGGCGCGGGACGGACGAACAGAACAGAGTCTGGCTCGTCATAAAATTGTGCAGTCCAGGAACTCACAACATCGACGTCGCGATTCTGATGGAGAAAACGCAGTTGTTTCTCGAAGCGATTGGGAGCGCTAATGTCATCAGCATCCATTCTCGCAATGAGCTCATGCCGACATTCTTCCATGCCTGCCTTGAGAGCTAGGCCCAAGCCGAGATTCTTCGGCAGGGAAACGATGCTAAACAGGTGAGGATAGTCCATCCTCCACTTGTCGATAATACAGGAAAGCCGCTTAGAGATCGGACCATCCTTGACAAGGACGATCTCATCTGGAGGTACCGTTTGGCGTACGATGCTCTTGAGCGCTGAGTCCAACTGCTCCGGGACATCGCCCGCATAAGTGCTGATCAGCACCGAGAAGCGGGCCAATCGTTCGTTGTCCTGTCGAAGAATCTGGCGCATTAGGTGCGGTGTCCTGAGCAGGGCCAAGCGCCCATCAGGGCCTGCCGCCCTTTCACCATCAATCGGGACTGTCTGTGGTCAGGTTGCGGGAGTGTCAGGCCTGTCTACGGAACAGAAACCCAGCTATCTCCTGGCTGAATGAGAGCCTGGATTCGCGGGCCCGACCCCAGTACCCAGGCACGACGACCCTGAGCGCGAGCCCAGCAACCCCTTCGGCTAGCGCCAGGCCGTATCGAGCTAACCATCGAATTGGAGATATTTCAACGCGCCACGCACGCACAAGATCGCATCCAACACGCCTAAAGGCAAGCGTCATTCCCTTACGGGAGATCAGGTGCAGGTGCTCGGGCGGATAGAACCACCTTGTCCTACCAAGAGCGTTCCGATCAACAAAGGAGTCAGTCTGTGGCGTCACAACGTAGACTACGCCGTCGGGAGCACAAAGGTCCGAGAGCTCTTGGATCGCGACGCGTGGGTCCCGAGAGTGTTCCAGCACTGCGATCGCTGAGACCACGTCATATTGGCGACCGGCACGAGACGTGATCTCGCCCTCCGTGTTTAGCGTTCCTTGAATGAATCTTATGTCTCGGCTGAGCTTGGGAGGTTGCTCGTAATCGACGACTGTCACTCGATAGCCAGCCTCGGCAGCATAGTTTGGAAATGGACTTGTCGAACTCCCGATATCTATCAGGCGTCCGGACCGCTTGAATTTCATCACCGTTCGCAGATGCCGTTTGGCGTAGCGCGTCTGTCTGTGGCGAGCTCCTTTGGATCTTCCCCCGCCCGTATACGTTGTGTTGTAATCGTGATAGAACTCGGCAAGATCCTCTAATGTCGGTAGCTCGGTGACAGATACCGACCCACATGCGCCACACACGCTCCCGCCCCATCGCATGGCCGTCGCTCGTTCGCCACAAATTCGGCAGTGAATGGCCATGCTCTTAGCTCGATTGCACGACTCGGCGATCGGTCGCAGTGGACTTCTCCTGCGTGCCCTGGTTGCGCCCGAGGCCGCTATGTTCACGATGGCACTCCAGATAGACTTCCTGGTACTGCGCCGACATATTGCGAGCATTAAGGTGGTTACGGACAATGCTGAGGGCCGCCTCGGAGCGGGATGAGTAATCGTCATTGACTATATCCCGCAGACAGGCTCCAAGCGCCCGCTCGTCCTTGACAGGAAAGAGAGCGCCTGCTTTTGGCGCGAGCTTCAGGATCTCACGGTGTGCCGGTATATCCGAAAGAACTACAGGGAGCCCACAGGCCAAGGCCTCGAGAAGAGCATTGGGACAGCCTTCCGTCAGCGAAGCAGAGACGAATACGTCTGAAGCCTGATAGTACTCCAAGGTATTCCGGACGTGACCGAGGATTCGAATGCTCCGATCCTTGCCCCCTAGGGCCTCGCATTGCTTCCTCAACCGCCCGTCGCCCAGCAGTATCAGGATCTGACCGTTAGCCGAGGCGCTAGCGCGGAAGCCCCGAATGACGGTAAGAGGGTCCTTGAGCGGGTCCAGGTGCCCTACGGAGATGTATATGCGATTCCCCTCGGGTAAGCCGAGCCTTCTCCTAGCCTCTCTTCTCGCGCCCTCCACCGGAGGTACAAACACTTCGCCATCCGCCCCGTTGCGTATTAGCACCGAATTCGCCCGTCTCCGCTGGGCGTTCTCCCGCGCATCGTCCCTCAAGAACACGGCCCGCTGAGCCCTGCGCAGGACGAGGAGTTCGACCATATCCATGGCACGGCCCACCACCCGCCCATACCTCATGGGGTTGTACTCCAACAACGTGGCCCTGCGCGTGGCAATCCAGGGGATGCGCAGGCCGCTAAGGGCACAGAGAAGGTCAGCACGCCCCCCGCATGAGTGGAGAACATTGATCGGATGGCGACGGATGAACCGCTTCAGCTTCCGAATCCCCACGAGGGCGCTGCCAATACGTGACAATCCAAGAGAGGAAACCGGCACCCCAAGATCACGAAAGCGTGCCAGGAGAGTGTCCCTTGGCTCCGGCGAAAGCGTCAATATGGTAGGAGCGAAGTGGTCGCAGTCCAGGTACTTCACCAGATTGTAAAGCTGCCGCACTGGTCCCATGCGAGCTAAGGTGGACACTATAAACAGGACCGCCATTCTATCGTTGTTGTCAACTGTCACAGCCATGGTTTCTCCTTGTACGTGAAGAACGAGGGACTGACAGACCGATCGCACAAGACGAGCCATAACGTGGAGCAACCAGTCTCTTGAGAGTCGTGGTCATTCCGTCGTTTACCGCCGTCCCTGAGGGGGACGGTCTGCGTCGAGCTCATATGACAGGTTGTCACAGACTCCCAGACCCTTTCGAAATGGCCATGGTATGGCGAACTGTGCCCTGGGCATTGTCAGCCCAAGCGCACAGTGCGCCCAGCAGGCAGAAGAGGAGGGCGCCATATTGTGTGGCGTGCATCACGCTCGTAGTGATGTTTGCCACAAAGAAGAGGGCATAGGCGGTAACCGCGAATACAGACGACTTGTTGTGAAGCCGTAATAGGAGCAGCGTCGCCTTGAGCAGAACCAGATGAAGAAAGACGAAGCTCAGAGCCCCCGCCAGGCCGCTGCTATAGGCTATTTCCAACCAGTCGTTGTGTGCAAAGCGCTCCGTTGCCACGACAGTTGTGCCGATGCCGTGACCGAAAGGTAGACAGTCAATGTCATGGAGAATCCCTCGAGCAAGAGCAGGATATATGCGATCTCTCATCGACATGGCTGTGGCCTCCAGGTCGTAAAGGCCTCGCCACCGAGGCACAAGTTGCTCGACCCCAACGGTCATCACTGGTACCGCGATACAGGTGCTTACTATCGCTACACCCAATAGGCGCGGCCGAAGTCGGTGTCCTTGCTGGTAGTCAAACAGAATGGCCAATGCCACCGCGAGAGCGGCGCAGGCAAGGGCGCCTCTCCCGTAGGTTAGCATGATCGCAACGAGGATTAGCCCCATAATGCTGTACTTCAGCAGCACCCGGCGGAGGGCGGCGAGCCCCGGCAAGGAAAAAGCCATGAGATAGCCTGGCAAATGGGTCCCGCCGATACCTCCAGCCTGAGCGACGCCGCGATAAGAATGTGCCAATTGAACGCCGGTAAGCTTCGCGACTAACATGCTCAGCATCAGACCCCCCGACATCATGACGCTCAGAAGGGTGATTGCACGGATAGTGAGAACCTTCAGACGCGCGAGTCTGTATGCCACTAGGCCAGTCAGTACGACCAGGACAAGCCTAGAGGGATAGAAGCGAACGAGCTCGTGAGGCCCATGGAGGCCCCCATTCACCAGATAGCTCGCGCCATCCGCTGCGAGGAGCGCCAATACAGCCCATCGTAGGCCACTCCCGGCTACTCCAAACCCGGAGCGGTTAGCCATTAAATATGCCATGAACGCCAAGAGCGTAGCTCCTGCGACACCCAGGCAAAGATACCTCGTTAGGGTGGTCGCGCGAGTTATATGCGCCTCCAAGGGAGCCCAGCAAAGATAGATGATTAGCACGGACAGGATCAGTCTATCCCCGCACTTCTTGGGCGCTGGCCCCCGCGCCGGGCAAAGCGGAAGTCGGGAATGCGACCGCATTACCACATTGACCCCACCGATGGCTTCCGGTCATCATCGAGATGATCAGGAAAGCCGGTTAGGTCCGTGGCGCCGAGCATAGATTCTCTCCGCGAGCTGTATCTCCATATCCAAACGCTCATCCCAAGACTGAAGGTGCTGTTCTGCAAACTCTGTTGCTCCGCGGGCCAGTAGCTGTCGCTTTGCCGGGTCTCGCGCCAAGGCCGTCACGGCGTCCGCAATCGTGTCTGGCTCTGCATTGGGTAGCAAGCAACCGTTCACCCCGTCGGCAATCACATCGCGGGTCGTTCCGACATCCCACGTAACGATCGTCCTGCCGCATGCGAGCGCCTCCAACAGGGTGTTGCCCAAGCAGGACAAGTCGTTTGTTTGTAGAAAGACGTCAGCAATGCTCATCATTTCTCGGACCTTGGAGTGCAAGACCATTCCGGTGAAGTGCACCGAGTCACCCAACCCCAGATGAGCAACGAGCATCTGGAGTTGTTCCCGTTCCGGCCCGTCCCCGACGATCACCAATCTGGCCTCGGGCACGTTCTTGAGAATCAGTGGCATCGCCCGGATGACTCTGTCCTGTCTCTTCCATCAATCCAGCCTGCTGACACATAGGAGCACAAAGTCATCCTTCGACAACCCCAGGCTTACTCGAATCGCTTCCGAGCTCTGACCGTCAGGGCACCACTCTTTGTCAACGCCGTTAAGCCAGATTCGGAATTTGCCCTTGTCGATTCCTAACTTCTCTGCCACCTTATCACCACTGGTCCCATCGTTGGTAACGATAAGCAGATCGCAAGGCCATAGCCAAGCCGGGAACTTCAGCAAACACGAGAGGTGCTTGCTGAGCCCCCGTTTGAGGAACCACCACGAGTGGATGAACGTCCCGTAGAAGCGCTTAACAAACATGCTGTCGTAGCGTTTGGCCAGCCACCACGCCACAAACACACCCCAGGTCCCCGACGCATAGACGATGGCCGGACGGAATCGCTCGGCGACTGAA
>Ga0315541_1001424_pt1 | contig 22232 bp, 12 predicted proteins | sample SalMarSW160190MG_FD_203095 | JGI IMG/M metagenome (GOLD analysis project Ga0315541, IMG submission 203095) | Salt marsh sediment microbial communities from the Plum Island Ecosystem LTER, Massachusetts, United States - Salt Marsh Sediment SW1601-190 ...
GTGGGAAAAAGGGATTAAACCGTATTGTTTGGGATTTGGCATATGAGCCAGCCAACCAAGCCAAATTAAGAATTAAACCACCCGGAAATCCGACAGTTGTTGAAGAAAAGCGTTTCAGGGAAACATGGGATCGAGAAGGTTGGTATCCTCTTCTAAGTTGGGGAGCATCCGGAGGATTTCGGGGAATAAAAGTAGCCCCTGGAGAATATACTGTGAAAACCACTGTTAACGGGACAGAATATGTTCAAACATTATCTGTATTGAAAGATCCAAAATCTGCCGGGACACAAGAGAATATTGAGGAGCTGGTGGAGATGCAACTGGAGCTGAGGACCAACATAAATTATGTCACGGCAATGGTTAATTCAATGGAGTGGATGCGTGGGCAGCTTGCAGATCTGAAACTTCTATTGAAAGATAACAACATAGCAAAAACTGTTATCCCGGCTATTGAAGAACTTGACATAAAAATAGCAGAAATTGAAGATGAGATTGTGCAACCTTATTCACGGGAAGGAGACTCGAAATCTTTCCGATTCCCAAATCTACTGTATAGTAAATTATCGGTTTTGGCTGGTGATGTTGCAGAGAATATCGATTTTGCACCAAATAAACAACAAAGGGAAGTTCATCAGCTCCTGAAAGACCAGATTACATATTATAATGCTAAATACCAGGGATTGATAGAGAACGATCTTCCGGTCTTTAATAACATGCTGATAGTCAATGATATTTCAGGTATAATATCACCCGAATATTAATCTGAAGAACATTATGCCGGGATATTAACCCGAATTATTCATGCATTCAGGAAAGAGCTTGCGATTCAACAGGTAACATGAAACAAGCCAATATACCTTCCTTGTTTATTATTCCACGCTTTAATTGCTTCGGAGGTTGGAAGTAAAATTACCTTGCAATTGTTCTTTTCAAGGAACTTCCTGGCCTCTTCAGAAAGTATTAAGATTCCATATTGCCCTGTCCCAACAATTATTCCTTCGGAATTTTCTTCATAAACAAATTTCATCTCATCCAGTGAAACTGTATGGGATGTTCCATAAATAGCTTTTGACAGTTTTTTCTTCCGTTTCTCAACGCTCCCGTTTATTCTGATGAGGATGTCATGATTATATGTAGTATCATTGACAGTAATTGAACCAAAGGTTGTATCGTTTATCGTCGGTTTCATAACCTATCAGGATAATATTTACTGGTTCTGTTCAGGTTTTGGTATGGTAAATCCAAATTCACTTCCTTCTCCCAGGAAACTCTTTACAATCATTTTCCCACCATTTTTTTCAACAAATTCCTTACAAAGAATAAGTCCCAGACCCGTTCCTTTTTCTCCGGAAGTCCCCCTGGATTTGAATTTCACATCTATTCGAAAAAGCTTGTTAAGATCCTCTTCTGAAATCCCAACTCCCTGATCATTTACCAAGACAGTGATTGTGTGGTCTTCTTCTTTCATTGATATTTCAACCCTTTTATCCTTTCCGGTAAATTTTATTGCATTATCTACCAAATTACGGACAACAGTACTGATCATTTCTCTGTCGCCAAACACTAGGATATTTTCCGGAATAGTTGCACTTAAATGCACACCCTTCTTTTCCGCAGGAATTTTATGTAAATTATAATTCTCCTGCAGAACATTTGACAGGTTAAACTGAACAGGCTCAAATTGTATCCTGCCTGATTGCGATCTCGACCAGGTAAGCAGGTTCTCCAACAGATTATAAATCTGTTTCACTGATTCCTGAATTTTCTGAATACCTGAAATTTTTTCTGCCTCATCTGAGCTATTATAATTTTGAACTAATAGTTCAGTTATTGAAAGCAGGCTGCTAAATGGATTTTTTAAATCATGGGAAACGATGGAAAAAAACTTATCCTTGGTAGCATTTAAATTCATTAAATTTTTCTCAGATTCGGCCAGTTTTTGATTGGCAATTTGAATATTCTTGTTTTGAATTTTTAGAATTTTATTCGTTCTTGATTTTAACAGCAGTGAATATAAATAGATAAAAAATGCCAGTGCCACAATTATTTCAAGTGCAATGAACCACCATGTTTTCCAAAAAGGTGGTGTGATGATAATTTTTAAACGTGTTTCCGAATCACTCCAAACACCATCAGGATTTTCCGATTTAACGGAGAAATAATAGGTCCCGGGTTTCATATTCGCATAGGAAACATAACTTCGTTCACCTGAATAGATCCATTCATCTTCAATATCATCCATCCGGTAAGCATAGTTCAGGTTTTCTGGTAAAGGATTATTCAGTGCAGCAAATTCAAGAGAAAAAAAACGGTATCGGTATTGCAATACGATTTCCTCTGCATAAGAGATATTGTAAGGGGAAAAGAAATTACCTGCTTCATCCGGAAAAACCAGGTTATCTGTAAATGTCTGGGTTAGTTTTTCGGGAATAAGTACGTTTACTTCTCTACCTAATACTTCAAGTTTAGTGATGACAAGTTGTGATGTGTTTTTTACCGGAAGAATTTTAACCGGATTGATAATATTCAATCCATATACTCCGGCAAAATAAAGTGTGCCACTTTCACCCTTATGGTATGCACCTCCATTGAATTCATTACTTTGGAGACCATCATTCATATCGAAGTTTTTCGTACTATAATCCGTTAAATTGAATCTCGAAATACCAAGATTTGTGCTTAACCAGATATTATTATTTTGATCTGGTAAAATTCCATATATTACCTCATTGGGTAATCCTTCATTTTTCCCAAAACGTGTAAATTCTTCACGATCAGGGTCAAACCTGTTTAACCCATCGTTTGTACCAATCCAAAAAATCCCGGTTGTATCTTCATATATCGAGAATACTACGTTATCCGATAAAGTCAACGGATCTTTGGGATCGGTTAAATAAGATTGAAATGTCCCTTCAGAAGGATCCATTTTATTTAAACCACCACCATAAGTTCCAATCCAAAGAAACCCTTCTTTATCCTCGTAAATGGATGAATAGATGAAATTACTTGACAGGCTTGTTGAATCATCGTCTGAATGCAAAAATCGTTCAAATGTTTGGGTATTTCTGTCATATTTATTCAATCCACCCCTGGTGCCTACCCATAAGTCTCCATTTCGATCCTCCATTATCACACGCACGGAATTGTTGGATAAAGAATTCAGATCGTTTGGATCATTCTGGAAATGTGTGAATTTTCCTGTCTCTTGATTTAAATAGCTTAATCCCCCTCCATCTGTGCCAACCCAGATGGTTTCTTCATTATCTTGAAAAATCTCTCTAACGGATGAATGGGACATGGAGGCTGGATCATTTGGCATATGATCGTAGAATGAAAATGCTCCTGTTTGGGGGGAATATTTATTCAACCCCCTGTTGTTTGTCCCAATCCATACGTTTCCATCTTTGTCCTCAATAACTGACCAGATGAAATTGCTTGAAACGCTGTTTTGATCAAGCGGATCATGTCTGATCAGTTCAAACCTGTGAGATTGTGGATAATATATGCAAACTCCTGCTCCAAATGTACCAAACCAGATTACACCTGAATGGTCCTCAAAAATGCAATTAATTGAGTTCTCAGAGAGACTGGTATGATCAGCCGGACTGTTTATATAACGATAGATATCTCCGGTGGACGGATCAATTCTGAACAGCCCCGATCCAAAAGTTCCATACCATAGAAATCCTTCTATATCTTCAAGTATGGGTTTCCCGGTATTAACAGATAGACTGTGTGTTACATCAACTGCATCTATTACAGATAAGATTTCTTTTGTTTCCCGGTTAAGTTTATACAACCCGCTTTCACTCAGAATCCAGAGGTTGTGATAACTATCCAAGTACAGGTTTTGAACCGGAATTATTGAATTTCCTGGTTTCCCCTTTTCTGTAACCGGATAAGGGGTAACTCTGTCTTCGCTACTCGAATAGTTAAATAATCCCTGGTCAGTCCCTATCCATAAATGATCGTCATCAAATATCAGGGAAACGATTTTTTTATCCTTCAGGGTACTCTCATCTGGAGAAAATAGTGTGAACTCCTCAGTATCAAAGTCATAAAAAAACAGTCCATTATTGGTGCCAAGCCACATGTTATTTTTCTCATCCGGGATGATAAAATTAATTCGGGAAGACAGGATTGTTCGATCACCTTTAAAATTTTCAACTAAAACCAGTTCCGTGGTATTCATGTCAATTCTGTTCAACCCTTTTAGTGTACCTATCCAAAGATATTTTTGATTCGGATCATGGAAAATGGAAGTAATTGTATCATTTGACAAACCATATTTATCATCCCCATTAAATCTGTACTGTGTAAATTTTTCATATTTAGGATCAAACCGCGTTAAACCTCCCCTTGAGCCAAACCAAAGTATACCGGAACCATCCTCATAAATATGCTCAATCCACCTGTATGAAATAGAGTTTGTATCCCTTGGATCGGGTCTGAAGATCCTGAAATTTTTCCCGTCATACCGGTTTAAACCATCTTCGGTGCCAAACCAAATGAATCCTTTGCTGTCCTGAAAAATACAGTAAACTGAACTTAATGAAAGACCATCATTGATTGTCAGTCTTCTAAACCGGATACCCGGCTCATTTTCTTGAAAATCAGAAGAGATTAAAAAGATTGAAAGAATAACTAGTGTTATACTTCTTATCATTGTATGTGTTGGTTATCATTAATAGCATGCATTGATAAAACTTTATAAATGGAAAATTGGTATTCAATTTCCAAAAAATTAACCCGGATTATTCATAAATAATCCTTCCGACGAAGCAATACCACAAATTTGAGTTCATTCCAATCCTCAAATTTGGGTGTTTTCTTGTCGGGGTTTACCTTCGGTGAGCTCACTCGCTCAAGGCGAGTTCGGTTCCCGCATTGCTTCCCTCTACCCATCCCACATTCATGCAATGTACTACGTTTTTGCATGAATAATGCGGGTTAATTCTATCAATTTAGCTTCAGAATGCAGAATGGCTATAAATCCTGAAAATATCAGACTAAGTTAATGAAATTGGTACATCTATTTCTCAGGCTTATTCATACTTTAAGGATTCAGCCGGATTCCGGCGAGCCGCCTTGTAGGTTTGATAAGTCACAACTAACCATGCGACGATTAGTGCCAGGATACTTGCTATAACATATATCCACCAGGATATGGATGTCCGGTAAGCAAAGTTTTCCAGCCATTTCTTCATTGCATACCATGCTGCAGGACACGCCAGGCCACTGGCAATCAGCACCCATATGGTAAAATTTCGGTTTAACAGGGTGACAATTCCCGGCACCGATGCCCCGAAAACCTTTCGGATACCAATTTCTTTCGTCTTCCTGCCGGCTATAAACGACGCCAGCCCAAACAGTCCAAGACAGGCAATGAATATAGCGAGAAAAGAGAAAATAGTGAATAACTTTCTGGTTTGCATTTCGTTGATATAGAGATTATCATAATCATCATCAAGAAATGAATATTCAAACGGCATGTTTTCCGCAAAATTCTTCCAGGTCTTCTCAACAAATTCAATGGTCTCAGATACCTCTTCTGTCGTCAGTCGAGCCGATATATATTGCGGTGTGCGTTGAAAATATCCTCCAATCAGGAAGAGTGCCATGGGACGGATCTCCTGGTGCAACGATTCATAATGATAATCCTTGACTACACCAATCACATGAAAAATCCCTTGGTTAGTAGCCCAGTTATTGATCTTCTTCCCGATCGGGTTTTCCCATCCAAGAAGTCTGGCTGCGCTCTCATTGAGTATGGCAGCACAGGAATCGGAAGGATAATCCCTGGAGAAGAACCGGCCCTGAACCATCTCAAGTTTCAATGTTTTCAGGAAATCATAATCACAGATGCAGGCATTCAGTGTAAAGTTCTCTTCAACCCCTTCAGCACCAAATCCCCAATTGCTGAAGCCTTTTCCAGGAATGGTGTTTGACCCGGCAATATCAGAGATGGTATGGTACGAGAGGAGGGTTTCTTTAAAAACATCAAGATCCTTATCGATCGAACCGGGATTTTTTATAACCAGAACCTGTTCTTTATCAAATCCCAGGTTTTTATTCTGTAACAACCGCATCTGCTTGTAAACGGTTATTGTTCCAACAATTAGAAAGATGGAAATGGTAAACTGGAAAACCACAAGGATCGTTCTGAACCATGATCCTCGCTTGCTTTCATCGATACTGCCCTTCAATACAATCACCGGCTTCAATGAGGAAAGGAAAAATGCAGGGTACGACCCGGAGATGATCCCGATAACCAATCCCAATAGGATCAAAGACGGTATTAAAATCGGGGTCTCAAAAAAACTAAATTCAACCGATTTACCCAGCAGATTCTGGTAACCTGGCAGCAAAACGATAACAAGAATAACAGCAAAGATCAGGGCAACAAAACTCATGACAACTGATTCTATTAGGAACTGCCATATCAGTTTACCTTTTGGCGAACCAATCACTTTCCTGACGCCCACCTCTTTAGCCCGCAAAGAAGCTTTTGCTGTGGAAAGGTTCATAAAATTGATACAGGCAATTAAAAGAATAAAAACGCTTATAACCGAAAGGATATAAACATAGGTTTTGTTACCGTTTGCTTCGAACTCACCGTTCAGATCGGAATTAAGATGGATCTCTGTTATGGGTTGCAGAAAATATTCCCAGTAGTTCCCCTGTGCGACCCAGGCATCAAACTCATCCCCACCCATGTACTTCCGTGTGAATGCCGGAAGCTTTTCATCCAGTTTTGCCTTGGAAGTACCTTCTTTTAAGACGATATAGGATCTGAAATTATTACTCGTCCATCCGGTATTGTTAATGTCTTCCGGGAAACTGGTCGATGAAGCAAGGAGGTCATAATGAAAATGAGAATTTACCGGTACGTCCTCCGAAATGCCAGTGATTCTTATGGGGATTATGGTATCTGCATGAACCTTCAGAACCTTCCCAACAACATCTGTACTCCCAAAATATTTTATTGCAGTACTTTCTGTAAGGACTACCGTATAAGGTTCTGTAAGTACATCTGCTGTATTACCCCTGATTAAAGGAATTGAGAAGACATCAAAGAAAGTTGAATCCACTGCATAGAAATGGTTTTCAAAAAATATTTGTTCTGTATAAGACACAGGAGCCCCGCTTAAATTAAGAAATTTGACTCCAGTTTCTATCTCAGGAAATTCTTCCAACAGACGGAGAAACGTAATGGCAGAAGAATAGGTCTGATGGATCTTTGTATCTCCAATCAGCGCCCTGACGGCAATTCTGTAAATGCGGTCCGATTTTTCAAAATGTTTGTCATAACTTACCTCATGGATGACAAAGACCAGTATCAGTATGCTGCAGGCAATTCCGATAGCCAGTCCGAGAATGTTCAGGAAGGATATCCCTTTGTGTTTGATGATATTCCGCAAAGCAATTTTCACATAATTATTAAACATGACATGATTGTTTGGGAAGTGAAGCCAGGCTTATCAATATTGTATGTTTAAGTTAAAGACTGGAAATTCGCCTAAAAGTTACTTGATTTATTCCAGATTTTGCTAATTAAAAGACACTGCTTTCTGAAAAATGCTGCTTAACTAATTTCTTATCTGTTTAATATTTTTATCTGGAAATAACTACTTTTAAACTTTGATACTTTCTAATCCTAAAAGCATCTTGAATTGACCTACTTGATGAAGTTACCTGGATAATTTAACCATAAAATAAAACACACAATGAAATCAACTTTTTGTAAACGAATCTTGACAGGCTGTGCACTCTTTATTGTTATTTATACGTACACCTTTGCACAAACAAGCAAGCCAACCCTTACCAAAAAAGATTACGATCAGTGGCAATCCCTTCAATCGGCCTGGATCTCCCCGGATGGGAACTGGGTTGCCTGGAGTGTAGGATTGGTTGAAGGGGATGACACATTATTTATTAAAAGCATGTTATCTGACAAAAGGTATTCGTTTAAACTTGGATCCAATCTTCAATTTTCTGAAAATTCAAAATGGGCAGCTTTTCGGATTGGCTACTCTGAAGATGAGCTCGAAAAGAAAAGAGAGAAAAAGGAAACCATTAAGTATAAGATGAAACTTCTACATCTCGAAACAGGCAAGGAGGAGCTGTTCGAAGATATAAGCAGTTTTAGTTTTAATAAAAGATCCGACCACCTCGTAATGGTCACCTATAAACCGGAAGGATCTAAAACAGAAGGAAAGGATATTATTCTGCGTAACCTGGATAACCGGAAAACCCGCAATATCGGAAACGTATCGGAGTGGTCATTCAATAAAGAAGGAGATCTGTTAGCTTATGTTATCGATGCTGAGGGGAAAAAAGGAAATGGTGTTGAATTGTTCCGCCTGACGAATTACCAGGTGGAAGTGATAGACAGTGATACTGCAACATACCGTAAATTGACATGGGAAAAGAAAGGAAGAGCATTTGCTTTTCTAAAAGCAATTTATGACACAAATTTCGTAGAACAGACCCATAAGATATTCGCCGTGAAAAACATGGGAAAACCTGAAATCATGAACTTAGATCCTGTCCCGGGAGTCATCTTACCCGACTCGATGAGGGTAAAAGAGACGTTTACACCGGTTTGGTCCGAAGATCTTACGATATTATTCTTTGGTATCCATGATTGGGCTGCAGCTGAAAAGAAGAAAAAAGAAGAGAAAGAAAAAGGTGAAAAAGAAGGTGAAGAGGATAAGGCATCCACGGAAAAAAAGAAACCAAAAACCCCGGAAAAAGATGAAAAAGTGCCGGGGCTGGATATCTGGCACTGGTTGGATGATCCGATACAACCCAGGCAGGAAAAAACATATACCCAGGATAAGGATTTTACCTATCTCTGTGCATGGAACCTGGATACTAAAAAAGTGATTCAACTGACAGATGAAGATTTCAGGGATAGCAGAATCACCGGTGATCAGAAACACGTGGTTATCTGGAATAAACAACCCTACCAACCACAATTTAGAATGGAGTATGCCGATTATAAGATTGTTGATGTCAAAACCGGAACAAAAACAGATCTGTTTGATAATTTTAATCTCAGGTTTTTTTATGGCTCTTCCCCCGACGGTAAGTATTTGCTCTATTTCAAAGATGATCAATGGTGGACCTATGATATTTCAGCAAAGAAACACATCAACCTGACGGAAAATATTGATACAGATTTTTGGAACACCCGGGATGACGGGCCTGAGGAAAAGAAACCTCCTTGCGGTTATGGTGGATGGTTAAAAAATGATCAGAAAGTGCTGGTGTATGACGAATACGATACCTGGATGTTGAACCCGGATGGCAGTGGCTCTGAAAGAATTACACAAGGGAAAGAGGACGAAAATATTTACAGGTTCAATAGGTTAGACTACGAAGAAGATTGGATAGATCCTGAGCAACCGCTCTATTTCAGAAAATTTGGAGATAAAACAAAAAAATCAGGTTATGTTCGAATCTCCCCGAAAGGGAAGATGGAAGAATTAATCTTTGAAGACAAATCGTTCGGTCGGTTATCGAAAGCGAAATCAGCCAATCAGTTTACTTTCGTTTCTGAATCGTATGAGGATTCACCCGATTTGTTCCATGTAGCTAAATCTTTCAGCAAAGCCGTTCAGGTATCAGAAACCAATCCACAGCAAAAAAACTATGCCTGGGGTAAAACGGAATTGATCAATTTTAAAAACAAAGACGGAAAACCATTGCAGGGCGTACTGCATTACCCGGCAAATTATGAACCCGGGAAAAAATATCCGATGGTAGTCTATATCTACGAGATCCGGTCGAACTCGATGCATCGTTATATCGTCCCTTCACCACGCAGCTCTTACAACATCACTAATTATGTTCAACAGGGATATTTTGTATACCAACCGGATATCGTTTACAAAACCAATCATCCGGGAGAATCAGCTGTAGAATGTGTTGTCCCTGCAGTTGAAAAAGTTCTCGAAACAGGAATGATTGATAAAGAAAAAATTGGTCTTATGGGTCATAGTTGGGGTGCCTATCAAACCGCTTTTATCATCACTCAAACGGATCTCTTTTCTGCAGCTGTCGCCGGAGCACCACTGACAAATATGATCAGTATGTACAACTCCATTTACTGGAATACAGGAACACCGGATCAGCAGATTTTTGAAACATCACAGGGCCGGTTACGTGAACCCTATTGGAAAATCATGGATGAATATATCGCTAATTCACCCCTTTTTCAGGCTGAAAACATTACCACGCCTCTGCTTGTTGCATTTGGGGACCAGGATGGTGCTGTTGATTGGCACCAGGGCATAGAACTCTATATTACCATGCGAAGAATGGAGAAACCCATGATCATGCTGGTTTATGCCGGTGAAAATCATGGGCTTAGGAAAAAAGAGAACCAGCTGGATTATACACTTAAAGTAAACCAGTTTTTCAACCATTTTCTAACGGGAGAAGAAGCACCCGAATGGATCAATCGAGGAGTAACCTACCTTGAGAAAAAGAAACAGGAGGAAAAAAGTAAAAAGAAATAAAGATAATGTCTCAAGCCCCTCAAATTGTTACATGCTGAATAAATGCAGTTCTGAGGTTTCGAGACAATTTCAACTATTCATACCGTAGTGACTCGGCAGGATTGATTAAAGCAGCTTTTGCCGATTGGTAACTTACCGTCAATAATGCTAAAAGAAGTGTTATGGTGGCTGATAAAAGAAACGGGGAAATGGTTAGATCTGTAGCATATGGATAGTTATGAAGCCATTTCACCATACCAAGATAGGCCACAGGCCAGGCGATGAGAGTAGATAAACCAATCAATCCTAAATATTTTTTACACAATAGAATAACAACAGCATTTGCCGTTGAACCAAATACTTTCCTTATTCCAATCTCTCTTGTTCTTTGTTCGGCAGTAAAGGCTGCAAGTCCAAGCAATCCCAGGCAAGCGATAAAAATTGCCAGGAGTGCAAAAACCATAAAAATTTTGCTCAGCCGCTGCTCAGCACGATGCTGGCTATCATATGATTCGTCAAGAAAAAATGCATAATACGGTATCTCAGGATAAAACTCCTCCCACTTCTTTTTAATCGATACCATAATTTCGGGCAGATCAATTTCACCCAGTTTTACTATCAATCTTCTTGGCCTGTTCTCAATTGGCCCTTCAGTACCGATATAATTTAAGAATAAAGGGGATATAGTTGTATATAAAGATCGGTTATGAAAATCTTTGCATACTCCGATCACTTCCCATTGTGATGTATGGGATTGGTTATTTTCCAGAGATGATATAACATTCAGTTTCTTACCTATCGGGTCTTTCCATTGAAGCATCTTTACTGCTGTCTCGTTAATAATAATCCCATTCACATGGTCTGCTAAAAAATCACGTGAAAATCCCCTACCCTGAATAATTTCAATCTCCAATGCATTAAAATATCCATAATCAACCCGGAAATTCTGAATGGAGATGGTTTGGTCCGGTGTAAAACCTTCAGGATAGGCCGAGGTGTTGAACAGGTACATTTCACCCGGGACCATTGAAGAAGAACCGGTACTCACCACACCATTAAACTTTTGTAATTCATTCTTAAACGATTCTAAACTGGCTCGTACGTCATCATTTTGAAGTGCAATAACCAGCCTGTTATTTTTTTCAAAACCAAGTTCCTTTTTTGCCAGGTATTTTTGTTGATCCCTGATTACAAGTGTAATGATGACTAATAATATGGAGATTGTGAACTGAAAAACGACCAGGATTGATCGGAAAAGATGATTTTTAGCACCCTGCATAATCCTTCCCTTCAAAACTGATATTGGCTTAAATGCTGAAAGGAAAAAGGAAGGGTATAAACCGGCGATGGCAGTTACCAATAGTAGGATGATTCCAAAACTGATCAGTAACCAGGGTAACTCAATGATTCTGGCAGAAATCTCCCGACCAGTAAGGTTGTTGAAAAGAGGTAAAACAAGTTGTACAAGAATAACAGCAAGGATCAACGACAATAATCCATACAGGGCAGATTCACTGAGAAACTGTATAATAAGCCCTTTTCGTTCCGCACCCAATACTTTCCTTACCCCTACCTCTTTTGCCCTTGAAGTAAATCGTGCAGTAGTCAGATTCATAAAATTAATGCAGGCAATAACCAGGATAACGATAGCAATTGAGATAAATACAAACATCATCTTGATGTTCCCATAATCTCCAAGTCCTCCGCCAACTGTGGAATATAAATGGATCTCTTTTAAAGGTTCAAGCCTGTTCTTCAGCACAATACCTCTTGATTCCAGCACTTCACCAAGGTACTGCTCGTTAAATTGAATGAATTTCCTTTCAAAAGATTTGTAATCTGTTTTATCCTCCAACCGGATGTAGGTAGGGACATTCCATCCCCACCAATATTCTGCTAACCGGGGATCATAACTGAAGAAAGTAGTAAAGGAAGCCAATACAGTAAACGTAAAGTGTGAATTGGGTAGAGGATCTTTCACTACACCGGTTATTGCATAATCAAATTTATTATCCCAGTTCATGATCTTTCCAACAGGGCTTTCATCCCCAAAATATTTCCGGGCCGTATTTTCAGTAATGACCATGGTAAATGGGGCTTCCAGTGCAGTTTCCGGATCACCCTCAATCAGTTCAAATGAAAATACGTTAAAAATTGACTGATCGGCATAATAGACGTTTGATTCGAAAAACTGTTTATCATCATAAATGAATGATCTCCTTACCGTAGGGGTAATCCTGGCAGCATCAATCACCTCAGGGAAATCATTCAACAGTGTTGGGGCAAACCGTGTAGGGCAGCTGGCTGATTCAGTACTTACTCCGTTTACCGTACTTTCTGAAATAATGCGATAAATGTTATCTGCATGTTCGTGATACCGGTCAAATGAAAATTCGTATGCAACAATACCAAGGATCAATATACAACACGTAATTCCAACGGTTAGACCGGTGATATTAATAATGGCGTATGAGGGGTGCCTGATGAAATTACGGAATGTAATTCCCAGGAAATTTTTTAACATTTAGGATCCCGTGTTATTATTTTTAATTTCATTGAAGATGGATTCAACCAACCTTTCTTCATTTTCTTCAAATTCCGCCTTTATTTCATCCAGGCTTTTCCCTTCCCCAACAAGGGATTTTACCTTCTCCTGTCTCTTTCTCATCAGGTCAATCTGTGCTATGATTTCTTCCCTGCCAACTGCCTGACTATGTCCGCTGCAGAAGATTTCGGCATCCAGGGTTTCCAGCATGTTGGAAAGTGTTTTCACGTGTTCAAACGAATTGCCGCCTTTGTACGAGTGGATAAGCTGGGGCCTGGTAAGGAATATCTGGTCACCTATAAAAGCGGCTTTCTCTTCCGGGAAATAAACCACGATATCTCCGGTTGTATGTCCCACTCCGAAATACCATAGCTCAACCTTCTTCGAACCAAGAAAGATGTCCATCTTCTCCCTGAACGTAACCGATGGAATGTAAGGAGCCAGTTCCGAATTATACCAATCCGATGGTTCGTTGTTGTTTTTCGGAAGAAACAGATCGTTCCTGCAGTTTTCATGGGCGATAAAGGTTACGGATTCCGGGAAAAACTGGTTTCCCCAGATATGATCTCCATCGCTGTGTGTGTTGACAAGGTACCTGACGGGTTTATCCGTTACTTCTTTCAGCTGTTCAATGGTCTGATCAACGGATGTTTTATCCATTTTTGCATCGACAAGCAAAACCCCGTCATCACCGATATAGGCTCCCCCCTGTGCCCCCCTGCCGCCAAGTATTTCATACAGGTTTTCAGAAATGGGCCTGAACTCAACGGGTTGTGGTTCGGGCTGTTGAGCAAATATGGTTCCTGTTAACCAGAAAAATCCAATAAAACTTTTAATCATTAGTGCATGTTTTTTCATAACAATCCAATTTATTATTCGTGTGTTTTTTATCGTTGCGAAGATCCCTGAATTAGAACCACCCACCATTTGATGTATTAATTCCGTCTGCGTTTTCCACTCCCCCGAACGTATAATAATCTATCCCGAGTACAGGGAGTTCAACCTCAGGAATTGGAAAATGAAGCAATGATCCGGTTTGCAGCATATCCCTCCTCCTCATATCGAAGAATGAAATTCCCATTCCTGTCGCGATTAGTTCGATATCCCGCTCATAAAAAATGACATCCAGGATATAATTCTTCCCAGATCCCAGAGGGATATCCGGTAATTCTCCCCGCGATTTACGTGGTCCTTCAGAATCATTCAAAATAGCAATCGCCCGGGCGGGATCGTTATTTGTTCTAACAAGTGCTTCTGCAACAAGTAGATCATTTTCCCATGCAATATAGGCCTAGCTATTCAAAGGTATTACTATTTTACAAGTTTATCAAGGGTTTCAGAATTGAAACAGAACCTGTTTGCCATATTCTGTTTCCGGTATTATCCAGCACCTTGTTCGGATAAATGAATCCATGTTGTATTTGATGCTAAGTTACAATTTCGTATATTTATTGAACAAAAAAACACAATCATGAATCCAAAAATTGATGAACTTTATAATGATTACAGGAAGGGAAGAGTAGATCGTCGTGAATTCCTCAGGAAGATGGCAATTTTTACAGGAGGCACGGCAGCTGCACTAACCATCCTTCCTTCCCTGAGTAACAGCTATGTAAGAGCCGCAGTCACCCCAATAGAGGATTCGGATATTCATGCTGAATTCATTACCTATCCGGGTGCAACAGGCGATGTACGTGCACTGCTTGCAAGGCCAAAAGTGGAAAAGAAACTGCCTGCTGTCGTTGTAATACACGAAAACAGGGGCCTTGTGCCACACATCCAGGATGTTACCAAACGCATGGCAAAAGAGGGTTTTTTGGCATTGGGACCGGATGCCCTTTCTCCGCTCGGCGGCACGCCAACCGATGATGTTGACAAAGCCCGAAGCCTGTTGAGGGAACTGAACCAGGATGAAACGGTCAAGAATTTTGTTGCTGCGGTTAAATACCTTGACACCCACCCGTTATCTACCGGGAAAGTCGGATGTGCCGGATTCTGCTGGGGAGGTGGTATAACAAACCAGGTGGCTGTCAATGCTCCCGAACTGGATGCTGCAGTTCCCTATTACGGCAGTCAGCCGGTACCAGAGGATGTGCCGAAAATAAAAGCATCGATTATGGCACACTACGCCGGTAACGACGAGAGAATTAACAGCGGTATCGAAGCATTCGAGGAGGCGATGAAAAAAGCATCCATCGATTACCAGATCTTTATCTATGAAGGAGCGTACCATGCATTCAATAACGATACCAATCCGGACCGGTACAACAAGGAAGCAGCTGAACTGGCCTGGAAGAGAACCATCGCCTTCTTCAAAGAAAAACTGAAAACGTAATAATACTCACCGGGTGACTTTGAGTCACCCGGTGAGTTATTCATTCCGCATACAGCAATTCTTATACTTTTTCCCGCTACCACACGGACAGGGATCGTTGCGGCCGACAGGATTCGGCTGTTGGACTGATCGTTGCTGTTCATCAAGCTGCCTTTGCCATTGCGCAGCCACTTCGTTCACAAAGGGCTGGCAGTGAGTAAAGAACTTTTTGTACCCTTCACAGAGGTAATTGAGTCCTGCTTCGCCATCGGGTGTACGGATAAACCGGTTCTTCGGACACTCCCCGTTACACATATCCAGCACCTCACAGTGACGACAGTACCGTGGCAAGGTATCCAGTTTCGCCTGCCCAAAGGCTTTCTGTTCGGGACTATCCAAAAATTCAGCAAGGGATCTATCCCTAATATTCCCCAGGAGGTGATCCGGATCAACAAAGTGATCACAGGAATAAAAATCCCCATTGTGCTCCACCACAGGAACCCCTCCACAACGCTTTTTAAAAATACAGAGCGTATGCTCCTGGTTAAATGCAGTCCGTGTTGCCTCCTCTATGATCTGTATCTTGATTTTCCCAATATCCCTGCTTTCCCATTCATCAAAGATGGTACATAAAAAATCACCAAACGCACAGGCAGGAACAGTCTCAGGTGTAACACCGATTTCAAAATCCGGGTGCTGCTCAACCAGTGGAAGGAAGGTGATGTACCGGGCATTGAGCTGTTTGAAAAAATGGTAGACTGCAAGTGGATCTTTAACATTACAGTCATTAACCACACATAGTATTTCAGTGTGTACCCGGTATTTTTGCAGGAGATCGTAACCACGTATCGTTTGCTTGAACGTAGGTCTCTTATCTTTTGTTAACCGATAACGGTTGTGAATTTCCTCCGGTCCATCGATACTGATACCGACTATGAAATGTTCAGCAGCAAAAAACTCGCACCATGCTTCATTTAGTAATGTGCCATTGGTTTGAATACCGTTAACAATTTCTTTATCCGGAGGTTTGTGTTTGCGCTGAAAATGCACAATAGTACGAAAGGAATCCAGTCCGAACAGGGTCGGTTCGCCACCATGCCAGGAAAAAAAAATGACATGATCTGTCGTTGCCTCAATCTGTTGGACAACGTATTCCTCAAGAACCTCATCATTCATCCGCAGTGTTTTCCCTGCCGGGTAGATCTTCTCCTTTTCCAAATAATAACAGTAAACACAAGCCAGGTTACAAATGGCTCCCACCGGCTTCGCAAACACCTGGAATTCACGGGAGGGGGGTGTTGTCTTTGTAGGCTTTCCTGCCATGTGAATAATAATTGTTACCCTTGACCATGAAATATACAGATTATTATGCGTACTATCAATTTGAGATGAAGTTAACCCGAAAAATTCTATTTTTGATGCTAATTAACTCAAGTTGTAAGTTTTAGAAATATTTTTACTTTTTACCAGAAAAATACAATTTTTCCGCTGGAGAGCGACTCTCCTGCCGAAGGCATTCCTTTGGAAGAGTCGCTTCTCCCGCCACCGGCGGGAGTTAGAAAGCGCTCTGGAGAGCGCAAACGACTTGGAAAGTCGTTCTCCAAAGGAATTCTTTAAAATATTCAATATGTTCGGACACTTTCTTCATAACTAACAACTTGAGTTAATTAGTACTTGCTTATATATTGACATACTATGAGAAACCGAAATAGTTTATTTCTTTTGTTATTCATTCTTTTCTCCATATCCTCCTGTTGTGATAGAATGGACAAAATTCCCGAATCGGATCAGAAAATTATCCTTGGTATTTTCGGAGGTATGGGACCCGAAGCCACTGCAGATCTCTATCACCAGATCGTCCGGTTAACACCAGCCGAAACGGACCAGGAGCATATTCCCACTCTGATATACAGTCTTCCCCAGGTTCCTGACCGGATGGCAAGTATCCGGAACCAGGATCTTACAATTGTCCCCTACCTGGTTGAAGGAGTTACCCGGTTGGAAGATGCCGGAGCTTCCTTCATTGTCATTCCCTGCAATACGGTTCACTATTTTTACGACTACATGCAGGATGCTGTTTCCATTCCTATAATTCACATGATAAGGGAAACGGTAAATGAGGTAAAGCAACAGTATCCTGACCTGAAAAAGGTCGGACTTCTGGCTACAACGGGTACGCTTGAATCGCGTTTATACGAGAACGAATTGGTAAAAAACGGTTACCAGGTAATCATCCCGGATGACTCGGTGGAAACAGAGATGGTAATGAAAGCTGTCTTTGGAATCAAAGCAGGATCGGATAAACAGACCAACGAGGATTTGCTGGCACAAGCCGGGAACCATATTATAAAAAAAGGGGCTGAATTGATTGTTCTTGGTTGTACAGAGATCCCCCTGGCATTCAATCCGACGCGAGTGGATGTCCCGGTGGTGAACGCTACACAGGTCCTTGCCGAGAGATCCATTCAAATCTATCACGAGATGAAAAAAAAGTGTGAGGGAAATTGAAAATAAAAGATATATTTGCATCCGGTTTTTTCATGGTGAACCGTAATCTTTGCTTTCATGGATATCATTGTGGCAAGGGAATTTAACTCCCTCTATATCATTCTGGATCTTATCTGGCTGGGAATACTGACCACCCTTCTTATCTATCTAAAAAGACACCTTGCATTGATTGCCGGACTCCTGTCAGGATTATTATACCTGATTGTCGATTATGGAATTTTTTACCGGCTACTGGGAACACGTATGGTTGTGGGAGCAGATCCATTCTGGTTTCTTTTCTGGCTTAGTTTCAGCTATGGATTAACCAATTTTGCCTGGATATGGTTGCTGTTAAACCGGGATAAAATGGGAGTGAAATGGTCAATCCTGATCATCTCAGGATATATTGCAGTGGCATTCATCAGCCAGATATTCGGTGGGAATTTCCATCACATCTCCATTTCCCGTGGAACCGCTTCATACCATCGGGTAATGGCAATCATACTGGTGGTTGGGTACCTTTACCTGATTATCCGCAATATCCGTGCAGGTAAGAAAGCCGGCTCAAAAGTGAACCTACTCCGGCTGATGATGATTGGTATCGGGGTTCAATTCGCCTGGGAGTTTGCACTTCTGATCAGTGGGATACGTCCTCCATCCATTACACCATTGATCGTCAACTCATTGGTGGAGACGAATCTCGGTATGCCACTGATCTACCTGATCCATTTATCCATAACAAAACATTATCCGGAGAACCTTTTTGTACCGGCAAAACTGAAAGAAAATCCAATACCCAATCAGAAATCTTCCAACATCAAAGAGTAGCAACTTTCCAAATATTAAAATTTGTTTCTTACTTTTACAGTTCATTTGAATTCCAACTTTAATTTATAATAATCATGAAAAAGAAGTTATTTACCCTGATCAGCCTGGGTATCCTTGTTGTTTTTATGGGGTATTCACAGGATGAAGCCCGCCTATTGCGTTTTCCTTCCATTCACGGTGACCAGATCGTCTTTTCCTATGGTGGAGATCTGTACAGTGTAAACAGCAACGGCGGAATGGCCCGGAAACTGACCACCCATAACGGTTATGAGATGTTTCCGAGGTTTTCTCCCGATGGGAAGCACATCGCTTTTACCGGGCAATATGACGGAAACACCGAAGTATTTATCATACCGGCAGAAGGTGGTGTTCCGCAACGATTAACCTTTACTGCCACGTTGGGACGTGACGATATTGGTGACCGGATGGGACCCAATAACCTGGTTATCGGATGGACCCCCGACGGAAAGGATATCATTTTTCGTTCCAGAAAACAATCCTTTAATTCCTTCCGTGGACAACTGTTCCTGGTATCCAGAGAAGGGGGATTATCCCGTGAAATACCCCTGGCCGACGGAGGATTCTGCTCCTACTCTCCGGATGGGACAAAACTGGCTTTTAACTGGGTCTTCCGGGAATTCAGAACCTGGAAATACTACCGGGGTGGAATGGCTGATGATATCAGAATACTCGACTTCAATACAAAATCTGTTGAAAAAATTACCGACAATGAAATACAGGATATCATACCGATGTGGATCGGCAATAAGATCTATTTCCTTTCGGATCGTGACCGGACCATGAATCTTTTTGAATACAACCTGGAGAGCAAAGAGACACGAAAAGTGACCAATTTCACAGATTATGATATTAAATTCCCCTCTTGTTCAAACGATTTTATCGTATTTGAAAAAGGTGGATTCATCTACAAATACGATGTAAACTCCGGGGAAACAACAAAAATAACCATTACGATTGCCGACGATCAAATCTTTGCACGCAACGAGATCAAGGATGCCAGCGAAAACATTCGTAACGGCGATCTTTCTCCAAACGGGGAACGGGTGGTCTTCAGTGCACGGGGTGACATTTTCTCCCTGCCGGCACAACATGGAATAACACGCAACCTGACAGAAACATCGGGTGTTCATGAACACAATGCTGATTTTTCACCGGATGGGAAATACATTGCTTACATATCCGATAAAACCGGAGAATTTGAACTTTACATGGTGAAGCACGACGGTAGTGAATCCCCTGTGCAGCTTACCCAAAATACCAATACCTATATTTTCGGGTATGAATGGTCACCGGATGGAAAGAAAATCCTGTATAACGATAAGAAGATGAGGTTGCAGTATGTGGATGTGGAATCGAAAAAGGTCACACAGGTGGATCATTCCGACTGGTCTCCCTATTTTGCCTTTAACTGGTCACCTGACAGCAAATGGATCACCTATACAAAACAGGAAAGGGATTTTAGCAAAGTGCGGTTGTACAACCTCGAAACGAAAAAAGTATATGAGGTTACTGAAGGATGGTATAACTCCACCAATCCAAGCTTCAGCTCCGATGGGAAATACCTGATCTTTACTTCGGCAAGGGATTTCAGTCCCATTTACAGCAACACGGAATGGAATCATGCCTATCGGGATATGAGTAAAATATACCTGGCTACCCTTGCTAAAGATACACCCTCACCCTTTGCACTGGAAAATGATGAGGTGAAAATTGGAGAGGAGAAGAAACCAGACAATGAAAATGGAAAAGAAAAAGAGGAAAAGGGCATGAAAGTGGATATCGACGGCATTCAGGAGCGAATTATTTCTTTGCCGGTTGATGCTGCAAACTATTTTTCAGTAGTCGGTCTGGAAGGGAAAATCTACTACAGTGTCCGGTCATCGGATACACGGGGTACCCAAATGAAAATGTATGACCTCAAAGCCAAAAAAGAGACTGAACTCGGTACCAATGTTCAATATACCATTTCATCGAATGGTAAAAAGATGCTGATTCGAATGGCAAGACAATACGAGGTAATGAATACTCCATCGGGGCCGGTTAAGATATCCGAGCCAATGGATCTTTCCGACATGAAAGTGTATGTTGATCTAAAGGAAGAGTGGGCTCAGATGTTTGATGAGAGCTGGCGTCACATGCGTGATTTCTTTTACGCTCCGAATATGCATGGAGTGGATTGGGAAGCCATGCGTGAAAAATACGGGGTGCTTTTACCCTATGTAGCCCACCGCTCTGATCTGGCATATATTATCGGGGAGATGGTCGGTGAACTGAGTGTCGGTCATGCCTACGTGAACAACGGAGAAAGGCCCATGCCCGAAAGAATACCCATGGGTCTGCTGGGGGCAAAACTTTCCAAGGATAAAGCAGGATATTTTAAAATCGACCAGATTCTCGATGGTGCCAACTGGAGTGATCAACTGAGATCACCCCTGAAAGAGATCGGAGTGAATGTAAATGAGGGAGATTATGTCCTGGCTGTCGATGGAAAACCGACAAACGAAGTCAAGGATATATACTCCCTGCTTATCGGGAAACCGGGTAAAGAAGTAATGCTGACAGTGAATAATAAGCCGGCAACTGATGGAAGCCGTGATGTCCTGGTTAAACCTGTCCGTGATGAGAGTACCCTTTATTATTATAACTGGGTACAGGATAACATTAAATACGTGGATGAGAAAACCAATGGCCAGGTCGGTTATATCCATATTCCGGATATGGGTGTTGCCGGTTTGAATGAATTCGTAAAGCATTTCTACCCCCAGTTGAGCAAAAAAGGATTGATCATCGATGTGAGGGGAAATGGCGGAGGGAATGTCTCTCCAATGATCATCGAACGGTTGATGCGGGAAATCACCTATTTTAACTATTCCACCGGTTGGAAAGAAGGTGCAACAAGCCCGGGAGGCATGCACCTGGGCCCGAAGGTGACGTTGATGGACAAATATTCCGCATCGGATGGTGATCTGTTTCCCTATCGTTTCCAGGTGCTGGAACTGGGTAAAACCATCGGTACAAGATCGTGGGGTGGTGTTGTCGGGTATAGCGGCGCTCAACCATTGATCGATGGCGGGTCTCTGATCACACCGTCGTTCGGACCATACGCTAAGGATGGCAGCCGGTTTGTTATTGAAGGGGAAGGCGTTACTCCAGACATTATCCTGGAAAATGATCCCGCAAAATTGTATGAAGGACAGGATGACCAGATGGATAAAGCCATCGAAGTGATCCTTGAGGAGATAAAAACCTGGAAAGATACCATTCCACCAATTCCACCATTCCCGGATAAGAGTGGGAAAAAGAAGGAATAAGGTTCAAACCTGAGGCTGTCTCAAAAGCCCGAAATAACGTCATTCTGAATTTATTTCAGAATCTCAATATGCTAATAATCATGCGTATGAGATCCTGAATCACCTGTCTGCCGTGTAATACTTCACAATTTCGGTAACAATGTTTAAAACGAATATCAAAAAGCAGGTTTTATACAAGGTCCTTCTTGCGAAACTAGTTTTAACCATTACACTTTACCCCG
>Ga0315541_1001429_pt1 | contig 22176 bp, 14 predicted proteins | sample SalMarSW160190MG_FD_203095 | JGI IMG/M metagenome (GOLD analysis project Ga0315541, IMG submission 203095) | Salt marsh sediment microbial communities from the Plum Island Ecosystem LTER, Massachusetts, United States - Salt Marsh Sediment SW1601-190 ...
TGTGCTCGTGGCGGCGCTTGGCATCCTGCTGGGGCTCGGCATCGCCCAGCGCTGGCATTACGGCTGGATTGTCGCCGCGGTGGCGGGGAGTGCGTATGCCTTGGTGGCGGGCCATATGCTGGCGTTCTGGGAGGCATCGCAGGCCCATGCGCGCGTTTGGCTTGACGCCTGGGCCGCCCAATTAGCCGACCGGGCCGGGCCGGCGGACGAAGGGCCGCAAGCGCTTATGCTCGAACAGGTCGCCTGGCTCAGACAACACTGGGCCGAAGTGGGTTTAGGTGTGATGTTTTGGCCCATTCTGATCGGCGCATGTGTGGTTCTCTCGGTGGCCGTAAGAAGGGTGCGCCGCTTGGCGGATGTGCCTGGTCCCCTCGGGTCCTTTCGCGAGATGCGTACACCCGAGTGGGTCGTGTGGATCGCGATTGTCCTGGCGGTCTTATGGCTTACCGGCCGCGTCTGGCCCAACGCGCTGCTGCGGCTGGTGACCTGGAACTCGGCCATCGCGTTATCAGCCTTGTACTGGATAAACGGCGTATCAGTTCTGGTTTACATATTCGATGCCCTGCGGCCGGCCTTGATCGCTTGCTGTGCGGTCGTGATGGTGATATTTCTTCTCGGGGCGCACCCGGTGTTATGCTTTGTCGGCCTGTTTGATACCTGGGGCGATTTTCGCAAGGTCGCGGATCGAGTGGCCGCGGCGCGAAAGCGTGCCCAACAGGCTGCGGACGACGACGGGCGCGATGATGAATGACCGCCGCGCAACGGCACGGATGCCCAAATGGAGGTGTTCTACATGAAACTCATTCTCAGCGAGGACGTTCCCAATCTCGGTCAGACGGGTGATACCGTAAAGGTTGCCGACGGCTATGCCCGCAATTTCCTCCTGCCCCGAAAAATGGCGGTACAGGCCGACTCAGGCAGCGCCAAGCAAATCGAGCATGAGCGCCGGCTTATCCACATGCGCGAAGAAAAGCGACGCGCCAAGTTGGCCGATGTGGCCAAGGCCATCGAGGCGCTTACCCTCGATTTCAACGTCCGAGCCGGGGCCGAAGACAAGATTTTCGGTGCGGTCACTACGGCGCACATTGCCGAGAAGCTTGCTGAGATGGGCCACCCCATCGACCGCAAAGCCATCATGCTCGAGGAACCCATCAGGGCACTGGGCATCTACGCTGTAACCGTGCGGCTGGCCAGCGGCATCGAGGCCGACTTGAAGGTCTGGGTGAGCCCCATCGAAGAGGAACAACCCAAAGAGGAACAAAAAGAAACGCCCCAAAAGGAGGAGGCTACCTGACGTGGCCACGGCACGCGAGGCTCGGCCGAAGTTCGAGCGTACCCCACCGCAGAACATCCCTGCCGAACGGGCCGTGCTTGGCGCCATGCTCGTCAATCCGGAAGCGGTCGCGATCGCCTTCGAGGTCCTGCGCGACGACCCCGCGGAACTCTTCTACGTTGACGTACACCAGCACATTTTCGCCGCCATGATCGCCCTGTTCAGCAACCGGGTCAAGGTCGATGAAGTTACTGTCGCCGAACAGCTGGTCCGCGATGGTCACTTGGAGGCGGCAGGCGGCTATTCCCACCTCGCCGAGCTCATCGGCGCAGCGCCCCTCTCGAGCAGCGTCGAGTACTACGCACAGATTGTGCTCGACAATGCGATCTTGCGCAAGCTCATCACCAGTTGCACCCGGATCGCCAGCGATGCCTACACCCACGAAGGAGAGGTGAGCGATCTGCTTGACAACGCCGAGTCCGCCATCTTCAAGGTCGCCGAATACCGCCAACTCACATCCATTACGCAAGTTAGCGAACTCATTGAAGATACAATCAGGCGCATAGAAGAGCTGAAGAAATCGGGCTCGCACGTGACGGGACTTGCCACGGGCTTCCACGAACTGGACATGTTGCTCTCCGGGCTGCAGCCTTCCGACATGATCGTTGTCGCAGCGCGGCCGTCCGTGGGGAAAACCGCACTCGCGCTCAACATTGCCCGGCACGTGGCCGTTCAACTCCAGAAAAGTGCCCTGATCTACAGCCTCGAGATGTCCAAGGAACAACTCATGCTGCGCTTCTTTTGCATGCAGGGCAACCTCGATTTCAGGGGGCTACGCGAGGGCTACCTATCGGACAAGGGATTTCAACGAATCCAGCAGGCTGCCGATAAGCTCTCCCGCGCAAAGATTTTCATCGACGATACGCCCAACATTACCGTGTTGGATATCCGCGCCCGCGCCCGCCGCCATGCCCAGCAGCACGACCTCGACCTCATCATCATCGATTATCTGCAATTGATGAGCGGTCGGCGCCGTGCAGAAAGCCGCCAGGTCGAGATCGCGGAAATATCCCGGGGGATCAAGGGGCTCGCCCGCGAACTTCGCCTTCCCGTAGTGGCCCTGTCGCAACTTAGCCGTGAGGCGGAAAGGGACGAATCGGGTATACCAAAGCTCTCCCACCTGCGCGAATCCGGCGCCATCGAGCAAGACGCCGACGTGGTCCTGATGCTCGCGCTGCCGCGCAAAGAAGAAGAGGAGAAGATCAAGGAAGGCAGGATCAGGTTACGTGTCGCCAAACAGCGCAATGGCCCGACGGGGAAGGTCGATCTCCTGTTCGATCGGCGGCACCAGCGGTTCAAGAGTCTCGCCGCCCCGGGAAGAGCCCCCGAACCGCCACCGCCTGACGACAGGGAGGGATTTCAAGCGGAAGACTTCGGCGAGCAAGGATATCCCCCGGCTCCCTCCGAAGAAGAACTCGATGAAACCGAGGATGTGCCCTTTTGAGTAGCACAGGCTGTCAGCCTGTGGCCGCTCTTTTGCCTCCGCGAGGGATGTGTGCAATACTTCAGGTGTAACAGCCGCAACCAAAAACGAAGAAGAGTGTAACAAAAGGAGATAAGGGGATTAAGGAGATGAGGAGATGCTTCGATCGAAGAAAAGCAGCTTGCCCGCCTGAGGCAGGCTTGTCTCCCTATCTCCAATATCTCCATATCCCCTTTTCTTACACGTATTTATGAAAACCGCTCCCAAAACATCGTCGTAACTTTCGAACATGTTACGGGATAAGACTCTAAAAAGAGGTAAGAGGTTCCCGCTGGTGAACCAATCGGGAGGATTATCATGTTTAACGGTTCCATCGTCGCCCTCGTGACCCCGTTCAAGAGCAACTTCGATGTCGATTTCGACGCCTACGGCCGCTTGGTGGACTTCCATCTCGAACACGGCACTGACGGCATTGTCCCCTGTGGCTGCACCGGAGAAGCCGCCACGCTCACCCACGGCGACCAAGAGCGTTGCATCCAGTTCGTCGTCGAGCGCATCGCGGGGAAAGTCCCGGTCATTGCGGGCGCCGGCTCGAACAGCACCCAAGAGGCCATCAGCCTCTCCACCTTTGCCAAGGAAGTCGGCGCCGATGCCGTCCTGCTCATTACCCCCTATTACAATAAGCCGACCCCGGCCGGACAGATCGCCCATTACAGCGCCGTGGCCCAGAGCGTTGACATCCCAATCGTCCTCTACAACGTCCCCAGCCGCACCGCAACCAACATGCTCCCCGCGACCATCGCCGAACTTTACAAAATCGAAAACGTCGTCGCTATTAAAGAAGCGGCCGGCAGCGTCGACCAGGTATCCCAGATTCGCGGCCTGTGCGACATCACCGTCTTGTCCGGCGACGACTCCCTGACCCTGCCCATGATGGCCGTGGGCGCCACGGGCGTCATTTCCGTCGCCGCCAACGTCGTCCCCGCCAAGATGGCCGCCCTGTGCGCCCAAACCGCCCGAGGCGACCTCGATGCCTCACGGCAAATCCACTTCGAACTCCTGTCGTTGTTCAAGGCCCTTTTCATCGAGACCAATCCCATGCCCGTCAAGGCCGCCCTCGCCAGGATGGGATTGATCGAGAATGTGTTGCGCCTGCCCCTCACGCCCGCCCTGCCCGAGACCACCGCCAGACTCGAACCCATTCTTAAGGACTTGGGCGCCATTTAACCGCGGTTTTGGTGTATTCTGGGGACAGTATACTTAATTCAGTAGGAAGCGAAAACCAGGACCAAAGCCCAAGAACGTGAATTATATACTGTCCCCAGAATACTTCCCCAATTTTAAGCATGCTAAATTGGACTGGCAACGGGTTGCAAGAAGCAAAAGGCCTTGATTTTCCCCAGTACGAGCTGATAAGCATCCGCGCCTATCCGCGTAATCCGCGGTCAGATCCTAAGTATGCAGTGCGTGAACGGTTACTATTTCCCTTTGCTTACTTTCTCTTTTCCCCAAAAAAGAAAGTAAGAGCCTCTAACAAAAAGACACATTCTTCTTGTGCCATGGGCATCTTGCCCATGGAATCACGGGCTGGAAGCCCGTGCCACCGGGGTTCTGTTAGAGCCGCTAAGTGTCTATCCGGCGCCCAGGATGTGCTCGTAAAAGTTCTGGACGGCGCGGGCTTGGACAGGGAGGGAGTAGGTGCTGACGGCCTTTTCGCGGGCGGCGCGGCCCAGCGCGCGGGCGTATTGGCGGTTGGCGGCGAGTGATTGGAGAGCGTTGAAGAGGGCCTCGGGGGACCCGTCGCAGACGATGCCGTTGACACCGTCGTCCACGACCTCTGCCAGCATTCCCCGGTCCGCCACCACGGCGGGCCTGGCCATCGCCATGGCCTCGCGCACGGCCCGGCATGTGCCGTCGCTTCCCGGGACGAGAAAGACCTTCACATCGAAGGCCTTTAAGATGCCCACGTAGTTCTCGCCATCGACAAAACCGGGGAAGTGAACGATGGCTTCGAGGCCGGATTCCTTGACAGGCCGTTTTGCCACGGTCTGCTCTTTCGTGCCGCGGCCGAGGATGATGGCGTGCACGTTCGTCCGGGCGTCGGCAAGCAGACGAACTGCGCGAAAGAAGTCCTCGTAGTGCCTGTGCGTTTGCAGGCGGGCGACAATGCCGATGACGAATGCGTCGTGGCCGATTCCGAGCCAGCGGCGGGCATCGGGCACGTCGCGCGCCGCGTCAAAGCGGTCCACATCGACGGCATTGGGGATGACGCGCATGCGTTGCCTGGGAAAGTCAAAGGCGAGCACGTCGCGTTCGAGTGCCCGCGTGGAGGGCTCGATGAGGGCGGCCGTGCGAGCCAATAACCGGGCGTGGCGCGCAGTTTCCTGGAATCCCACGCCTTCATAGCTCGACCGGACCACTGGAACGCCCAGCTTATTGGCAGGGGTCAGGGCGATGGCGTGGTCATTGTCGAGATGGCAGTGGATCAGGTCGTACGGCCGTTCGGTCAAGAACGCAGCGAGGGCCTTCCTATCCAAGGCATTCTTGATCGGGTGGCGGTGTTTGGATAGGCGGAATCGAAGTACAGGCTCGACGCCGCGGTCGCGCGCCGTTTCCACCACCTTGTTGATCGCCCCGCCGGCTTCCGGCGCGCAGGCGAAGTCGGCCTCGACACCCCGACTGCGTAGCGCGACACACAGGTTCAAAGCCGGCTCAGCGGGGCCGGTCCACTTGGCGTCGCTGAACAAATGGAGCACTCTCATGCGGGGATTTCGGATTCTTCCACCTGATCGAACTTCACCGAGACCAGTTGCGAGACGCCCCGTTCCTGCATCGTCACGCCGTAGAGCACATCGGCCTTGGACATGGTCTGCTTATTGTGTGTGATGATGATGAACTGACTGCCATCCACAAACTCGTCCACTAGCTCGAGGAATCGACCGATGTTCGCGTCGTCGAGGGGTGCATCCACCTCGTCGAGCACGCAGAATGGGCTCGGTTTCGCTCGAAAAATGCTGAAGAGCAGGGCAATGGCTGTCAGCGCTTGTTCGCCTCCGGACAACAACTGGATCGACTGCGGCTTTTTCCCCGGCGGGCGTGCCTCGATCTCGATACCGGACTCGAGCAGGTCGTCCTCATCCAGGAGGTAGATGCGGGCCTGCCCGCCGTTGAACAATTGCCGGAAGTAATTCCGGAAGTAGCCGCTTACTAGGTTAAAGGTCTCGAAGAACATCTCCCGGATGGTCTTGTCAATCCGGGTGACAACCCCCATCAGCGTCTCGCAGGCCTTGGTGATGTCTTCGTACTGCTTGACGAGGAAATCGTTGCGCTGCTCGAGTTCCTGGTATTCCTCGATGGCCATCACGTTGACTTCCCCCATACGTTCGAGCTTCCTGCGCAACTCACCGACCATGCGCTCGCGCGTTTCGTCGTCGTGCTCGTCCGTGCCAACGTCCTCCGCCGTCAGCGAGGCCAGCGCCACGCCGTACTCCGAGAGAACCCGTTCCTCAAAAAACGCAATCTGGTCCTCAATATGCCGCAGCGCCATCTCCTTCTGGTGGACCTCTTCACGGGCTGCGTGCGTGCGTTCGCGCAACGTGCGTAGTGACTGGTTAAGCGTTTCCATTTCGTCGAGCACGGCTTGCAACTGGTTCCGGGACTCGATGACTCTCTTGTGCGCCTCCTCCTTGCTTTCAGAAAGGGCCCTGGCCCGCTCGATGTTGCCGCCGATTTCCTTCTCGAGCGTCGCTTCGTTCTCCTTATGCCGGGCGGCCAGTTCCATGTGGCGGTCCGCCTCGCGCAAGGCCTCCTCGCGTTCGTGCCGCTCGCGCTGTTTATTGCGCTCGACTTCCTCGAGGCTCTGGGTAAGCTCCGCAAGCTTCACCCGCAAATCAGCCAGCTCGCCAGCGCACACCGACAGCGCCTGGCGCGCATGGGCGGCAGCCTCCTGTGCCTGGGCAACCTCGCGCTGGAGGGTCTCATCGTCGCTTTCAATGGTACTGATGCGTTCGAGGGCTTCGCGACGCTGCGCCTCGAGGCTCTCGCGCCGCGCGCGCAACTCATCGCGTTCTTGGACCAACCGCTGCGTGGACTGGGCCAGGTTGTCCCGCTCGGTCGTATACCGGGCAATAGCGACGCCCAGTTCATTGACTTCCCGGCCCAGCGCCTCCTCGCGCTCCTCGAGTTCCTGCACCCGCTGGGCCAGTTCGTGAATCTCCGCCGTAAGGGCCTTGCCCTGTTCACCCATATTGGCGATCTGCGCCCGGGACTGCCGGACAGCTTCCTCGAGTTCAGCGATTTCCGCGCTGCGCCCCAGGAGCCCACGGCCCTCGTGCTTGGTGCGCCCGCCGGTCACAGCACCCGAGGATGACACTACATCCCCATCGAGCGTGACCAGTCGGGGGAACGGGCGTCCCGAGCGCGCGATGCGAATGGCGTCGTCGATGGTCTCGACGATGACCGTGTTATACAGCAGGTATTGCACCGCGATACGGATGCGGGGATTGTACTGGACCTGGTCGATTGCCGGTCCAATCACGCCGGGCAGGTCGCGAATCGAAGCGGCATCGTCGCGTTGGCCCACGCGGATCGTGTCCAGTGGTAGAAAGGTGACGCGGCCGGCCTTGTGCTGTTTCAGAAATGCAACGGCCGATTTAGCAGCGTCGGCTGTTTCGACGACGATGTTGTTGATATTGCCGGCGAGCGCAGCCTCGATCGCACGCTCGTAGGTCTTGCCCGTTGAAAGGATGTCGCCCGCGGGCCCGATAATGCCCTGGACCTCGCCGTCCTCCTTCTGCCTGGCGCGCATGATCGCGCGCACACCCGCTGCAAACCCTTCGTAGCTGTCGCGCAATTCGCGTAATGAGCGCAGCCGGGCTTCATCGCGGCTATTCTCCTCGCGCAGTTGCTGCCACTGATTGCTCAGTGCGCGCATATCCCGGGACTTCCCCGCCTGGGTCTCGGCGAGGCGCCGGCGCTCATCCACGGCAGCGGCGAGCGCGGCGTGCTTCCCCGCTTCGCGTTGTTCCAATTGCTCGAGTTGAGCCAGGAGCTCTTCATTGCGTTGATTATGGGACTCGTGATTTTGCTGAATCGCCTCAAGTTGCGTATCGATGTTGCTGACGCTCACCCCGAGCGTCTCGAGTTCCGTTTGGGTCTTGGCGCGGAGGTTCATCGCCTCGAGCGCGCGGCCGCGCGTGGCCTCGAGCTGTGTGTCGGCATCGGCCACGTGCTGGGCCCTTTGTTCATGCTCCTGCTGTTTATGTTCCAGCGCATTGTGCTGCACCTGGGCCTTCTCGCGAATGGCCTGGGTCTGGGCTTCCGTCTTCGCAAGCTGCGCCTCGGTCGCGGCTGCCCGCTCTTTGAAGTCCGCCTGCCGGCCCAAAGCCTGCTGTCGTTGCTCTTGGGAGAAGTCGACTTGCTGGCGCAGCAGGGCGGCGGTCCGCTCGATCTTCTCCATTTCCGCGTCGAGTTCGTAGACGGCCTCCTGCCGTGCCGCGATGACGCGTTCCAACTCGACTCGGTTCAGGCCCAATTCCTCCAGGCGGGCATCGAGTGTGCTTGTTTCCGCACTGGTCTGTTCAAAAACATCCTGGGCCGCCGTGAACTGTTCCCTGAGCGTTTCAGCTTCCTCGGTCCGTTGCACGTATCTGAGCCAGGCGGCGCGGATTTCGAGTTCGCGCAGGGCGGCGGTCAGTTCGCGATGGCGGATGGCGGCATTGGCCTGCCGTTTGAGTCTGCGCATCTGATGCTGTACTTCGGAGATGATGTCGCTCAGGCGCAGGATGTTTTGTGCGGCGCTGTCGAGCCTGCGCAGGGCAGCCTGCTTACGCGACTTGTACTTGATGATGCCAGCGGCCTCCTCGAACACATAGCGCCGGTCCTCCGGCTTCGAACTCAAGATCAGATCGATCTTTCCCTGGCCGATCAGGGAGTAGGCGCTGGTGCCGATGCCGGTGTCCATGAACAATTCCTGGACGTCACGCAAACGGCACGACGCCTTGTTGATGAGATACTCGCTCTCGCCCGAGCGGTAGACGCGCCGGGCCACCTCGACCTCGGCAAAGTCCACAGGCAAGCACGAATCCGCGTTATCGAACGTCAGCGCGACCTCCGCCATACCCGTGGCCTGGCGATGCTCGCTCCCATTGAAAATCACATCCTGCATGTGTGTGCCGCGCAAGGCCCTGGGACTCTGCTCGCCCAGTGTCCAGCGCAGCGCGTCCAGGATATTGCTCTTACCGCAGCCGTTGGGCCCCACAATGGCCGTGACGCCCGGTTCGAGCCGGATAACGGTGCGGTCCGGGAACGATTTGAAGCCGGTCATTTCGATTTGCTTGAAATACATTGCCTCGACACGCCGTCTCCGAATCAACTAAGAGCCTCTAACAGAAAGACACATTCTTCTTGTGGTATGGGCATCTTGCCCATGGAATCACGGGCTGGAAGCCCGTGCCACCGGGGTTCTGTCAGAGCCTCTAACAACCAGCAACCAGTAACTGACTACTGAATCTCTTGCACGCGCTGAATCGACCGGGCCCGGCCGCTCTTTTCATCCGCTTCGATGATGACCCCGCACAAGCCCGGCCGTTCCTTGGCCACCTTGAACTGCGTGGGCATACCGGTGAGAAAGCGCCTAATCACCCGCTCACGTTCGATGCCGATGACGGAGTCATGCGGGCCGGTCATCCCCGCGTCGGTGATGTACGCCGTACCTTTGGGCAGCACACGTTCGTCGGCCGTTTGCACATGGGTATGGGTGCCGATGACAGCCGTGCAGCGCCCATCGAGGTGCCACCCCATGGCCACTTTCTCCGAAGTGGCCTCGGCATGAAAATCCACCACAATTACCGGCGTCTCCCCACGCAACTGCTCGACTTCACGCGCACCAACGGTAAAGGGACAGTCCGTTGGGTCCATGTAAATCCGGCCGACCAGGTTGACCAGACCCACCCGGCAGCCGTTTTGCAGTTCGACCACCATTGAGCCCCGGCCGGGCACGCCCGCAGGGTAGTTGGCCGGCCGGATCACCCGGTCCAGCTTGTCCAATTCCTGCGCTAACTCCTTCTTGCGCCAGGTGTGGTTGCCCAGCGTGATCACGTCCACGCCTTCGCTCAGCAGTTCTGCCAGTATTTTGGGCGTAATACCCAGGCCCCCCGCCGCATTTTCCCCATTTGCAACGACCAAGTCAATCCCGTGCCGCTCCCGCAGCACCGGCAGCCACTGCTCGACGCACGACCGGCCACAACGGCCTACAATATCGCCGATAAATAGGATCTTCATGCGTCCTCGATGCGCTGCTGTATGTTCAAATCAGACGTCAATAGTGCTCATGTCCCCCCGAGGGACTCGCATAAGCCGCGAGCGTTACTTCGCCACCTCGACGGCGCGGGTCTCGCGCACGACCGTAACCTTGATCTGGCCGGGATAGGTCAACTCCGACTCGACCTTGCGCATCACGTCCCGGGCCAGTTGCATCGCCTCGGCGTCGTTAACCTTTTCCGGATGCACCACTACGCGCACTTCCCGGCCCGCCTGGATCGCGTATGACTTCTCGACGCCCTCGAAACTTTCGGCGATGCTTTCGAGCTGTTCCAGCCGCTTGATGTAAGTTTCTACGGTCTCGCTGCGCGCGCCGGGCCGCGCCGCCGACAACGCGTCCGCGGCTTGCACCAGCACCGCGATCACGGTATCCGGCTCCATTTCACCGTGGTGCGCGCCCACGGCGTTGCAAATGGTCTTGTTCTCGCCGTAACGCTTGGCCAGGTCGTGGCCGACGAACGCGTGCGAGCCCTCGACTTCGTGGGTGATCGCTTTGCCAATGTCGTGGATCAAGCCGGCCCGTTTGGCCTCATGGATGTTGAGCCTGAGTTCCGCCGCCATGATCCCAGACAGGTGCGCGACCTCCTTGGAATGCTGCAGGACATTCTGGCCGTAAGACGTGCGGTAGCTCAGCTTGCCGAGAAGCTTTACGATCTCCGGGTGAAGGCCATGCACGTCGACCTCCAGGCAGGTCTCCTCGCCGCGCTCCTTAATAGTCTTGACCATGTCCTGATTGACCTTCTCAACCACTTCCTCGATGCGGGCCGGGTGAATCCGCCCGTCCGTTATCAGGCGTTCGAGCGCCAGCCGTGCGGCCTCGCGGCGAATCGGGTCGAACCCGGACAGAATCACGGCCTCGGGTGTGTCGTCGATGATGATGTTGATGCCCGTGGCACTCTCGAGCGCACGGATGTTGCGGCCTTCCCGCCCGATAATCCGGCCCTTCATCTCGTCATTGGGCAGAGCGACGACGGAAACCGTGGTGTCGGCGACATGGTCCGCCGCGCACCGCTGCACCGCTTCCCCAAGAATCCAATGCGCTTTTTTGTCCGCCGTCTCGATCAGCTCGTCCTCGATCCGCTTCAACCGGTGGGCGGTATCGCGCCGAACTTCGGTCTCGAGTTGCTCGAAGATCGCCTTGCGGGCTTGCTCAGCCGTCATGCCGGAGATGGTTTCAAGCTTCTCCGTCTGCCGGGCGATCAAGTCCGCGACACGATCGCTTTCCTTTTGGAGCGTTTTTCCCAGCGCGGCCAGCTCGCGTTCCTTCGCGTCGAGGTCGCTCCCCCTCCGGTCCAAGGTGTCCACACGCTTCTCCAGGGTCTCCTCCCTGGCCAGAATGCGTTTCTCGAGAGCGACCAAGTCCTTACGTTCTTCGCGGGATTCCCGCTCCATCTGCGCGCGGAGTTCAATACGCTGTTCTTTGATCGCGGTGTTCGCTTCCTTGAGAGTCGCAGCAGCTTCGCGTTCAGCGTCGGAAAGAATCTGGGCACGCTCGCGACGCGATCGGCCCAACAGGCCACTGCCTATTAAGCGCGCGCCCACGACCGCACACAGCATGCCCGCGACAAGGCCCACTGCTACCCAAACAAGCAGATAGGGGTCCACTGACATACCGAGCATACCGAGGTCCTCCATCCCTGCAGGGATATTGACTAATCCAGACCCGGCATCGTCGAGAGGATAGCGTGTGCTAGGGCAGCGGTGCGTCTAACCGATCCAAGCCTAAATGCCACAGGGCTAATATGTTACGCGAACAACCTGCGGCATCGCGTAGGCCTTCTCCGAAAACGACTCTCTCGGTTATAACGAAACCGCCTAATCGGCGAGGACGAAACATTATCCCTAAGTCCTTGCTGTCCCTCATACGACTTCCGGGCAAACTCTTGATACGTTGAGCTTATTATAGGGATGATGCACGGCGAAGTCAACGGGGTTATTTGGCGAAATCAGATATTAGTGCGGAAAACAATTGGGCGCCCAGCAAAACTGAAGTCTGACTACTTCCTGTAGCCTCACGGTTCATAGTCGGGATTGGGTTTAGGCATATCGGCGTTTACGGCCTTGCGCCAGGCGTCGAGCTGCTTGCGCAGGCCTTCGGCCTTGTCGGGCATGGCTTCGGCAAGGTTGTTCTGCTCGCCGACGTCGGTTTTCAGGTTGTAGAGTTCGAGACGGCCGTCCTCGTAGAACTCGATGAGCTTGTAGTCCCCCTGGCGAATCGCTCCGCCGGGACTCCCGCCCTGGTTGCCGTAATGCGGGTAATGCCAATAAATGGCATCACGCTGGAGTTGACCCGTCTGCTCGAGCAGGGGCACGAGGCTCACGCCCTCGAGCGCCTGGCTCGCAGGCGGCTCGAGTCCGGCCATCTCGAGCATGGTAGGATAGAAATCCACGCTCGTCACCACGGCATCGCAGACACTCCCGGGTTCGGTGACACCGGGCCATTTGATGATCATCGGTTCGCGGATGCCGCCCTCATAGAGCCAGCCTTTACCCGCGCGCAGGGGCACGTTGGCCGTCGGAGACCCTTCAGCCGTGGACAAGCCGCCGTTGTCCGACATGAAGATGATGGTGGTGTTGTCGGCGATGCCCAACTCGTCGAGATTGCGCATGACCCGCCCAACGCTCTCGTCCACGCTTTGCACCATGGCCGCGTAGGTGGGATGGTCTTGGACCTGCCGGCACATATTCGCGCCCTCAGGGGCAAACCGTTGGTCTTCGGGCACGGACGGCAGGGCTTCGGCCTTCACCCCGTATTTCGCGACCATGTCTTTCTTGGCCTGGAGTGGGATATGGACGGCGTAGTGCGAGAGGAAGAGGAGGAAGGGCTTGTCTTTGTTCTGTACGAGGAAGCCGACGGCCTCGTTGGTCAAGCGGTCCGTGAGGTATTCGCCCTTTTGGCGGTTGGGCAGGTTGGGGACCTTGTACGGATCGAAGTAGGAGCGTGGCATGCCGCCCCCGTGTCCACCGATACAGACGTCGAATCCCTGATCTTCCGGGAAAAAACCCTTGCCACCGAGATGCCACTTGCCGATGAACCCGGTGGCGTAACCCGCGGACTGGAATGCCTCGCCGAGGGTGGCCTCCTCGAGGGGCAGCTCGTGGCGGTAATGCGGTGGAATAAGCCGGCGGATTTTGTAACCGTAGATAAAGTTGGTGAGGTTCAGTGTGGGAGGGTATTTCCCGGCCATGATGCTGGCGCGCGTCGGCGAACAGACCGGACACGCCGCATAGGCCTGAGTGAACCGCATGCCCTCCGCGGCGAGGCGGTCGATATTAGGCGTTTCATAAAATGTGCTGCCGTAACAACCCACATCGGTCCAGCCCAGGTCATCGATGAGGATGAATACGAAATTCAGGCGCTCGCCTGGTGTGGCGGCAAACCCCTGAGCCGAATTCAAAGCGCTGTTGCCAACGGCCAACCCCAGAGCCGCCTTGCCCATCCGGCTCAAAAACGCACGTCTATTCATGGGACGTCCCCTCCCTTTATACTACTGGCCTGACCACTCTTTGAGGACCACTCGGAATGTTAGGATTCCGGCCTTGCCGTAGGCCGGTTAAGCGCATTGTAGCGTATTCATTTACCCGTTGCCAGCAGTTTTCACACGGCTACCGTACTCTTTGGCCGTAATCGAATTCCGAAGAATAAAGCGAAAACTGGGAAAAGGCAGATCGGCCACGACTACGAGCACGACTACGAGCACGAGCACGACTACGAGCACGAGCACGACTACGAGCACGAGCACGAGCACGAGCACGAGCACGTCATTGTGTCTATGAAGGCGTAGGCTTAGCAGAATTGTTCGAGATACCATGCCCCGCGCTTGAAGCCCTCTTCGCGAGACTGCGCCGCGTCCTCGTGTTCGATGCTGAGCACGCCGTCGTAGCCGTTCATGCGCAGGTGCGAGATGTATTCGCCCCAATCGATACTGCCGAAGCCGGGGATGACGTAGCACCACCAGCCGCTGCCGTAAATGCCCACCCTGGCGCGTTTGGCCCTGTCGACGAGGGTATCCTTGGCGTGGGTATGAAAAATGCGCTCGGCGAACATCGACACGGGCAGCAAGTGGTCGCACTGCTGGTGGACCAGGTGGGAGGGGTCATAGTTGAGCCCGAAGTGCTGGTCCTGGATCGTCTCGAAGAGGCACTCGAAGGTGTCCAGCCCCTGGAGGCAGGTTGCAAAGTAATTCTCGAGGGCGATGTTGATGCCTCTCTTGCCCGCGTGGGTCAGAATGGGCCTGAACACTTTGGGCAGGACTTTCTGGATGGTCTCAATCTTCGTCATGCCCGCGACTGGCATCCCCGCCAACATGCACACCGTGGGCACGCCCAGCTTTGCCGCGGCGTCGATCGTCTTCTTCGCGTGGGCCTGGACCTTTCTGCCCTCTTTCAGATCGGTGGGGTTCGTGTAATAGGCCAGGCTGCTGATCTCGAGTCCCCGGGCGTCCAAGGCATCGCGGACCTTGCGGACCTGGGCCGCGGTCAGCTTGGCGGGGTCAATATGTTTGCTGCCTGGGTGGGCAACAACCTCGAGGCAGGGAATCCCCGCCTCCTCCGCGAAGTCGAGCACGGTTTCCAGGTCCTCTTTGTCAAATGGGGCGGTCAACATGCCTACTTTCATGCTCTCACTCCTTCCTGGTCACTGCTCATGTTCAAGAATCCATACTTTCCCCAAAAATCCCCCGGCTCCCGCATGGCCCGGTTACACATGCAGCACAACTTTCATCACATCCTCGGCCGCGGCGCGCTCGAGCGCGTAGGGGCCGTCGCGCAGCTCATACGTTTCCGAGATCATGGGCCGCACCTCCACGTTGCCCAGCGCCAAGGCCTCGAGCGCCGCGCGGAACGGCCCGCAGCGCGACCCGATGATCCTTACTTCGTTGACCACAGGCACGCTCAGGTCGAGCGCCGTGGGATGGGTCACTGTGGTTTTCAACACGACGATGCCTTCCGGGCGCACCAGTTCGAGCGCCCGGCTCAACCCTTCATACGACCCGGTCGCATCGACGACGATATCCGCGCCGCGCTCGATGGGGTCATCCACGAGGGCGGTAGCGATCCGCAGCTTGTTGAGCAACTCGATCTTCCAGCGGTGCTTGCCCACGCAAATCAGTTGTTTCGATCGCAGGTAAAGTACTTGCGCCACGAGCTGCCCGAGCTTGCCGTCACCGAGCACGATGATGCGGTCGTCGCTGCTGATGGAGATTTGCTCCGTGATACGGAACGCGGCGGCCGTGGGCTCGGCAAACACGGCCACGTCGTCACGAATCGAGTTCGGGACAATGTGGAGGTTCTCCTCAGGCAATGCGACAAATTCCGCGAAGGCCCCAGGCCGGTTCGCGATGCCCAGCACGGACCGGTTCAGGCAGTGGTGGGGCATCTCGAGCTGGCAGTACTGGCACGTGTGGCATACGCAGTTGATCTCGCCCACCACGCGCTTGCCCTGCAAGTGGGGATTGGAACACTCCTGGACCAGGCCTACAAATTCGTGGCCCGGAACGCCTTTGAACCCCATATAACCTCGCAGGAGTTCCAGGTCCGTGTTGCAGATGCCCGCCGAGAGCACCCGAATCAGCGCTTCCCCCTCTGCCGGGCGCGGCATGGGGATTTCCACTACCTGCGCATCCCCATCAAACACCAACGCGCGCATACCACGCCTCCTTACAATGCCTGAGACCCGACGCGCTGTATTCAACATTACTACGCCTGCAGAGTCAAGTAACGCCAAGGCTTCATCAGATATCAGTTGTCAGTTATCAGTTAGTGGCTGACAACTGACAACGCGTCGTGCAGTTAGTTGAACGTCAGCGTGCCGAAGTTCTCGGGGCGGCAGGGGTCGCCTTCGTGGCTCCAGGCGGAGCGTTCTTTGCGGACGTTATAGCGGTTTCGGACGAAGTTGACCCTCCAGGTGGCACTCTGATTGGGGTCAGTGCCCAGCGTGTCGAAGGGAAGCGCGATGACGGCGCTCCACCCCGTGCGGCGCACTTGCGTGACGACCTGCCAGGGGCCATCCCAGCCAGGGTCCCAGCCACGGCTGTCGAATTGCGCGCCTAATGGGTTTACGACGAAACGAAACGGCTCGCCGTGGCCGGTGTGGAGCAGGAGTTCAAATGACTCCTGGTCCCAGAGTGGTGCGTCGCGCCGGGTCTGGGTGGCGACTAGGGTTCGCATGCGAGGTTCGTGCGCCAAGGCGCCGATCACCAGGCCATCGCGCGTTCGGCAGACTCGCACGGTGGTCTGGGCTTCCGCGAACACCGCCTCGCCGACGCGCACGAACCCGGCCGCCCGTCCGCTGTCGGGCCACAGGATATCCTCGAATGCATCGTCCGTTGCGGGAACTACCTTCGCGTAGTCGCATGCCAGGCGCGGGGGGGACTTGAGCGCGAACACCCGCGCATTTCGAAGCACAGCGTGCTCGGCAGTGGCGTGCGCTGTGATTCTCAGAAAGCGCGTGCTGAAAGGCCGGTTCAGGACGGCCGGACCCGACACACCGCCTCGCAATTGCGAGGTCCATTGCTGGGCTATGCCAAAGGTCTTCCCGTCTTTACTGTATTCGACGTCGAGCCTCACCGTACCTATGGTCTCGAAATCGATCCGGCAGATGGGTCCTGGCGGCGCCAGGAAGTCATAGGTGGCCACGCAGCGGTGTTCAGTGTCCGCATACTCTGGTGCGAGGGCGACCTCGAGCGCGATGTGTTCCGCTGGCAACTGCATCGGTCGGTACGGCAGGATGTGCCGCCCGAACAGAATCGTGGATGGCACAAATAACCCTTTGGTCTCAACCGTCTCGATGATGCGCGCGATGCGCGCCCTCGTCATGTCCGGGTCGATCTCGCCCTGGACCTCAACCAACTCGGCCAGGTCACGCAACACTCCCGCGCGCCGCTCTCCGACAAAAGCCGCCTCGAGTTCCAGGTAGGTCACCAGGTTCCGGTATACCCAATCGGCCAGACGTATTTCGGCCTCGGCGTCGGGGATGTTTTTGCGCAGCCTCTTCAGCCGGTCCTTGAACGCCTCGTAGTGGCTCTCGGGCTGGACGCCGGCCAGCGTATGCCGATTGACGTATGCGGCTAGGGTCTCCAGTACCTCCGCATACTGCGGCCGCCATAGGGCCGCGTCGAAATACGCGTTAAACGCCTCGGTCCAGACCGACCGTGGGGTGGCGAGGGACCACGATTTCTCCATGGCGAGCGTGAATGCCTCGCCCGGGATTTCATCTCCAACATAGATGACTCCCAGCGCCGCGCTGCCGGCGGCGCGGAGCGCGTCGCACCACGCCGAGGCGTTCGACGGGCCGGCGCCCGGCGCGCCCACGCACGCGAGACCGAGCCGTGCACACCAGGCGACAGATTCCGCCATCGGGTGACCCTGGGCGGCATGGGAATCGGGCAGCCGCACTGTCACGATCACATCGCGCGGCAGAAGCGCGGCGGCGTCCGCCAAGTCGTAGCGGGCGGCATTTTGCAGCGGGTTGATGGCGTCGGCCCATAGCATCATGCGGATGTTGGGGTTGAACTCCTTCGCAATTTCGTCGAGCATCGCCACCGAGTCCGCGAAGACGGCCGCGTTCGGCTTGTTCTGGTCCTGGCAGCGCAGGCACTTGTTCAGGCGCTCGAGCGAACCATGGGCGATATGGATGAACCTCGGATCAAGCGTGCGGACAATGTCGCCGACGACGTCACGCAGCAGCACGCCGGTCTCCGGTGCGTTGGGACAGCAGGCCGTCGTGCCGGGCGGTACGTAGGTGTAGGTGACCGTAACCGTCGCACCGTCGGGAATCGCCCCGCCGGGAATGCGGCGGATCAGCCAGGGGGCACGATCCTGGGCAAACGGGGGCTCGAGGGCACCCGGGTCGAGCGTATAATCGGCCTTCGCCGTGCAAAGGTGACCGGAGACCTGCACGCGCATCGGTGACGTTTCCGTGACAATGATGTTACGCCTGGACAGCGCTTTCCAATCGTCACCATCGAGGACTATGCGATCCACGGCGACGCGTCCCTCGGCAATCACGGGGTTCATAGCCACAAGGGGCGCTGCGCCAGCCAGGGTCGGGATCAAGGGCACGGGTTCGATGTGAAGCGCCCGTGCGTCCGCGAAGACGCGTTTCCAGGTGGCCGCCGCATCGCCCGTAAGCCGGTAGAAATCGTCACTCGTAAAAACGGCCAGGTTGCATTTGACCGCGGCGAGTTGGCGCAATTGTTTCCGGGTGGCAGGACCCTTCAGGTACACCCCGCGCATATGCAGGTCCGGATAGTCGCAGACCTCGAGGCATGGCAGCTCGATGCTTCGCTTGGCGGCCTGGATCAGCGTTTGCAGCCCGTTGAATGTGCCAGACACGTCGGCTCCGGCCACGACAATGGCCTTCTGGTCTATGGTAAGCCGATAGCCCTGCGCCGCTCCCACGTCCTTGCGCGCCATGAACTTCCTGACCCTGCGGAGCTCGAGCGCCGCGTTCCGGCCCCATTCACCAACATAAATGGACGGCGTGCCCGGCGCGTACTCCGCAGCCCGGCGGATGGGCAGTTTGAACCCGATCGCCTCAAACAGCGCGTCAAACGCGGCCAGTTCCGCTTCCGTAACATCATCCGCCACGACGATAGGCGTGCCGTGCACCAAGCGGAAAACGTGCTTCCCTTGCAGGTCGATGTCTTGCGGCGCCGGACACAACTCCAGCGGCGCCGCCACGGTAAGCAATAGGCAAAAGCAAGCCACAGTCTTTCTCCAACCTCAGTCAAGCGATTCTTCGTTGCGAGTGAAGCGTGGCAATCTGCTCGGAGGAAGATTACCGCGTTGCTGGACTCCTGGCAACGGCAATCACAATAACGGAATGCGAAGGCGAGACGGCGTCGCGTTCGTCTCAACTTTTCCGCTCGACGATGAACCAGGCCAGCTCCCGTAACGGGTCTGCTTTCGGGCCCAAGGGTTTGAGGCTGTCGATGGCAGCGGCGACCGATTCGTTGGCCAGTTTACGCGAGCGCTCAAGTCCGACCACGGCGGGATACGTCGCCTTGCCGTGGGCGGCATCGCCGCCGACGGGTTTGCCCAGGGCCTGTTCGGTCCCGACGACGTCGAGGATATCATCGGTGATCTGAAACGCAAGGCCGATGTGCGTGCCGAACCGGGTCAGGGCGGCGAGTTCGGCGTCCTGGGCACAGGCGAGCATCGCGCCGCACCGCACGGACGCGCGGATGAGGTCGCCAGTCTTGCGCCAATGCAACAGACGCAACTGGTCCAGGGAAAGCCGTTTCTGCTCGCTTTCGAGGTCCATGACCTGCCCCCCGGCCATGCCCGCCGGCCCAGCCGCCTGGGCGATCTCTCGTAAGATACGAACGTCGCTGCACTGCGCAGCGATGTCGAACGCCATGGCCATCAGGGCGTCCCCGGCCAGGATGGCGACGGCTTCGCCGTAGACCTTGTGCAGGGTGGGTTTGCCCCGCCTCAGGTCATCGTCATCCATCGCCGGGAGGTCATCATGAATCAGGGAGTAGCAATGGATCATCTCGATAGCGCAGGAGGCCGGCAGCGCGACTGCATCGTCGCCCGAGATGATCTCTGCTGTGCCCAGGACCAGTGCCGGGCGCAGCCGTTTGCCCTCAGCAAACAAGCTGTAACGTATGGCCTGGCCCAGCGTCTCCGGCACGCTGCCCCACGCGTCGCAATATGCGGCCATGGCGCGCTCGGTTTTGGCTGCCTTCTGTATCAGAAACTCTTGAGCTGACATCGCGATAATGGACTCCCCCGCTCCGTTCGGCTCTTACTCCTTCTTGGGGGAAAGAAGAAGTAAGCAAGAAGAAATCAGTTGCTGAGCTAGAACAACAAGCCCCCCTCGTCGTCTTCGTTGACTTCGCTGGGCGGCGGGGATTCGGGCCCGCCGGGGGCGTTTTCGTCTTGCGGTTCCGCTTCGCTCTCGCCGAAGGGTTGCGGTTCAAGCTTGCCGTCGGTATTCTTGAGTAGGACCTCGATTTTGCGCTCGGCTTCGGTCAGGGCCTTTTCGCACCGTCGCGCCAGTGTGATTCCCTCCTCGAACCGCTTGAGCGATTCATCGAGCGAAAGTCCGCCCTCTTCAAGCGCCGCGACGGTTTCCTCCAGCTTCTCTAAGTCTTTCTCAAAATTGGGCTTCTTGTCCGCCATCGGTGTCTTCCTCTTTTTTCAACAAGGATAAACAAGATGGACAGGATGTGTTCCTATTATCCTGAATATCCTGGCAATCCTTGTCTGTTCTCATTGTTCCTCGGTGGTTTCAATGGCAGCGGTTGCGCTGCCTTTGCCAAATCGCAGCATTACCTTGTCGTCTATTGCAAGCTGGCCTGCGTCGCGCACCAGCGTACGTTCGGGAAGTTTCCAGGCCAGCGCATATCCGCGCAAGAGGATCGACAGCGGGCTCAGGGCGTCCAACTGCGCCAGCAGGGGTCCCAACTGTGCGCGGCAGCGGTGCATGGTGGCCGCGGCGGCGCGGGCAAGCCGTTGGCTCGAGGAGGCAAGCCGTTCCACAGCACGACGGACCTGGTTCCTGGGCGACACCAGTGCCAGGGAACGGCGCGCTTGGTCGAGCCGGGTGCGAGCCCTGCGGAGCCGGTCGACCGCTCGGTTTTCGAGGCGCATGCGGAGTTCATCGGTCCGCTGGCGGCGCTGCCGGACCAGTTCCTCCGGACGGCGGAACGTGTAGCTCGACTTCGCGATGGACAACCGCTGCCGGACGCGCTCGACGCAATGGGCCATGGCCCTGGCAAGCTGCCGCCGTAGCTGGGTCACCCGCGTCATAAGCGCTTCCTGTTCCTGGACAACCAACTCCGCGGCGGCGGAGGGCGTCGGCGCCCGTACGTCCGCAGCAAAATCGGTCAGCGCGTAATCGATCTCGTGGCCCACGGCGGAAATGATGGGCGTGTTGACCTGGTACACCGCCCGGACCACGATCTCCTCATTGAACGGCCACAGGTCCTCGAGGGAGCCGCCGCCTCGGCCGATGATGATGACGTCCACACCGCGTTCGTCGAGCACGCGAATTCCCTCGACAATCTCCTCGGCGGCTTCGTCACCCTGGACCCGCGCGGGGTACAGCAGCACGTGGATGTTCGCGAACCGCCGCCCAATGACATGGAGTATGTCGCGGATCGCCGCGCCTGTAGGCGAAGTCACAATGCCGATCTTGCGGGGAAGCATGGGCAGCGGCTTCTTGTGCTCGGGGTCGAATAGGCCTTCGGCCTCCAGTTTCCGTCGCAGTTTCTCGAAGGCCAGTTGCAGCGCGCCCATGCCTTTAGGCTGCATCTCATCGCAGACGATCTGATAGTCGCCACGCTTCTCATAAACCGTGACCAGGCCATTCACGACGACTTCGAGGCCGTCTTCGGGTCCGAACTTCAACTGCATCAGCTTGCCACGGAACATTACCGCGCTGAGTTGGCTTCTCTCATCTTTAAGCGTGAAGTAGGCATGGCCCGCGGGCGACACCCGCCAATTGGATATCTCACCAGAGACCCAGACGTAGCTGATCTCGGTTTCCAACAGGTCCTTAACGCGCCGGGTCAGTTGGCTGACCGACCAAATCTCAGGCTGTTCCACTTCCATAACAGGCATTGTACCGCAAAGAAGGACGAAGGATGAAGGGTGAGGGATGGGCGGGTAGCGCGCGAGCCAGCGTGAACGGTTACCCGCGTTCTTGACCAGCAAGCGTGGCATCGAACACGCCCAGGCGGAGCTCATTGGTGTTGTTGGGCCGGGCCGCCTCGAAATAGACGTAGACCTGGTCGCCGACGGGGAGCCAGTGCGAGTAGCGCCAGGTGTGATAATCACCCGGTGTTGTGCTTTTCAGCAGCGGGGCCTCGTGCGTGAGGTCAACAACAGTTCTTAAGTCGGGCGAATAGGCCAAGCCCGTAGCTATGTTGTACACCGGGTCCCGCCAGGTGATGTGCGAGCCCTCATACACGAACAGATACCCCACCGTCATCGGGATCACGCTTGCAGGGCGCGTGTAGAAATTGTGCCAGCCCGCGTTGTCCATGAAGGGTAATTCCGATGTGGACCGCCATGTCTCACCATCGGCGCTGGTGAAGTGGTAGATGCGCTCGACCCGGTCTGAACCTATCACGAACATGTGCCATTGGCC
>Ga0315541_1001435_pt1 | contig 22112 bp, 26 predicted proteins | sample SalMarSW160190MG_FD_203095 | JGI IMG/M metagenome (GOLD analysis project Ga0315541, IMG submission 203095) | Salt marsh sediment microbial communities from the Plum Island Ecosystem LTER, Massachusetts, United States - Salt Marsh Sediment SW1601-190 ...
CCATACAGGTATGTATTTTTATTCCGTTGCCATCAGTGACAGCGATGCCGGCACTTTCTTGACCACGATGTTGTAAAGCAAAGAGGGCAAAAAAAGTCGTCTGAGCTACATTTATGCCTGAGGCATAAACTCCAAAAACGCCGCAACTTTCGTGCATAAAAAGTTGCCTTTACTTGCAGGCTCATTATAAGGCATTTGGTTCTTTTGGTCAATCTCCGTACCTGTTTTCATTGGTTCACCTCCATTTTAAACACAATTCCTTTAATGGCGTGGTATTGCTGGCCATCCCGGCCCCAGTTTTCCATTCACGTTATATCCCTTGTATTGCAACTCGGCGCTTTTATCGTGCGGGAATTGGCCTGTTTGTTCCACTTTAGCTTGATATTCTAATAAAGCTTTGCAATCGCCGCAGGTTACTTCTTTCGGGTCATTAGTTACTTTTAGGCTTGGCATGGCACGGTTACAAAGTGTCCGTGTTCCGTGCTTAAAGTGGGTAGCATCCCAAATGCCAAGTTCCTTATTAGCTTCCCTTTGCAATTCCCTTGCTAAGTCTCTAAATTCTGCATTCATTTTCTTTTTACCCCCTTTATTTACTTTACTTGATATGATTCTACCACCCCCAAAAACAAACGCAACTCCCGATTGGGCAAAAAATACGGGGGGCGTCAAACAAAGGCCACAGGGGTGCTTATAGGGGCGTTTGGGGCGAATGTGGCACGAAGAAAATTTTTTGGCATGGATTTTTTTCGCCTCCCCTAAAAGGGCCGTTTGGCCGAGTTTAGCGGCACACACATCAGCGTGCAAGAACCTGGGCAACTATTGCCGCGGCCGCACCAATTAGAGCTGCCAAAAGCATACCTATTATAAGCAGCCTTTGGTTTTTGGCCTCTCGTTGTAGTTCCCTGTGCTCAACGGGGGAATAGCCGGGATTGTAGGGGAAGAAGTACAGGCACTTTCGTTTTGAGTTCACGTGTTGGAACACAGCCTCTTTTGGTTTGTCAGAGAAATCTAAATAACTCCATATGTATCTTGTGCAAGTTAGTGAGCTGGGGTTTGAATGCGTGCCATCAGCTATTAGGTCTCGTCCTCGCTGTGCGCATTCGGAGCTACTATGAAATAAAAGCTCTTTCGCTACCTTAAAATCCTGTATTGTTTGCAAAGATAGCGGTATCGAAGGTAAGGACTCATGCCAAGCCAAAAATCCACAATCGCAGCATTTAGCCCGTTTTCCAAACACTTCATTGGTATTGTAGCAAACTTGCATGGGCTTGTCGTTTTGCGCCCCAAACGGGGATTTTTGTACTTGATGAACGGACTAACAAACTTTTCTTTTCTAGTCCAGAGGCAACCTCGGCCGTTGGCTTGGCCTGGGAGATGCGGAGCGCCATAAAAAAGCCGTGTCGTTGGGAATTTTCTGTTGTCTTTCGCCTGTGGACTTGCATTTTTGTTGGCGGCATGTTAAACTACCCTTGCCTTAAAATTGGGTGGCGACGAGGTTGACCTTGGTGAGCTACCCAGAGTAAGGTATTGCACTTTAAAACGGGTTGGCCCGGACAATGCCTACCGCCCAAGTGCGGGGTTAAGGCATTATCTGGGCATCGGCGGTGGGAGATGGCTCCTGGCGGTGAGGGAGCAGGAGCCCAGCCAGTGTTAGGGTACTAAGGCCGAGGGGGCAAAGCAGCACTGCCCCCGAGGCTCTTAAGTGTGCTGCAAGGTGCTGCGATATAGTGCTGTGGGGAGATACATGACTGAGGTAAATAACAAGCTCGGCTTGCTTAGCAAGCCTGAGTTTTGGCGTTACATAGGTAGCTTGCCCGAGTGCTCGTTCAAAGCGCTGGTCGTTGTTGACGGGGAAACAGGCAAGGCTAAAACCATCACATCCAAACAAACGGGCGACAGCCCGCCTCAAATCGTGGTCTCCGAAGAATAAATAACTAAGAAAGGAGACTAACTTGACACTTGTAACATCAGATTTTCTGGCCGGGCTTTTAACAAACTATCAGGCCATTTTTCTCAACGCTTTCACGCAGGCTGATAAAGAGGTGCTGTGGAAAACCTTATGTCTGCCAACTCAAAGCGATGCCGATAAGGAAAGTTACAATTGGCTTGAAGCCGTGCCCGGCATGAGCGAATGGCTGGATGAAAGGAAGGTCTACGGCTTATCGGCCGAAGGCTATGAAATTCAGAACAAGAACTACGAGGGCACGATTTCGGTTGACCGCAACACCATTGAAGACGACAAATATGGCCTGATTGCGCCCCGCGTTCGGCAGTTGGCGACAAGGTGCGCAAATCACCCCGCAAAGCTGGTTTTTGAGCTTCTTAACGCAGGCGCTAGCACAAAGACCTACGATGGTACAAACTTCTTCAGCGCCACCCGTTCGTTTGAGGATAGCGGGAACATTAATAACATTGCCGCGGGCGCCTACGCCGCCGATACCGACAAGATACGCGCGGGCATTGCCACCGCGGTTGTGGCAATGCGGGGCTTTAAGGACAACAGGGGCGAATATCTTGACCTTGTGCCCGATACCATCGTTTGTTCGCCCGCCATGGAAATAGCCATGCGCGCCGCCTTAATACCGGCGGTGGCGGGCACGACCAGGCCCGAAGCGCAGCTAATTGAGCGCATCATCGTCAACCCGCGCTTGACCAGCGGCGCCACGGCGGGGCACGACTATTACCTGGTTTGCACCAAGAACGAGTTAAAGCCCATGCTGTTTCAGCTTCGCAAAAGCCCCGAGTTTGTGGCGCTTGACCAGCCGACCAGCAAGGACGTGTTCATGAAACGCCTCATTTACTACGGCGTTGATGGCCGTTACGGTGTGGCTTTGCTTGAGCCAAGGTGCGCGGTTATGGTTGATTGCACTGACTAAGGCAATGGGGGCGCGGTGTAAAAGCCGTGCCCCCTCTGCGGAGGGCAAGATGGCGAAAGCTGAACAAACGAAATTTGAGGTAACCAATGCCGAAAGCCTGCAACCCGTGCTGGCCGTTATTGAGGATGCCCTTGGCAAGGGCCAAAAGGTTGAGGTATCCATTAAGGTGAAGGCTAAGCATGGGCGATAGAGATATACGGGAACAATTCACGCCGCTTGATTTGCAGGTTGCCGATTTGGTTGGCCGAAATTACGGCTTGACGGTTGAGGAGGTGCTCATATCGGCTAAACTGGGCGTGAGCAATGAACAATTGATACAAGCTAAAAAGGAGGAACAGGGTAAATGACACCTTTAGACAAAAACAAAGACGTATCCCGCAAGTCGGGCGAACTTGAGTCCTTCCTTGTGGAAAATGATGTGCATATCTACAAGGGGGCGCTCGTAGTATTAAACAACGCGGGTTACCTGGAACCGGCCACCAACGCCGCGGACAAGGTGCTCGCCGGTGTGGCCTACGAAGAGTGCGACAACACCTTGGAAGGCCACAGCCAGGGCGGCAAATCCTGCCGCGTTTACCGCAAGGGCATGTTCAAGTTTGCCACGGCCGATTTGGTGCAAGCCGATGTCGGCATTAAGTGCTACGTTGAAGATGACCAAACGGTGAACGACGCCGGCGCGGCGACCCAAGGCATTGTGGCGGGCACCGTGGTTGAAATCGAAAGCGCCACAGTTGTTTGGGTTGATATTGCCCTTGGCGTGTTGCAGGGCGCTTTGAGCGCCGCCGCCAACGCGGATGAATGATGCTAGGCCCCGCCTGCCAGGGGAGACTGCGGCAAAGTGCCGAAGAAGGTCGATTGCAGGCACAGCGCTGTGGCCAGCGCAAAAGTACATACCAATCCCCTCCCGTTGCAGCCGCAGGCACAATCGGGCTTCGTGACAGGCGGGAATGCAAGCCGCGGGGTTCCATAAAGGGGGCGGCTGCCCGCGGGGGGTACAAGTCCACCCTACTTAAACAGCCGCCCCCATTTTAAGTTTTAAGGCCCTTTGAAGGCTCTTTTTTGGGCATGAAACCGCTCGGGCAATGGGTTTTTTGTTGAGAGCCAGGACTTGCCCTTGATTTTCAGCCTTAAAATGGGCAATAACGCATGGAGATAAAGGATGGACAGACTAACAGAGGAACGTTTTTGGAGTTACGTGAACAAGAAAGGAAAATTAATGCCCAGCATGACCAGCAGGTGTTGGGAATGGCGGGGCGCTACCGATGGAACATACGGCGAGTTTGGTACAGCCACAAAACCCAAACAGGTTATCGGTTGCGCTCACGCCATAGCATGGGAACTGAGTGGCGGGGCAAAATCAACACACAAGTTCCCCCTTCACCACCTGTGCGGTAACAGGCTCTGCGTTAACCCCAACCACATGGCGATGGTGACAAGCGCCGGTCATGCGAGGCTCCATACCGTCCGTTTTGATGCAAAGTGCCCCAAAGGGCACCCATTTGATGAGGGCAATCCTTTGATTGACGGCAAGGGCTATCGCCGATGTCGTGAGTGCGCCAATGAAAACAGGCGCCGCTACACCGAAAAACGGAGACAAAAGAATGCCCGGAAAAGCCCGTGTTAGACTAGGCCAGCTATCGAGGAAAAATCGGTAAACTCCGGTAAACTTTTTGGGGAGAGGTGAACAATGAGACATACTAATTGGGGCCTTGTTGAAGACCAAATCGCAATTAAGGACGGCAAGCTGCCCAGCGCCTTGGTATCAAGGGATGAAAGGCGGGGTCGGGTAAAGGATTTAATGGCCCAAATGCTGGGGTTTGCTTCCAAGCTCAATGTAAGCAACGCGGACCTGGCCAGGGAGCTGGGCGTTACCCGCATTAACCTTTACCGTTGGCGGAACGGCGTTGCCGTGCCTGGCATGGAAAACTATTGCAAGCTGCTGAGGCTGTGTTTGAAGCTGGAGAAAAGGGCATTTGAGGGGGTGTAACATTTTGTGTAACATTTCATGTAACATTCTAAAGCCCCCATACCCCCACCTGTTTAAAGAGATAGATAATAGTATAACGTTAAACGTTAATAGTAAAACTACCACAGTTAAAGATAGAGAGATAGAGGGGGCGCCAGGTGCGATTATTGGAGACCAAAAGAAAATTAGCTATGGAGGAAAAATCGGCAAACTTTTCGGGGGTGTAGCTAAAACCCCCACAGTAACAGCCAGCGATTGAGGGGGTCGCCAAAACCACGCAACTCCACGCAACTTTTCAAAGTAACCACAGGCAAATTGCTAACGGTAAACGGTGGACAGCTAGGGGCAAAAAATCGATTTACTCCGATTTACAAAACCGTGGAGGGCAAAGCTAAGAAGGCTCAAAGACAGCTTGCGTTCAAAATCGTTCAACTCCGTTCAACATTTTGACAATGGTAAAGCCAAAAAGGGCCGAAAAAAGGCAAATCCCACCCCCATAGAGAGATAAATAAATAGATAGATAATAAGATTAACGTTAACGTTAAAGGCAAACCTACCACAGTAACAGCCAGCAATACCGGGGCGCCGAACCGCGGCAAACGTCCCTTGAAGCTAAAACCCCAGCAGGCAGATGACTTTATTGGAAGGGGAGGGCATCGTTTTATTTCCGACCATTCGCTCCCCACAGCCCCGGCGTCGGGCATGAAACTGCGGGGCAATGGCTTTATGAGGTTCTGGACTCGCCCTTGATTTTTTGGCCTTAAAGTGGGTAAAGGGCAAACACAGGCACAGCTACAAACGTAATGGGGTACTCCGCCCCTTCCTACACGCTTCCGTGTAAAGTGCTAATAAATAAGTTCGCAAGCCAAGATAGGGCTGGCAAACCTTACTTTATTGGCCTGAAAATTAGCTATGGGCACACGTGGTAAATCGCGATAAACCCCGGCCGCCAGAATTGTGAGGCGAGTACCGGGTATTTGACGGCGGAGGGTATTTTGTAGCTGGGTTAAAAATAATTTGAGGCTAATAAATCGGATAAATCGGGGTAAATGAGTGATAATTGCGGGGGTTACTTTACCCTAGACATGGTGCGGAGGCACACTAGCTCAGTGAAGTTTGAGGATAGCTTGCTAAGAAAATCCAGTCAGGCTTGAAATCTCCGTCTACCTCTTTTGGATATTTCCCAACTTCTCTGTACCCAAACTCTAAGTTGACTAAAGCTATATACGCCATGGTGTGCTCTGGCATGACAATTGGGACAAAGTGCAATCAGGTTTCTTGGGGTATTATGGCTTTTGTTGCAGTGTATTGATACGGTTTAACAGTTGGGAAATGAAACCGAGAGTTTCGTTTAAGGCAGGGGAGTAGCTACTTGGATGTGCACATTCATTTCGTGTATTTAGCAGACCCAGAAAAGCCTTTTCTTCATTTTTGCTGAGTAACTTGACCTCTCGGCAGACTGTGATTAACTGATGCTCGGTCGCTTGCTCTCGTAACTCCTCCTTGCTATTAATACACCACTTAGGTCTGGCAGCTTTGATGTCCATCAAGTATTCAGCTATCATTTTGTCTTCGAGGTAATCCATAAAGCCCGCCCAGGCCATTACGTGCGCAGCTTTAAAGAGCTGGTTTTCCACACACCTGAGAGCTTCACGAAATAACATGTCTTGGTTCAAACTCAATCCGGTTAAGGTGCGATATGTATCTTCGATTGTTATGACACGATACACCGCTGCTTCGTGCCTAGCTAGTATGCGGTGTGCTTCGCTCTCAAAGGCATGGACTCTTGCCAGAACGTCCTGCAATATTTCCTGCATGGTCTTAAGGAAAGAGGTTCTTCTTTAAGGCGCTGAATAAAGCCTCGTATATTGTTGCATCTTCTGTTGCAGGTAACTGTAACTGGATGTTAATGTTTAGTGTAAAGGGTTTCACACCAGGTGGTATCTCACCAACCTTTTCCCCTGCAGGAGCAGTCGGTGTGGTGACATGTTCTTCTTCTGCCACAGCTTCAAAGTCTGCAAGCTCGCATAGGTTCTTAAACGTTCGCACCATGAGCCTTGCCACACTATCGGCAACCAATGATGTTCTAGCAAAATAATTTTGTAACGTGTCATCATCTTTCTTATCCGCATCGGGATAAGTGCTGTAAAGGTCGGCATAGGCTGTCTTGACGGCATCAGCCATTACTTTTCGTGCTTTGTCCTTGTCTTTGAAGTCATGCCACTTCGTCGTAGGCTTACCTGCTGTATCCACGAATCCTAAAGATTTGGATACCCCAACGAGATAACGGTCATTGGCACTACTGAATCCAATAGTCGGTAAATAGGCATTGCTCAGCTTGGGCGGAATGCCTAAACCTTGGATAGTCTCAAAGAACTTCTTTACGTTTTGGGGAGTAGGTGTATAGAGTGCTTTTTCCATTTCGAACCTCCTTTTAATTCAATTATACCCTTAGCCAACCGTTAATGGAAGACATGTACGAGTGGGGGATTTCCCTACAAGAAATTGTGCCTGGTGGCACACTTTATTGCTGAGTGGCCTAAAGTCCTTGAAAACCTTGAGTTTTAAGGCAAAGCCGCTGCATCGGCAAACGGGGCATATTTTTGGTGGGCATCGTGCATCTCCTCGCTGTTGATATGGACATAGAGGTCAATGGTTATCGCCACGCTGGAATGCCCAAGTATTTTGCTTAACACCTCAACCCGCATCCCGTTCCTCAAGCTGTGGGTGGCAAAATAGTGCCTTAAAGCATGGGGGGTAAAAGGCTTGACCCGGCACCTTGCGCATTGCCGCTTAAAGGTTTTTTCAAAATTGCATTCGCCCAGGTAACCTTTCGGGCTGGCGGCTGGGAACAGCCAGGGGGAGTGCCCGTTCCGCTCAAGCCAAGCCTTTAGCACGCTTGCCACGTACTCCGATACGGGCACAGTCCTTCGTTTTCTGCCCTTGCCCATAACTTTGATTTCCCCCTTTTCAAAATCAATATCCTCCCTTTTGATTGTGCGGGCCTCGCCCAGCCTTAACCCCGTGTTTGCCAATAAGGCAACCATTGTTCTGAATCGGGGCGTATCCCCGCGGCGGTAACACTCGCTTTGCAGCAGCTTGGTTACATCGCCCTCGCTGGGTATCTCCCGCTCGTTGTATGGAACCGTGAACGGGTCTAAGTTGTCCGTCGGGTCTTCGGGCACCAACCCCGCCTTGTGAAGGAACTTGAAAAAGCTGCCCAGGGCATAGCGTTCGCCAGCCACCCTGGCGGGGCTTACCTCATCATCAAGCCTTTTGGCTATGTAAGCTTGTATGCTCAGGCAAGTGGGCTTGGGGTCATGCGCCAAGTAATGCCTGATATCGGCCTCGTAGCCTTTGATTGTCCCCGGCGATAGGCGCCTGGTTTTGAGGTTGGTTAACCACAGCGGTATGCCTTCCTCAAGGTTTTGCAGGGCGGCCGTTTGCGGGGCGTTGCCTTGGAGAAGGTTTGCCAGCATTTGTTGGGCCATTTGCTGGGCGAGGGTTTGAAGGTAAGATTGCAATTCGGGGGTGAGGTTGGCGGCGGGGCTTGCGCCCCCGTCCTCAAAATTTTTCGGGCAAGTAAAGTTGCCTTTACCAGCCAATTATAAAGCATCTCGCTCTTCTGGTCAATTTCTATACAAGATTTTTTTGTCGTGATATGATATACGACATTACTAAGTTAGGGAGTCTATAACAGTGGACAAAGAAAAAAAAGGGGAAATCATCACCCAATTTAGACTTAAGGAAAATGATAGTGGGTCCGTCGAGGTCCAGGTGGCTTTGCTTACCGAGAGGATAAATCGGTTAACGGAGCATCTTAAGTTGTATCCCCAGGATCGGCACTCCCGACATGCGCTCCACGGGGTGATAGGGAAGCGAAGGCGTTTTTTGGGCTACTTGAACAGGACGGCGACCGAGCGGTATCATTCTCTTATTGCCAGATTGGGTTTGAAGGAATAATATGTCTGATGTTTTAGAACGTTCGGTAGCTGGTAGGGCACTTAGCATTCAGGTAGGGAAATTCGCTCAGCAAGCCAATGGTGCTGTTGCTGTTCAGTATGGCAACACGGTTGTCTTGGTTACTGCCTGTGTAAGCTCTGAGCCCCGAGAGGGAATTGATTTTGTGCCTCTAACAGTGGATTATGAAGAAAGGCTCTATGCTGCGGGTAAAATACCGGGCAGCTTCATCAGGCGAGAAGGACGCCCTACGGAGGAAGCAGTTAAAACTAGTCGGCTCATCGATCGCTCCCTGCGCCCTCTTCTTTCCAAGGAGTTTCATTATGATGTTCAAGTTGTGGCGACGGTGCTATCTGTTGACCAAGAAAATGACCCTGATATTTGCGCCCTTATTGGCGCTTCAGCAGCCTTGACATTATCGGATATCCCGTTCTTTGGTCCTATATCAGCAATACATGTTGGCTACATAGATGATGCTTTAGTTGTGAATCCCATCCTGCCTCAAATGGAAGATAGCTTGCTTGACTTGCTTGTTGCTAGCAATAAAGAAAACGTTGTAATGGTGGAAGCAGGTGCCAGGGAAGTTTCCGAAGAAATATTGCTAGAGGCAATTAAGCTGGGACACGAGGTGAATCAGGAGGTCATTGAGCTTCAGGAAGAGCTAAGGCAAATTTGCGGCAAAGCCAAGGTAGAAATCAAATCTAAGGAACTTGCTCCTGAGCTTTCATCTCAAATCGCTTCCATACTTGGTGAGAAATTAAGCCAGGTTCTAGAGGAACCAGAGAAACTGCAAAGAGATAAGGCTTTGACGTCTCTCAAGGAAGAAACAAGGGACAAGTTGGTTGATTCTTTTTCTGAAGATGAAATCAATTTTACTTTTGAAACCCAGCTTAGGGCTGCGGTGAGGGAAAAAATATTGCAGACGAGGCGACACTTGGACGGCCGCCAAACTAAAGAAATTCGCCCTATTAGCTGTGAAGTTGGTATCCTTCCTCGCACCCATGGCTCAGGATTATTTGCCCGTGGGGAAACACAGGTGTTGACTATTACCACTTTGGGGTCTACAAGTCGGGAGCAGTTATTGGATGGTTTAGGTCTGGAGGAAACTAAACGCTTTATGCATCATTATAATTTCCCTCCATTTTCTACTGGTGAAGTGAAACGAATAGGAACAACAGGGAGGCGCGAGATTGGGCATGGCGCTTTAGTGGAACGGGCTATTGCACCAGTATTGCCGTCAGAGGAGGATTTCCCTTACACCATACGTCTGGTTTCCGAAGTGCTTAGTTCTCACGGAAGCACATCTATGGCTAGTGCTTGTGCCTCGACCCTCTCCCTGATGGATGCTGGTGTACCTATCAAGGCGTCTGTGGCTGGGATAGCTATGGGTTTACTTATGGGAAAGGATGAGGACTATGTTGTTCTAACTGACATTGTGGGTATGGAAGATGCCTATGGTGACATGGATTTCAAAGTTGCTGGCACAGCTCGTGGGCTCACGGCTTTGCAGCTTGATATCAAGCTGCAGGGGATAGATTATGGCATCCTAGCTGAAGCCTTAAGTCAGGCTCGTGAGGCAAGGTTGGAAATACTGGGGAAAATGAGTTCAGCTATTAGTGCTAGTCGCTCTGAACTTAGTCCCTATGCTCCCAGGATGTATGAAATGACGATTGATCAGAGTAAGATTGGGAGCGTTATTGGTCCTGGGGGTAGGGTTATAAGGTCTATTATAGATGAAACCAAGACAACTATAGATATAAGGAATGATGGTACGGTTATCGTTGGCTCTCCAAACGAAGAGGCAGCCCAGAAAGCAATCAAAATAATAGAGGGTTTAACCCGGGAAGTGGAGCAAGGAGAGGTTTACACTGGAAAAGTGACCAGGCTGTTCAGTTTTGGTGCCATGGTAGAAATCTTGCCGGGAAAGGAGGGCCTCGTCCATATCAGCGAGCTTGCTAACTACCATGTACCCCAGGTCGAAGATGTGGTTAAAGTGGGTGATGAGATAATGGTGAAAGTCATCGGAATTGACAACTCTGGTAGAATAAATTTATCGCGCAAAGCGGTATTTGAAGGACTTTCCCGTGTTCCTGGTGCCCGGGTTAATGATTCCTCGACTCGTGGACATCCTCGGAAGAAATTTGTTCACCCACGTGGTAAGGACGAACGACGCGGCGATTACAAGACATAAATTACTTCACTGCTGGAGGGAGAGAAAGGAACATGACTTCCCTTTTAGAACCCATAAGAGTAGTTATTAATGGCGCTTTAGGCAGGATGGGGCAAGAGATAACGAAAGCCGTGGTTTGCGAGCCCGGGTTAAAGGCAGTGGGTGCTGTGGAGAAGGAAGTAACTCAGAAATATCTTCCTTTAGCTGAGGCTGTCGAACTGATACCCTTTTCTTCCGATTTAGACTCGCTTTTAAGGAGTTGCAACGCTGATGTGGTGGTAGATTTCACTAATGCCGAGGTTTCCATGGCAGCCGCTCGCATTGCTATTAAACAAAAAGTTAATATGGTTATAGGCACCTCAGGCCTTTCTGAAGAGAATTTGGCAGAAATTGGACAATTATGCCGGGCCAATAAGGTAGGGGCAGTAGTGGTACCCAATTTTTCTCTGGGGGCAGCACTTTTGATACATCTATCAAAATTTGCTGCTAAGTTTTTCGACCACGCCGAAATTATCGAAATGCATCATGATAAAAAGGCTGATGCTCCTTCAGGGACTGCTATAGCTACAGCCAGAGCAATGTCGCAAACGCATGGGAAACCATTCATTTATCCTGAAGTTACACGTGAAGTACTCAGCAATACCAGAGGAGGACAGATGGATGGCATAGCTATTCATAGCTTGAGGTTGCCGGGATTTATGGCTGGGCAAGAAGTTATATTTAGCGGAGCGGGTGAAACTCTAAGCTTACGTCACAATACTATAAGTCGGGAGTGTTACCTGCCTGGCGTTATCCTGGCAATTAAGGAAGTGACAAAACGCAAAGGGCTAACTTACGGGTTAGATGCCTTGCTAAAGCTGTAGGAAAAGCCATGGAAGGATTCGATGTAGCTATTGTTGGCGCCACCGACATTGTAGGGCAAGAAATTATTAAGGTACTTGAGCAGCGTAAATTCCCCGTAGCTTCCATCCAATTACTAGTCCCTGAGCATTCTTCAGGGGTGAAACTCCTCTTTAATCATCAAAGAATTGAAGTTAGGAAAGCGAAACCAGAGGCGTTTCGCAATGTTGATATTGCCTTTTTCTCTGCTGGTGCTGATGTTAGTCGGAGGTTATCGCCTTGGGCTGCTGAAGCTGGAACAGTGGTCATCGATAATAGTACTGCTTTCAGGATGGACCCTGCAGTGCCTCTGGTTGTCCCAGAGGTCAATCCTAAGGATATAGAATGGCATAAGGGGATAATTGCCAGTCCGAACTGCTCCACAATCCAAATGGTGGTAGCGCTTTATCCCTTGCACAGACTCAATCCCATAAAGCGAATTGTGGTAAGCACCTACCAGGCAGTATCAAGTAGTGGCGCTGCTGCCATGCAAGAACTGGCAAATCAATCGCGGTTAGCTTTGGAAGGGCGACGTATTTGTCCTCACGTCTACTCTCATCAAATAGCCTTTAATATACTGCCAGAAATTGATGTCTTTTTGGATAATGGATATACTAAAGAAGAACAGAAAATGGTGGAAGAAACGCGGAAGATACTGCATGCTGAAGACGTAGCTATTTCGGCTAGTTGCGTCCGAGTCCCCGTTTACTTTGGGCATAGTGAAGCAGTTAACGTAGAATTCAGTTCGCCCATTACCTCTGAAGAAGCAAGGAAGATTTTGGCTCAAGCTCCTGGAGTCAGGGTACTTGATGACCCCACCGTCAGTTTTTATCCTCAACCCTGGGCTGCTAGTGGGTCAGACCATGTATTTGTAGGCCGAATTAGAAAAGATATCTCGCATACCAACGGACTTGTTATGTGGATAGTGGCTGATAATCTGCGTAAAGGGGCAGCGCTAAATGCTGTACAAATTGCTGAGGAGGGGATAGAGAGGGGTTGGATAAGCCTTAAAAAGAGTTTAGCTAGTTTAAATGAATAAGCCAGAGGTTCTCAAAGGCTCTTTGAATTTAGAGGGCAAAAATAGGCTGGGTCGCTTATTAACAGCCATGGTTACGCCTTTTGATGTTCAGGGCGAGGTTGACTATCAACAAGCTAGGAGACTGGCACTATCTTTACTGGATTCGGGTAGTGATGGGGTAGTGGTCTCGGGCACCACTGGCGAGTCTCCTACTCTGAGCAGGGAAGAGAAGCTACGGCTTTTCGCTGAAACGAAATCAGCGTTGGGTAACCGTGGAATAGTAGTAGCTGGCACAGGCAGCTATAATACAAAAGAAGGCCAAGAGTTAACTAAGGAAGCGGAGAAAACTGGTGTCGATGCTTGTCTCTTGGTAGTTCCCTATTATAATCGGCCAACCCAGCAAGGCTTGTGGGAGCATTTTAAAGCTATTGCCCAGAGTACTACCTTGCCTTGCATTCTCTATAATGTGCCATCACGTACGGTTACCAACCTCGCTGCCGATACGGTAATCAAGCTGAGCCAAATTGACAATATCGTGGGCGTGAAGGAAGCCAGTGGCAATCTCGGGCAGATAGCTGAGATTATTCATAGAACAAAAGAGGATTTCTTAGTTTACAGCGGCAATGACAGTGATACCTTTCCCATACTCGCTTTGGGCGGTTATGGCGTGATTAGCGTCGCCTCTCATCTAGTAGGAATCCAGATAAAGGACATGATGGAGAAGTTCCTTGACGGTAAACCTCAAGAAGCAGCCAGGATCCACCGGCACTTATTACCTCTGGTAAATGCACTGTTCATCGTTCCCAATCCTATGCCTGTCAAGTGGGCTCTCAATTATGTAGGTTTTCCAGTGGGTAAACCTCGCTTGCCTCTAATTGAGCCTGATGAGAAATCAGCCGATCTTATAAAGGCGACACTAAAGAACTATAAGATAGATTTATCTATCCCCAAGGGCTGATGGTTATTGGGTGAACCGAGAACTCTGTCTTGATTCAGAAAGCTTTCCTAGCTTGTTCATCTGCTGTTATTAAGTGACCAGTGTATCAGGGCAGAGTGCTCGGTTTAACCAATATTATTTGCCTCCTATCTGGTCCTACGGAAACGAGGCTGATGGGGCAGGAAAGGATGTCTTCAAGCCGGGACATATAATTGCGAGCTTCCACCGGCAGCTTTTCAAAATTTCGAATTTCACTTATTGATTCTTGCCAACCATCCAATTCTTCGTAGATAGGTTGGCATTTTTCCAATATGGCTACATCTCTGGGGAAAGAAGTTAGGACCTCGTTATTAAATTTGTAGGCGGTGCATATTTTAATTGAGGGGAAACCATCGTAGATATCGAGGTGAGTTAGAGCTATATCACTAAGGCCATTTATTTGAACGCTGAAACGACCTGCCACAGCATCAAACCAACCGCACCTTCGTGGCCTTCCTGTGGTAGCACCATACTCATGAGCCTTTTCCCGGATAAGGTCGCCAATTTCGTCCTTGAGTTCTGTGGGCATGGGTCCGGCCCCGACTCTAGTGATGTATGCTTTAAACACACCCACCACACGATCGATTTGCCTGGGGCCCAGGCCTGCTCCAATACAGCCTGCCCCAGCCAATGGTGAAGAAGAGGTCACATAGGGGTAGGTGCCAAAGTCAGGGTCAAGTAAAGCTCCCTGGGCACCTTCTAATAAAACAGGCTCTCCTTTTGTCGCCGCTTCGCGAATTAGGGAACTAGTTTCCCGAATAAAAGGAGCTAGCTGCTCCCCGTAATGACAGTATTGGTCATAAATTTCCTCCAATGATAGGGGTGAGACCTGGTATACTTTTGTCAAAATAATATTCTTAAACTCAAGAGCGGCACTCAAGCGGCCCCAAAATGTATCCTTATCTAATAAATCTCCAGCACGAATTCCTAAACGAGCTACTTTATCAGCAAAAGCAGGACCAATTCCTCTGCGCGTAGTACCCAAGGCTCCTTTACTACGCCTTTCCTCTTCCAGTGCGTCGAGAAGAGTATGATAGGGCATGATCAGGTGAGCACGGTCACTAATAAAAAGGCGACTTGTATCGACGCCATGATTGCGCAGGTCGTCTATTTCTCCAAGAAGCACTGCTGGGTTAATAGCTACGCCATTGCCAATAATGCAAGTTGCCTGGGGATTAAAAATGCCTGAAGGAACGAGATGCAGCCGGAACTCGCCATAGGGGTTGATCACAGTATGGCCAGCATTATCTCCCCCAGAGAAACGAGCTACTATCTTCGCTTTCTCAGCTAAGAGGTCAATTATCTTTCCTTTACCTTCATCACCCCACTGCCCTCCCACAATAACTATAACAGCCACTTAATCACCTTTAATTTTTCCTTGCTTCCATAGGTAAACTAACCTTTGAACTACAGTGATAAAGACAAAGACCACCAGAACACATAAAGCAATAAAAATCTGATTTATAAGCAAACCTATTGCTAATACTATAACCCGTTCTGCTCTAGTAAACAAGCCAACCTGACATTGCCAGCCGAGCCCCTCTGCTCTAGCCCTTATATAGCTGACCAGGAAGGAGCCAATTAGAACAGCAAAAATAAGTATGATTTTTAAGCTGGCGCCTTCTTGTGGTGCGTACCAAATCAGAAGACCGCAGAGTATCACAGCTTCAGAAATGCGGTCGACCGTTGAATCCAGAATGGCGCCAAACTTTGTAGTTTGCTTGGTGAAGCGAGCTAAGGCTCCGTCGAGGAGGTCAAATAAGCCTGAAACTAGGACTAAAACCCCGCCAAGAAGAAAGTGCCCCGTAGTTATAACATATGCCGCAACTATATTCAGGGCCAGATTGATAAGGGTAAGAGCATTGGGTGTTATCCCGCTTTTACTCAAAATCCCGACTATGGGGTCGGTAATACGATAGGCTAAATTCCGTCGAATATCTATTAAATTCATTCAGTTCTTCCAGCTAGTTTAGTATACCTTTCTTGTGAAGCAGATTGACTACTCCTTGCATTTGCTCTTCTTCGTTCCACTCACCGATTTCGCAAACCTTTATTATTCCCGGAGGTAAATATTTGGCCACCATTTCCCAATTCATGTCTCCCGTTCCTGGGGCCTGGTGATCGGAAATGCCAAGAATGTCGTGCAAGTGGATGCCAACCATCCTGTCCTTGAATCGTGAAAGCCATTCTTCGTGTAAGCTGAATCCAAGCTGCTGTTGCACTTCAGCATGTCCTACGTCATGCCAGTAGCCCGCCAGGCTTTCTGGCACCTCATTAAGTAGCTCTGCCATTTCATCCATATTTGGTATCTCGTTAAAATGGAATCTGGTCTCAAGTCCCAGCATTATACCCTTTTGCCGGCTATGTTGGCTAAGCTCTCGAAGACTTTTTCTCGCTGCATCAAGGTAAGGAAGAACTTGAGAAATGCGTTGGCAAATTAATTCCTCTTTAGCCTGGCTATATTCTTTGGTTTGAGCGTAGCCTCCATCGCGCAGCTTGTATAGCCTATCTTGTAAACTCAGGTCAATTGGCACTTCACCCATGTGAAGGACAATAGCCCTGGCCCTAACACTTGCCGCAAGGTCTATCGTTTGCTTGGTAAAGCTAACAGCCTCCATTCGCTCGCTCTCGTCCAGAGAACTTAAGGAAAGGCTACTTATGGGGATTCCTCTGGATGACAATACCGCTGGGCAGGGGGAATGAATGCTTGAAATAGGAACTGCCGCCTCGATAAGTTCGCTAAGCATTTGTGGGGAAATTAAGGCATTTGCTTCTATGTGGGTAAAGCCCAATTCTTTAGCTTTGGCGGCAAATCCTGCCATGTGACTAAATCTACCTTTAGCCCACATGGTGGAGAGGGAAATCTCAGGCAACTTGCCGCCTTTCTCAACCGTAGTAAGCTCCAGTAACTAAGGTCATATAGATTTATTTTTAAGATGCGTTGTTTGAAGTTAGCACTTTTGGCACAAAGGTGGTTTATCCCTAAATTCCAGCTGACTCTAGCTCGGGCAAAGAGATAGGCCCCTCTTGCTCTTGTCCTGCGATAAATGCCTCGGTTTTTATCCGAGCTTCCTCGTCAGAATATTGAATTGGCGGAGATTTCATAAAATAAGCTGAAGGCCCCACTATGGTCCCGCTTAAGCCACGGTCCAGGGCTAGTTTAGAGCATCTTATGGCATCAATAACCACCCCGGCTGAATTAGGACTATCCCATACCTCCATCTTCAATTCTAGATTCAGAGGGACATCGCCGAAGGTGCGACCTTCCATCTTCAGGTAGCAAAATTTGCGGTCGGCTAGCCAGGGCACATAGTCACTGGGGCCAACGTAGATGTTATCAGGATCGAGAACATAGTCTAACTGTGAAGTAACGGCATTGGTCTTGGAAATTTTCTTAGATTCTAAGCGCTCTCGTTCTAGCATATTATAGAAATCGGTATTGCCACCAAAGTTCAGTTGGTAAGTTCGCTCTAACTTGACGCCGCGGTCGCGGAAAAGCTTGGTTAATATCCTATGGGTGATGGTGGCGCCAACCTGGGATTTAATATCATCGCCAATGAGGGGAAGTCTGTGCTCGGCAAATCGATTTTGCCAATAAGGCTCACGTGCAGTAAAAACGGGTATACAATTGATGAAGCCGCAGCCGGCAGTTAGCACTTGTTCTACATACCACTTAGTTGCCTCCTCGCTTCCTACAGGCAGATAATTAATCACCACGTCAGTTTTGGTCTTCTTGAGTATATCTACAATATTGGCAGTCGGACCTGGCGCCTTGGTGATAATTTGAGATAGATACTTGCCCAGTCCATCATGGGTCATACCCCGCTCAACTCGGATGCCCGTCTTAGGCACATCACAAAATTTAATTGTGTTGTTTGGTTTGGTGAAAATAGCCTGAGCTAAATCCTTGCCTACTTTGTTTTTATCAATATCAAATGCAGCCACGAAGTTGATATCAGCTATATGATAGCCTCCCAGGTTGACATGCATTAAACCGGGGACAAATTCATCTCCCTTAGCATTTTTGTAGTAGTGAACTCCTTGCACTAAGGAAGAGGCACAATTACCAACACCTATGATAGCTACATTTATTGTTCCCATTCTCGCCTCCATTTCATAAATTCGGGAAACTTGCTATGGGAATTAGGCCTTGCCCATTCTAAATACCTTGGTTCCGCGCACAGGGCAGATTCCCTTTATATACCAATTTATACATATTTATAGGTACTAATGTCAATACCTTCGAAGCGATCTCAGCGAAAACCGAATAGAGCTATTCAGTGGTGGTTAGTTCCCCCATCAATTTGAGTAACCTTGCTCCTCGCTCAATGGAATCATCGTAATGAAAGCTGAGTTGCGGTGTATATTTCAATTTTAAGTGTGACGCAAGTTCCTTGCGCAAGAATCCTGAAGCGTTGTTAAAGCCCGCCAGCATCTCCTCTCTATTATTTATTTCGCTGCCCAAGGTGCTAACAAATATCTTGGCATGCTTAAGATCGGGTGAAAGCGTGACTTCTGTTACTGAGATAAGCTTGCTCAGTCTGGGGTCATTAACCTCACGCTCAAGCAGTCCACTGATTTCCCGCTGGATCAGTTTACTTGTTCGTTCACTTCGCCTGCTCATTTGAATCTCCTATCTGGGAAGTATAATTAGCCTGTTCTTTCCATTCGGTAACATTCAATGATATCGCCAATCTGAAAATCGACAATCCCCTCTATACCCAAGCCGCATTCGAGGCCAGCGGAGACTTCGGCGACGTCATCTTTAAAACGCTTTAAGCTGGAGACCCGAGAGTCACAAATAACTTTATTTTGGTGCAATATTTTAACTTGGGCATCCCTCCATACCTTTCCTTCCATAACATAAACTCCGGCTATTTTCCCCAGCTTACTGCTGGGGAAAATAGCCCTTATTTCAGCGCGCCCGCCGAGCACTTCAGCGTAAGTTGGCTCAAGCATCCCCTTCAGTGTTCTGTCCATGTCTTCTATTAGCTTGTAGATTACATCATAGTGTTGGATGCCCACCGCTTCCACATTAGCTAGCTGTGTTGCTCCAGGTGTGGTAGGAGTGTTAAAACCGATGATAATGCCTTTTGAGGCTGAGGCCAAAAGCACATCACTCTCGGTGATGCTCCCGCTAGCAGCATGGATGACTCTCGCCTTTGTCTTCTCTGTGCCCATCCTTTCTATAGAAGTTTTTATGGGTTCAATACTGCCCTCGACATCTGTCTTCAAAACTATGTTGAGTTCTTTTATTTGCCCGTCACTTATTTGGCTGGAAAGAGCGCTTAAACTTAGGGTGGGACGTAGCCTAGGATATTTTTGTTTTTCAACAATACTTCGTGCTTCATGCTCATCGGGAAGCACGATAAAAAGGTCTCCCGATTTTGCCACCTCATTTAAGCCGAGGACTTTCACTGGAGTGGACGGTTCAGCTTTGTGAACTTGCTTTCCTGTATCATCAAACATGGCTTTTATTTTCCCCCAAGTACCGCCAGCTACCACAACATCGCCTAGTCTAAGAGTGCCCTTCTGGACAAGAAAGGTAGCTAAAGGACCTTTAGTTTTGTCCAACTTAGCCTCAATGATTACCCCCTCCGCGGCACTATCAGGATCAGCTTTTAGTTCTAATATGTCAGCAACTAAGAAGAGGTTTTCCAATAAATCCGATATTCCCTGTCCTTGCTTGGCTGATATGGGTACACAAACAGTATCGCCACCCCACTCCTCAACAATCAAACCCAAATCGGCAAGCTGCTGTTTTATGCGTTCGGGATTAGCATCAGGTTTATCAATCTTATTGATGGCCACCACTATGGGCACCTTGGCAGCCTTGGCGTGGTCTATAGCTTCCACAGTCTGGGGCATAACACCGTCATCGGCGGCAACCACCAAAATTACAATATCAGTTGCTTGTGCCCCTCGGGCCCTCATGACAGTGAAAGCCTCGTGTCCCGGTGTATCCAAAAAGGTGATTGTGCGTCCATCCACTAAGGCCAGGTAGGCACCAATATGTTGGGTAATTGCTCCTGCCTCGTGAGCAGTCACATTAGTCTTTCTGATGACATCAAGGAGGGTAGTTTTGCCATGGTCAACATGTCCCATGACGGTAACCACTGGAGGGCGAACTGACAGTTTCCCTTTTCCTCTGCCCTTTCTGGAGGGCAAAGCTTTAGGCGCTTTTGCTGCTTTAGCAGTATAGCCAAAGTCTGCAGCTGTTATGCTTGCAGTGTCAAAGTCGAGGGCCTGGTTAATATTGGCCATGATGCCTTTGCGCATGAGCTGTTTAATTACCTTTACAGGCTCTACTTTTAATACGTCGGCTAACTGCTTCACAGTTATGGAAGGCGGAAGCTCAACTTTGGGGAGGTCTTCCTTCAATCCCGGTCTTTTATCATCCAAATTTAGCTTTCCTCCAACAAGTTATGGATATACTCAGTTAAAATTTGGCGATTGTCATCACTAAGCTTTGTTCGCAGGGCATATTCTAAACGATTTTTCTTTAGCACCGATTCCCAACAAACTTTATTAGGGCATAAGTAAGCACCCCTGCCCGGCTTCTTCCCAGATATATCTACCTCAGCAGTTCCGTTCTCAGCACGCACTAAGCGAATCAAGGCTTTCTTTTCCTTAATCTGTTTACAAGCTATACAAGTACGCTGAGGTAGATGCTTACTCTTCGATCTCATCATCCACAAAATGGTCATCTTGCTTTTTATACTTTATCACCTTTCCCTTTCTTTTACCTTTAACTCCGTTTTTTTCCTTGTCTGGTATTTTCGCTTTTAACGCCCTCACTAAGATATCTTCAGCAAAGCGAATATGTTTTTCTTCGGGCTTCTCAGGTGGAGCTTCTGGAATGCTTGGAAATTCAACCGACTCTTCCACCCCAATCTCCTCAGCTAGCTCTACTTCAAGTGGTTCCCTTTCCATAACTTCGGGGGAAATGGCTTCCGCTGCTGTTTCTGGCTCTTGTGTAACGGCCCTTTCCGCCTCAATAGCAGAGACGCTCTTGATATCGATCCGCCAACCTGTGAGTTTCGCTGCTAGCCTGGCATTCTGTCCCTCTTTGCCTATAGCTAAAGAGAGTTGCTTATCAGGGACAACCACAGTAGCTGCGTTTCTTTCTGCATCGATTTTGATGCTTGCTACTTGAGCTGGGCTAAGGGCGTTAGAGATAAACACCCCAGGGTCGGTATGCCACTGGATTACATCTATTTTTTCGCCATTTAGTGCATTGATGATGCTTTGGAGTCTTATGCCCCGAGGGCCAAGACAGCAACCTACAGAGTCAACGTTTTCTTGAGTAGTTGCCACTGCCACTTTACTTCGATGTCCAGCCTCGCGAGCTATGGCTTTTAACTCCACAATCCCATTGTGAATTTCAGGGATTTCCAGCTCAAAGAGGCCACGTACTAGGTTGGGATGAGAGCGCGAAATTATTATTTGAGGCTCTTTGCTCCCCTGGACTATCTCAAGAAGATAAAATTTAAGTCGCTGACCTCTATAATAGTGTTCATTAGGAACCTGCTCACTCAAAGGAAGTATCGCCTCTGTTCTATTCATTCTGACATAAATTCGTTTAGGTTCGATGAATTGAATTGCTCCAGTAACAACCTTTCCTTCCCTATCGGTGAACTCCTCATACATAATGCGGTGTTCTGCTTCTCGCAATCGCTGCAGAACGACTTGTTTTGCTGCTTGAGCAGCGATACGGCCAATATTCTTGGGTGTGCATTCTATGTTTACTACATCACCAACTTGTGCTGTAGCCCGCAATTTTCGAGCTTCGTCGATGGAGATTTCACGGTTTGGATTGGCAACTGACTCAACTATAACCTTTTGAGTATAGAAATTGATTTCGCCGGCGTTAGGGTCAACTTTTACCAAAACATCTTGGTCCAGAGCGGATGTGTCTTTTTTATATGCTGAGGCCAGCGCTGATTCCAAGGCAGCTAAGACCACTTCTTTAGGCAAGTTCCTCTCAGCCGAAAGCTGAGTAATCGCAGCCCTAAGCTCTGTTTTCATCTTCTCTTTCCTATTTAATTTCTTATATTTAATAAAAAGGTGGGTAACCCCCACCTTTAACTTGAATTCTTTTATTCCAATTTAGCATATTTGGGTGAAAAATGCAAAAGTGTGTACTCGTTCATATGATTAGTGACACCTCACCTCCTTTTCTTCGATTTTGTTGATAACATTCAAGAAATTGTTGCGGTGTAAGGTATCCCAGTGCCTGATGGGGACGGACAGTATTATACACCTCT
>Ga0315541_1001436_pt1 | contig 22097 bp, 17 predicted proteins | sample SalMarSW160190MG_FD_203095 | JGI IMG/M metagenome (GOLD analysis project Ga0315541, IMG submission 203095) | Salt marsh sediment microbial communities from the Plum Island Ecosystem LTER, Massachusetts, United States - Salt Marsh Sediment SW1601-190 ...
CGGCGGTGTACATCTGGATCTGGCCGGCCCTCCGGGAGCGATTCCGGCGGCCACGCCGGGCGATGGGCGCCGGCAGGTGGGACAAAAAGCTGCGACAGCGGCGGCGCACGGAAGAGCAGGTCGACCGCATCCTGGACAAGGTTCGCCGGCGCGGCCTGGGCTCGCTGAACTGGTCGGAAAGGCGCACGCTTCGAAAGGCCTCCCGGCAGCAGGCCGATGAAGAGAACATGCTGTAAGCGGCCGGTAGGGCCGCTGGCCCGCCGGGACGATCGTGATAAGACGTGCCCCACGCCCGGGCCGAGCGCGGCCGGGCGTTTCGGATGGCGGACATGCACACCCAGGCAGGCGACGGCGAAATGAGATACATCTCCACTCGCGGGCGAGTCGAGCCGGTGCCGTTCACCCGCGCGGTGCTGATGGGCCTGGCCGACGACGGCGGACTGCTGGTGCCCGAGTCGATTCCCGACGTGAGCGGCCGCCTGGGCGCCTGGCGCGAACTGCCGTATGCCAGGCTGGCCTTCGAGGTGATGCGCCCGTTCGTCACCGACATCCCCGCCCGCGACTTCGAGCACCTCGTGGAGAAGACCTACGCGTCCGCGTTCGAGCCGGAGGTGGCGCCGGTGGTGCGGGTGGGGGACGTTTTCGTCCTGGAGCTGTGGCACGGCCCGACGCTGGCGTTCAAGGACGTGGCCCTGCAACTGCTGGGCAACCTGTTCGAGTACATCCTCTCCCCGGCCGGGGGCAGGCTGAACATCCTGGCCGCCACCAGCGGCGACACCGGCAGCGCCGCCATCCGCGGCGCCCTCGGGCGCAAGGGCATCAACATCTTCGTGATGCACCCTCACCAGCGCGTCTCGCCCATCCAGCAGCGGCAGATGACCACGGTCCTGGACGAGAATGTCCACAACATCGCGGTGGAGGGAAGCTTCGACGACTGCCAGCGGATCATGAAGACGCTGGCGGGCGATCTGGACTTCAAGCGCCGCTGCTCGCTGGGGGCGGCCAACTCCGTCAACTTCGCCCGCGTCGTCGCCCAGATCGTGTACTACTTCAAGGCCGCCTTCCACGTGCAGAAGGCCACCGGGGCCGAGCACGTCCGCGTGGCCGTTCCCACCGGGAACTTCGGCGACATCCTGGCCGGCTGGTACGCCATGAAGATGGGCGCGCCCATCTCGCGGCTCATCCTGGCCACCAACCAGAACGACATCCTCGCGCGCTTCTTCCGGACCGGCGAGTACTCCCTGGGGCGGGTCTACCAGACGCTTTCGCCGTCGATGGACATCCAGGTGGCCAGCAACTTCGAGCGGTACCTGTACTACAAGCTCGATCGCGACCCGGCCCGGCTGCGGGAGATGATGGAGGCCTTCGCCGCCGAAGGCCGGCTGCGCGTGCCACCGGTCGCCGACGGCCGGGTGGACGATGACTTCCTGGCCGATCGCGCCGACGAGCAGGACGTGCTCGCCACCATCGGCAGGTATTGGAAGGAGCACGAGTACCTGCTGGACCCGCACACGGCCGTGGGCGTGCACGTGGCCGAGAGGTTCGGGCCGGCCGAGGAGCCGGTGGTGTGCCTGGCGACGGCCCACCCGGCCAAGTTTCCCGAGGCCATCGAGCGGGCCACGGGCAAGAACCTTGCCCGCCACCCCGCGATCGACGCCCTCATGGACCTGCCCACGCGCTTCCACGTCCTGCCGAACGACACCGAGTCGGTCCGGGCGTTCGTGCTCAAGACAATCGGCTGACCCCGCCGCCTGCCGCGCCGGGAGGCCGCGGCCGCCCGAGCGATCTTCCGACCACGCCCTGCTTGTCATTGATTCTCGGCCGGAATTGGTCGAGCATATATCGCGGCCGGATTTCTTCGCGGCGGGTAAGGAAGGCGGGCGATGACGAAGATAGCGATAACGGGCGCGGCCGGGCGGATGGGCCGGCGGATAGCGGCGCTGGCGTTGGCGGACGAGCGTTTCCAGGTCGTCTCGGCGATGGAGTCGGCCGGGCACGAGGCGATGGGCGCCGACGTGGGAAGCCTGTGCGGGGTCGGGGCGTGCGGGCTGGCCGTCAGCGAGAAGCTCCAGGGCAGCCCGCAGGTGATCGTCGACTTCTCCGTGCCGGAGGCCACGCTGCAATGGCTGGACGCGGCCCGGCAGGCGAAGATCGCCATGGTCATCGGCACGACCGGGCTGACCGAATCGCAACTGGCCGAGGTGGCCGACGCCGCCAGCCAGATTCCGATCATGCAGGCGCCGAACATGTCGGTGGGGGTCAACGTGCTGTTCAAGGTCGTCGGCCAGGTGGCCGCGGCCCTGGGCGACGAATATGACGTCGAGATCGCCGAGACGCACCACCGCTTCAAGAAGGACGCCCCCTCCGGCACGGCTTTGGGGCTTGCCCGGAGCATCTGCAAGGCCACGGGCCGGGACGTCGGCGAGGTTCTCGTCCACGGGCGATCGGGCGCCTGCCCGCGAAAGCCCGGCGAGATCGGCATGCACGCCCTCCGCGTGGGCGACACCGTCGGCGAGCACAGCGTGCACTTCGGCTGCCTGGGCGAGACGGTGACGATCTCGCACTCGGCCCACACCCGCGAGACCTTCGCCCGCGGCGCCTTGCGGGCGGCGGAGTGGCTCGCCGGCCGCAAGCCCGGACTGTACACCATGCAGGACGTGCTCGGCCTGTGAGCGCGCCCGGGCCGGCCCGGACGGCGGGGCGTGGGTTTTTGCCTCCCCCGGGGGTATACTCAGGCAGGATCGTCCCATGTTCAGCAACGGCATTCGCCTCATCGCGGTTCTGTCGTGCGCCTCGGCCTGGGCCGCGGGCGCCGACACCCGCCCGGCGACGGCCCCGGCCACGCGCCCGGCCCGGCAGGGGGCGGTCGTGGTGCTTCCCTTCCGCATCGATTTCCCGGACACGTCGGAGACGGACGAGGACTACGGGCAGAAGGTCGCCTTCGCCATCGCCAAGAAGTGGCGGGGAGTGCCCGGCTGGGAGGTCGTCGACCGATTCAGCATCGCCGAGGCGATGGCGGCGGCGAAGCTCGCGCGCGGCCGCGGGGCCGACCGCAAGAAGCTGGCGGAGATGGTCCGCGGCCGGCTGGCCGGCGACGTGGTCGTCTTCGGCGAGGTCAGCGGGGCCGGCGCGACCAAGAGGATTCGGGCCGCGGCCGTGGACTATCGCGACGCCAAGGGCGTCTGGCCGGGCAGGACCATCCTCGACAAGACTTACAAGATGAACTATTGGACCGACCTGCGCTTGGTCCTGGAGGACGCGGTCTCGGCCGCGACGGGCCACGTGTTCACCCACCCCAGCGAGGACTTGGCGATTCTCGATCCGGGCTCGGTGGCGGCGTGGAAGAAGAACCCCAACCTCGTGGCCAATTCCGACTTCCGCGAAGGCAAGGCCGGCCGCCTGGCGCGGTGGGAGGGCGTGATCGAATCGCACCGCTACCGTCCGCTGGGGACGCAAAGGCCCGTCGCCCCCCTCCAGGAGGATCGGAAGAGGATGATCCTGTGGTCGCCGCCGCCGGATTCCATGCCCGCCAAGGTGCTGCAATTCGCCATGCCTACCAGCGTCGCGGCCATGCACGGGCTGGCCTGCTACAGCGACTGGATCGAGGTGGCGCCCGGCCACCGCTACCGCTGCGCGATCACCTACGCCAGCGACGGGCCGACCTTCCTGCCGTTCGTGAAGGGATACGCCCTCATCGCCACCCCGGGCGAGGCCGCCCCCCAGCGGCGCGAGGTCTACCGCCGGCAGTTTCCCAAGCTCAAGTCCACCAACCGAACGTGGAAGACGGCCGTGGTGGACTTCGTGCCCTCGGTGCTGCCGCCCAAGCACGGGCATCGGGCACCGTACGAGCTGAAATGGATCCGCGTCGATTTGTACTGCTACTGGCCCAAGGGCCACGTGTGGGTTCAGCAGGTCGTCGTCAAGCTTGTGGAGAGCCCGGGCAAGGGCGGCGATGTCCTGGACCCGATGACGCCGAAACCGGCGAAGCGATAGGGTGGAATTGCGCAGCAACTCACCTTTTTCTGTCGCCCCCGCCCGATTGACTCCTCGCACGCTCAAGCAAACACTCGTAGGGTGTGTCGCCCCGGCGACGCACCTTTTCTGTTGAGCCGCCAACAACGCGAACCACAACACATATGTAGGGCGGGGCTACCGCCCCGCCGCCCCGCGAGCCAAGCCTTCCGGAAAGCTTCCGCGGGGCAGTAGCCCCGGCCTACTCGCTTTTTGCCCCCGCGCGATCGACTCCTCGCACGCTCAAGCCGACGTCGGCTTGAGCGTGGCACAAATGCCGAACGGCCCTGCCGTAGCCGGGACGCCCTGTAGCCCCGCAGGGGCGCAAGAATTTAGCCGGGGCCGTGAGGCCCCGGAAGGCGGGCCCCTCGTCCCTCCAAGCCCCGCAGGGGCGACAGGATTTGGCAAACAAGCGGACCGTGGTATGGTTGAAAGAGTTTTTGAGCCGCGGACGACGCGAACGACAACAGAGATGTAGGGCGGGGCTACCGCCCCGCCGAAGGCAGCTTTTCGCCTCCGCCCGATTAAGTCCCCGCACGCTCAAGCGAACACTCGTAGACTGCGTCGCCCCGGTGACGCACCTTTTCTTTTTGCCCCCGCGCGATCGACTCCGCGCACGCTCAAGCCGACGCCCGCTTGAGCGTGGCACAAATGCCGAACGGCCCTGCCGTAGCCGGGACGCCCTGTAGCCCCGCAGGGGCGCAAGAATTTAGCCGGGGCCGTGAGGCCCCGGAAGGCGGGCCCCTCCTCCCTCCAAGCCCCGCAGGGGCGACAGGATTTGGCAAACAAGCGGACCGTGGCGTGGTTGAAAGAGTTTTTGAGCCGCGGACGACGCGAACGACAACAGAGATGCAAGGCGGGGGGCGCCCCCATGCCACAAACGCGACCCAAAAAAGTACCTGACCCCTTTGTTTCCCCCTTTGTTTCCTTTGTTTCCTTTGTTTCCCTTTGTTTCCTGTTTGTTGCCGGTAGGGTGGCTGCTTGCAGCCACCTGTCACGCAATGACACATCGCACAGGCGTTGCCGGTGAGCAGACAATTCGCGTGCGTACGAGCACGCACCCTACGACCGGCGTCCATGCCGGCGCCGGGCGAGACAATTCTGTCGCCCCCGTGTGCTTGACCCCCGTGCACGCTCAAGCCGACGCCCGCTTGAGCGTGGCACCCTTTGCCGCCGGCCGTGGCGCGCTGCGCCCGGATGCGAAAGCGTTTGCGCGCGCATATGTGAACACTCCGGCCGGGGAAGTTGGGTTTTCTCAAGAGTTTTTATCCCTCGCGGCCGACGTGCCTTCGGCCCATCAGCCCCGCGCATGCGAAAGCGTTTGCGCGCGCATACGTGAACGCGCGAAGTAAGTACGGAGGGCGCGCTACACGTGCGCGCCGAGGCTCTTTGAAAAGTGCAAAGGACAGGGAATAGGGACCAGGCACCAGGGACCAGAAACGGCAAAGGGACTGGGGACCAGGGACCAGGCACCAGGGACCAGAAACGGCAAAGGGACTGGGGACTTGGGACTCGGGACTTGGCAACGGCAACGGCAACGACAGAATGCGGCACACGGCCGTCTGGCGGAACTGGGTAAGCTGGGTAACCACATGCACGAGCAAATCAAGGTTATCGGACGTTCAAATCCACAAGGCGTTGCGGCCCAACGGGTTGTGGATTTGGGCCGCGTTGCGAAACTTTGCGAATCTTTGCGAATCGTTGCGAATCGTTGCGAAACGTTGCGTTTCTTTGCGAACCTACCTGCCCGGGCAACGACGCTCGGCCAGGCCTACCCGGTCGCGGCGGGCGGGCGGGGTCATCGGACGTTCAAATCCAGAACGCGAATGCGGCGAATTACTACGAATGCGTGCGAATGAAGGAGGAGAAACGGCAAGACCTGTGTGGGATAAGACTTACGGATTTCCGGTCCGTTCCGAACGGTTCCCAATGGTACTCAATGGTACTCAATGGTATCGAATGGTACTCAACGGTACTCAATGGTTCTCAATGGTTGCGAATGGTTGCGAATGGTTGCGTTTCGTACAGCTTGGTCCCGCCCGGCCGGGGGGACGGGCATATCCGAGATCGTAACGGAGAGGCCGGGATTCTCCTTCGGAGGCGCCTTCGGCGTCGAACCCGTGTGGCGTGGCCTTCGGCCCCGCCCGTGTTCTCATCCCGGCCAGGCGCGGAAGCCTCCAGAAGAATCACCGCGCCGCCCAATGTGGCAGACATCGGCCAAGGGCGAATGGGCAACGGAGAGGCCGGGATTCGAACCCGGGGTACGGGTATGACCCCATACAACGGTTTAGCAAACCGTCGCCTTCAGCCACTCGGCCACCTCTCCAGGTCGCGAACGGTTACGCCAATGATAGACTTCCCCGGCCGGGAATCAAGTCGGTAGTGGAGCGAATGCATGCGTCAGCTGCTGCCAAACGCCTTTCGGCTCTGTGGCTGGCCGCGAGCTGTCAACTTGCGACGAGTCGGGAAATGCCGTCGCGGTCAGCTCCGCCCGCGCCGCCGGCGCCACGACAGCAGCAGGGCGGCGGCCAGGCCGACCAGCCATGCGCCGGCGCCGGCGACGCGCAGCACCGTCCGCGCCCCTCGCGGCAGCTCCCGGGCGGTGGCGGCCAGGGCGATGATGCCGAGGAACATCGCCATCGCCGCCCGCCGTTGGGGCCGGTTGTTCTCGGTGCCGGCGGCCTGCGCGATCGCCCATTGGGCGCCCAGGACAGTGCCCGTCAGGACGAGAAGGTTGACGGCGAAGCCGACGGCCGCCACGTCCCAGACCCACTGTCGCCAGATGGTCGCCAGCAGCATCGCCGGCGGCAGCAGGACCGCGGTCAGCAGCCCGCGCCCCGGCCCCCGGAGGGCGACCGCCCCGGCCAGGGCGACGGCGGCCACCACCCGCAGGTCCTCGATCAGGAAGAGCTGCCGGGGAAGCTGGCCGGACTTCGCCACCCAGCACAGGCCGCCCATGGCCGACAGCACGCCGGAGCCGGCCAAGGCCGCCGCCAGGGCGGCGCGATCGGACAGGGCGGCTCTGGTCCAGAGGCGCCAGCCCAGCACGGCCGACAGCAGGGCGATGATGTACGCCGCGCCGGCCAGGAACAGCGGGCCGGTGGGGCCGGACCACGACAGCAGCGACGCGCCTTCCAGCCTGGCCGGCAGTCCGCCGGCGAGGCGGGCGACGACGCTGAGGCCGACGACGGCGGTGATGCCCGTGGCCCCCCAGGTCGGCAGTCGCCCCGCGACCACGGCCGCGGCGTTGACGCTGCCCAGCACCAGGCCCGCGGCGATCACGCCGGCCAGCACCAGGGCGGGGTTCCCGCCGGCGTTGGCGATGGACCCCGCCACCACCGAGCCCAGACCGAAGCCGATCCACACGCTCAGGTCCAGCCCGCCGCAGCGAACGACCCACAGCAGCCCCAGGGCCGGCAGCAGCCAGGGATTGAACATCTGGCCGAGAAAGTCGGGGACGTACTCGGTGCCGGACTCGGCCCAGGGAGGGATCATCAGCGCGGTCAGGACGATCAGCAGGACGACGACGAAGGTCTCGCCCGCTCCGGTGGCCGGGGGGGCGGAGGGGGTGGTCGGCTCGAGCTGTCCGGCCGGCAAATGCTCCATGCCCGCAGAGTGTATCGCAATCGCCCCTTGGCGTCTGCGCGGGGCATCCGACCCTTGGCGAGAGGCCGCGCCGCCGGTACCATGGCGGGTGTAAAGGAGATCGAGCATGGACTTCGACTACGACGACATCGCCGGGATGATCGACCATTCGCTGCTGAACCCCAAGATGAGCGACGCGGAGCTGCGCGCCGGCTGCAAGCTGGCGGCCGACTACGCCGCGGCCAGCGTGTGCATCAAGCCGTACTTCGTCGCCCCGGCCGCGAAGATCCTCGCCGGCTCCGGCGTCAAGACGGGCACGACCATCGGCTTCCCTCACGGTGGGCACGCCACGGCCATCAAGGTCGCCGAGGCGGAAGCCGCTCTCGCCGATGGGGCCGAGGAGCTGGACATGGTCGTCAACATCGGCAAGGTCCTCAGCGGGGATTGGGATTTCGTTCGCGCCGACGTCCAGGCGGTGGTCGCGGCCGGGCACGCCGGCGGGGCCGTCGTCAAGGTCATCTTCGAGAACTGCTTTCTGGCCGACGAGCACAAGATTCGTCTGTGCGAGATCTGCGGGCAGGTGAAGGCCGATTTCGTGAAGACCTCGACCGGCTACGCCGACGGGGGGGCGACGATCGAAGACGTCAAGCTCATGCGCGAGCACTCCCCGGCGGCCGTGCGGGTCAAGGCCGCCGGCGGCATCCGCACGCTGGACAGGCTCTTGGAATACCGCGCGGTCGGTGTCAGCCGCATCGGCGCCAGCCGGACCGAAGAGATCCTCACCGAGTGCAAGAAAAGGTTGCAGGTGAAAGGTTAGAGAGCCTCGGGCGGCACGCTCAAGCCCAAAAGAAGGGGCTTGAGCGTGGCACGAAGCCGACATCCCGAACGAGCGCAAGAAGAGGTTACACTTGGCTGCCGGCCGGCAGCGGTAAGAGGTTACAGGTGAAAGGGGCCAGGACGACCGGGCTGGCGTATGCCCCGTAGGGCGCGGCTACCGCCCATGGGGACGCTGCCCGCGATTCGGTCCTTCCGGCGGAGCCGTAGCCCCGGCCTACTCCGCCACGGGCAGGGGGCCGGCGAGGGTTTCGAAATGCTCAATGGCCGAGCGGTCGCCGCTGGTGATGATTTCGTGTTTCATCCGCAGCTCCGGCATCTTGATCGCCAGCCAGCGGTGCAGGACGGCCTGCTTTTCCGCCCTGGCGGCGGCGTGGTCGGCAAAGAGCGCCGCGACGATCAGGTAGATGGCCATGTCCACCAGCCGGCGGCCGACGAGGTCCATGTACTCGGTGCCGGGCTGTTCCTTCACAAAGGCGATGGCCTCTTCCAGCAGCGCCTTGCCCTGCTTGATTTTCTCGACGGGCTCGGCCAGGGCGTCCGGCCAATCGGCCTGCCCCGGGCTCATCGAGGGGGCCTGGATCAGCTCGTTCAGCAGATTGACGGCCGAGCCGGACGAGACGCCGCGCACGGCCGCGAGGATCTGAAGCTGCGTGGTGCCCTCGTAGATGGTGGTGATGCGGCTGTCGCGGAGGTGGCGCTCGACGGGGTAGTCCTTCATGTAGCCCGACCCGCCGAGCACGGCCACCGCCCCGTTGGCCACGCGCATGCACATCTCGGAGGCGTAGTACTTGCTCATCGGCGTGAGCATACCGTTGTAGCGCTTGTACTTCCGCGACTCGGCCCGGAGCGCCTTCTTCTCGGCGGCGTCCTCGACGCGGCCGAACTCCAGCTTCCGCAGGGCGCCGTATTGGATGTCCACGCAAAAGCTGGCGAAGTAGGTCAGGGCCCGGGCGGCCTGGATGTCCACGTGCATCTCCGTGATCAGGTCGCGCAGGGCGGGGAAGGTCTCCACGGCCACGCCGAACTGCCTGCGGCTGTGGGCGAAGTCGCGCCCGACGCGATACGCCGCCTCGGCGATCCCCAGCGACTGGGCGGCGATGCCGACCCGCGCCCCGTTCATCAGGCTCATCACGTAGGTGATCAGCCCGCGCTGGCGCTCGCCGATGAGCTTGGCGGGGGCGTCGTCGAAGAAGATCTCGCACGTCGGCGAGCCGTGGATGCCGAGCTTGTCCTCCAGCCGGCGGACCTTCACCCGCGGGCCGCGCTCGACCAGGAGCAGGCTCAGCCCCCGCCCGTCGCTGATCTCCGGCTCCGTCCGCGCCAGCACCAGCAGGACATCGCCGCAGCCGTTGGTGATGAAGCGCTTGACGCCCTGGACGTACCAGTTGCCGTCGGCGTCCTGGTAGCCGCGGACCTTGACCGCCTGAAGGTCGCTGCCGGCGTCGGGCTCGGTCAGGGCCATCGCCCCGGTCCTCCGCCCCGCGGCCATGTCGGGCAGGTACTCGGCCTTGATCTCCTCGCTGGCGTAGGCGTTGATCGTCTCGGCGATGCCCTGAAGCCCGTAGATGTTCATCAGCGAGGCGTCGGCCCGGCTGACGATTTCATTGCTCATCGTGTAGACGAGGTTCGGGCAGTTCAGCCCGCCGAAGCGATACGGCAGGGTGAAGCCCATCAGGTCCGCCTGCCCCAGCAGCTTGATGGCCTCGGCGATGCCGGCGGCATAGGTGACCGAGCCGTCGTCGTTGAGCTTGTTGCCGACCAGGTCGGTTTCCTCGGCCGTCGGGGCGATCTGCGCCGCCGACAGCTCCCCGAGCGTGTCCAGGATGCGGCGGTAATTGTCTACCGCGTCGGCCGCATCCACCGGGGCGTACTCGAACTGGTCGGCGTGCCGGAAGCCCTCCTCCACCATCCCCGCCAGCCGGGCCAGGTCCATGTGATCGAAAAGGAACTGAATGTCTTCGTTGTCTGTGAAGAAGTTCGCCATTTCCGCCTTCCAGTGACGTTCGCTGCGGCCTGTCGAGCCGCGAAGGCCGCTACTTCGCGGCAGGTGCCTCCGGCCCCTGCGCCTGGCCGAAAACCACTCCCTTGGCGCCGTTCGCGGCCATCTCTTTTCCTAGCTTTTCGCTCCGGCGCCGGTGCGGATGGTCTTGATCATCTTGGGGATGATCACGTTCATGTCGCCGACGATGCCGTAATGGGCGACCGAGAAGATCGAGGCGTGCGGGTCGGTGTTGATGGCGACGATCTTGGCCGATTCCGACATCCCCGCCCGGTGCTGAACCGCTCCACTGATGCCGCAGGCGATGTACAGCGCCGGGCGCACGGTCGTGCCGGTCTGTCCGACTTGGTGGTCGTCATCGACGTAGCCCAGGTCCACGGCCGCGCGCGAGCCCGCCACGGCCGCGCCGAGACAGTTGGCCAGGTCCCAGATCAGCCGGAAGTTCTGCCGGCTGCCGACGCCGGCCCCGCCGGCGACGATGATCCGGGCGGCCTTGAGGTCGACCTTCTTCTCGCGCCGCTCGGACTGAATGACCTTCAGCGGCAGGGCGACCCCGTCCAGGCTCGCCCGGCAGTCGATCACCTCGCCCTTGCGGGCGGGGTCCGCCTCCGGCATGGGCATGACGCCCTCGCGGACGGTGGCCATCTGCGGCCAGCGGTCGTAGTTGACGATGGTGGCGATGATGTTGCCGCCGAAGGCCGGGCGGATCTGGTACATCAGGTTCTTGTGGACCTGTTCGCTGCCGGGCGGCGTATGGTCGCCGATCTGAAGGTCCGTGCAGTCGGCCGTCAGGCCGCACCACATGGCGCTGGCGACCGTCGGCGCCAGGTCGCGGCCGAGGGGCGTTGCCCCGTACAGCACGATCTGCGGCCGGTGCTGCTCGATGAGCTGACACAGCACGTGGGCGTAACTGCTGGCCTGGTAGCTCTCCAGGCGCTCGTCGTCGAGGACGTAGACCTTGTCGGCTCCGTGGGCGATGAGCGTCCCGGCAAGCTCGCGCACGCCCTTGCCGGGCAGCACGCCAAGGGCACACCCAGCTTCTCCGCCAGCGAACGGCCCTTGCTCATCAGCTCCAGCGGAACGTCCGAGAGCGCGCCCGCCTGCTGCTCCGCGAACACCCAGACTTCGCCGCTTCTGTTGACTTCGATCATTTCCTTCTCTGGTTAGTCGGTAAACTCGTTGACCTGCGAACTCGTGGATCAGCCAATCGTATGGTCCTGGATGAGTTCTCCCACCAATTGCCGGATGCCCTCGTCGCTGGCGGGTACTTCCTTGTGCTCGCCGCCGGTCAGCACGACGGACTGAATGCGGTGAACCTTTGTGGGGCTTCCCGACCGCCCGCACCAGGTCAGATCGGCCTGCATGTCGGCCAGAAGCCACTGCTCGATGAGCAGTCCCTTCTGGGCGAGTTCCTGGCGGCGTTTTTCCACCTCCGCCCGCACGGCCGATTCGCCGGCGCCTTCGCTCAGGTGCTCGGCCGCCTCAGCGGCCAGCTCGGCCGCGGCCCGGGCCTTCTTGTATTTCATCATCCGCTTGGCGGCCGGCGGGCGCGGGCTGTTGGCCGCGTCCATCACCGTCGCCAGCACCGGCAGTTCGGCCTCGACCACCTCGTAGCCGTTGCCGACGTTGCGCCGCGCCCGGATGGTCTTGCCCTGAAGCGACACCAGCTCCTCCAGGTACGTGATCTGCGGCAGGCCCAGTTTCTCCGCCAGTTGCGGGCCAACCTGGGCGGTGTCGCCGTCGATCGCCTGCCGCCCGCAAAGCACGACGTCGTGCGGCAACTTTCGGATCGCGCAGGAGAGGATGTAGCTGGTCGCCAGCGTGTCCGAGGCCGCCGCCAGACGGTCGGTGATCAGGATCACGCGGTCGGCGCCGCGATACAGCGACTCCCGCAGGATTTCACCCGCCGACGGCGGCCCCATGGTCAGCACCGTCACCGTGCCGCCGTGGGCGTCGCGAATGGCCAGGGCCTCCTCCAGGGCGTTCAGGTCTTCGGGGTTGCAGATCATCGGCAGCGCGGCCCGGTTGACGGTGCCGTCTTCCTTCATCGCCTCGCCGGTGACCCGTTTGGTGTCCGGCACGTACTTGATGCAGACCACGCAGTCGTATGCCACGATCCATCGCTCCCATCACGTTCTGGAAGACTGTAAGTTTGAGCGCCCGAAGGCCTCCTGAGAGGGCGAATGTAGAATCTCCCGGCCCATCAAGTCAAGGTCAATTGAACGTTCCATGTTCGTGCCGGGCCGGCTCAGCGCGACTTCCGCCGATTCGCCGCGGGCCGTCAATCACTGAAGTAGAAGGGGTTCGTCCAGGCCTTGCGGCCGGCGGCGTCGGTCACTTCAATCCGCACGAAAGCGGATCGATCCGGCAGCTCGTGCTCGGCCTCGGTGATCGCGCCCTCGGCCGATGCGTGGCGGCCGTTTCCCAGGGCGCCGTTGCTGCGGAACAGGATGGCCCGGGCCGGCGAGGTCCGCACCCGAAGCCGCCGCGGGCGAAGGAACTGCACTTCGTGGATCTCCGGTCCGCAGGTGGAATAGAAGCGCCCCGCCTGCAAGGCGGCGATCACGTCCGCGGGCGTGTTGGCCTTTGCCTTCACCATCACCCACCCGCCGCAGTGGTCGTCCCGGCGCCAGTGGGCGTCGTCGACGGCGACGGCATCCCAGCGCCGGCCGCGATTGAGCAACTGGTCCCACACGTACATGGAATAGCCCAGCTCGTCCTCCAGCTCGCAGCCGTGGTTGTACACCTCCAGCGCGGCCGCCGCCGGCAGGGCCGCGATCGTCTCTGGCGTCAGTGCCGACCAGTACGGATGCGCCACCACCAGGTAATCGCACATGGCTTGCAGGGCCTCGGCCATGGCGTGCGGGTTCTCGCGAACGGACCGCAGCGCTTCAGCGTGTCCTTCCTGCATGCCCACGGTCATGAAGTGGAAACCGCTGGCCTCTTCGGGGGATCGCGCGTCGTACTCCGCCCCTGGAATCACCAGCAGCTTGCCGGCCGGGTCGCGGGCGGCGGTGATGCACCAGTGGTCGCCGAAGACGAGGAAGTCGTAGCCGTACCACTTGTACACCGCCAGGGCGTCGGCCGGCGTCACGGCCCCGTCGGAGGCGGTGGTGTGGATGTGGATACCGCCCTTGAGCCAACGGCCGTCTGTCTCAAAGGGACTTTCACGGGGCGTCGAGGTCATCTGCCTGCTCTTTTCACCATGCCGTTTCGACCTGCGCGCCGCTTCTGTCCGGGCGCCGGTCGCCGGAGAGGCACGAACGTATAGGCCGTTCCGAAATGCAAGTCAAGACCGGGCCGGCGCGGCCGCGGCCGGCGGGGCGGGCGTGGCCTGGCCCGTCGGGCGGGTAGAATTGACTTTGGCCGTTGAGAGTTCTACATTGGTAATAGGAACCACTTCTCAGGACGGAAGTTGCGCAGGCCGAAAGGAATCGACAAGTGTCGGATGAATCTTCCTCGTTCTCCTGGGTCATCAAGCTGGCCAGGGTGTGGGCGCTTGCGATGCTGGTGCTGGTGGGGCTGGCCATCGTCGTCACCGCCGCCCAGGCGGTGAGGGTGAGCCTGCGCGGCGACGACATCCAGGAGCTGCTCTGGTGGATCGTGGCCCTGCTGGCCGAGGCGGTCGTGGGCATCCTGGCAATACTGTTCTACGGCCTGGTTGATGCGGTGGTGAGCAATGCACGGGCCGTCAACCAGGCCGCGGACCGGATTCAGCGCTTGGAGAGCCTTGCCGAATCCCTGCACGATTCGTCCCGCCGGCTGGTGGACCTGTCACAGATGTCGGATGCGGCCAAGAGCCTGCTGTTTCGCCACCGCGAGATCGAGGCAATGCACGAGCTGCTGCACGAGGCCCTGATCCGGCAGGACTACGCCAAGGCCGAGGCGCTCGTCGACGATGTCGAAAAGCGTATGGGCTATGCCGACCAAGTCGATCGCATGCGCGCGGAGATCGCCGCCGCCAGGGAAACCTCCATCGAGCAGAAGGTGGAGAGGGCCTTGGAACGCATCGGCAAGGTCATCCAGGGCCACGACTGGGTCCAGGCCGGCCGCAGCGCCCAGAGGCTGCTGAAGCTGTTCTCCCGAAACCCCAAGGTCGCCGCCTTGCCGCAGCGGATTCGCGACGCCCGGGCCAGGCACAAGCGCGGCCTGCTCCAGGCCTATGGCGAGGCGGTCAAGGCCGGCGACATCGATAGCTCGGTGGAGTTGATTCGCGAGCTGGACAGTTACCTTACCCCCCAGGAGGCGGCCGCTCTGAAGGACTCGGCCCGGGGCGTGTTCCGGGCGAGGCTGCATAACCTCGGCGTGCAGTTCGCGATTCGCGTCACCGACGAACAGTGGTCCCAGGCGCTGGGCATCGGCGAGCAGATCGTCAACGAATACCCCAACTCCCAAATGGCGGCGGAGGTCCGCTGGAAAATGGACACGCTTCGCGAGCTGGCCGCCACCCGGGAGACGGCGAGCTGACATGCCGCGGCCGCGCGGGCCCGGAAGGGAAGATCGGATCATGCGGGCGCTCCGGCAAGCCGAACGAAGACGCAGACGGCAACAGCGGGAGAAGCTGCTGGAACAGAGCGCAGGCGAAGACAGCTACATCACGGACTTTCCGTAGGGACCGGGAGGCGCCTTGCGTCGCCGGCTGCTACCGGCAGCGGATCAGCAGCGGCTTATAGGTGGGTTCGTCCGAGAGGGCCTGGTCGATGTCCTTGAGGAAGCGCCGGCCGTCGGTGTAGTACCCGGCCGTGGCCTTGAGGCCCTGTATCCTCTCGGCCCACCAGCGATTCAGCAGCTCCATGAACAGCTCCCGCACGTACTTGCTGACCATGCTGGCCAGCGCGACCGGCAGCGAGGCGGACTCCGCTTTGCTCAGGAAGCGGATTTCGGCGGACCTGTTCCGGTCGCGAACGAGGTAGACGCTGGCGCGGTCGGATTCGCCGGCGATCTTGATCTCCGCCGCCTCGAACATTCGCTGGATTTGCCTAAGGTAGCGGATGCGCCCGCCCTGGCGGTCGACCACGATCTGGGCGGGACCCGGCCCGGAATGCGTATGAAACACATACGAGATCAGCCGGCTGGTCACGCCGAAGAGGGCCACGGACTTGTTTCGCGTGGCCGTCACCAGACGGTTGTAGTCACCGGTGAGGACGGGCTCGGTGCGGATGGCCTCCAGGGATATCCCGCGGCGGCGCATGGCTTCGTCCAGGGCGTTGGCTCGCAGGGCCAGGTCCGTGACGTCGGCCTGTCGAGGAAGCCGCAGGTCCGCGCCTCTGTACCACGGATATTGGTTCATCGGCTCCAGCGCGGCCGGGGCCGTGCGCCGGAGGAATTCCCGCAGCGAGCCGGGCGCGCTGCCAAGCTGGCGCAGCATTCCCAGCACCCCGCGCTCCAGGTGGATTACCCCGTCTTTGCGGACGTGCATGGTCTTGGAATCGGCCACCGGCAGGGCGGCCGACCTTCGCAGCGACCGGCGGGTGACCGCCCCGGCCAGGGCCCGCCAGAGGCTCCGCCCGGCCAGGGCGTCCGGCACGCGGAAGACCGCCACGGAAACGACCAGGGGGCCGATAATGGGCCCGTAGCCGGCCTCGTCTATGCCTGCAACGATCACCACGGATTTGCTCCCGATGCGGCCAGCAGGGGCCTGCTGTCGCCGCTGTCTCCTGAAGAACGGACCGATTATAGGCGGCCGCGCCGGACCCGGAAAGAGCCGGGTTCGGTCCTTTGCCCGTCGACGCCCGGCCGCCGGGAGCGACAAGTTTGCTCAAAAATCCACTTTAGCGGGCGGTGACAATGTTTTCCCGAATGGCTATACTCGGCGCGGGAAAGGCACAACTCACAGTTCGGATGGGACGGGACTATGCGCTACGCGGTAATCATGGCTGGCGGGGCCGGCAAGCGCCTTTGGCCGGCAAGCAGAGAGAACAAGCCCAAGCAGTTAATCCCGGTGATCGACGGGAAATGCCTGCTGGAGTTGGCTGTGCAGCGCCTGGAAGGGCTGTTTCCCCCGGAAAGGGTGCTGGTGGTGACCAACGTCGCCTATGTCGACCAGGTCGCCCAGTCCTGCCCGTCGCTGCGGCGGGAGAACATCATCGGGGAGCCGGAAGGGCGGGACACGGCCAACGCCATTGCCCTGGCCGGCGAGCTGATTTCGGCGCGCGAGAAAGATGCCACGATGGCGGTCTTCACCGCGGATCACATCATTCGCCCCGTCGATCAGTTCCGCCTGTGCGTCGAGCGGGCCTGCCGGGCCGCCGAGGAAGACCCCCAAGCCCTGGTGACCTTCGGCATCCGCCCGAGATGGCCTCACACCGGGCTGGGGTACGTCCATTGCGCCGAGAGAATCAAGGAAGGCGTCTGTCGGGTGCTGGGCTTCAAGGAGAAGCCCGACCACCACACGGCCCGACAGTACGTGGAGTCCAGGGAGTACTTCTGGAACAGCGGGATGTTTGTCTGGCGAGTGGAGACCATCCGTAAGGCGCTGGAGGAATTGTTGCCGGAATCGGCCGAGAAGCTCCGCCCGATCGGGCCCGCCGTCAAGTCCGGTCAGGACATCACCGGCCTGCTGGCGAAGATCTATCCCACGCTGCCGAAGATCAGCATTGACTTCGCGGTCATGGAGAAGGCGGCCCACGTGCTGCTGGTGGAGCTGACCTGCGAATGGGTGGACCTGGGCGACTGGCCTGCGCTGGCGCGCGTGCTGGAGGCGGATGCCGACGGCAACACTGTGGTGGCATCGCGAACGGCCATCCTGGACGGCAACCGAAACGTGATATTCTCCGAAGATCAGCACTTGGTGGCCGTGGTGGGTATGGATGACTGCATCGTCGTTCACACGCCCGACGCCACGCTGGTATGCAACAAGTCCGACTCTCAGCGGCTGAAGGAGCTGGTCGAGAAAATCAACCGCGATTTCGGCAGGGACTACGTGTAACTTCTGACATGGCGCGCTGGCTGGGCATCGATCATGGCGTCAAGCGAATCGGCGTGGCCGTGGGGGATACCGTTTCGAGGATTGTCTCCCCTGTGGAGCTGCTGCTGGCCGGGGTGGTTGACGTTCCCGCCCGGATCGCGGAGCTGGCCGAAGAGTACGCCGCCGTGGGGGTCGTGGTCGGCTGGCCGCTAAACGCCGACGGAAGCGAGGGCCGGCAAAGTAGGCTGGCGCAGCGGTTTGCGGCAATCGTGGTTGGCAGAACGCACCTTGACGTCCGTCTTTGGGATGAGCGGCTGAGCAGTTTCCAGGCCGACCAGCAACTTCGGGGGCGGCTGACCAGGAAGAAAAAGAAACGTCGCCACGACGCACTGGCCGCGGCCGCAATGCTGGGGGACTTCCTCGCCTTGGACGGACCCGACTCGGCACCGCGCTTGCAGGAGCCGGAGCAGAGCCCGTCGGGCTGAGGCGACTTCGGGGGGGCCTCAAGCCTTTGCACCGAACGAACCGGACGCCGGCGGCGGGGCGCAAGAAAAGGCGAGACAATTCCGTCTCGCCCGGTGAGCCGTGATTGGCTGGAAGGCCCTATTCTTTCTCTTCTTGTTCTTTCTTTTCCTGGACGGCCTCCGCGGCCAGCGCCTCCAGCGCGGCGATGGGGTCGGCATCCTCGCCTTCAGGGCTGTCGGCTTGGAGGTCCACCACTTCTTCCTCTTCCGTGGTCGCCGCCACGGCAGCTTTCCCTATCTTGGTGGTGACGGGCCGGATCTGCTCGGGCGCGCCGTCGATCTGCACGGTGAACACCACCGGCCCGACGGTGAGGCGGTCGCCGGCCTTTAGCGCCTTCTCGTTGACGCGCTGGTTGTTGACGTAGGTGCCGTTGGAGCTGGAAAGGTCGCGAATTTTCAGATCGTCATCGCTCTTGATGATTTCGCAGTGGTGCCGGGAGACGCTCAACAGAGGGATCTGGAAATCGCAGTCCTCGGCCCGGCCGATGAGCGTCTTGTCGTGTGCGATCCCAAAGTCCTTGCGCTGCCCGTCGGACTTGAACATCACCAGTTTTGCTTTCATCGCCGTCACCCTCGCGTTCAGCACCTTCTTCGGACCTCGCCGAGATACGGTGCGCCGCGCCCGCAACACTCTGTGCTTCCGCACGTAGCCAGACTCTAAACCATATTCTAGGTTCCCCGTCATCACGTGCAAGCAAAAACAGCCGCCCGCACGGGCCACGGGCTAGGGTCTCAGGACGGGTTGTGGTGGCCCTCGAGACAGACCGCATTATCAGAAAAACCCGTCTTCACGGAGGAGCAGACCTGTCTTGCCCCAGGCTGCATCGCCCCCGAAGGGGGACTGGAGCGCAGGGCGAGCCCCGGCCGGATATGGTCGCCCAGGCCCCGGCAAACAGGCAGACATTTCCCGCCGCGGAGTCTTTAGCTACTCAATCCGACCCATATCTGCGCCGATGAAAGTGTTGTAGGCCTTGAACGACGGAACCTTTTGTTTGCCGGACGGTTGTAACGTATGCTTCCAGTGGATACCGGTGGTTTGGCGCGGAATAACACACGGCCAGCGCGCCTTTGTCCGGGCGTGAACATGCCCGGAGGCGGCGCGCGGGGCTTTGCTTTATCTCACGTGCGCGCAGCCGCTTGTGGTCCGCTCGGGCCTGGTGTTCGATGCCCCTCTCGCCTGTTAACCCACGGGAACTGCTACGATGTGGTCTAAGGTTGCGAAAACCCGGGCTCTGCCTATTGGAATCGATCTCGGCACGGCTGCGGTCAAAATTGTGCAGTTGCGTCGCTTGGAGGGGCAGCTTGAACTCGGCGGCGCCGTCTGTGAGGAAGTTCCCTCCGACTGCCGGGGCGACGTTCGCTCGCGACTGGACTTCCTGGCCAGCCAGTTGCATCGACTGCTCAAGGAAGACGCCTTCACGGGCCGACGCTGTGTGCTTTCCCTTCCCGCAGAAGCCACATTCGTCCAGCACGTCAAGACCGCCAAGCTGACCGCTGAGGAGCTTGCCCAATCCCTTCGCCACGAGCTGGCGGGCAAGGCTCCCTTCGATCCGAGCGAGGCAATCGTGCGCCACGTCGTCGCCGGGGAAACCTACAACGAAGGCGACTCCGGCGAGGAAGTGATCGTTATTGCCGCCTCCCGCCAAACCGTCGAAGCCTACCTCGAACTGGCGCGCCGGAGCAAGCTGCGCATCGTGGCCCTCGACGTCGAGCCCTGCGCGATCGTTGAGTGCTTCGCCCGGCTTTTCCGACGAAGCGAAGACATCGCCAGGGCGACGTTGTTCCTGGACCTCGGCCAGGCGAATACGCAGGTCGTGATCGCCCACGGGGCGAAGCTGGTCTTCGCGCGCAATCTCTGGCTGGGCTCGCACCACGCGGACGAAGCCGTCGCCGCCCGGCTGGGAGTGTCCGTGGAAGAGGCGGCCCGCACGCGCAAGAAGATGTTGGACTCCGTCGACCAGGCGGAGGGGGCGGACCGCGTGTACGACTGCATGCGGGAGGTCATGGAGAGCGTTGTCGGGGAGATCACCAAGTGTCTGCGTTATTACGAATCGGTCTTTCCTTCCAAGCCGGTGGAGCGGGCGATTTTCCTCGGCGGGCAGGCCGCAGACAGGCGGTTGTGTCAGGGCATCGCCCAGCGACTGAATCTGCCGGCCCAGATTGGTGACCCTCTGGCGAGGATGCAGCGTGCCAATCGGGCGGATTCGGACCCGGGAATGGACCGGCGTCGGCCCCAACCCGTGTGGGCCGTCGCGGTCGGGCTGAGCATCGGGGCGGAGTTGCCCGAGGCCGCGTGAGGTGGACCCATGAGTTTCGTCAACCTGTTGCCGGAAGATTACATGGCCCGGCGGGCCCAGAAGCGGGTCAATGTGCTGAGCCTGGTGTTGTTCGGTCTGGTTATGGCTGCCGTGATCGGCGCGACCATCGCCTCCGAGCAAGGGCTGGCTAAAAGTCGCGAGGTGTACGATCGCGTCAACCAGTCCTACTCCGAGGCCAGCAAGCTCATCGGGCAGGTCCAGCAGCTAGAGGGGGCCAAGCAGCAGATGTTCAAGAAGGCGAAGCTGGCTGGCGGCCTGCTGGAGCGCGTGCCGCGCAGCTACCTGCTTGCCACGGTCACCAACGCCCTTCCGCCCGGCGGCTCACTGAAGAAGTTCAGCTTGTCCAGCAAGCGCCGGCGGACGGTGGCGCTGAGCAATAACGCCAAGTCGCGATTCGCCAAGACTGCCGCCCAGCGCGACCCCGGGGCCGCGGCCAACCGCTCCTCGCGGCTGGATCTGAGTATCGAGGTGATCGGACTTGCGGGCACGGACGTGGAGGTGGCGCGGTTTATCGCCTCCATGGCTCGTTGCCCGCTCATCGAGGATGTGGAGCTGGTCTATAGCGAGGAAAAGAAGTTTCAGGAGGCCGTGGTCAGGGAGTTCAAGGTGAACATGCGCCTTGATCCCAACGCTGACGTCCTTTTCGCGGAGAAGCAGCGCGGCGGGGCGCTGGCTCGGGCCGACGCGACCGGGCGGGTGGGAGAAGGCCAATGAAGTTCGGCATTCGCGAAACCGTTTTCACCATCCTGCTGGTGGGCATTCCCATCGGCGCGTGGTGGTTCGTCTATCGCCCCAACGCCGCCGGCAAGGCCGAAATGAGCGCCCAGGTCGAAGCCCGGCAGACCAAGCTTCGGGAGCTGAACAAGGCGACTGCCACAATCGGCGACCTGAAGACGGAGATCACCTCGTTGGAGAAGGCCATCCACTTCTTTCGCTCCAAGCTGCCCAACGAGAAGGAAATAGACAAGGTCCTTCAGGAGGTATGGCGACTTGCGGAGGCCAACCAACTGAAAACCAAGAGCATCCGGACGCTCAACACCAAACAGGCGATGATGGTGGTCGATTCCTCCGGGCCATATGCAGAACAGCCAATCTCCATGGAGTTGGAGGGGTCGTTTACCGGCTTCTACGGGTTCCTGCTGGCCCTGGAGAGGCAGCCGAGAATCATGCGGATCCACGAGATGAGCCTGGAGAAGCCTGCCCGCGGTGCCGAAGGCATCATCCGCGCCAAATGCACCGTGTCGGTATTCTTTGAGCGTGCCGGCAAGGAGCAGTCATGACCGGTAACCCTTACGATATGAATGCCCCTGACGACGACGCCACCGGTAAGCGCCAAGTCGTCTCGGGCCAGGCCGGGCGAAGCCAGTCCTCCGGTGAGGCGGGCAAGGGCGGCCACTACAAGCAACAGATGACGCGGGCGAACGTCATCCTGGCGGGGCTGTTCCTTGCCGGAGCGGCCACCGTCTACGGGCTCTCGCTTCGCGGCGGCCCGGACAAGGCGTCGGCGGGGCAGGTGGATGAAACACAGGTGGACGCAGCCATCCTGCGACTCAACACACAGTTGCCGAAGGACGGGGCTCCGGCGTCCGGCCGCCTCACCCATGACCTGCTTCACAACTTTTCCGATTATGTGGTCCGACGTCAGATCCCACTGAAGCAGCTCCAAAAGAATCCTTTCGAGTTCGTGGCTCCAGACCCACAGCGCGCGGCGTCCACGCCGCAGCCCGAACGAACGTCGCCCGAGCGCGGTGTCAACCCGGGTACGCTGACGCCGGAGAACATTGCGGCCGAGCTGGAGGTCCTGCACTTGCAATCCGTGATGATGGGACGCAACGGCGACAATGGGACGGCGATTATCTCCAACAACCTGCTGACGGTGGGAACGCACATCAAGTGCTTCACCGTCAAAAGAATCA
>Ga0315541_1001442_pt1 | contig 22080 bp, 17 predicted proteins | sample SalMarSW160190MG_FD_203095 | JGI IMG/M metagenome (GOLD analysis project Ga0315541, IMG submission 203095) | Salt marsh sediment microbial communities from the Plum Island Ecosystem LTER, Massachusetts, United States - Salt Marsh Sediment SW1601-190 ...
GCTCGTCCAGATGCGGCCACAGCCGAGCCACCTTCGCCCTCAGCGCACCCATCTCTTGCTCTGCCATGTCTGCCAACATAACGGGCAGGTATCGCAATGTACAGATTATTTACTTCCACTGCCTTACAGCGGCTCCGTGCAGGGCAGTTCAAAGCCCGTGGATATCGCCCCCGGCCCGAAGGGCCCCGGGGGCGATCCCGGAGGCGGACATCGGCGCCGGGAAGTGGTCGGCCCGGCGCCGCTAAGCGAGGCCCCTAGCCGAAGCGCATCAAGCGACCACCCAGCTCAACGGCCGAGCGGTCCGCCGAAGGGAGCGCCCCCAGGGCCCTTCAACCCGGGAGCGACCACCCTCACGCTTCCCGAACCCACCTCCAAAGCTCCGGCAGCGTCGGCCGCTTCCCCGCCATGAGGATCCCCACCTTGTAGATCCGCCCCGCCACCCACGCCACACCCACCACGGTCAGCCCCATGAGCACGAACGAGAGGAGGATCTGCCACGCCGGCGCTGCGCCGATGGAGACGCGGGCAAACATGAGGATGGGGCTGAAGAAGGGGAAGAGCGACAGCGACACCGAGAGCGTCGTCCCGGGAGACTGGATGGTCTGCATCACCAACAGGATGGGAACGATCACGAGCAACATCACCGGGAACTGGGCTTGCTGGGCCTCCTCGTCGGTGTTGCACATCGCGCCGACCGCGGCGTACAGCCCCGCGAAGATGAAGTACCCGAACAGGAAGAAGATCAGAAACAGGCCGACGAGCCCTGCTCCGGGGAGGAGCTCCTTCATGTCGGCGAGCGTGGCCACCTCGGGACGCGCAGCGATCATGGCCGGAAGAGCGGCGCCGGCGAGGATCGCCCCCGATCCGAACCACACCGCCATCTGCGTGAGCCCCACCGCCCCCACGCCCAGGATCTTCCCGAGCATCAGATGCCAGGGCTTCATCGAGGAGATCACCACCTCCACCACCCGGCTCGTCTTCTCCTCGAGCGTGGCCCGCATCACGGACACCGAGTACAGGAGGAACATCATGTAGAGGAAGAACGAGCCGAGGTACGCCACCAGGAACTGGGGGTCTTCGAATCCCGCCCCCTCTCCGGAGAGCATCTCGACCCTCAGCTCACCTCCGCTCATCAGGGACTCGGCGTCCACCCCTCGATCCTCGAGGATCTTCTCCAGGGCGGTGCGGGAAACCGCCGCCCGCATGGTCACACGCTGGAGCGTGGATGGAGTCTTGCTGCCGTAAAAGGTCGCCCTGCCCGAGGAGAGCGTCTCATCGTCCAGCAGGAGGAAGCCCCCCAGCTCTTCGTCCGTGACCTTCTGCGTCAGAGAGGGAACGACGTCTTCCGACCAGGCCTCTCGGGTCACCGTCAACCCGCTCTCCTCCAGGCGGGGGATCAGCCTCTCGTAGAGGACCTCCGTCCGGTCCACGAGGGCGATGTTGCGCCCCGCCCGCTCGGCCCGCCCCGCCGTGAGGGCGGGAATGACCATCAGGCCGATCATGAAGAGGGGCCCGCCCACGGTGGAGAAGATGAACCACTTGGACCGGACTCTCTGGAGGTACTCGCGTCGGATGACCGCCCACACGTTGCTCATCGCCGTCCTCCGCCCAGGGGGGCACTCCGGGGAACACCGGCTTCATCCGAGGCGGCGGCGCCCACGTGCCGGACGAAGATCTCGTGGAGCCGCGGTTCCACCAGGTCGAAGCGGTAGATGGTGGCTCCGGACTCCACGCCCCGGCGCAGGATGGCCTGGTGGTCCGCGCCCTCGCGGAGCGCCAGGTGCACCGCGCCGTTCACCGCCTCCACCGACTCGACCTCGGGGCCCTGCAGCCAACGGTCCGGGCCCTCGAACTCCACCGCCACCAGCCCCTTCCGCTCGGCCGCCTTGAGCTCCCGCAGGTCGGCGTCGAGCACCTTCCGGCCCTTGGAGATGAGGCAGACCCTCTGGCAGAGGCGCTCCGCCTGATCCATGAGATGGGTGGAGAAGACGATGGTCGTGCCTCGGCTGTGGAAGTCCAGCACGATCTCCTCGAGGACGTCCTGGTTGATGGGGTCGAGGCCGCTGAAGGGTTCGTCCAGGATCAGGAGGTCGGGCTCATGGATGACGGTGCCGATAAACTGGATCTTCTGCTGCATCCCCTTCGAGAGATCCTCGACCTTCTTGTCCGCCCACTCGGGGAGGCCCAGGCGTTCCAGCCAGTCGAGCGCCCGCCTGCGCCCCTCGGCGCGGGGCACGCCCCGGATCTCGGCCAGGAAGACGACCAGGTCGAGGCACTTCATCTTCCGGTAGACTCCCCGCTCCTCCGGGAGGTATCCCACCCGCTTGCGCCGCGCCTCATCCGCGTCGGCGCCGAAGAGGCTCACCCGCCCTGCGTCGGGGTGCAGGATCCCCATGATCATGCGGATCGAGGTGGTCTTCCCCGACCCGTTGGGGCCCAGGAGTCCGTAGATGACCCCCCGGGGTACCTCCAGGTCCAGCTCCGACACGGCCGTGTGCTTCCCGAACCGTTTGGTCACGCCCTCCAGGCGGACCGCATACCCGTCTTCGCTCATCGAAGCCCCGCGCGTTGGGGAGACCGGAGGCCTCCGTGGCTGCCGTTTTGGCAGCTTTCGGAGCCACCCTCCGGGAAGAAGCGCTCCATCAGGGTACGGAGAGGGGCCCAAAGCCCTTCAACGGCGCGAAATCCGTCGCGCTCCGACTCTGATCCGTGTACATTATTCGGCTGTGGCTCCAGATGAGAGGAGTGACCGATGGCCATCTACCGCACGCTGTACTACGCAGACGTCGCCGTCGGGGTCGGCGGTCGCATCACCATCCCCCAGGACATGCGGGATCACCTGGGGATCGATGAAGGCGACACGCTGACCGTGCGGGTGGAGGAGAAGTCCGACGGCGGACGCCAGATGGTCATGTGGCGGACGGAGCAGCCCGCGGAAGAGGAATAGCGGGCAGACGCTCATCCCGCCTCGAGGTCCGCCCAGCGTACCAGGGCGCGCAGCGGCCCCTGCCCGTCGTGATGCCACCACGGCGCGGGGAACGGCGCCGCGTCGAACGCGGCCACCCGGCTCACTCCCACCTCCGTGAGGGCACCGGCCAGGCGCTCCAGCCTCGCCCCGCACCCGGCCACCGCCACCGTCTGCAGATGTCGGCCCAGCGGTGACACCAGCCCCGGGAGATCGAGGATGTCCGCCACGGGCTTCACCCTGATCAGCCGCCCGACGCACGCCGGGCCGAAATCCTCACCCGGATCGTAGATCACGCTCCATCCGGCGGCGCCCCCGTCGTGGATCTCCACACCCATCCCGGCGGCGGCCTGGAGCTCCGCGGTTCCCCGCACCTGGTGCCTGACCGAGGCCTCCCCCGGGTCCAGGAAGCCCCCGGGCAGGTGCCGCTCCACTGCCTCCATGGCCACGGCCAGCTCCCGGGCAAAGTCCCGCGCCGAGGTGGCGCCTCCCTCCTCAACGAACACCAGCTGGGGAGAGACACACCCTCGCTGGTCGAAGAAGGCGACGGCGCCGGCCACCTCCGATGCCGTCCTGTGTCGGTGCCCATCCTCCAGCGCCTCCCGCCCCACCACGCCGAGGCTCACGCGGTGATGGTACGCGACGAAGCGGGTGGTGACGGGCGTCCTGGCCCGGAGCGCCTGCACGGTGGCGTCACTCCCGTAGGCCGTCACCACGTCGGCCTCGGCGAGCGCCGCATCCTCCAGCTCCTCGCTCCCCCCGGGCCAGTAGATCACGGCCAACGCGCTTCCCACCACCGGATCCAGCCTCCGAAGGGCATCGGCCATGAGCACGGGCAGGACCACGTCGCCCCGCCCCGGCTTCACCAGCGTGGGCCCCTTCACGAGCAAGCTGCGCAGCAGCCCCGTGGCCCCCACCCCCGGCACGCTCCCGGAGACGACCTGCACGCAGAGCCGGGGTCCCACGGCCCTGGCCAGTCCCAGTCCCCCCGGGACGAAGCCGTCCAGCGCGGCGGGGTTGGTGAACTCGGCGGCCAGCAGCCTCCCGAGGCGCTCGCCGGTCCAGTCCCTGGCCATGCCGTCGAGCACCGCCTCCGCCATCTCCCGGGAGAGCCCTGCGGTATGCGGCAGGAGCGCCAAAGCCTGGACCCGCAGAGGGTCCGAGGGGTCCAGGAACCGGACCCCCGCCTCCCCCGCCAGGGCCGCCAGGTCCCGGGCCGTCCTCGTGCGGAGGGCGTCCCGGCTCCTGCGGAGCGCGTCGGCGACGCCCCGCACCCAGGCGGGATCGGCCTGGGGCCAGGTCAGGCGCACGCCGCCCACCTGGACGCTCCCGCCAGGTCCCGGCGGCGGCAGCAGCCCCGAAGGAAGGGAGCATGCCGAGAATTCGAGGCTCGAGGCGCTCACGTCCGTCCACCTCCTCCGGCGAGCAGATCTTCCACGGCCAACGAGCAGCCACGGGGCTCGGCCCCCTCCGCACGCCCCTGGAGGCGCACGCCGTCCTCGGAGACCGCCCCGATGTCCTGGGTGAGGACATGGCACACCGAGCCGGCGTTGGCCAGATCGAAGAACGCCAGCAACCCGGCCTCACCTGCCGGGAGGGGCGCCAGCGTCCGCGGGTCCAGGGCGCGCACCTTCAGCCAGGGCGGCGCCACGTGACGCCCAGCCGCCCCGGCGCCCTCTCGCAGGACGGGCTCGTAGAGCTGGGAAAGGAGCTCGGTCATGCCGTACTCGTTCACGATGCGGTTTCGCGGGATCCCCAGGCGGGACTCCAGAGCGCCGTAGAGTTCGTCGCGCTCCACGGCGCGAGCGCGTCCCTTGAAGCCTCCGGTCTCCATGATACGTGAGCCGGCGGGAAGCGCGAGGACCTCGCCGCTCCGGTCCATGGCATCCAGGAGATGGACGAAGGCGAAGGCCGTGCCCGCCACGAGCGCCGGACGCCCGAGCTCCCGGGCCTCCGCGACGGCCCGCCGGAGCACACCCAGGTCGGCGCCACGCTCCGGGTGGCCCACCCAGCGCACCGGACCCCCCCACACCTCGGCCACGAAACCCATCATGGCCGAGAGCGACGACCGCGGTGCCTCGACCGGCGACGGAATGAGGGACAGCACCGCCAAGGGACGGTCCTCCGGCACCAGGTGGGCCTGCAGGTTCGGGAGCGCCCCGGCGCGGTAGAGCGCCACCCGGGGCACGTGGTGACGACCGCGCCGCTCGCCGCCCGAGGAGGTACCGCTGGTGAAGTAGGTCGCCTCGGCCTCCGCCGGGCTCCCGCACACCAGGTCCACGTACTTGAACGCCGTCGCCGGCACCATGGGGACGTCCTCCCACCGCCCCACCGTGTCCGGCGCGGCCCCACGCCCCTGGCAGAAGCCCCGGTACACCGGGTTGGCCCCGAACTGGAACGTGAACACACGCAGCGCCAGGTCGTTGAACGCTTCCGCGTCCATCACCGCGTCCACGCCTCGTCCGAACAGAGTCTCCAACTCCTCCGAGAGCTCGGCGAAGGCTCCTGCAGGGGGCACGATAGACGGGACCGGAGCGGACACGGCACCTCGCTGGCTGCGTGGGGGTAGGTCGGCGGACGCAATGTAACGCGCCCACGCGGATCCCCGCCCGGGGTTCGGGGTCCTCGCAAGGTGCGGTGGCCCTGGCGTGCTGACCAACGCACACGAGGGCTCGGGTGTCACCTGGTCTCATGGACTTCCTTCCACCCCGACGGGCCGCGCAGAGCGCGACGCCGAGGCGGACATCTTGATGCGACGCAGGAACTGGCTCGTAGCACTCTCTTTCTGGCTGGCGCTCCAGACCCCCGCCTCCCTCCATGCGCAGGGCTGCGAGAGCGGGGACGGCGGCGGTGCAGCGTCCGGAGCTCTCCAGGCCCTCCGCCTCGAAAGCGGCCCGGGCATCCACATGGACGGCCGCCTGGACGACGACGCATGGGGCTCCGCGGTGCCCGTGTCCGACTTCACCCAGCAGGAGCCTGTCGAGGGAGGCCAGCCCTCCCGCCTCACCGAGGTCCGCGTCGTGTACGACACCGACGCGCTCTACATCGGCGCCAAGATCCACGACGACCCGGATGGGATTCTCGCTTACCAGAAGCAGCGCGACGCCGGCCTGAACACCGACGACCGCTTCATGTGGATCCTGGACACCTTCATGGACGGGCGGACCGGGTACTTCTTCGAGATCAACGCCGCCGGGCTCATGGGGGACGGCCTCCTCGGCAGCAGCGGCCACGGAGGCCGGGGCGGGGGCTACGGCGTCAACAAGTCCTGGAATGGGATCTGGGAGGCCCGGGTGGCGCGGCTCCCCGATGGATGGTCGGCCGAGATCCGCATCCCCTTCAGCACGCTCAACTTCGACCCGGCCCTGGACAGCTGGGGCATCAACTTCCAGCGCACCATCCGCAGGGACAACGAGGAGATGCTCTGGCGGGGATTCAAGCGTAACCAGGGGCTCAACCGTCCCATTCACGCCGGCAGGGTCACCGGACTCTGCGGGCTCTCCCAGGGCGTCGGCCTCGAGGTCAGGCCCTCCGCGGTGGGCAGCTGGAAGCGCGTGGAGGAGGACGTCGACCCCAGCACCTTCCCCCGCGACATGAGCCTGGACGTGGCCTACAGCATCACGCCCAGCCTCCGGGCGTCGGTATCCGTCAACACCGACTTCGCCGAGGTGGAGGTGGACGACCGGCGGGTGAACCTCACCCGGTTCCCCATGCGCTTCCCGGAGCGGCGGGCGTTCTTCCTCGAGGGCTCCGGGGTCTTCTCCTTCGCCGAGAGCTCGGGTGCATCCCCGTTCTTCAGCCGCCGCATCGGGCTGGAGGGGGGAGAGCAGATCCCCTTGAACTACGCCGCACGGGTGGGGGGACAGACCGGCCCCTGGGAGCTGGGGCTCATCCAGGTGGGCACGGCCTCCCACGAGTTCGCCCCGGACGTGGACGAGCCGACGGCTCCCCTCCCGTCCGAGGGCTTTACCGTGGCCCGGGTCCGGCGGTCGTTCCTGTCCCAGTCCACCTTCGGGGCCATCTACACGAGGCGCTCCACCGCGACGGGCGACGATGGATGGGCGCCCCCGGACCGTCACACTGCCGGCGTGGACCTCAACCTGTCCACGTCCCACCTCTTCGGCGACCTGAACGGCCAGTTCGAGGCTTTCTTCGTGTGGAACTCCAACCCCGAGCCCGCCGAGAGCTTCTCCCTGGGAGACCTCAGCGCCCGGGGGGTCCGGCTCAACTTCCCCAACGATCCATGGAGCGGGCACTTCTCCTACCGGGAGTTCGGCGAGGCGTACGACCCCGACATGGGCTTCGTCACCCGCAACGGGTTCCGGCGCATGGAGCCGCGGCTGGGCTGGAGTCCCCGCACACCCAGCGTGCCTTGGCTGCGCAGCCTCGGCTTCTCCGCCCAGTACACCTACCTGGAGAGCCTCGTCACCGGGATGGCCGAGGAGAAGCAACTCCGGGTCGAGCTCCTGGGGCTGGACTTCGAGAGTGGTGACAACATCGAAGTGAACGCCAACCGCACGTACGAGTTCCTGGACGAGTCCTTCGAGGTCAGCGATGGCATCGACATCGAGCCAGGGAGCTACACCACCTGGGAGATGAGCCTCCGTGCCCGCAGCGCCGGGCGACGGAGGGTGTCCCTGAACGGCGAGCTGTCGCGAAGCGGTTTCTGGGACGGCGACAGGGACCAGATGCAGATGGGTCTCACGGTGCGGCCCATCCCCGGGTTGAGCGTCTCCGGCGGGTGGGAGCACAACCAGATCACCCTCCCCCAGGGAGACTTCACCGCCAGCGTCTACCGGGCCGGCGGGGGATGGGATGCCAGCCCCTGGCTCTCCCTGAACGGGAACGTCCAGTACGACGACGTCTCCGACATGGTCGGGGTCTTCACCAAGCTCCGCTGGATCGTGAAACCGGGAAACGACATCTATCTGGTATACACGCACAACTGGGAGCGGCTCTACAGCGGCGACTCGCTGGACCGTCGCTTCGCGACCGTGTCCCGGGGAGCCTCGGTGAAGGTCAACTACACCTACCGGTTCTGAGCCGCGACACCCGGACCCCGCACTCGGGGGGATCCCGGGTCCTCGCGGCCGCCTGATGCGCCGAGGGGGGTGGGCCCGACGGGCCCACCCCCCTTTTGCGCCACTCCCTCCGGAGCGGTGCGGAACTCAGACCACGCCCTGGTCCAGCATGGCGTCGGCGACCTTCATGAAGCCGGCGATGTTGGCGCCGTTCACGTAGTTGCCGGGGCTACCGAACTCCTCGGCCACGGCCGCGCACCTCGCGTGGATGTTCTTCATGATGGTGTGGAGCTTCTGGTCCACCTCTTCACGGCTCCAGGAGAAGCGCATGCTGTTCTGGGACATCTCCAGACCCGACGTCGCCACGCCGCCGGCGTTGGCGGCCTTACCGGGGCCGTACAGGATCTTCGCGTCCAGGAACTGCTGCACGCCGTCCGGGACCGTGGGCATGTTCGCGCCTTCCGAGACCACGTACACACCGTTCTTCAGCAGGTTGGCGGCGTCCTTCGCGTTGATCTCGTTCTGCGTAGCGCAGGGGAACGCGCACTGGGCCTTGTGGTCCCACAGCGGGTCGTGCTCACGCTTGGGATCCACCGCCATATACACCGCGCTCTTGTACTTGTCGGCGTACTCCTTGACGCGCCCGCGGCGGTTGTTCTTCAGGTCCATGATGAACGCCAGCTTGTCGCGGTCGATCCCGGCGTCGTCGAAGATGTAGCCCGTCGAATCGGAAACGGTCACAGGCTTCCCGCCCATGTCCAGGATCTTCTCGAGCGTGTACTGGGCTACGTTGCCGCTCCCCGACACCAGGCAGGTCTTGTCCTTCAGGGTCTCGCCGCGGGTGGCCAGCATCTCGGCGGCGAAGTAGACGGCGCCGTAGCCCGTCGCCTGCGGCCGGATGAGGGAGCCTCCCCAGTTCAGGCCCTTCCCGGTGAGCACGCCGGTGAACTCGTTGGCGAGGCGCTTGTACTGACCGAACAGGAAGCCGATCTCCCGCCCACCCACGCCGATGTCGCCGGCAGGCACGTCGGTATTGGGCCCGATGTGGCGGAAGAGCTCGACCATGAAGCTCTGGCAGAAGCGCATGACCTCCATGTCGCTCTTGCCCTTCGGGTCAAAGTCGGAACCGCCCTTGCCCCCGCCCATGGGGAGCGTGGTCAAGGCGTTCTTGAACACCTGCTCGAAAGCCAGGAACTTGAGCAGCCCGAGGTTCACCGACGGGTGGAACCGAAGCCCGCCCTTGTAAGGCCCGATGGCGCTGTTCATCTCGATCCGGAAGCCCCGGTTCACCTGGATCTCGCCCCGGTCGTTGACCCACGGCACCCGGAAGATGATGACCCGCTCAGGCTCGATGATGCGCTCGAGGATCTTCGCCGAGCGGTACTCGGGGCGCTTCTCGTACACCAGGGCGAGAGACTCCGCGACCTCGTGGACCGCCTGGTGGAACTCGGGCTCTGCTGGGTTCTTGGCCTTCACCTCTTCCATGAGGCTCGCCACGTAGGAAGCCATACTTGCGCTCGCTTGTTTCTGCAGGTGGAGAGTGGGCAGTTCCGCCGCGCGCTGCTTCGTGTTCCGCCGGGCAGACTGTCATACCAAGCCCTAAAAATGGCGACATTGGACCGCGCTTGCACCCGTCTCGAAAAAACACGGAGGCCGGTCCTGAAGGGCATCCCGGATGTGCGGCGCAGGGAAATTCCCGGTGCTCTCTGTAGGGAATCTCCCTACAACCTTCCCCTAGGGCCCTCGCCTGTCGCCTGACCTGCGCGCGGCTGCGGCGCGCCAACCCTTTCCCCGCACCCCATAGACCGTCACCCGCGTCTCACCGAAGTCCAGGGTCTTGCCCCCCGGCCACACCTCCTGGCCCGAGGCGTGCTCCACCGAGAGGAGCCGGGCGAAGCGCACGCTCTGCCACCGCGCGATCACCAGGTCGAGCTTCTTCGATCCGTAGGGCGGATCCGCGAAGGCGATATCGTAGGCCCCTGCCTCCAGCGCATGCATGAACGGAATGGCGTCCCGCTTGAAGACTCTTGCGGCTTTCCGGCGCCGGCCCCGCGATCCGTGCGGCGATGGAGCGTCTAACCTGCGAGCGGCTACGTTGGCCTTCAGGGCGTGCAGCGCCTCGGGACCGTCTTCCACAAAGTCGACCGAAAAAGCGCCTCGGGAAAGCGCCTCCAGACCCAGCGCTCCAGAGCCCGCGAAGAGCTCCAGGACCCGGGCGCCGTCCAGGTACGGCTCCAGGTACGAGAGCCAGAGGTCGCGCACGTGCTCCGAGGTGGCGCGGACGCGCTTGCCCGGCGAGGCCAGCTCCTCCCCCGCCCAGATCCCCTTCACAATGCGCACCGACGCTACATCCCTTCGGGCTTCAGGAGCAGACCGCGTCGCTCACGTCCGTTCAGAACCGCGGTGGCCGGCGCCGGAAGACGCACCAGGCGTACCATGCCCTCCTCCGCCACCTGAGGGGCTGAGGCGAGCCACTCCCAGTCCACGAACCCCTCGCCCGCCTCGGCGTTGACCGTGAAGTAGCCGACGCCCAGCGAGATCAGGCTCTGATAGAAATGAGTGCCTTGCGAAGGCGTCACCTTGAAGTCCCTGAAGCCCGCCTCGACGATGACGCGGGCGCCGGAGATGTCCTCCCACTTCACAGGAATCCCCAGCGATGGCTGGCTGGATCCCCAGCGGCCCACGCCGATGAGCCCGTAGCTGCGCCCCTCGGCAGTGAGGCGCTTGTTGAAATGGGCCACTGCGGCCGCAACCTCCGCGCTCTGGGAGCGTTCGTAGCGGCCTCGGTCCACCACCACCCAGTCGCTCAGGTCGTCCCACCGACCGTGCCCGAGGATAGAGGGGCTCTCGCAGAAGACCCTCTCCTGTGGGAACCGCGTCAGGTCCACGTCACCCTCGCGCGCACCCAGGGCTACGGGCCTGAGCTGCAGAAATGCCATCTCCGACGGCTCATCCCGGGAACCGAGCGTGGCCGCGAACTCGATCTCCACGGGAAGCCGGGTGCTGGAGGTGCCCAGCGCGAGGAGGTCGCGAAGGATGGCTGCCAGCGGGAATACGCCGTGCTTCAGCATCGGTGCGAACGTCACCAGCCGGATGCCCTCCCGACCGAGGCCGTCATAGACGGCGTGGTTCTCCTGCGAATACGTGGATGCCACCGGGGCGAGCGTCCGATCCTCTTCGGCAGCGCGCAGCGGCAGGCGGACGAGAGGGCCTTCGTCCTCCCAGGACGGCTCGTCGCGCCCCAGCTCCAGCGCCCAGAAGTGCCGCTGGGCTCCTCGCAGAACCGACTCGACGGACGCGTGGTCCAAGATGTGGCCGGGGTGCGCGGGCGAGAATCTGAGGCATGGCTCCCCCTCCGCCACCGTCCGGCCCAGGCCCAGCGCCACCGCGGTGATCCCGTCCTCCGGGCCGGCCGGCGGTTGGGGGTAGTAGTTGTGCGAGCGGGCAACGCCTGAAATGTGGGGATAGAAGCGGTTCCCGTGGCGCGCACCCACCAGCCGCTGGATGACCACGGCCATGGCCTCCTCCTCCATGCGGTAGTGCGTCGCTTCCAGGAACGCCCTTGCGCGGTGGCTGAAGGTGGTGGCATACACCCGTTTCACCGCGTCCATGAGCTGCTCCAGGCGCCGGGCGGGATCCGGGTGATCGTTGGGGAGGAGCCACGTGCCGTAGACCCCGGCCAGGGGCTGCTGCGGCGAATCCTCGAGGAGAGAGGACGAGCGCACCGCCAGCGGGCCCCGGAACACCAACACGACGCGCTCCAGAGCTCGCCGGGCTTCGCTCGGCAAGCGGGCGGCCAGGATGCGTCGCAGCGTCTCCGACTCGTCCTCGCACTGAAGTGCGAAGGAGCGGAGCCCCCCCGCCTCCAGGAAGTCGTCGAAGACTCCCGTGCCCATGACCACGGCCGGTGGCACCGTCACCCGGATGCCGGCGAACCGCTCCGACATCCGCGCCTCGTCCAGGAGGCGCGACGCGAAGGCCAGCCCGCGCCCTTTCCCACCCAGAGACCCGCCTCCGATCTGGACGATCCCCTCTTCGCCGTCGAAGAGATCCGCCCGGAAAGGGTTCACCGTCCCCCGGTTCCGCTCCCGCCTATACCTGTCGATATCCCTCAGCAGCGTCTCCCGGAGCGTCTCCACGTCCGGGGACTCCTCCAGCAGCCGCGAGCGCACCAGGGCCGCGACCACGAATTCCCCCCGTGCCCGGAGCCAGCGCGAAAAGTCATGCCGGCGGGAGTGGTATGCCACACTCTCGGCCGGCACCGTCCTGAGCTTGGACAGGAGCGTCCTCATATCCTCAGCGCGGGTGATGGCTCTTCCCTCTCCATCTCTGAACACGAAGTCACCGAAGAAGAGGTGCTCGGACAGGTACCAGCGGAGCTGGGCGAGAAAATCGTGCGATCCCTTGAGCAGGAACCCCACACCGAGCTCTTCCGCCACCGTCCGATTCTCGGCATGGGACGACTGGAGGGAAAGCGGGATCTCGGGCTCCATCTCGCGGACGGCCAGCACCAGCCGTCGCCCAGCGTCCGGGTCCGGGGCCCCCTCGCGGGGGAACTGCATGTCGCTGAACACACCCATGATGGAGGCGCGATAGCGATGGAAGTCGCGCAGCGCGCGCTCGTAGGTGGTAGCGAGGAGAATCTTCGGGCGAGCCCGCGAGCGCATGATGCGTTGCAGCCGGTTTCCCGCTTCGAACTGCACGGACTCGGAGAGGTTCTGCAGCTCCGAATAGATCACGGGCAGAAACGCCGAGTAGAAGCGGATGTTGTCCTCGACCACGAGGAAGACGGGGACTCCGATCCGCGTGTCCTGCTCGACGTTCAGCCGGTCCTCCACGGCCTGCACGATGGCCATGAGGATGTGCGCGTCCCCCTGGTAGAGGAACGAATGGAGGATCCCGCTCCCCTCCATGCGCTTTTCCACCGAGCGCAGATCCTCCCGATCATAGCCCAGGAGGGCCATGGGAACGCTGAAACCCTCGACGCGCAGGGCACGAGCGAGCCCGATGGCGTCCATGTCGCCCAGGTTCGGGCTGGTGATGATCAGGTCCACGCGGCGGCCGCCGCTGCGCAGGAGCTTGAGCGCGTCGTGCCCGGCCGAGACCCGCGTCAGGTCCGGGGGCTCCTGGGGCGATCCCTCGAGGAACTTACCGAGCACCCGCTCGTGGAGGTGGCCGTCCTCAGCCAGGGTGAACGACTCGTAGAGCGACGACACCAAGACGACGTGGCGCACCTGATGGCTCATCAGGTCGGAGTACCCTCCGGCCTTGGTGCCGTAGCGCTCCGAGAAGCCGAAGGTCGAGGGCATCCTCCCGGCTACACCTTCGCCGACCCGCGGATTCCGCGGCCCCCGCGCTTCCCCGTCTGCTCCCCGTCCCGGATGGTGACCACTCCGTTCACGATGACGTGCGGTACCCCCGCGGGGTACTGGTGCGGCTCCTCAAAGGTGGCGCGGTCGATGACCGTGTCGGGATCGAACGCCACCAGGTCCGCGAATGCTCCCACCGCGATGCGGCCCCGACCCTCCAGGCGCATCCTGTCCGCCGGCGCCGACGTGACCTTGCGGATGGCCTCCTCCAGGGACAACACCCTCCGCTCCCGCACGTAGTGGCCGAGGAGCCGCGGGAAGGTCCCGTAGCTCCGGGGGTGGGGAGAGCTCTGGGCGAGGTGGCCGTACGGCGCGTAGTTGCTCCCGTCGGAGCACACCATCCCCAGCGGATGCGCCAGGAGCTCCTCCACGTTCTCCTCGGACATGCCGAAGCCGATGGTCCCGACGCTTCCCCGGTTCTCCTCCAGGAGCATGAGCACGAGGGCGTAGGGCTCCAGGCCGCGCTCGGCAGCCAGGTCCCCCAGCTTACGGCCCCGCGCCCACGGGGTGCGCTCACCCGCCGACGCGATCTGGATGTGGTTCCAATCCCCGAGCAGCGCGATCTTGCTGCGGCAGTAGCTCTCCAGGTGTCCCGCGGTGGCCGGATCGCGCAGGCGCTGCAGGAATGCCTGGTTCCCCCCGGAGCGCATGTCGGTGGGGAAGAGGTTGGTGAGCCCCGTCGAGTACGCCACGTACGGGTATGCGTCGAAGCGCGCGTCCAGGCCCGACGCCCGGGCCTCGGTCAGCAGCGTGAGGATCACCTTCTGCTTCCAGTGGTTGCGCTGCCCCTGGGCCTTCAGGTGCGAGATCTGGACGGGCACCCCCGCCATGCGACCCACGTGGAAGAGCTCCTCGATGGCACCCAGCACCCGGTCGTCCTCGTTGCGCGTGTGCGACGCGTAGAAGAAGCCGGGCCCCTTCAGCACCGATGCGAGGGCGATGAGTTCGTCGGTGCGCGCGAACCCGGAGGGCGCGTACTCCAAACCCGAGGAGAGGCCTACGGACCCACCCGCGATGGCCTTGCGGAGCTCCTCTTTCATGACCGCCATCTCGCTGTCGGTAGCAGGGCGGTCCTCGTTGCCCACGGCGAAGCTGCGCAGCGTGCCGTTGCCCACCAGGATGGCGGCGTTCACGGTGGGGCGGAGGCGGTCGATCCCCGTCAGGAACCCCGCGGGATCGCGGAAGTCGATCTCCACGCCGTAGCGCTCCCGGTACCGCTCCCGGGTCTGCTGGTATTCCTCCTCCTTCCAGGGCCCCGGCGAGCCCCCGCAGTTGCCCCCCACCTCCAGCGTCACGCCCTGGCGGATGCGGCACTCCACGTTGGGGTTCTCGAAGATGGGCATGTCCACGTGGGTGTGGATGTCGATGAAGCCCGGCGCCAGGGCCAGCCCGCGCAAGTTCATCTCCTCCGAGCCGGCGGGAAGAGCGCTCCCCAGCGCCGTGATCCGGTCGCCGGTGATGGCCACGTCCAGCTCCCGGCCAGGAGCCCCCGTGCCGTCGAAGACGACGGCCCCCCGCAGAACGAGGTCGGCCCGAGTCCGTCCGAACACGTATCCCGGCGAGACGAAGGCTCCCGTAGCGGCTACGGCACTGGCTGTCACGAAGGTGCGGCGTCTCATGATCTACCCCCGGCGGATGCGGCCAGGCTCCAATCCGCCAGCGTCAAGAATCTTCTCCTGGAGGCGCTGGCCTTCCTCGTCGGCGAAGTCGAGAATACGGCTCAGGGCCGTCCGCACCGAGGCATACTCCTGGGCGGGGAAATCGGACCCCTCGGCGGTCTTCAGTGCGCCCTCGAGGGCGTCGAGCTCGCGCTCGGCCTTCTCGACCGCGCGCGCGAGGCGGTTCAGGGCCTTGCGGGCCTCGGACTCGGCGGAGCTCATGGGGCCAACATGTCCATGGCGCCCCCGGCCAGCAATGGCAGGCTAGAAGAACCGGGCGTGGACCAGGGTGAGCCCCACCGCCGGCCTCCGGACCAGCCCCCGGGGACCGTCCAGCTCCAGCACCCGCGGGTGTGGCATGGGTGCCCCAAGGCTCCAACTTCCCTCCGAGAGGTTGAGGAGCGCGCCTCCGGGAGGTGTCGCAGCCGCAGGCTCGACGGCGTCGAAGCCGCGCGTCTTCATCATGCCCAGGGCGAGGCCGGCGATGCTCCCGGCCAGCGGGATCGCCATCGCCACCTTCTCCTCGTGGGGCTGGGTGAGGAGGTCCACCCCCAGGCCCGAGAGCCCGCCGATGACGCCGTAGATGCTCACGATGCGGGCACGGCTCCGGCTCGGGTTCCATTCCGGCGCCTTCAGGGCCGTGGCGACGAGCCCCGCGTTCCCGCCCAGGAGTGTCGCGGCGAGGAGAGCATCGTCCTCCAGGTCGGCCAGGTACCCGAAGCCGAACCCGAACCAGGTGCCCCAGAGAGACCCGAAGTTCACCGCCGTGGCCACGCCCGGAGAGATGGGCCGGCTCGACAGCGCCGCGCCCGCGGCGATCCCTGCGGCGCCCCCGAGGATCATGGCCGCGAACGTCTCCTCGCTGGAGTCGCCCTCGTCATAGCAGTACCGGCCGAACCCGTCGTCGAAGCAGACCTCCTCCTGGCCGAGGTCGAGCACCTCCGCCCACCCGAAGCCCTGCCAGGTGCCCCAGGTCCCGCCCAGGGTGATGGCGCGGGCTTGCCCCTCGGTGAGGTCCCGGGACCCGGCGATCTGCTTCCCGGCCAAGAAGCCAGCCGGGCCTCCCAGCAGGAGGCCGAGGCCGTACGGCTCCGACTCCTCGGCGCCCAGAGCCCCTGGCACCGCGATCCCAAGCCAGAGACCGTAGAGGGTGCTCCAGACCTGGAGCTCCACGCGCCCGCTCCCCGCGGTTCCCGCGGCCCTGGCGGCACCCAGGCGCAAGCGCGCCACCTCCGCCGCCGGCGTGGATGGGAAACGCTCCGCGATCAACCGGTAGAGGGCATCCGCCACGTCGTGGCGCCCCTGCGAGGAGAACCTGCTGGCCGCGTCCAGGAGCACCTCCGCCGAGTCGGCGGGGGTGATCCGGGTCGGCACCATCTGCGAGGGCGTCACCTGGGCCGCCACGCGACCGGCGGGTGCGGCGACCGCGATGCAGAGCAGGAGTGCGGCTAGTCTGGCGGCTTGTGGAAGCATGGCTTGGCCCGGGACGGGGTCGGGGTGGATGCCAGGAAGATACCCCCACCGGCGTGGTTCAGGTGCCCGCACCCCCCACCAGGCATACGTGTGAGGGGGTCGCACGCAGGACCGCGGCAAGCCGCACGCCACGGTCGAAAGTGGCCAGGCGGCCGGTGCGACGCACGGCCAACGCGAGGAGGTACGCGTCCGTGAGCTCCCGGTATCCCGACAGGTGTGCGGTCTCCACCCGTCCCGGATCGAGGAGCGAGACGTCGTCGGGCCAGAGCTCGTGCCCGCCGGTCGCCTGAAAGCGGCGCAACCGCTCCGCGGCGTCGGCGACGGTGGTGCGCCGTCCCGGGTAGGCCGGGTTGGAGAGGACCCGGAGGAGGCCGTTCTCTGTGATGGGGCACGTGGCCCATCCCGCGCCACGCTCCGCCGCGAACCAGGCGTGGGCCGCGTCGTGGTGCAGGTGCGCTGGGTCGAAGAGCGCCACCAGCACGTTCACGTCGAGGAGGTGGACCATGGTCGGGGGCCGCTCAGACGTCGTCGCGGAGGCGGTCCACCACCTCGGGCGTCACGATCCCCTCGCCGGCGACGGGATCGAGCAGCGGGACGCCGTTTCGCACCCCCCCGGCTGCCCGGTTGGCGGCCAGGGCGCCGCGCGCGAGCTCGGAGAGCACCGCACCGGCGGTGGCGCCCCGGAGCTCGGCCAGCTCCTTCACGGCCAGGAGAACGTCGTCATCGAGGTTCAGCGTGGTTCTCATGCATCTAGCATCACGCATCACGCACCAACAGGCAAGGCGTCGCATCAACCCACCGAGCCCAGGATGCCGAAGCACCCTGGGCCCGGGAATGGTTGCCTGGGACCGATGTGACGCGGGCCGTGGGGCGACTCGCCCCGCCGGCTGTACCGGTGTCGCTTGCCTCTACCTCTCCCCCAGCCAGTGGTCCATGAGCACCTTCACCGTCGTCGTGTGCGTTTGGCCGTTCACCGAGAGCGTCACCTTGTAGGTGCCCGGAGCCGCGGTGGGCGCCTGACCCCCACCACCGCCGCCGCCCGTGGCTCCCGCCGGCCGCGGAGGCTGCTCGCCGCGCAGGTCCCACTGCACCCGGTTCAGGCCCGCCGTGCCCGTTCCCTCGAGCGTGCGGAGCGCCTCGCCGGTGGCCAGGTCGGAGATGGTGACGGTCACGTCGCCCTGGGCCGCGCTGGCCAGGTAATAGTGGATGGCCGTCCCGGGAGGCGCGTTCTCTCCGGTCCAGTTCTTGTCCCCCGTGACCGAGCGTCCCTTCTGGATGTCGCCAGCCCACGCCACCGCCTCCCTGGGCTGGAACAGGTGCACGGCCTCCGGGAGCGTCTCCATGCGCATCTGCTGGAGCGGCGTGATGTCGTCCATGATCCACACCGAGCGGCCGTGGGTGGCCAGGATCAGATCGCCGTCGCGCGGATGCACCAGGACGTCGTCGATGCGCACCACCGGGAGGTTGGGCATGAAGCGCACCCAACTCTTCCCCTCGTCCCCGGAGATGAAGAACCCGAACTCGGTGCCGACGTAGAGAAGCGTCGGGTTCTTCGGATCCTGGCGCACCGTGTTCACGTTGCCGTGGGGCGGCAGGTCGGACACGATGCTCGCCCAGGTCGCACCGTAGTCCCGGGTGACGAACACATAGGGTTTCATGTCGTCGGAGCGGTGGCCGTCCAGCGATGCGTACGCCGTGCCCGCGTCGAACCACGACGCTTCCACCCGAGACACGTAGTAATCCTTGGTGCCGCCCGGGATGTTCTTCCCCACCTCCGTCCAGGTCGCACCTCCATCCTTGCTCGCCTGGATGTTCCCGTCGTCGGTGCCGACCCACAGGATGCCGGGCACGAGGGGCGACTCGGCCACGGTGATCGCCGTCCCGTAGTTGGTCACGCCGTCGTTGCGGGACAGGATGCACTTCTGCCCCCGCACCGCCTGGTCGCACCGGGGAAGGTCGTTCTTGTAGCCCATGAGCGTGACCTTGTCCCGGTCCACGTTCTTGGTCAGGTCCCCGGTCATGGTCCAGGTCTCGCCCCGGTCCCTGGAGATGAAGAGCCGGTTCCCGCCGGCGTAGAGCGTCCTCGGGTTGTGCGGTGACAGGAGCAGGGGCGTGTTCCAGTTGAACTTGAACTGCGTCTCCACCGGCGGGATGGGCCGCACATTCGACGACGGGTCCTGCTCCGTGGGAGCCCTCGGGCGAAGGCTCTTCTGCTCGCCCGCGCGCAGGTCGAAGCGCCGGATGTTGCCGTTCTGCGACTCGGCGAAGATGACGTTATAGTCGGTGGGATCGATCTGCGTGTAGAAGCCGTCGCCCCCGCCCACCCGGAACCAGTCCTGCGGGAGGATCTGCCCGGTCCTCACCGAGCTGGGCCCGCACCAGGAGCCGTTGTCCTGGAGCCCGGTGCACACATAGTACGGGCGCCGCATGTCCACGGAGGCGTGGTAGGGCTGCCCCACCGCGAAGAGGCGCAGCGATTCCCAGGTCTCCCCTTCGTCCCACGACACGTCCACAGCCCCGTCGTTCCCGAGCAGGATGTGGTCGTCGTTCGCAGGGTCGATCCAGAGGGCGTGCTGGTCCACGTGGCCGAAGCCGTCCAGTTCCTCCCACGTCCGGGCCCCGTCCTTGGACTTCCACACCGGCAGGTCCACCACGTAGACCAGGTTCGGGTCCTGGGGCGACACGCGGATCTGGCTGAAGTACATGGGTCGCCTGTTCTTGTTCGAGCGGAACTCCCACGTCTTCCCCTTGTCCCCGGAGCGCCATACGCCCGTGTACTCCGGGTCCGGCGGCAGCGAATCGGCCCGCGCCAGGCGGCGCCACCGCTCCTGCTCCTCGTCGGGGAGCGGCGTCTCGTCGTCCGCCGCCAGCTCCATCTGGACGTACACGACGTTGGGGTCCGCCGGCGTCATGGCCAGGGCGATGCGCCCCTTCGTCCCCTCGGGGAAGCCGCCGCCCGTCACCTTCGACCAGGTCTCGCCGCCGTCGTCGGAGCGCCAAAGGCCCGACCCGGGGCCACCGCCCACGAAGCAGCACGCCGTGCGGCGACGCTGGTACGTCGCGGCGAAGAGGGTGTTGGGGTTGGAGGGATCGATCACCAGGTCGGTGGCGCCCGTGTTCTCGTCCACCTTCAGGACGTGCTTCCAGGTGGCGCCTCCGTCGGTGGTCTTGAAGACGCCCCGCTCCGGGTTCGGGCCGAAGAGGTGCCCCACCGCCGCCACCCAGACCACGTCCGGGTTGGTGGGGTGCACGATGACACGCGCAATGCTCTGGGTTTCGCGGAGCCCGATATGGGTGAAGGTCTCACCCCCGTCGGTGCTCTTGTACATCCCGGCGCCGAAGGACGAGCTCTGCCGGTTGTTGGGCTCGCCCGTTCCCACGAAGAGCACGCTCGGGCGCGACGGCGCGATGGCCAGGTCGCCGATGGAGTGGGTCTCGTAGGTGTCGAAGACGGGCTCGAACGTGGTCCCGTTGTTCGTCGTCTTCCAGATCCCGCCGGTGGAGTAGCCGACGTAGTAGACCCGGAAGTCGTTGGGATCCACCTCGATGTCGTCCACGCGCCCGCCCTGGCCCACCGGGCCGATGCTCCGCCATTTGAAGGGGCGGAGCAGCGGGTTGGGCGTGGCGTTGATGTACTGGGGCTGGGCCTGCGGGGACTGCTGGGCGCCCGAGGGCGCCGGAGCCAGGACGGTCAGGGCGAGAAGGACAGCCGCCGACCAGGACGCACGGGACATACGCGCTCCTTGGAGAGGGAGAGGGTGCTGCGCTGAGATTCCGGGGAAAGGGGCGCGCTGTCAACGCGGGACTCAGCCTTGCGCCTCGGGGTCCCTCGGCGTTCCGGGTGCTACCGTGCGCGTCCGCACCCACGCCTCGAAGAACGGGTCGGCGATGCGGGCGGGGTCCCGGATGCTCACGAGTCCCCGCTGGCGCAGGGCCTCCATGCCCCGCACCACGGCCGACGACGTCTTCACGCCGTATCGAGCGAGCGTGTCCGAGCCCGTGGGGTGCGGCTCCCCGTTGGCCAGGATCTGGAGCGTGCGCCGCTGCCCCTCGGCGAGGCCGATCCATGTCACTTCGTACCCGGATGCCAGGGATTCCAGGAGCCCCTGGAACGCCCTCGACACGGTGGACGCATCCGCGGCCCCCGTGGCCACCCCCAGCACGAAGGTCTCACGGGCCAGCCGGATCCGAGCCTCGGTGGAGGGGCCTGCCATCTCCAGGACCCGCTCTCCGACGCCTGGGGTGGGCTCCACTCCGTGGGCTCTCATCTGCTCGGCGATCCACGGCACCATCAGATCAGGCTCGATGGGTCCCACGTCCAGCCTGGGAGTGTTGTAGAACGGTCCGCCCGGCGCGGTGAGGTCGTCGATGAGCGACAGCATCGACCCAGCCAGCACCCATCCGAGGTGGCTGGTGTCCTGTATGACGCTCCGGAGGAAGGGCCCGCCGCCCCGGGTGAGGCTTTCGAGATGCTGGAACTCGTCCACCACGACCGCGACGGGGCTCGGCTGTCCGTCGGCGACGCCATCCAACGCCCGAAACGTCGCGCCCAACAGCTCCCGGGCACGCCCATCCGTGAGCTCCCGCGCCGACCAACCCAGCCCGATCCCCGCCTCCCCGGGCACGTTGCCGCTGGTGAGCACGGGCCTCACGTCCGCGCCGGCGAGGAGGGTCAATAGACGCTCCCTGGGCGCCCACGACACGGGAACCGCGCGCAACACCGCCCGCAGGACGTCGCCGACGGTGGTGAGGCTCCACAGGTCGAGCCACAGGACCACCGCGTCCCGTTCGTCTCGTTCCCGGTCTGCCGCGCGGCGCACGATGGAGCTCTTTCCCATGCGCCGCTCCCCGTACACGAGCAGCCGCTCCCGCTCCCGAATGGCGCGCCGGACCCTCGCCACCTCGGTGCTGCGGTCGTTGAACTGGCCCAACTCGTGGACCGTCTCGCCTACCCGGAATGGAATGGCCAAGGCACCCCTTTGTCATGTGTATGAATGCGCAGTGCGCATTAATGCACCTTCAGAGTGCATATGTTGAAGCGATGTCGATGATGTGTCAACACGCAGTGCGTGCATGTGCACTTGCACTGCCGGCATCGCCTGGAGATTCACCCCCCGCCAGTCGTCCACCACCCGGCCCACAGCCACCAGCTCCGTGAGGATCATCATCGGGTCGAGGGCCTGAGGAAGGGACTCGACGCCGGGCACCCAGAAGGCAAGGAACCGGCCCAGGGCCGGCCGCAGGAGGAGCCACGACAGGATGTCGATGAGGGTCAGGGAGTACGCCAGGGGCCCGTACTCCTCGAGCCGCACCGAGAGCATGAGCCGGACCATGTAGAACCCGCTCGCGAGCAGCACCGGGACCACGACCACCGAGCTCCAGCCGATCCGGCGGTGCCAGCGGGATTGGCCGTGGGTGATGAGCCAGGACTGGGCCACGAGCATCACCATCCAGAGCGTGGCCGCCGCCCCGTGGATCAGATAGGGCAGCCTGGTCTCCCCGAGGCGCGTGTAGAACGTGGGCCCGAAGCCGCCGAACAAGTGGGCCGGTCGATCCTGTCGCAGGCCGCCCCTACCTCACCCCCACCGCACCCT